>Ga0066256_1000661_pt2 | contig 37459 bp, 28 predicted proteins | sample ThiBio_1000_biof_FD_87107 | JGI IMG/M metagenome (GOLD analysis project Ga0066256, IMG submission 87107) | Wastewater bioreactor microbial communities from Cape Town, South Africa - Thiocy_expt_1000_biof (version 2) | ecosystem: Engineered > Bioreactor > Thiocyanate-remediating >... | reverse complement strand
CCGCCGGCGGCCGCGGCTGCCGCCGCCGCGCGAACGCCCCGGCCCGCCGCAAGCGCCGTCCGCAGCCGCGTCGTGCTCACGAATCCCGGCCAGCTCGACAGGATGACCGCCGCGAAATCCGCTTCCGGGTCGATGTAGATCAGTTGTCCGAACACGCCGCGCGCCATATAGGCGCCGCGTGCGATATCCTCGATCCAGAACTGGTTGTGATAGGCGCCGGCGGGCAGGGCCTCTCGGTAAATGTCGCCGAAGAGCGCCGGGTCGGCACCGAAGCGCGTTGCGGCAATCCCGCCGGGCGACACGATACGCCGGCCATCGCTCTCGCCGCCGCGAAGATGCAGCAAGGCGAAACGCGCATAATCGCGAAGGGTCGCGTTGAACCCGCCGTCACCCAGCGCATAGCCGGCGGTATCCACCGTGAAATAGGCGTCTTCCTCCGCCCCCATCGGCGCCCACAATTCGCGGCTGACGAGTTCCGCAAGCGGCGCGGCGGCGGCGCGTTGCAGCACGAAGGCCAGCACATCCGTCTCGATCGAGCGATAGCGGAAGGAGGCGCCGTGCGGGCATTCCAGATCCTTCAGGGACAGGATCAGATCCCAGACATGCGTGGGCCAGTCCGGGTTCGGGCTATCCTTCCAGCCGCTGGCGACATCCAGCTGCGCCATGTGGGAATCGAGCGCGGTATAGGTCTCGTCGAAGACCACGCCGCTGGTCATGTCGAGGACGTGCTGGACGGTCGCGCCGCGATAGGCTGTCGCCTCCAGTTCCGGAAGGTAGTGCGTCAGGAGCGCGGCGGGGTCGACCACGCCGCGATCGATCAGGATGCCCGCCACGGTGCCGACGACCGATTTGGCGACCGATTGCGACAGGTGCTGGGTGTGTGGCGCCATTCCGTTGAGGTAGCGCTCAGCCACGATCTTTCCGCCGTGGAGCGCCAGGAAGCCATCGGCATAGCTCGTTTCGAGGAAGCCGGCGATGGTGTGGCTCTGCCCCTCCGCCGCGAAGGAAACGGCATCGATATCCCGCAGATCGACCGGCAAAGGGCTTGCCGGCCCCATTCCGCGCCAGACCTTCGTGGTCGGCAGAAGCTCTCGGACATGCTGGAAGGTCCAGCGATTCCAGGGCGCGCGGTCCCAATCCTGCCTTGGAATATGGGAATTGCCGGGTACGGTCGGATCGCGGAAGGGCGGAACGGTGTTCATGCTTGGCCTCGTTTGCGGTTGGAGCGGATCAATCGTTACGGCGAAGATAACTGCCGCCGACGAATTCTCCGAAGAGGGTGCCCATATCGCTCATCATGGCGAAGTTGCGCTTGGCCTTCGGCCCGAGCTTGGTGGCGACGGCGTCGATCAGCAGGTTGAGCACGACACTGAGGCTCGCCGTCGAATCCCAGAAGGTTTTCACATGCGTATGTGCCTCGAACACGAAGCGCGTATAGGCAAAGGCCCAATGGCTGAACTTGTCGGTGACGATGACCAGCGGCATGTCCATCGACTTCAGCTTCTCCACCAGCTTGATGCCGCGCGTCGCATAGGAGGCGGTGTCGACGAGGACGACGACGCTCTGCCGGGGATCCGCATTGATGATCTCGCCGAAGGTGCCCGAGGCGTTGTCGATGAAAATGACGTTGGAACGCGCCCAGAGCAGGCGGCTGGCGAAATCCAGCGCCAGGACCTTCGAGGCGTGGAAACCGACGACATAGATGGTGCGGGTCGTCGCCAGCAGGCCGGCGGCCTCGTCCCACACTTCGGACGTGGTCAAGGCATAGGCCTTGACGATGGCATCCAGCTCCAGCCGCAGGCTCTCCTGCAGCATCTGCTGCCGGCCCTCGCGCATCTGAAAGCGGGCCATGTAGTCGTCGATTTCGCTGTCCTTCTCCGTGACCGCCACGCGCAATCGCTTCTTGAGGTCGCGCAGGTTCTCGAAGCCGAGGCCGCGAACGAACCGCGTGACGGTCATTTCGCTGACGCCGACCGCCTGTGCGATGCTGCTGCCGGTCTCGAAGGGCAATATCTGGATATTGTCCAGCAGATAGGCCGCAAGGCTTTGCTCCGAGGGCGAAAAACCGGGCATGCGGTCGCGCAGGATCGCTTCGATGTCGATCTTCTCCTCGCCATTCGCTCCCTCGGCGCCCTTGCCGTTTCGTGCTTTCGCCACAGTGACAGCCTCCTAGAAATTGCCGGCATGAACGGCCGGGCGCCCCTGTCCCCAGATTCCGGGCGCGCCTTCTACCTCTTCCTCGATTTGTCGCGCAGCCGCAAGCAGCAGGTCTTCGCGTCCGAAGCGGGCGACGAGCTGGATGCCGATGGGCAGGCCGTCGCGGCTGCGCCCGAGCGGCAGGGAAATCGCGGGTTGTCCCGTGGCGTTGAACAGCGCCGTGAACGTCTCCTTCGGCGCGAGGTCGTCGAACACGCCGTCCACGTCGATGCCCGGGCGATCGGGATCGAAGGTGCCGATCGGTTCCGGCAGCATGGCGCTGGTCGGAGTCAGCAGGAGATCATAGCCTGCGATGAAGCGCCCGAGCTGCCGCGTCACCCGATCATAGACGGCGAGCGCGTCGATAAGCTGCGCGCCGCTGATGCCGAGGCCCCAGCGATACAGGGCATAGACGCTTGCGCCAAGCGCCTCTTCCAGCGCGCGGTTCATCTGCCGCGCCATAGCCGGCATGTGCGCGGCGGCATCCGCAGCCCAGATGACCTTCTGCGCCTGCAGGAAAGCCGGATAGTCGAAGTCCGGCGATGCCTCCTCGACATGGTGGCCAAGCGTGGCGAACCGCTCCGCCGCCGACCTCGTCGCCGCTGCGACCTCCGGGTCGATCTGCACGCCGGACCAGGACTGTGTACAAAGGGCGATGCGCAGCCCCTTCGGCCTGTGCTCGATGACATCGAGATAGGGGACTGCCGGCGCCGCGATTTCATAGCCGTCGCCGGCATCCGGGCCATGGCACAGGTCGAGCAGGGCTGCGGTATCGCGCACCGAGCGGGTGAGCATGAAGGCCGTCGCCAGGCCCAGAAGCGGCGCATTGGCATTGGGCGATCCCGTCACCCGGCCACGCGACGGCTTCAATCCGATCAGCCCGCAGAACGCGGCCGGATTTCGGATCGATCCGCCGCCGTCGCTGCCTTGCGCAAAAGGCACGATGCCGGCCGCGACAGCCGCCGCCGCCCCGCCACTGGAACCGGCCACGCCGCGCGCCGGATTCCACGGATTGCGTGTGGCGCCATAAAGCGGCGATTCCGTCGCCGCCGGCACGCCGAACTCGGAACTCGCCGTTCGCCCGGCATTGACCAGGCCGGCCGCGCGCAAGCGCATCCAGTACACGGCATCGTGACCGGCGCGAAACCCCTGCGCCAGGCGGCTACCGAACTCGGCGGGCCGCCCCGCCTCGCTGGGGAAGTCCTTGGTCGGCGTCGGAAGGCCACCGAAGGGCGTGGCGGTCCCGGCCTCGGCCAAACTGTCCAGCGCATCCGGATAAAGCTCGATGACGGCGTTCAGCGCGGGATTGACCGCCGCAACCGCTTCCTCGACGCAGCGGCCGAGTTCCCTCGGCGTGATTTCCCCCTTCGCCAGGAGGCGGGCGAGGCCGGTGCCGTCATGGGCGGTGTATTCGTCAAGTCGCATGATGTGATACCGATTGTGAATGGGGGGCTGTACGCTCTGTCGGCAGGCGGGCCAGCGAAGCGACCAGCGCCTGGGTATAGGGATTTTGCGGCGTGGTCAGAACCTCGCTCGCCACGCCTTGCTCCACGATGCGTCCCGCCTTGAAGACATAGACGCGCTGGCACAGGCTGCTGACCACGGAAAGGTCGTGCGAGATGTAGAGCAGCGTCAGCGCTCTCTCCCGCTGCAGCCGCACCAGCAATTCCAGAATCTGCGCCTGGGTCGTGACATCGAGCGCCGAGGTGATTTCGTCGGCGATGAGCAGTTGCGGCTTCAACGCCAACGCCCGCGCAAGGCCGACGCGCTGGCATTGGCCGCCGGAAAGCTGGCGCGGCTTGCGATCGCGCAGGCTGCGTGGAAGTTCAACCGTCTCCAGCAGGGCATCGGCCTGTTTGCGTGCCGTCTGCCGATCCGCAAGGCCATGCCGCCAGATCGGCTCGGCGACGGCCTCGGCGATCGTCAGGCGCGGATTGAGGGAATCGTACGGGTTCTGGAACACCATCTGCACCCGGCGGCGGAACGCCGTCAGCGCATCGCCGGCAAGTGTTCCCACATCCTGGCCGTCCACGCGGATCGTGCCGCCGCTCGGCGTATTCAGGCGCACGATCGAGCGGGCGAGCGTGCTCTTGCCCGAGCCGCTTTCGCCGACGATACCCACGGTTTCGCCGGCGTTTATCGTCAGATCGATACCGTCAAGGGCGCGGAAGGAATGATCACCCCCGATGCCGCCAAGCAGGCTCCGGCCGGCGCCGAAGGTCACCGAAAGCCTCGCGATATCGAGCAGAGGCGCGCTGCCGCCGGCGGTCGCGGTCGTGCCATAGGTCCTGCGGCCAGGCTGCGAGTCGATCAACAGCTTCGTATAGGGATGGCTCGGCCGGTTGATGACTTCGTCGATCGGCCCCTGCTCCACCACCTCCCCGCCGCGCATCACAACCACGCGCGAGCAGATATCCGCGACGACGCCGAGATCGTGCGAAATGAGGATCATCGCCAGGCCGGTCTTGCGGTTCAGTTCCTTGAGCAGTTGCAGGATGCGGGCCTGCACGGTGACGTCGAGCGCGGTCGTCGGCTCGTCGGCGATCAGCAGCTTGGGCTGGCAACCGATGGCATAGGCGATCATCGCCCGCTGCTTCATGCCGCCGGAAAACTCATGCGGATAGGACCGCGCCCGCTTTTCCGGCTCGCGAATGCCGACATCGTCCAGCAGCCTGACCGCGCGCTGCCAGCCTTCCCGCTTGCTGATGCCGAGATGCCGGATCATCGGGGCCGCGACCTGCTGGCCGATGCGGCGCAGCGGATCGAGATGCGATGCCGGGTTCTGGAAGATCATGCCGATGTCGCGGCCGCGAATGGCGCATAATTCGTCCTCGCCGAGCGCCAGCAGATCGCGGCCATCGAGCGCCACGCTGCCTTGCGCGCTTGCGCCGGCCGCCAGCAGCCGCATCACCGCGCGGCAGGTCACGGACTTGCCTGAGCCGCTTTCGCCGACGATGCCGAGGATTTCTCCCGGCTGGAGCGTGAACGAGACGTTCTTCACCGCTGCGAAAGCGCCGAACGTGACGGAGAGGTCGCGAACATCAAGCAGCGGCGGCTTGCCGTTTTCCAGCCCAGTCATGCCGTCACTCCTCGACGTTGTATCTGTCCAAGCCCGTCGCCAAGCAATGCAAAGCCGAGGCCCAGGGAAATCGCGGCCAGGCCGGGGAACAGGCAAATCCACCAGGCCTGCTGCACGAAGGCCTGCCCGTCGGCGATCATGACGCCCCATTCGGCCAGCGGCGGCTGCGCACCCATGCCGAGGAAGCCGAAACTTGCGCCCGCCAGCATGACGAGCACCGCATCGCTGACCGCATAGGCGATGACCGGGCCGATGGCGTTCGGCAGCACATGATGACCGAGGATGGCGACCGGCCGGTAGCCCAGGCATTTGGCCGCCTGGATATATTCGCTTTCGCGGATCGTCAGCACCTGCGCGCGCACCAGCCGCGCATAGCTGACCCAGCCGACCAGCGTCAGCGCCAGGATGAAGTTGAGAAGACCCGGCCCGAGCACGCCGACGATGGCCAGCACCAGCACGAAGAAGGGAAAGGCCACGGTGAGGTCGTAGATGCGCATGAACACATTGTCGACGACACCGCCAAAATAGCCGCTCAGCAAGCCGATGGTGGTGCCGATCAGCAGCGGCGGAAGCACCCCGGCGACGCAGAGCAGCAGATCGACGCGGCTTGCGAAAAGAACCCGGGAGAAGACATCCCGTCCAACCTGATCGGTACCGAACCAGTGAAGCGCGCTCGGCGGCGACAGCATGTTCATGATGTCGATGGCATCGGGGTCATAAGGTGCGATGACGGGGGCCGCGAGCGCCAGCGCCAGCCAGCCGCCAAGGATGGCGAGGGCGACAAGCATGGTGGGCATGGGCTTGCGAAAGGATGGCATGGCTTGTGCCAAGACAGGGGTGTCGATCATGGACGATCTCCTCAGAACCGGACGCGCGGATCGATGAAGGCGGTGAGCAGGTCCACGGCCAGCGTGATCAGAACGGTCGAGACCGCGAAGACCAGCGTCAGCCCCTGCACGACGTAGTAGTCGCGGCCAAGCAGGGCGTTGACCATCAATGTACCGAGGCCCGGAACCGCATAGACCGTCTCGACGATGACGGCGCCGCCGATCATGAAGGCCACCATGACCCCCAGCAGGTTGAGCGTCGGCAGCACGGCATTCGGCAGCATGGTCTGCCAGAAGATCTGCCGTTCCGTCGCGCCCTGCGCCCGCGCGGCGGTGACGAAATCGGCCGTCGTCTTTTCGATGAGGGCGGCGCGCAGGCTCTGCGTCAGGACCGGCACCAGCCAGATGGCCGTCGAGACGGCCGGCAGGAAAAGATGGTGGAGGTGCCCGGTGAAGCCGGTGCCGTAGCCCGACACCGGGAACCAGCCGAGGCTGACACCGAAGAAGCGCGACATCATGATGCCGAGCCAGAAGACCGGGATGGTGAGGCCGGCGATACCCACGAGGCGGATGATCTGGTCGCCAATGCCGCCGGGGCGGCGCGCGCCGAGAATGGCGAGCGCGACCGTCGGCGGAACGGCAAGGCACAGCACATAGCCGGTCAGGAACAGCGTCGGCCACATGAACTGCTCGATGAGCTGGATGACAGGCCGCTGGAAACGCAGCGACAGGCCGATATCGCCGGAAACAAGATTGGCGATATAGGTCAGGAACTGCCGCCAGAGCGGCAGGTCGAGCCCGTATTGCGCGCGGATGGCCGCGATGCTTTCCGCGCTCGCCCGCTCCCCGGCAAGAAGCCGTGCGGGATCGCCCGGGGCCATGTGCACCAGAAGGAACGTCACGAGGCTGATACCGGCGAGCACGCCGATCAATTGCAGCAAGCGCCGCGAAATGAGTTGCAGGAGGGGCAATCCGGTTCTCCGGTTCGAGCGTCAAGGACGCGACGCTCTCGCAAGCGACGCGTCCTGGAGGCGGCTCACTGGCCGAACGTGGTCTCTTCCAGCGTCCCTTGCAGCGAGGCCGTCAGCCGGAGGCCCTGGAGCCGCCTGGAATAGGCAACCGCGTTCGGCGCATAATAGAGAGGGATCTGCGCGACCTCTTCGGTGGTGATCCGCTGGATCTCCTTGTAGATTTCCGCGCGCTTGGCCGGATCGGCCTCTCTTGTGCCCTGCTCCACCAGCGCATCGACCTTCGGGTTCTCATAGAATGTGTTGTAGGAGTTCGATCCGCAGGTGCCGCAGACGGCCCAGCGCACGGCAAGGTCCGGATCGGGGGTCTCGTTATACCACCAGTTGGCGGCGGCGTCGTAGTCGCCCTTGCCGGTGGCATCCCACCAGGCGCCGCCATCGACATTGACGATCGACGGTTTCAGGCCGATCGCCTGCCATTGGGCCTGGATCAGCAGCGCCATCTGCTGCGACAGCGCGTCGGCGGTTGCGAGGATCTTCACCTCGCGCCCGGCCATGCCGGATTCGGCCAGCAATTCCTTCGCCTTGGCGGGCTCGTAGGAAATGCCGGGATAATCCTTGTCATGGAAATCGACGCTGCCCGGCAATGTGGTGTTGGCCGGTTCGGCATAGCCGCGCGTGATGGCCTTGGCCATGGCCTTGTTGTCGATCGCCATGCCGGCCGCCTGCCGCGCCTTCAGGTTGGAGAAGGGCTCGCGCTTGTGGTTGAGCAAGGTCATATAGATGGTGGTCGAGGGCTCGAGCCGCATATCCACCGTCTCGACCGTCTTCAGATCGTCGACCTGCGCCCACGGCACCGCACGCACCACGTCGATCTCGCCGGCCTTGAGCATGGCGATACGGGTCTCGGGCGATGCGATCTCGATCAGTTCGACCGTGGCGTCCGACTTCGGATAGCCCTTGCGCCAGTAGTGCGGATTGGGCTCGAGAACCAGTTTCTCGTTCGGCTTCCACTGCTTGACCTCATAGGGGCCGGAGGTCACCGGAACCGAGGCGAAAGCCTCCTCGCCGCGTTTGTCGACATCGGCCTTCGAGACGATGCCCATGTTCCAGATTTCGGCATTGCCGAGGAACGGCGCGAAGGCCGACTTGAGCGTGACCACCACGGTTTTCGCATCCGCCGCGCTCACCGCTTCGACGGCGCCCAGCGGCGCGGGATAGGCCGATTTCTTGTCGGTCCGGATACGCTCCAGGCTAAAGGCCACGTCGGCGGCCGTGATCGGCGAACCGTCCGAGAACTGGGCATCGCGCAGATGGAAGGTATAGGTCTTGCCATCCGGCGAAATGTCCCATTTCTCGGCCAGCCCCGGCTCCAGCGCGCCGGTTTCGGCATCGCGGCGCAGCAGGCGCGAATAGAGCTGTCCATAGGTTTCGATGTTGCCGGCCGCCGCCGAGCGCATCGGATCGAGCGTCGTGGTCTGGAACGGCGACACGACGCGGATGACGTCGGCGGCAAAGGCCGGAACGGTCCAGCACAAACCCATCGCCATCACGACAGCCCCGTGCAGTACCGCGCTCGCAGCCCGCATGCGGGATCGGCTCAAGGAATTCATCTTTTCTCCTCCCAATGTTTCCCTTTCGACATGAGGCGGAGGTTATGTGATATTACTAACTTATGTCAACAGTCAGGTTGAAAAGATAACAATGCCCCGTCGTCATCGGCGCGGCGGAATTTTTGGTATGGGGTGCGCCCCGGTTGCGCCCCCTGCAACTGCGTCGCTGGAACAACGTCCTCGGAGGTACTCGCCGTAGAATACCTTGCATCTGCCGACGGCCCGCTGATGCATTTCGACGTTTCGTCGAAGTCGGGATGCATGGCGCCGGAGGCGACGAAGATGCTCTTGGTCGTGGTGGAGGAAAAAAGGCAATTTCACGCGCGCGGCGGCGCGGCTCGGCGTTTCCCGGTCCGCGCTGAGCCTGCTATGGCCGGTTGTGGCCGCAACGATATCGTGCGCAATCGCGATCCAGGGGGCGAGGCGCATCGCCTGACCCCCTGGCCTGATTTGCCGGATGCAACTTCATTGTCGCGCAGGCTGTTCGCCGGTCGGCATGTCTTCCCGGAACGGAAATCAGACGATCCGGCCGCGGGCGGCGACGGGCCAGGTTTCGATGCCGTCATGGCCGGCGCCGGTAATTTTCAGCGTATCGACCATGTTGGTGACGACGCAGGCGTGGTTGGGGACGATGCGGAGCTTGTCGCCGACCTTCAGGCCGATCGGGCCGGTGCTCACCAGCCGCCCATGCTCTTCCGAAAGCTGGTCGATGGCGATGTCGTCGCGGCCGAGCACGTGACCGTAGCCGGAAAGGCCGAGCAGGTCGGAGGTCAGCGTCTTCGAACCCGCGTCGATGATCGCGCGGTCGGGCGCGGGAACCGAGACGACGGTCGCCAGCACCGTCAGCGCGCAATCCTCCCAGCCGCAGACGCCGCGCGAAACCAGGGAGCGGTCGTTATAGACATAGGTGCCAGGGCGGTATTCGGTGGTCACCGGGGCCTCCGCCGCATGCATCATCGACGGCGTGCCGCCCGAGGTGATCATCGGCACCGCGATGCCGCGCGCCTCGATCAGGTCCTTGGCCGCGCCCATGAAGCGCTCGACGCCCGCCTCTCCTCCAGCCGGCGGATAGGTCATCAATCCGCCGAAGACGAGGCCGGGCGCGGCATCGATCACGGCCGCCAGCGCGTCCGCCTCCTCCGGCGTCGCGACGCCGCAGCGGTTCGCGCCTGTGTTGCATTCGACCAGGACGGAAAGCGGCGCGACCTCGCCGGCAAAGGCGGCGGAAAGGCCGTCGACCACCGTGCGGTTGTCGGCGACGACGCGGAGTTTCACCTTTTTCGCCAGGGCCTTGAGGTGCTCCAGCTTCTCGCCGCCCAGGATGTTGTAGGTGATCAGCACGTCGCGGATGGCGTCGCTGCCGGCAATCATCGCCTCGGCTTCCGAGACCTTCTGGCAGGTGATGCCGATGGCGCCGGCGTCAAGCTGCATCTCGGCGATCGCCGGCAGCTTGTGCGTCTTGATATGCGGGCGCACCGCGATGCCATGCGCATCCGCATAGGCCTGGAAACGGGCGATGTTGGACCGGGCGATATCGAGGTCGACCAGGACAGCCGGTGTATCGATGGTGGCAAGGGACGTCTCGGGAAAGGGCATGGGAACCTCGGGATCAACAGGGCAAACGGCTAGCAGGACAGCGCTTCGGATTGGCCGGCAGGGGCATGGCTTTTATCGGCGAAGGTCTATTGACAATTCATTGACCAGGGCGCTGATTATGTCAATCCAATAAAACGGACTCATGTCCGCTATACTGGACAACTGGGAAAGTTTCATCCAAAGGGGAACGTCAATGACCATCTCTTTCCGCGCCGGCGCGCTGTCGCTGGCCGCCGCCCTCCTCATCTCGTCGCCGGTTTTCGCCGAAGGCAGCAAGCTCGATGCGGTTCTCGCCCGAGGCCACCTCGTGCTCGGCACCGGCAGCACCAACGCGCCCTGGCACTTCAAGAGCGCCGACGACAAGCTGCAGGGTTTCGACGTCGACATGGGCCACATCATCGCCAAGGCGCTGTTCGGCGATCCCGACAAGATCGAGTTCGTCAACCAGTCCTCGGGCGCGCATTCCCAACATCACCACCGACAAGGTCGACATCACCTGCCAGTTCATGACGGTGACCGGCGAGCGCGCCCAGCAGATCGCGTTTACCATTCCCTATTATCGCGAAGGCGTCGGCCTGATGCTGAAGGCGGACGGCAAATATGCCGATTACGCGGCGCTGAAGGCCGCCGGCTCCTCGGTCACGATCTCGGTGCTGCAGAACGTCTACGCCGAGGCGATGGTGCATGCCGCACTTCCCGAGGCCACAGTCGACCAGTATGATTCCGTCGACCTGATCTACCAGGCGCTGGAATCCGGCCGCGCCGACGCGGTCGCCACCGACCAGTCGTCGCTGGCCTGGTACATGACCCAGAATCCCGGCCGCTACAAGGATGCCGGCTATGGCTGGAACCCGCAGACCTATGCCTGCGGCGTCAAGCGCGGTGACCAGGACTGGCTGAACTTCGTCAACACCGCCCTCCACGAGGCGATGACCGGCGTCGAGTTCGATTTCTACGCCAAGTCCTACAAGACCTGGTTCGGCAAGGATCTCGCCCCGCCGCAGATCGGCTTCCCGGTCGAGTACAAGTAATCCACGGAGGAGCGGGGCACTCCCCGCTCCGACGCCCTGAAGCATTTCCAGGAAAAGTGGATACCGGTTTTCCGTTCGGAAATGCGAAAATGCCCTGAAGGGATGGCCCGCCCATGGGTTACACGCTCAATTTCGCCGCCGTCTGGCGCAACTTCGATTTCCTGCTGAGCGGCCTTGCCCTCAGCCTCGGCCTTGCCGTGATTTCCATCCTCATCGGCGCGGCGATCGGCCTCGTCACCGCCTTCGCGCTGACCGCGAAGAACCGGTTCGCCAGTGCTCCAGCCCGGATTTACGTGACGGTCATCCGCAACCTGCCGATCCTGGTGTTGGTGCTGTTTGCCTATTTCGCGCTGCCGCAGATGGGTTTCCGCATCGGCAAGATCCAGAGTTTCGTGGCGGTGCTGTCGATCTATTCCGGCGCCTATCTGGCGGAAGTGTTTCGCGCCGGCCTTCTGTCGATTCCGCGCGGACTGACCGAAGCGGGGCTTGCCATCGGGTTGACGCCGATGCAGATCCGCGGCTCGATCATCGCCCCCCTGATGTTCCGCAACGTGCTGCCTTCGCTGTCGTCGACGGTCATCTCGCTGTTCAAGGATACGTCGCTGGCCGCCGCCATCGCCGTGCCGGAACTGACCTTTGCGGCGCGCAAGATCAACGTCGAAAGCTTCCGCGTCATCGAGACGTGGATGGTCACCTCGGCGCTTTATGTCGTCACCTGTTTCCTCATTGCCGCCATCATGCGCTTCGTCGAGCGCCGGCTGGCCCTGCCGAGGTAAGCGCCCATGGCTCCTTCCTTTCTCGAACAACTCTGGATCGCCCGCTATGTCATTCTCAGCGGTCTCGGCATGTCGATGTCGATCTCGGCCCTGGCGATCATCGCCGGCTCGGTCGTCGGCGTCTTCGTCGGCCTGGCGCTGGTTTATGGCGGCGGTGTGCTGCGCTTCTTGGTGCGCGCCTATACCGACATCATCAGGGGCACGCCGGTGCTGGTGCTGGTTCTCGCCAGCTATTATGTCTCGGCGGCGGTCGGCCTCGATCTCGGCCCGTTCTCGGCCGGCGTCCTGGCGCTCGCCATCTTCTGCTCCTCGCATGTCGGCGAGATCGTGCGCGGCGCGCTGCAGGCGATTCCCAGGGGCCAGACCGAGGCCGCCAAGGCGATCGGCCTGACCTTCAACCAGACCTTCACCTCCGTGCTCTGGCCGCAGGCCATGCGCCAGTGTCTGCCGGCCTGGGTCAATACGGCCGCCGAAATGGTCAAGGCCTCGACGTTGCTCTCGGTCATCGGCGTGGCGGAACTGCTCCTGCGCACGCAGGAGATCATCTCGCGCAACTTCATGAGCCTGCAATTCTATTTCCTGGCGGGCGCGCTGTATTTCATCGTCAACTTCGGCATCGAGCGGTTCGGCAAATATGTCGAGCGCAAGACCGTCCTGCCGACCTGAGGAGGCTATTGCGATGGCCAAGACCATTCTCGACATCAAGGGCCTGCGCAAGACCTACGGCCAGAACGAAGTCCTCAAGGGCGTCGACTGTGCCGTCGGCGAAGGCGAGGTCATTTCCATCATCGGCTCTTCCGGCTCCGGCAAGACGACCATGCTGCGCTGCATCAACATGCTGGAGGAATTCCAGGGCGGCACGATCAGCCTCGACGGCGAGGAGATCGGCTACCATGTCGACGGCGGCAATCGTCGCCGCAAGAGCGAGAAGGAAATTGCCCGCCAGCGCGCGCTGACCGGCATGGCCTTCCAGCAGTTCAACCTCTTCCCGCATATGAGTGCGGCCGAAAACGTCATGCTCGGCCTGATCAAGGTCAAGAAGATGGCCAAGCCGGAAGCGCGCGCCATCGCCGAAAAATGGCTGGATCGCGTCGGCCTCGCCGCCCGCACCGATCACTATCCCGGCGAACGGTCCGGCGGCCAGCGGCAGCGCGTGGGGATCGCCCGCGCCATCGCCATGTCGCCGCGGCTGATGCTGTTCGACGAAGTGACGCCGGCGCTCGATCCGGAACTGGTCGGCGAAGTGCTGCAGGTCATCAAGGGGCTGGCGGCGGACGGCATGACCATGCTGCTCGTCACCCATGAAATGCGCTTCGCCTACGAGGTTTCCTCGCGGGTGATCTTCATGAACCAGGGCGTCATCTGCGAGGAGGGCGACCCCAGGGAAATGTTCGTCAAGCCGAAGACCGAGCGGCTGGCGGAATTCCTCAAGACCTCAAGCTTCAACTGAAGCATTTCCAAGAAAAGTGTGAAGCGGTTTCCGTCCGGAAAATGCGATAGATAGAGAAAGAGAAAGCATATGACGATCAAGCGTTACGGCGGCGGTGAAACCGGGGCCGGCGGACAGCCGCTGCCCTTTGCCCGGGCGACCGAGGCCGCAGGCTGGCTCTATGTCTCCGGCCAGGTGCCGATGGAAAAGGGCGAGATCATTCCCGGCGGCATCGTCACCCAGAGCCGCAAGGCCATCGAGAACATGATTGCCATCCTGCATGAAGCCGGCTACGGCGTGGAGGATGTGGTGCGCGTCGGCGTCTGGCTCGACGACCCCCGCGACTTCTGGAGCTTCAACGGCGTTTATGCCGAGTATTTCAAGGGCAACGCACCGGCCCGTGCTTGCGTGCAATCGCATATGATGGTCGACTGCAAGGTCGAGGTCGATTGCGTGGCGTATCGCGCGGACAGGGCGTAAACACTTCTGGAGGCAGCATGGCCGAGGCCGGCGATACCATATCGCGACGTATGCGGGGACTGGATCGCGCGTTCGAGATCCTCGAATTCCTGCGTGTGAAGCGCCAGCCGATGCGCCCGAACGAGATCGCCTCGGAAATCGGCGCGCCGCGCTCCTCGGTCTATGAACTCGTCAACCTGCTGCTCGCTCAGGGCATGCTTGATTATCAAGGCGGCGACGGCCGGGTCTATCTCGGCCGCCGTCTTTACTATCTCGGCACCGCCTATGCTGAACAGTTCGACCTGATGCGCGAATGCGACCGCATGCTGGTTCGCCTTGCCGAGGAGACTCGTGAAACGGCGCAGATGTGCCTGCTCGAAGGCAACAAATACACCGTGGCGATGATGCGCGAGGGCATCCGCCCGTTCCGTATTTCCTCCAATGTCGGCGAACTCGTCTCCATTCCCTGGACGGCGTCGGGCCGTCTCCTGGTCTCGCATCTCCCGGATGCGGAGATCCTCGCCCTCATCCCGCCGGAAGATTTCGTATTGCCGAGCGGCCGCCGGCTCGATCCGGCCGAATTCATCGCCGAGGTGCGCAGTGCTACCCGCGACGGCTATTTCACCTTCAACAGCGAGGTGGAGAATTTTACCCATTGCTTCGCTGTGCCGGTGCATCAGGCCGATGGCGCCTGCATCGCCACGCTTTGCCTGGTCACCCCGCGCGAGGACGGGCTGCGCAATCGCGACCACTATCTCGACAGCCTGCTTGCCGCCGCGCATGAGATTTCCGACAAGCTCGGTTTCAACGTCGCAAGGCGTCGCGTTTCCTGAGGCTCATTGGCCGCCGAGCAGGAAGAAGGCGAAGCCGTAATCGACATCGATGCTACCTCCCGCAATCGTCCGCCCGAGCCTTTGCAGAAACGCGGCGTTTTCGGCAGGTTCGTCGATCTGGCTGCCGGGGATCGGCGCATCGCTTGATAGCGCCAGCACCAGTTGCGGCCGTGGCTCGCTCTCCGGCTGCTCGATGCGCTCCACCGTGAAGGAGCCGTGGCTGCCGCTGCGCTGCAGCAGCGAATCCAGCCTGTAGACGATGCCGTCATTGTCGACGAGATAAAGCACGATCACCTTTTTCGTCAGGTTGCCGAGCGCGCCCTTCAACGCATCGCCGTTCTTCAATTCGTCCCTTTCCAGCGTGATCGACAGGCTGGACGGCCTTTGCCGCGATAGCCCGCTGAGAAAGCTCGCCACGCCGCATTGGGTCTCGGCGATCTGTCGGCCCTGGATATCGGGGGCGTAGCCGAACGCCTTGATGAAGCCGGTATCGAGCGTGTCAAAGGGCGCGGCGCTGGCGGCCATGCCCTCGATTTCGATGGTGTTCGGCGAGCTCGTCACCGCATGCGCAAAGAAACAGCCGCCGGCATCGAAGGCGCTGAGCCAGGCCAGACGCTTGTCGATGGGGCTCACCGATGGTTTGGGAGCGCTGCTGCCCTGCCCGGTCCGCGGCAGCGCCTCCGGAATGACGGCTTTTTCTTTTAGCGGAATGACCGCGACCTCTTTCGGAGGCGGAGAGTTAGGTGTCGGGATCGGCGTCGCCACCTCCGGCTCCGGCAGCGGTTGCACCTGCGCGACCGGCTTGTCGGGAATGGGTTTGAGCGGCAGGTCGGAGATATCCGGTTCTTCAGGTGCGGTGGCGACGATCTCGGGCGCGGATACCGGCGATTCCGGCTGCGGCGCGATCGGGGGGGCCGTCTCCGGCGTCACCATCGCCGATTGCGGCTCGGGTGCAGGCGGGGTCTCCGCCTGCGCGGAAGGCGTCGGCGTCACCGGTTCCGGGGCAGGCAAGGTCGGCAAGGTTGGCGGCGGTCCAGGCGGCGCGGCGACGATCTCGGTCGGAGTCTTGTCCAGCCGTTCCTCGTTCTTTTGTGTGACGCCGGGCGTCGGCGGTTCGGCGGGGGCGGCCTCGATCGACGGCGCCTCGTTTTTTTCCGCGATAACCGGCTGCATGTCGGGAGACGAGTCCTCCTGCGGGGTTTCCGCAAGCTGTTTTGGCGGGCCGCTGAAATAGCCGAGGCTATAGAGCGCGCCGGCTCCGGCCCCGGCAAGCAACAACAGGGCGAGCAGGCCATACAGCGGCAGGCGCGAGCGGCCTTTGGCCTGCGGTTTCGGCGGAACGATTGGCGGCGGCTCGGCCGGGCCGGATTCGATGCGGATATGGGCGAGCGGATCGTGCTCCGGTACCGGCGGCAATACGACGGGTGCGCCGCGCCGAGGCCCGGAGGATCGGTCGTCCTCGGGCCAGCTTTCGTCCGCAGGCCAGCGACCGGTCTGTGGCGCAACGACGGTCGGTTCCACCGGCGGCCGCGACGACAACGCAGCGGCGGGCGGCGGTGCCGTCGGCGTGGGGGGCACGGTCGAGGAGGTCGGCGGCAAGGTTTCGCGGGGGAAGGCGGTAGTCGGCGGGCGCGTGGCGTGAGGCAGCGTCTCCTCGCCGGAGCGCAGCCAGTCTGCGATTTCGGCCATGGAGATCGTCCGCGCGGCAGGATCGGGCTGCAGCATGAGCTCCAGCAACGGGCGCAGTGTGGCGTCGATGTCGGAAAGATCGGGGATGCTGCGGCGTTTTTCGATCACCTCAAGCGGCGTGCCGTTCATGTCGACGGGGGTTCCGCGCAACGCGTTCACCATCACCAAGGCGAGGCTGTAGACATCCGAGACCTCGGTCACCTCGCCGCCGAAAAGGCCGAGCTGTTCGGGCGAGACGAAATTGTATTTGCCGGCGAACTTGCCGCCGAGCAGGGTGCCGGCGCCGATATTGGTGGCGCGGGCGATGCCGAAATCGATGATCTTCGCCGCCCCCACCCGCCCGCCGGGCAGGATGATGTTGTCGGGCGAGATATCGCGGTGGATGACGCCGGCCTTGTGCGCCGCATCCAGCGCCGAGGCGACTTGCGCGAGCAGAATGCGGGCATCGCCGCTTGCCATCGGCTGGCCGTCGATGACGCCGGCCAGCGACGGGCCATCGACATATTCCATCACCAGATAGGGCCGCTGCACCACCGGATCGATGCCGAAGACGCTGTAGCGGACGATGGCCGGATGGTGCAGCGTATTCAGCACCTTGGCTTCCTTGAAGAACAGGCCGACGACCGTCTCGTCTTTCGCCAGTTCCGCCAGCACCACCTTGATGGCGACGGGATCGCCGGTGGCGATGTTGCGGCCGCGATAAACCTCGCCCATGCCTCCCGCCGCCAGCCTTTCATCGATGACGAACATGCCGTTCAGCGTCGTGCCGGGGCCAACCTTGGCCGGGATGTCCTCCGCCATCACGCCCACCCCGCCTCGGTTCCGGCATCGAGGAAGCGCACGACATTGACCGTGACATTGTCGCTGCCGCCGCGCTGCAGTGCCGTGTCCACCAGTTCCTGGCAGATGTCGCGCGCCGGGCGGCCGGTCATGATCTGGCCGATTTCGAGATCGTCGAGATGCGTCGTCAGTCCGTCGCTGCACAGGAGGAAGACATCGCCGGCCTGCACGTCGCCATCGGCATAATCGAGATAGGCTGCGTCTGCGATGCCGATGGCATGGGTGATGGCGTTGCGGCGCGGATAGGTTTTCGCCTCCTCCTCGCTCAGCAGGCCGCGGTCGATCAGATCCTGCACTTCGGAATGGTCGCGCGTCAGCTTGGCCAGCATGTCGCCGCGCAGCAGATAGGCGCGGCTGTCGCCGGACCAGTAGCAGCGATAGACCTTGCCGAAGGCGAGCAGCCCGACCACCGTCGTGCCGATCGTCTGGCCGCGCTGAAGCGCGGCGGCGTGGATTTCGGCATTGGCATCGAAGATGGCGGCGCGGAAGGCGGCTTCGAGATCGACGGCGGAACCCGCGTCGAAAGCGCCGGCCTGCAAATGCCGCAGAACGGTCTCGCTGGCGAAGTCACCCGCCGAATGGCCGCCCATGCCATCCGCCACCACCCAGACGCCGTTGACGGGATCGGCATAGGCGCGGTCCTCGTTGAGCTGTCGCACCATGCCGACATGCGACAGCACCTCCGTATCGAGGCGAAACAGCGGCCCGGCCATCACGACGCCCCTCCGCCGATCATATCGCCATAGAGTGCCGGATCGGGCAATCCGCTGGTGGAGAGAAGCTGCGCCGGCACATATTGGCCGCCGCGCGTCCAGAACAGGCAACGCCCGCGCGCCGCCGCGCGCATTTCCAGCGCCGCGAAGCGCGCGAATGCCTCCGGCCCTTCAGGCAAGGCCTGCCGATAGCCGCCGGGGATGGTTTCCACACCCTGGCCGGTCATCGCCGCCAGCGGGTCTTCGAGACCGGCCATCAGCGCTTCGGGCTCCGGCCCCTCGCCTTCCGCCAGCGCCGAGAGCAGCCTTGCGTTCAACGCCTCGATCCAGTCCCCCGAGATTTCCTCGAACAGCGGGAAGGACAGGCCGGGCGGCGCATGCGCCACGAGGCAGAGCGGAAAATAGCGCCCGACGCCATCGACCGAGGGCATCAGCGCGCCGAGGCAATCGGCTCCGGCGATCTCCTCGCCAAGGCGAAAATTCCAGATGGGGTGGACGGAATAATAGCTCAGCCATTGCCGGCCCAGCCGCTCGCGGCTGATCGCCACCGCCTTTTGCAGCCAGGTTTCCAGCACCGTCATCACCCCTTTCGGCAGGTTCAGCGCCAGAAAATCCCGCTTGGCCGGATATTTGCCGAAGAGACCAACGGGCATGGCTATAGCCCCGCCGGGCATTTGAATTCGGAAAGCGCGGGCAGCAGGAAGGGATTGCTGACCTGCCCCAGCTCGATGCGATAGGAGACCTCGCGCCCGCCGATGACGAAGCGTGCGCCGAGCCCGTCGCCGCCGGCCGAAACGCTGCCCATGGTCAAGAGCCGCAGCAAGGCCCAGGGGCCGCTCGCGGCAATGTTCGAGGTGCGGCCGGCCATTTCCGGGAAGATCGAGATGCTGGCCGAACCGGCGCCGGTGCCCGGCCAGGTGAGATTGACCGGCGCGTTGCCGACCTGCTGCGACTGGATGACGGTGCCGTTGACCTCCAGCAGCGCGAAATCGGCATTGCCGGAAAGCGTCTGCGGCTTGACCACCATTTGCAGCGCCAGCATCGGCGAGCCCGCCGGGAAGAAGGCGTCGCGGATCTCCGCCGCCCGCTGGAATTCGCGCAGCGTCGCCTTGGACAGATCCTGGCCGACACGTTCGCCCTGCTTCCAATCCCAGCCGCCCGGCGCCATGTCGACCAGCGGCGACAGTTTTTCGCTGAAGAACTTGTCGATGACACCGCCCGGGCCGAACAGTTTGGTGAATTCGGCGAGCGGCACGTCACGATTGCTGTCGCGGGCAAAGGGATAGCGGTTGGCGATGACGCTCTGGCAGGCGCGGGTGACCAGCGAATTCATTTCCTGGTTGAGCTGGTCGATGGTGGAACCTGCTGCATCGCCCTCGAAATCGCTGACGGCGCTCTGCATCATCCGCGCCAAGGGCGGCGGCAGGCGCGAGACGTTGGATTTCAGGCTGGCGATCTGCATCGGCAGGTTGGCCATGGCCCGCTGCGTCTGCGAGGGGTTATTGGCGAGGATCAGGCTCTGGGTGATCTCGTTGAGATTGGCGATCAAGAGGTCGATGGCCTTGCGCCCCGGCTCGCCCTCGACGAGTTGGTGATAGGGGCGGAAATAGGCCTCGATATTCGCGCCGGGCACGACGGGCGCGCCGCCGGCGCTGCCCATGCGGTTCTGCGACTTGGTCAGCGCGGCATCTATGCCGATGCGCGACCAGCCGGAGGCGCGGCTCTGGACGCGCTGGAGCGCCAGTTTCTTGGCCTGCTCGGCGATTTCTCCAAGGGCGGCGTCGCCATTGTCGGTGGCCGGCGGCGGCGCGCGCTCCTGAGTCAGCTTGGTCTCGGCGGCGATCGATTCGAACACGGCGCGGATCGGCGACAGCGGCCCGGAGGCGATCTGCAACGCCACGTAATCCGGCTTGTCCGCCGACATGCGCTTCAGGCGGAAGGAGCCGAGCGCGCCATCCCAGGCGGCGATGAAGTCGCGGCGATAGCGTTCCAGCAGCTCCGGCCCGAGCTTGGAGAATTGCGATTCCACCGCCTCCTGCTGGGCGAATTCGCCCAAGACCCATTGCTCGGCCAGCATCTTGTCGGCGACGATGCCGAGCTGTTCCAAAAAGTAATCGTGGAAGCCGGCATAGGTGAACAGGCCTGATACCTCGATGCTCTCCAGCGGCTTGCCGTCCAGCGTCTCGAACACGGCGTCGGTTTCCGCCCCGCCGCGCGCATCAAGGCTCCAGGGTTCCAGCGGTTCGGTGAGGCCGGCGGTCTTGATCAGCGTATAGGCGCGGTCGGCGAGGCTCATGCGCGTCAGCGTCTTCTGCGCCGCCTGCACCAGCGTGCCGTTCAGCTCGATTTCGGGATTGTGGACCTTGCCCAACGCCAGCATCGCCAGCAGATGCTGTTCCAGTTCGTCGCGCACCGGCTTGTTGCCGGCGCCGGGATAGAGATTGTTGACCCAGTCGTCGCGCATCCAGGTGACGATCAGATCGTCGTCGGTCTTCGGCGCCTTTCCGCCGAGCATGAGGTAGACTTTCAGCGCCTCGTAGATGACGAGCGGATCGTTGATATTGGTCTCGATCTGCTTTTCCAGCCGCAGGATGAGGCGCGAGCGCAGCACGCGCTCCAGCGCCTGCCGATAGGCCTCCTCGCCGGCCGAAGACAGGCGGGCGCGCTGGCTGAGCCCAAATCCTTCCGACCATGGGGCGGCCACGTCTCGATTGGCATAACCGGTTTCCATGTAACGCAGCTTGTGAAGGAGGTCGACGACCTTGTCGAGATCGGTGTCGGCGACCGGCTCGGCATTCAGCGCCAGCCCGCCGATGGTGCGGTATTCGGCGACCGCCGCATTGGCGCTGGCGACCAGCTGCCGGTTCTGCATGTAGCTCCACAGCCACAGCGACGACAGCGCCACGGTAATGAGCGTCATCGCCGCAATCGCGCCGTAGCGCAATGTGGCGGCGCGGCGGATGGCGCCGAGATCGCGCGACACCCAGCCGGCCTCGGGAAAGATGACCTTGGTCAGGAGATCGTGGATGAAATAGCTCTTGCCCTTGCCGGACATGAAGCCGGTGCCGGCGGCGCCGAAACTCGTCTCCATCGCGCCGAGCATCTGGTCGATGGGCGTTCCCTGCTGGGTGCCGGAGGAGAAATAGAAGCCGCGCAATTGCGCGCTGGAATGGTAGCGCGTTGGCTCGAAGATCGCCGAGAGGAATTGCGACACCGGCTCGCGCAGCGCCGCGATCTGCGCCGGGAAACCGAAGGCGAGGATGCGGGCCATCGGGTCGGGCTCGGATTGCAGGTGTTCGGCGGTCTCCTCCGTCAGTCGCATGACGAGGTCGTCGATTTCGCCGGGCACGCGCTCGACGAAATTCTTCTTGCGATCCTCGGTCTGGAAGGTCGCGCCCCAGACCTGCCGGCGGCGATCCTCGGGGAAGGAGCCGAAATATTCGTTGAAGCCGGCGATCAGATCCGCCTTGGTGAACAGCGCATAGACGGGGAAATCGACCTTCAGCTCGGCGTTCAGCTCCAGCAAACGCTTGCGGATGGCGGCCGCATGGGCGTTCAGCTCCTCCGGCTTCAGCGTCATGATGTCTTCGAGACTGATGGCGATGATGACGCCGTTGATCGGCTGCTTGGGACGCTGCGCCTTCAACAGCGACAGGAAGGAGAGCCAGCTCTTGCGGTCGGATTTCTCGTCGGAATCCTGCGTGGTGTAGCGGCCGGCGGTGTCGATCAGCACCGCATCCTCGGCAAACCACCAGTCGCAATAGCGCGTGCCGCCGGCGCCGGCGATGGCCGCCTTGCCGCCTTCGGTGGAGAGCGGGAATTTCAGGCCGGAATTGACCAGCGCCGTCGTTTTGCCGGTGCCGGGCGGGCCGATGATCACATACCAGGGCAGTTCATAGAGGAAATTGCGGCCCGGAAAGGTTTTGCGCAGCGTCGTCAGCGCCTCGGTCATGCGCTCGGAAAGCTGCTCGCTGTCGTCGGTGACGCTGTCCTGCGCCACCACAGCCGCCTCCAACGCCCGCTCGGCCTTGCGGTGCCGGCGATAGCGCCAGAAGAGGATGCCGAGAAAGACGAGCCAGAGGACGAGAATGATCGACAGCCGCACGAGGGCGCTGTCGAAGGGCGCGATATCGGCGATGACCAGCATCGGCGCGACGAACCACACGACCAGCGACACCAGCACCACCGCCAGCGCGCTGAATCCGTAGATTGCTATTTTCAACGCCTTGTCACGCATGCGGTCCCGGGCTTTCAGCGGTTAGGGATTGTTGGTCAGCGTTTCTTCCTTGGGTATGGCAAGCTCGACGCGGCGATTTTTGGCGCGGCCTTCCGCCGTGTCGTTGGGCTCCACCGGCTGGTCCTCGCCCCGGCCGGCGACGTCGAGGCGGGCGGCATCGTCGAGATGCTTGGCGAGCACATCGGCCACCGCCTGCGCCCGCTTGACCGACAGGTCGAAATTCGACTTGAAGCGGCTCGATGCCTTCGGCTTCACATTGTCGGTATGGCCGACGATATGGATCTGGCCGGGCTCCTTGTTCAGCGCCGCACCGATGCGCTGCGCCAGCTGCTCGAAATCCGGCTTGACGTCGGCGCTGCCGGACTCGAACAGCAGCAGGTTGTTGATGCGCACGACGATGGAATCGCCGACCGGCTCGACCGCCACCAGATCCTTTTCGATCTCCGGCGCCAGCACGCCGCGAATGCGCTGCAACTGCGTCGTCACCGCCAGCGACGGCTCCGGGTCCGGCAGCGGCACGAAGGCGGAGCGGCTGATCTCGATGGGACCGGACGGATGCAGGCGCACCAGCGTGCCGGCCGCCGCATCGGCATCGCCGCCGAGCAGGATGCGCAGCAGCAGATAAAGCCCGGCAACGAGGGCGAGGAAGACGCCCGCAATCGCCCACAGCGGAATGCCGTCCGCCAGCCCGCGCACGCGGATCTCGTTGCCGCGCCAGCGCGGCGAAATATCCGCCGCCGCCCCCGGACGCACGGTGCGCAGCGTCATGAACACGTCGCGGCGCACCCGTTGCAACTCGATATCGCCGCCCTTGGCGCTGCGATACTGCCCTTCGAAGCCCAGCGACAGACAGGCATGGATCAGTTCCAGCAGGCTGTAATAGACGGTCGGATTGGTGCTGAGCTGGCGGATCTTGTCGAAGAAGCCGGTGCCGGAAGTGCGCACGCCGAAGAACTGCGCCAGCATGCTGTATTGCAGCCAGAGATGTTTTTCCGTGCCCGGCAGGTTCTGGACGATATCGTCGGCGGTGGCGCAGAGCGCGTATTTGGCGATCGTCGCCTGGTCCTCCGGCACGCCGGCCGCGAGGATGGTCTTTTCGAAGTCCTGGATGGCGCGCGCCACATGCTGCATCAGCGGCACCGCATCCATGTCCACCACCATCTGCCGCAGACGGCCGAGCAGGATGAGCAAGGGTGCCGCCGCCTGCGTGATCGGATTGGCGGATTTGATGCCGGGATTGGCGCGGGCGCCGAGCGCGACGTTCAGCGGAATGCGCCGCCTGTTTGCCGGCGGCGGCACCGGTTGGGTAGGCGGAAATTCCGGCGACATCCAGTTGCCACCGAAGGGATCGTCGCCGCTAGCCGGCGCGGCGGGCGGGGGTGTCGGGCGCGGGGTGGCCGGCCAGAAGGAGGCCGGGTCCGGGGCCTGCCCGGCATTGCCGCCGAGCGGGCCGGGCGAGATGATCGTGGTGTTCTGGCCGGAGGGCGGCGGGCGAAATTCGTTTCCGAAACGATCGTTCGGCGGCGGCACGCCGCCGGGCTGCGGCCGGATGACCGTCTTGCCCTGCCTGTCGGGATCGTCGGATTGGCCCATGTCAGTCGTCCATTATCGCCCAGAGATCCAGTTGCAGCTCCGGCCAGTTGCCGGCGAAATGCATGGCGATGCCGCTCGCCGTGCTGAATTCGGGCCAGAGCGGCGAGGCCTTGTCGAGATAGAAATAGACGTGGTCGGTCATGCTGCGGATCTGGCGCGGCGGCGTCGGCATGTGAACGATGTCGATGCCCGGCAGATGCGTCTGGACGATCTCGCGCATCTTGGTGTTCGGCCCGACCTTGCACAGATCGGGAAAGCTCTGCTGGATCTGCGACAGCGGCATCGCCGCCGAGACCTCGACCACGAAACGCGCCGTGCGGAACAGGTTGCGGTTGATGACATTGGCGAGGAAGGCGTTGGGCCGCACCTGTGTGAGATCCAGCCGGATCGCCCGGCCGATATCGAGGCTGAGCTGGCGCTGGATGATTTCGAGGATCGGCTCGAACACCTCATGCAGCCGGTCATGGTCGTAGCGCGGAAAATCCGGCGCCATGCGGTTTCCCGAGAAGGTGGAAAGCTCGCCGGCAAAGCGGATGAGGTCGACATAAAGCCGCTCGGGATGCAGGTATTTCGAGGCGCGGCTGTGGCGCAGCACGTTCACCTGGCCGTTGAGCAATTGCAGCATAAAATAGTCGTAGGCCTGCAAGCCCCCGCCGGAGCTGGGATCGGTGGCATAGCGCGACAGGGCCTCCAGCCTTGTCTCCACCCAGCCGATCACCCGGTCCAGCCAGCCGGTGGTGACCGGATGCGCATGGCAGCTGAGCACCGGCGGGGCGACGCGCTCATCGAGCACGATGGTCTTGTCGCGCACCTCGACGATGCGGGCGATGGCGAGGTTGTGATAGCCGGGGCGCGGCGTCTCGCGCACCGAGAATTCGATGCGCGGATGCGCCACCTCGATATCCTGGGCGACATGCATGCCGGAGGCGGAATCGACGAAGGTTTCGAGATCGAGCGTGTAGCGGCTGCCGTTGCCGCCATTGGCGGCCGCGACCTCGCGACCGTTCGGCGTCGCGACCGGCATGGTCATCCAGACGATGCGCCGCTCCGAACCCTCGGGAATATCGACCGGGGCCGGCAGCGGGCTGTTGCCCGGCATGTCGAAGGGCACGCCATCCTGGAAGACGCCCGAGGCGCGGCGCAGGCCGAACTTGTTCTGCTGGGCGAGATCGCGGTCGATCTCCAGCTCGACGAAGCCCCAGGGATAGGGGGTGATATAGCCGACGCGGTTTTCGAGGAGTTTTTCGACATAGCGGTCATGCTGCTGCAAATGGTGCTGATGGAGGAAAAGTCCTTCCGACCACACGACCTTGCTGTACCATGACATCGCCCATACTCCCCCGACACCGGTCGCACCTGCCATGACAGCGTCCTCTGGGCCGGTGGCGACGCCGGGGGGACGATGTTACGCTTTATCTTCGCACGTCTTGCGGAATTGCTTCATGTATAGGTCTTGTAAGGATTTGGCCTGCGGCAAAGGCTTTGTTCCGGTTTGACTTAGTAAATCTCCAAAACGGTTTTTTTTCAACTGCGCAGATCCGGTGCGGGGATCGGGAGCGCGGACGGATGGCGTGTGCTCAATCGTTCCTGAGAAACAGCGTCCAGCGCTCCTGTTCGCGCGTATCCACCTCGAGGAAATCCGCTTGCTTGTAGCCGCGCAGCCAGCACTGCTTCGTGCCGCGAATGAGGAAGCGTCTGGTGCCGATGCAGGAGGGAATGGAGCCCGCCGTCACCGGCTGGCCGAAGACATCCTCCGCATAAACATAGACATAGCGGCTGGCGAGCGGCTTGCGGATCACCTCGGCGCAGCGGTTCGCCCCGACGCTCCACCAACCCTCGGTCTGGAACTCTCCGTCCTCCTCATAGCCGATGGCGACGTTGAGCACGTCCAGCGACTGGTTGCAGACGGAAAATTCCGCTCGCGCCGGACCTTGCAGAAACAGCACCATGGGCAGCGCCAAGAATTGCGCTCTTGCCAAGCGCGCCGACATGCGCCTTAATTCCCGCATCGCTTTGTGGAGTTTCCAGCCCATGACGAAGACGATCCTGTTTCTTTCGGCCTGCCTGTCTGTAGCCGGCTGCTCCACCACGCCTGCGCCTCCCATGGCCCCGCCCAAGCCGGAAAAGATCGGCCCCGCCCCCTCCCAACCCGGCAATTGTTTCTATCGCGGGCCGGATGGCAAGGTGTTCATCTCCGCCTGCTGAGCGCATGAGCACCCTCACCGCACCGGCTTGCCGAACCGGCCCGCCGCCGGCATGCCCTTGACGGCGAACCGGGCGTCGACGAGACGGCGCAGCACGCCCTCGCGCAACAGCACCGCGAGACTCCCGGCCGCCGCTTCGGCAAGCTCCGGCAATGGCGCGTCGGAGGGCATGCGGCGCACCGCCTCCAGCACCTCGCCCAGCCGGTCGATGGCTTCGAGAATCGAACCTGGCACGGTGAACAGGCTCGATCCGAGGATCGAAAGGCTGACGCCCGGCAGCGTCATGGCGGCAAGGCCGGCAAGCAGCGCCCGTTCATCGCCTGCGGCCAGCGCCTCGAATTCCTGCCGCACCGTTCCCTCCAGATGCGCCGGCACGAGCCTGACGACGACCCGCAACCGCCCGGGAAAATCGTCGGCCGTCCCCTCCTGCGCCATGCGCGCATCCAGGTCTTCCGTCATCTTCGAAAAGGCGACGACCGGATCGGCGGCCAGCGCCACCGCGATGACGCCGCTGCCGGCCGCGCGCGCCAGAACCTCCGCCAGCTCTCCACGCCCGGCGGCGCGGACAGCGGCGGTATCGATGCCCCAGCGGCGCAGGAAGCGGCGCACCCGCTCCTCCGCGCCGGGGCGCGACAGGAAGGCGGCCAGCGCATCGCGCAGAGACAGCCGGTCGCGCAACAGCACGCGCCGCGCCTGCACCGGAAAGGCCGAAAGCGGCCCGACGAAAAGCGTCTCGCGCGCACTGCGCAGCGAAACGATATCGGTGGCGGAGCTGCTCATGAGTCAGCCTGTCGTTTCGGTCATGGCCATCATTTCCCCTTCGCGTTCATCTGCTGATAGGCTTCGGAGAAATAGGCGAGGAAGACGTCGAGCATGCCGTTGGCATTGGCCTCGGTCTTGGCTTCCCAGCGGGCGACGAAGGTTTCCCAGGCCTTGGCCTTGCGGTTGGAGAAGGGCGATTGCGCAACCTTGGCTTCCACCGCCTCCGGCGAGAGGTCGTCGAGCAGGCGGGCGAGCGCCCGCTGCATGGCGGCATAGGTGGCCATTTCGTGGCGCTTCAAGTCGGCGAAGGCCTGGGTGAAGGCGTGCTGGCCGTCGAGATAACCGAGGCGATCGCGGCTGAGCATGGCCTCCAGCGCTTCCGAGGCGCCCGGCAGAAATTTCAGCGGATTGTTGTCCTGTGCGCCGATCATGGTGCGGTCGGCGGTCTTGACCATCGCGCGCGCCGAGGCCCGTGCCTTCAACAATTGCGCCACCTCGTCGGACACGGTCAGCATCATCGCGCCGATTTCGCGGAACAGTTCGGCCGCATCGCGATTGGCGAGCATGTGCGGCGAAAGCTGCGCGCCCTCGCAGAAGGCGGCGAGCAACCGTTCCTCCCGCGCGGCGGATGCGGCAGGCGGCCGGCGGGCGAAGGGATCGGCCTGCGGCTCCGCGGCCGGCGGAATGGGAATGGCCGGCTGCGGCGGCAAGCCACCGGCTGGGCCCGGGCGCGGATAGGCCCCGAAGGCACCGCGATCCGGCGAAACGGACCCATTGTCGGGCGGCGCATTGCGCGCAGCGGGCATGTCGATATGGGAGTCGACGAAATCCGGCAGTTTTTGCCGTGCCGCCGGCGGCTGGAGATCGCGCCGGTTCATGGGCGGCGCAGGCGACGGCCGGCCGGCGCCCCAGATATCCTCTTCGTCGTCGCCCCCCCAGGGGTTGTTGGCGGCCACGGGCGGAGCGGCAAAGCCGGCCGCCTGCGACAGGCGCACGAGGATGACATAGGTGCCGATGGTCAGCACGTCGCCGTCGCGCAGCAGATAGGGGCTTTTCACCCGCTGCTGGGCGCCGTTGACGAAGGTGCCGTTGCGGGAGATGTCGTTGAGCAGATAGCCGTCCGGCCCCGGCGCGATCTCGCAGTGCCGGCCGGAAATATAGAGCTGCGGATCGGCCAGCGCCCAGTCGCGGAAGGGATCGCGGCCGATCTCGAAGCGGCCGCCGCTTGCGGTATAGCTCGTCGGCCCGCCATCCGGCAGGCGATCGACATTGGTGATCGTCAGCGTGATCGTCTGCATGGGCCTTGTCCTTCCCGGATGACGGGGCGAGTGGGCGATCTCCCGAGGATACTTCACTATAAAACCGCCGGGCCTGCAAACAACGTTCTTGGATCGGCCGCTTCGGACTTGCTTTTTTTCTTGCGATGGCGGCAAATATTGTCGACCGGCGATCGCCCGCGCGACGATACGGCCTTTTCGAAAGTGCATCCGAAAGTGAAGGCCGGCTTTCGAGCACGCGCTCCGGGCCGGAATGGCGCCGGAGACTTTGACCATGACGGTTTTGCCGCGACAGGGGAAGCGCGCAGCGGTTCTCACCACCACCAAGGAGGCCGATTATCTCGTCGTCTCCCGCTTCGACGGTTCCGAAGCGGTGAGCGAGCTGTTCGAATACCGCGTGGAAGCGCTGAGCACGAAGGAGGATATCGACTTCGACGAGCTGCTCGGCAAGCATATGACCCTGACGCTGAACAGCATAAACGGCGTGCAGCGCAAGTTCGACGGCATCCTGACCGAGACGCAATGGCTCGGCATGCGCGATCACTTTTACGCCTACCGGCTGGTGCTGCGGCCGTGGTTCTGGCTGCTGGCGCATCGCAGCGATTGCTTCATCTTCCACGATTCCACCGTGCAGGACATCGTCAACGCCGTGTTCGGCCGGCATGGTTTTTCCGATTTCGAGGATCGCACCGGCGGCTCCTATCCGAAGCTGGAATATTGCGTGCAATATCGCGAAAGCGACATGACCTTCGTCGCGCGCCTGCTGGAGGAATTCGGCATCGGCTATTTCTTCGAGCACAAGGAAGGCAGCCACAAGCTGATCCTGGTCGACGACAACTCGAAATTCGAGACCGCGCCCGGCGGCAGCCGCCCCTATCGACCGCTGGAGGGCCAGGACCGGCGCATGGAGGAATGTTTCGACCACTGGATCCCCGAGCGGCGCTTCACCTCCGGCCGCGTCACCATGCGCGACTATAATTTCAAGACGCCGAATGCGCAGATGCAGGCGGATTATTCCGGCCTCGGCTCCTACGAGCATGCCGATCAGGAAGTCTACGACTATCCCGGCCGCTACGAGAAGCAGCCGGACGGCAAATCCGCCGCCACCTGGCGGCTGCAGGCCGAGGAGGCGCTGGACAAGCGCTGCATGGCGACCGGCAATTGCGTGACGCTCGCCCCCGGCCACACCGTCACGCTGACCGACCATCCGGTGCCGAGCTACGATACCGAATATGTGCTGCTGCGCGCCCGGCACAGTTTCGTCTCGCAAAGCTATCGTTCCGGCAGCGGCGCGGGCGGCGAGGAAAGCTATGACGGGCAATACGAGCTGCTGGCCAGCGACATTCCCTTCCGCCCGCCGCTAACCACCCGCAAGCCGCTCATCCACGGGCCGCAGACGGCCCTCGTCGTCAGCCCTTCCGGCGAGGAGATCGATTGTGACGAATACGGCCGCATCCTCGTGCGCTTCTTCTGGGACCGCAAGGGCGATCATTCGATCCGCTGCCGCGTCAGCCAGAACTGGGCCTCGGCGAAATGGGGCGGCATGGTCATCCCGCGCGTCGGCATGGAGGTGATCGTCGAATTCCTCGACGGCGACCCGGACCGGCCGCTGGTCACCGGTTGCGTCTACAACGCCAACAACATGCCGCCGAACGTGCTGCCGGCCCACAAGACGCGCTCGGTTTTCATGAGCTCGACCCATCGCGGCAGCGGCTTCAACGAGATCCGCTTCGAGGACGAGAGCGGCGAGGAGGAAATCTGGGTCCATGCCCAGAAATATATGAACACCGTGGTCGAGTCGCAGGAAACCCACGCCGTCGGGGCGAGCCGCGACACCACCATCGGCGCCTCGGATTCCGAAACCGTGGGCGGCGAGAAGGATGTGACCGTCGGCTCGAATTTTCGCGAGGCGATCGGCGCAAGCTATCACCTGACGGTCGGCAGCGACCGTGCGCAAAACATCGGCAAGGATGACAGCCTCTCGGTCGGCGGCAGTTCCAGCATCGATGTCGCCAGGGCGCAGCATGTCCATGTCGGCGCCAGCTATTACCTCAAGGCCGGCACCGCCATCGTCATCGAGGCCGGCGCCACCATGTGCCTGCAGGCCGGCGGCAGCTATATCACGCTGAGCCCCGCCGGCATCCAGATCGAGGGGCCGATGGTGCGGATCAATTGCGGTGGCGCCCCCTTCCAGGGCGTGCCGGTGCCGAAGAAGGCAGCCGACAAGACCAAGGGGCCGCACGCCAAGCGTTACGACCGGTCCTTCAAGAAATAGGAGCGCCGGGATGAGCAAGGACACCTGCCCATGAAACCGGCGGCCAGACTGGGGGACATGCATACCTGCCCGCTGGCGACGCCCGGCACGCCGCCCATTCCCCATGTCGGCGGGCCGATCATGCCGCCCTGCTATCCGCCTGTCATGGTCGGCAACCAGCCGGCGGCGCGGGTGGGCGACATGTGCATCTGTGTCGGCCCGCCGGATGCCATCGTCGAGGGCTCGATGGGGGTGTTGATCGGCAACCAGTTCGCCGCCCGCATCGGCGATGCGACGGCGCATGGCGGCGTCATCACCGCCGGCTTGCCGAGCGTGCTGATCGGCGAAACCGGTGGCGGCGGCCATGGGCTGGCGAGTGCGGTCGCCGGCGTCAATCCGGCAAACAGCACCATCAATTGCGGCAATATCATCGATGCCGCCGCCGCCCGTCTCAACGGCAGCGACCCGGATGCCGCCGCCCCCGCCGGCCAGGACGGCACCTTTCCGCAGATCGAGCAGCGCTTCGGCACGACTTTGACCTGGGGCTCGGATTTCCAGAGCGCCTTCGACGCCGTGCGCGCTGGCGGCGACGGCACCATGGCGGTGGTCGGCATCGGCTATTCCGGCGGGCGCGGCTCGCATGTGGTGCTGCTCGCCAATGACGGCGGCTCGGTCGGCATCGTCGAGGGGCAGGATTGGGGCGCAGGCAATCCGCCGGAGGCGATCACCGATGTCAATCGCGCGAACACTCGCTACAATTCTGATGGCGGCAGCAATATCGGCTGGGGCATCGTCCCGCCCCGCCCCTGAAACGAACAGGAACGGCACAATGGATGTCCACAATGCAGCGGAAGCCGAAACCATCTTCAGGACGAAATTCCTGTCGACGCTGAAGCATGATTTCGTGGTGCTGGAAACCCAGGAGCACGATTTCGGCTGGGTGTTCCTCTACACCACCCGCCGCTATGTCGAGACCAAGGATCCGAGCACGCTGGTGCCCGGCAGCGGTCCGGTCGTCGTGCTGCGCAACGGCGACGTCGTGCCGCTTACCACCTCCGCGCCGCCGGACATGGCGATCGCCGCCTTCGAGGCGGACTGGCGCAAGGCGCAGGGGCGATAGGCGTTTTCAACGCCGCCTTCGCCCCCGGAACCCGCGATTTTCCGGCGTCGCGGAAGGCGGCCCTGCGGTAATACCCTGGGGTTATTGGCTTCGGCCCCGCTTTCGCCGACTCTCGCTCCCTCATCTGGAGGAGGGGAACATGACAGAATCCATCAAACTCGACCGCACGCTCGGCCTGTGGTCCGTGGTGCTGTTCGGGCTGGCCTATATGACGCCGATGATCGTGTTCGGCACGTTCGGGGCGCTGGCCTCCGTCAGCGCCGGCACGACGGCCATGGCCTATTTCATCGCGGCGGCGGCGATTTTCCTGACGGCGGTCAGCTACGGCATCATGGCCAGGGTCTATCCGGTCGCCGGCTCGGCCTATACCTATGCCCGCAAGTCGCTGAATTCCGGCGCCGGCTTTCTCGTCGGCTGGGCGGTGCTGCTCGATTATTTCTTCCTGCCGATGGTCATCTGGCTGATCGGCGCGGCCTATCTCAAGTCGGCCTTTCCGACCGTGCCGGCCTGGATGTGGATCGTCGGTTTCATTGTGCTGACCACCGCCGTCAACGTCGTGGGCATCGCCTTCGCCAACCGGGTGAACGTCGTCCTGATGCTGGTGCAGCTTTCGGTGCTGATCGCTTTCGTGGCGCTGGCCGCGCGTTATGTCGTCGCCCTCAACGGCGTCGGCGGGCTCGCCTCGGTGCGGCCGTTCTTCGAGCCTGGCGTCCCGTTCGGCGCCTCCGTCGCGGGTGCGGCGATCGCCGCCTATTCCTTCCTCGGCTTCGATGCCGTCTCGACGCTGACCGAGGAGACCCGCGACCCGACCCGCACCATGCCGAAGGCGATCATGATCATCGCCGTCATCGGCGGCCTGATCTTCACCGGCTCGGCCTATATCACCCAGCTTGCCCATCCCGGTGGCGAATTCGCCTCGGTCGATTCCGCCGCGACGGAAATCGCGCTGATGATCGGCGGCGACCTGTTCGTCACCGTCTTCCTGGCGACGCTGGTGGTGGCGCAGTTCACCTCGGGTCTCGCCGCGCAGGCCAGCGTCGGCCGCCTGCTGTTCGCCATGGGCCGCGACAGCGTGCTGCCGGCCGGCATCTTCGGCAGGCTGCATGAGACATGGCGCACGCCGGTCATGAACCTCGTCGTCGTCGGCATCGTCGGGCTTCTGGCGCTGACGCTCGACGTCACCACCTCGACCTCGTTCATCAATTTCGGTGCGTTCCTCGCCTTCACCGCCGTCAACGTCTCGGTGATCGCGCTTTATCTGAAGGGGAATGCCGTCGTGCGGCCGCTCGGTCCTCTCGTCGGGCTGCTCGTGCCGGCGGCGGGCGCGCTGTGCGATCTCTTCCTGTTGTGGAACCTCGACGGCAATGCCAAGCTGCTCGGCCTCGCCTGGCTGGCGCTCGGCATCTGCTATCTCGCCTATCTCACCCGCTTCTTCCAGACGGCGCCGCCGGAAGTGGAATTCGTCGAGTGATCAGCGGCGGCTGAGAAAGAGATGGAACAGTTCCGCCTGGCTGGAAATGCCGAGCTTGGCATAGGCCTGGCGGCGATGGACCTTGACGGTGTTGGGCGAAAGCCCCAGCGTCGCGGCGATGGAATAGGAGGAGTGACCCTTGAGAATGAGGGTCACGATCTCAAGCTCCCGCTTCGACAGCAGCGGATGGCTGATCGCTGCCGCCGCCTGGTCATCGCCGGCGGCCGGGCTGAAGCGCTCGAACCAATGCCGCTCGGCCAGCGCCTGCACCAGCGGCGCGGCACTTTCCAGCCGGGCGATGTCGCGGCGCGAAAAGGCCGGCACCGCGCCGATGCGCGACAGCGACAAGACCGCATCGGCATGGCGCAGCCGCAGGATGAAGCCGACCTCGTCGAGAATGCCGGTCGCCTGGTAGTGGCGGCGGTAATATTCCGTCTCAGTAAACCGGTCCGGCGCCAGTCGCCGCATGACCAGCAGGCCCCGGCGCCCGCTGCGCACCGCATCGTGGAACGGATCGACGATATAGGCGCCGGCGAGATAGTGGTCGACGATGGTGGTGCGGTCGCCGACGATGCGCTCATTGTCGAGATCGAAGGCCTTGCCGCCAGGCGCATAGGCAAAGCCGTTCATCATCTCGAAGGGGACGAGTTGTTTCAGCGCGTCTTCAAGCGCTGCCGGAAAGCCGGGTTCGCCAAGCGCCGTCACCGCCCCGGCAAGCGCCGCGTTCCAGTCATCGATATAGCCCACCGCGCCCGTCTTTGCCGTCACGTCTATCCCCCGTCGCGGGCAAAGCCGCCTTTTTACCTTCCCCGAATCGTGAAAACGCGCGCTTGCTCATTGACTTGAATTTTTCCTAGCACGGAGTCCGCCGCCATGCAGTCCGTTTCTGAAGACCCTATCCATCCGCTCGACCTGCCGGCAATGGAAATCGCCGCCGGCATTCGCACCGGCCGGTTTTCCGCCGAGGCGGTCGTTTGCGAATCCCTGCGGCGGGCGAAGATCGTCGACGGCGCGCTGAACGCCTTCACCCTGCTGCGCGAGGAGGCGGCACTTGCCGCCGCGCGCGCGGTCGACCTGCGCATCGCCAGCGGCGAAGACGTGCCCCCGCTGCTCGGCGTGCCCTTCGCCGCCAAGGATCTGACGCCAACGGCCGGCGATCTCACCACGCTCGGCTCCTGGACGCGCGGCGACTGGGTGCCGCAGGAGACGGCATTGTGCATCCGCCGGCTGGAGGCGGCCGGCGCCATCCTGATCGCCAAGACCACGACGCCGGAATTCGCCCATTCCAGTTTCACCGCCAGCCCGCGCTGGGGCATCACCCGCAATCCCTGGGATGCGACGCGCACCAGCGGCGGTTCCTCCGGCGGCTCGGCGGTGGCGGTGGCGACCGGCGTCGTTCCCTTCGCGGAGGGCACGGACATGGGCGGCTCGGTGCGCATTCCCGCCGCCCTTTCCGGCGTCGTCGGGCTCAAACCCAGCCTCGGGCGCATTCCCATGACCATCCTGCCGAGCGTCTTCGACAATATCTCGCATTTCGGGCCGCTGGCGCGGACGATCGCCGACGCCACCGCTTTCATGGCCGCCACGTCAGGGCCGGACGATGCCGACATCGCCTCGCTGCCGCTCACCTTTTCGGCGGAGCGGGCCGGCGCGGGCGCGCTTGCCGGCCGGCGTTTCGCGCTCTCGCTCGATCTCGGCTATTATGGCGTCGAGGCGCCGGTTCGGACCGCGATCCTCGCGGCGGCGGACAGGTTGCTTGCCGCCGGCGCGGTGGTCGAAGAGGTCGAGATCGGCTGGACGCGGGCGGTCAATGACGGCTGGTTCGATCTCTGGTGCGTGTTCATGGCCGCCTATTTCGGCGAGACGCTGCCCGCATACCGGGAGCGGATGGACCCGATCGTCGTCGATCTCATCGAGCGCGGACAGGGCATGAGCGCCGTCGCCTACAAGAGGGTCGAATTGTTGCGCACCGCCATGTGGCGCGATCTCGCCGCCATCCTGGCCCGTTACGATGCGCTTCTCTGCCCGACCTGCGCGGTGACCGCGCCGCCGGCCGAGGCCGATGACAACGATTACGCCGCCGATCTGCCGGACGGGCGGCTGGCCGGCCTCGACATGACCTGTCCGTTCAACCTGCTGCCGCAATGCCCGGCCCTGTCGGTGCCGGCGGGGCTGGCGGGGGGCATGCCGGTCGGGCTGCAGATCGTCGGCCGGCGCTTTGCCGACGAGGCGGTGCTGTCGCTCGGCGGCGCGATCGAGCGGACGCTCGGGACCGGCGGACGGGCGCCCGGCTGGCGCTGGTAAGCCGGCTGGCCGGCAAGGGCCGCCATCGCGACGATAGGCCCGTTTTCTTTCGGGAACGGTATGTTAGGCTGGAAGCGTTCACCGGCCACGGAGATGGGATGAACGCCGAAATCGAAATCAAGCTGGAGATCGCGCCTGACAGCGTCGAGGCGCTGCTGGCGCTGCCGTCGTTTTCAGCGACGCCGCAGGCGCTGGTGCGGCGCTCGATCTATTTCGACACGCCGGCGCGGGCCCTGTTTAGCGCCGGCATCGTTTTGCGCATTCGCGAGGCCGGCGGGCAGCATACGCAATCTGTGAAGGCAGCGGGGCCAGGCAAGGGACCGTTCCCCCGGCAGGAATGGGAGATGCCGGTCGCCGGCCAGCGGCCGGTGCTGGATGGTTTTGCCGCGCTGTTTGCCGAGGCCGGAGCCGACCTGCCGGAGATCGTGCCGCTGTTCGAGGTGCGCAATCACCGCCTGCTGTGGACGATCGAGGAGAACGGCGTCCGCATCGAGGCGGCGCTGGATCGCGGCCTCGTGGTCGCCGGCGAGCGGCAGGCGCCGGTCTGCGAGATCGAGTTGAAACTCGGACAGGGCGATGCGGACACCCTGTTTGCCCTGGCGCGGCAGATCGGAGGGCAGCTTCCCGTGCGCATCGGGGCGCTGTCGAAGGCCGAGCGCGGCTTTCGCCTGACGGAGGCGCAGCCGGCCTCGATCAAGGCCGAGCCGGTGGCGCTGTCGGCCGATCATGGCGTTATCGGCGGTTTTCGCGCCATCGCCGCCAATTGTTTCCGGCAGTTCCGGCTGAACGAGGATATCCTGCTGCATCGCCGTCATGCCGATGCGCTGCATCAGGCCCGGGTCGGCCTGCGCCGACTGCGCTCGGCCTTCACCCTTTACAAGGACCGCCTGGTGAGCCCCGAGAGCCGGAGGCTCAAGGAGGAACTGCGCTGGCTGGCGGCCGCGCTCGGCGAGGTGCGCGATCTCGACGTCCTCATGCGCAAGGCGCGGCAGGACGGGTTGCGCATCAAGCTGCGCGACATCCGGGCGCAGCGATACGCGGCGCTGGCCGACCTCCTGAAATCGTCCCGCGCCCGCGCCATCGGTCTCGACCTTCAGGCCTGGCTGCATTGCGATGCCGATATGGCCTTGGCGGAAGCGGAGGCCGAGACGGTCACCGAATTCGCCACCGCCGTGCTCGATGGCCGCCGCCGAAAATTGCGCAAGCATGGCGCATCGCTTGCCGATCTCGACGATGCCCCTCGCCATGAGGCGCGCAAGGCCGCCAAGAAGCTGCGCTATGCCGCCGAATTCTTCGCGCCGCTGTTTTCCGACAAGCGCAGCCAGCGCCGCCGCCGGCAGTTCACCGAGGCGATGGAAGAGTTGCAGGACCGGCTCGGCGCCCTCAACGATCTCGCCACCGGCCATGCGCTGGTCGATGCGCTCGAGCTCGACAGCCATCCCGGCGTCGAAGACCTGATCGCTACCGGCGACCGCGACGAATTGCTCCGCGCCGCCCAGAACGCCCTCGATGCCGTCATCGACGCCAAGCGGTTCTGGCGCACCAAGGCGTAAGCCTCAGGGTTTCAGCGAAAGCGACAGAAGATGGGTGACGAAGGCATCCACGGTCGGCTGCAGCGCGCCGGAATTGTCGAGGCGCAGATAATTGTCGGCAAGGTGGCGAACGTCGACCTCGACGCGGATGCCGCCAAAACGCCTGGCGGCATCGGCAAGCGCGGTGCGCGACAGGTTGGCGACGACGGTCTGGCCATCCGCCAGCCGGTCCCCGATCGACGCCGGCAGGCCGTAAAAAAGGCCATGCGCGCCCCAGCTCAGGCAGAAGGCGCCGCTTTCGCGTGCCGCGATGAAATCGTCCGGCGACAGGGTCGCATGGTCCTCGCAGGCCGCATCCGCCGCACGGGTGACGACGCGGCGCACGAAATGCACGCCGGCCTCGGCCTGCAGCATCCCGGCCGCCGCCTTGAGCACGGTATCCTTGCCGGCCCCGCTCGGGCCGACCACGGCCACGAACACGCCCTTTCGGCCCGGCGCCGCTTCCGGCAATGCTTCAGGCGACACGACGCCCCTCCCGCCAGACGCCGGCCACCTGCGGCGGCAGGCCATCCTTGCGGCGAATGCGGATCAGGTCGGCGCGCCGGCCGATCTCGATGCGGCCGCGATCGTCGAGACCGGCGGCCTCGGCCGGGTTC
>Ga0066256_1001254_pt1 | contig 37516 bp, 28 predicted proteins | sample ThiBio_1000_biof_FD_87107 | JGI IMG/M metagenome (GOLD analysis project Ga0066256, IMG submission 87107) | Wastewater bioreactor microbial communities from Cape Town, South Africa - Thiocy_expt_1000_biof (version 2) | ecosystem: Engineered > Bioreactor > Thiocyanate-remediating >... | reverse complement strand
GGGGGGGGGGGGGCGGGGGGGGGGGGGGGCGGGGGGGGGGGGGCGGGGGTGCGGGGGGGGGCGGGGGGGGCGGGGGGGGGGGGGGGGGGGGGGGGGGGTGGGGGGGCCGCCGGGCGGCCGTGCCCCGGGGCGGTGCCCTCCGCCCGCCCGCCGCTGCCCGCGGCCCCACCCTCGGCGCCGTGCGTGTTGACGGCGATCCCGGTGCCCGCGGGAGACCGCGGCCCCTCTCGCGGGGTGTCCCGGCGTGCGTCGATGATCGCGGCGCTCTGTTGCACGAGTCGGTCGTAGATCCCCACCGCCAGCACGGTCGGGAGCGTCGCGATCAGGTCGGACATCCCGTCGACCCCGGGAACGACGCGGACGCACCGGGTCTCTCGGCCGCGTCGGTGGCGTTCGGTGAGGGTGGTGGGCTGCAGCGCCTCCGCCAACGCCGCCAGTCGCGCCTTCAACCGCCCGGGGCTCAGTCCTTCGGCGGTGGTGACGGCGAGGACGTCGAACTCCGCCCGACGCTCCGGCGGCAGTGGGGTCCCGGCATCCACGATCACCCGCACGTGCGCGTGGGCCAGGGCCCCCGCTTCCCACGCGTCCAGGGTGACGGGGAAGTCGTCGGTGAGGGTCATCGCCTGACCGATCTGTCCCTGCACGGCGCGATCGGACAGGTGTGACGCGGCCGCGATCTCGGACGCGACCTCCCGCAGCGCCATCTCGGCCGCCCGCGACACCGCCCGCAGCCCCGCGGAAGCATCGAGGGCGAGGTGCCCCGCCCGGGCTAACGCCCGCACCCGCCGGGCCTCGGCGGAGGCGACCTCGGCATCCACTCCCCGCACCTCGACCAGCACCGCCGACAGGGCGACAGCCCCGTCATCGGGGAGCGGTGAACGCGAATCGAAGGACATGCATGCATGCTAGCGAGGGGGTCCGACATCAGAGCGGGCTCGAACGGGCGACGGGGGATGGATCCCGTCGTCTGTGGGTTGTGGAGGAGCCTTAGCCATCCCGGGAACAGCATCTGACCTGGGAAAAGAGTGAACCGGGTGAAATCTCCCGCAGCTACTCGCCCGCCGCCAGGGGGCGCGACCAGGCGACCTCCCGTCCCAACTGGCCGGTCTGCCGGAAGAGCCGCACCTGGTGCGTGTCGGCCAGGACTTCGGCGAGCTCGTCGCGATCGGCGGGTTCGAACCCGAGGCTCTGCCAGAACGGACCCGAACGCCGGCTGAACAGCCACGCCCTGCGCGCGCCTTCCTCGGCCGCGCGCGCGAGCGCGAAGGTCGCGAGGGCACTCCCGCGACCGCGTGAGCGCTGGTCCGCACTCACCGCGACGCTGCGGATCAGCGCGTGGTCACCGTCGCCGCTGATCTCGTAGCCGGTGCTGCCGACGATCACGCCCGTGCCGTCGTGCGCGAGCCAGAGCCGCACGCTCGCGGCATCCAGGCCGCTCCGCGTGAGATCCACCTCGCCGAGGAACGCCGTGAGTGCCTCGATGTCGTCCGGCCCGCACCGCTCGAGATCCACCCCCTCAGTCAAGCACTCTGCCGTGGCGGACCCGTGGCCGGGCCCGGCGCCCTCGCTCGTGCGGCGTCGAGCGTCCAGGACACGCCGTTGGCGGGGGTCGCGATGCGGCGTGTCCTGGACACTCGCCGGGGTGATGCGAGGCCGTGGCGAGCGCGCGGCGTTGAGTGTCCAGGACACGCGGATGCCACGGCATCCCGTCCGCGTGTCTTGGACACCGAGCGCGAGCCCGGAGCCCGAGCCCGGCCCCCCCCGGCACCGCCGGGACCCCCACCCGACCCCGCCGCACCCCTACGCCCCGAGAACACCACCGCCCGGAAAACACCACCGCCCCGTGGCATCCACAGGACACCACGGGGCGGAAGTGCGCGCGTCAGAGCGTCGACGCGAAGGGGTCGAAGCCCTCGTTGAGCAGCGGCACGGGGGCCACGGTGCTGCCGATCTCGAGCGTCTGGCCGGTGGCGGACGACTCCTCGGCCGACAGCATGACGTCGAGCACGTGGAACCCGAGCTCGCCCGTGGCGATGTGCGGACGGTCGGCGGCGATCGAGCGGGCCATGTCGAGCACGCCCATGCCGCGGCCGACGACGGTGCCCTCGTTGGGGATCTCGACCCAGTCCTGCTCGAAGCGCATGCCGTCGCGGATGACGCCCAACGGCTTCACGTACGCGATGCGGCCGTCGAAGCGGTTGGGGTCCGGCAGCACGATCGAGCCCTCGGTGCCGTGGATCTCGAGCACGCCGTGGCGCTCGAGCGCGGAGTCGAAGCTCATCAGGTGCGTGCCGTGCTGGCCGCCCGCGAACGACGACAGCACCTGGATGCTCGAGGGGACCTCGACCGGGAACGTTTCGCCCGCGCGGGGTCCGGCGTGGATCGTGCGCTCGAGGCGCGGGCGCGAACCGCGCGCGGTCACCGCGGCGATCGGGCCGAGCAGGCTCACCAGGGCCGAGAAGTAGTACGGACCCATGTCGAGCAGCGGACCCGCACCGCGGGCGAACAGGAACTCGGGATCCGGATGCCACAGGTCGGGGCCCTGCGTCTGGAACGACGTCTGCACGAACATCGGCTCGCCGATGACGCCCTTCTGGATCGCGCGCTTGGCGGACTGGAATCCCGGTCCGAGCAGGGTGTCGGGCGCGGAGCCGATGCGCAGGCCCGCGGCATCCGCCTGCGCGAGGAGGGCGCGGGTCGCGTCGCGGTCGAGGCCGATCGGCTTCTCGGTCCAGACGTGCTTGCCCGCGGCGATGGCGGCCGACGACACCTCGACGTGCACCTGCGGGATCGTGAGGTTCACGACCAGATCGACGTCGGGGTTCGCCAGTACGTCATCGGGGGTGCCGGCGGAGGGGACGCCGTGCTCCTCGGCCTTCGCCCGCGCGCGGTCGGGCAGCAGGTCGCCCACGGCGACGACGTTCACGTCGGGGAACGACGTGAGGTTCTCGAGGTACGTCTGGCTGATGACGCCTGCGCCGATGACGCCGACTCCGAGGGGCCGGGTCATGCGACGAACCCGCCGTCCTTGAGGAATGCCAGGCTCGCGGCGATGTCGGCGAACACGTCGCCGGGGGCGCGGTCGTACTCAATCACGGCGTAGCGGATGCCGCTGCCCGCGCGGAGCGACTCGGCGAGCGGGACGTCGGCGGTGCCGGCGTGGCGCTGGTCGAGCGTCGCGGTCGACAGCTCGGCGGCGTCCGGACCCCAGGGGTTGGATGCCGGGACGACGCCGTCCTTGACGTGCACGGCCGTGAGGCGGTCGCCGAGCTTCGCGACGAGGGCGGGCACGTCCTGGCCGCCGGTCAGCGCCCAGAACAGGTCGAGCTCGAGCTGCACGCGCGCGTCGGTGAGCGACACGAAGCGGTCGTAGGCGGTCTGCCCGTCGAAGTCGGCCACGAACTCCTGCGCGTGGTTGTGGTAGCCGACGCTCAAGCCGAACGTCGCGGCGACGTCGGCGGCGCGGTTGAGGCGCTCGGCGATGTCGGCGACGCCGTCCTCGGTGAGCCAGCGGTCGGCCGAGACGAACGGGTCGATGACCGTCTGGATGCCGATCGTGGCTGCGGCCTCGAACACGACCTCGGGTGCGGGCGTGGGGATCGAGCCGTCGGGCGTCCACAGTTCGTCGCTGAGCAGCGGGGCGTGGCCGGTGGGGGAGGCCAGGCCGCTGGCATCCAGGGCCGCGCGGATCTCGGCGGGGCGGTCGACGAACGCGAACGCCTCGACGTTGCGGAGGCCGAGGGCGGCGAGCTTGTCGAGCGAGCCCGACATGTCGGCCGAGAACTCGGATGCCAGCGTGTACAGCTGCACCGAGGCTTCTGGGAGGGAGGTGGTCATCGGAGTCCTTCTACAGATCGTCGTTGAGGGCCGAAGGGGCCGTGTCGTCACTCTAACCTCCATGTGGAGGTTACGCTAGTCCCGACGGATGCGAGAAGGTGGGCGGATGAGCGAGGATGCCACGATCGGCCGCCCCGGGCAGCGGCGGCGAGGTGTCGAACGACGTCAGGAGATCCTCGACCGGGCGATCGAGGTGTTCCGTCGCCGCGGCGCGGACGGGACGTCGCTGCGGCGCATCGCCGAGTCGATCGGCGTCTCGCACGCCGCGCTCCTGCACTACTTCGACTCGCGCGAGCAGCTCCTCGTCGCCGTCTACGACCACGCCGCTGCGAAGCAGGCCGAGGCGGAGGCGGCGCATCCGGTGGACGGGGGTGTCGAAGGCATGATCGCCGCCGCGACCGCGAACGTCGAGGTTCCGGGGTTCGTGCAGCTCTACTCCACCCTCGTCGCCGCCGCGCTCGAGGTAGACAGCGGCGTCGGCAAGGACTACTTCACGACCCGTTTCGAGCGGCTGCGCGCCGAGCTCGGCGAGACGTTCCGCGCGCAGCAGGCCGAGGGGCGGATCCGCGACGACGTGTCGGCGGACCACCTCGCGGCGCTGCTCATCGCGGCATCCGACGGTCTGCAGATCCAGTGGCTGCTCGACGCGTCCGTGGGCCTGAGTGACACGCTGCGCACGTTCGGGATGCTGCTGCAGGCGCCGCGCGGCTGACGGGCGCCGGAGTCGTGCCGGCGCGGTTTCCCGGCATCCTCGTCCCCCGTGTGGCCGGGTCGGGGGTGCGGAGGCGGTGGTCGAGCGGAGGAGATTCGGCGGAGGGAGGGCCCTTCAGCCGCGACCGGTCCTCCGCTGCCCGGATCTCCTCCGCTCGCCGCGTGTCCGCGGGGAGACGAGGGCGACGGCGCCTCAGTCGGCGTTCTCGATCAGGTGCAGCTGGGTGCCGTCCGTGTCGATGAGGAACCCCGCCCGCTGCCCCCATGGCTGCATCCGGACGGGATGGAGTCGGGGACGCCCGGTCGTCGTCTCGGCGACGCCGGATGCGGCGATCCGCTCGTACAGGTCGTCGAGATCATCGACGCGGAGGCTGCACATGAAGGAGCTCTCCTCGGGCACCAGGTCGGGGTGCGGGAAGAACTCCAGTCGGAGCTCTCCGCGCCGAAGGATGAGCCACTGATCGTCGCGATACTCCCGTGCGAACCCGAACGCGCCGTAGAAAGAGGCCGTCGCGTCGAGATCGCGAGACGGCAGGTTGGGAACCGCGTGGTCGGACATGGGCGAAGACTACTGACTCGCGGATGCCACGGCCCGCGGTGCTCGTCAAGCCCGGCGTCTCTCAGGCTTCTCTACATCACGAACGGGTAACGTTCCGGGTCTGCGCGGCCTTCGCGCCGCCGACGCGAGCGTTCCGGGAGGCGATGACCAGCATGACCACCACGACGGCTCCCCGTCCCGACGTCCGGGCTCTGGCATCCGGTCGTCCGCCGGCCGCGCGGCACCTTCCCTCGCTCACGGGACTCCGCTGGCTCACCGCGATGCTCATCTTCGGCCACCACCTCATGGCTGTGGAGTACTTCGGCGGGCGCGCGGGCGACCTGTGGGGATTCGTCTTCGAAGCCGGGAAGACCGGCGTCACGCTGTTCTTCATCCTGTCCGGGTTCGTGCTGGCGTGGGGGTACAAGCCCGCGCAGACGGCACGCTCGTTCTGGCTGCATCGCGCCGCCCGCATCTATCCGCTGCACGTCGTGGGCGTGATGCTGGCGGTGATCGCCGCCGCCACACTGATTCCCGAGATCCGCACCGACGGCGTCGCGCCGCTCGGTGCGAACGTGCTGCTGCTCAGCGGGTGGGTTCCCGACTGGTGGCAGGCGGGGAATCCCGCGAGCTGGTCGCTGGTCTGCGAGGCGTTCTTCTACCTGACCTTCCCGCTGGTGATCCGCCTGGTCGCCGGGCGTTCGGCCCGCGTCCTCTGGGCCGTCGCGGCCGGGGCGCTCGTGCTCGTCGCCCTCGCCCCCGCGATCGCCGCCGGCTCGCCCGTGCCGATGTCCGCGGCATCCACCCCGCTGCTGCGGCTGCCCGAGTTCGTCCTGGGCGTGGTGCTGGCGCTGCTGATGAAGCAGACGGCGTGGCGTCCGGCGTCGCTCCGCCTCGCGGTGCCGCTCGCGGTGCTCGGGTACGCCGTTTCCGAGGCGCCGGCGCTCCCCGGCACCGACATCCACCCGGGCCTCACGATCACCGTCGGCGGTTTCGCGCTGCTCGTCGCCGCGCTCGCGTCGGCCGACGCGCACCGTTCGTCGACGTTCCTCGCCGGCCCGGTGTGGCAGGAGCTCGGACGCCTGTCGTTCGCGTTCTACCTCGTGCACCTGCTCGTCATCGCGTCGGTCTCGTCGGCGTGGCCCGACGGACACCCGGAGTTGCACTGGCCCCGTGCCATCGGACTCGCCGCGGTGGCGTTCGCGATCTCGCTCGGCCTCGCCTGGGTGCTGCACCGGGGAGTCGAGGTCCGCATGCAGCGCGTGCTGCTGCGCTTCGACCCCGACCGGCGGGCAGCATCGGCTCCGCGCGCGGTGGATGCCGCGGCGGTGGCGGTGCGCTGACCCGGCGCCGCGGCACCGCACTCGGCCGCGCGCTGAGAACAGGCGATTCGCCGAGGACAGGACGGATCTCGCGCGATGCGGCCTGTTCTCGTGGCATCCCCTGTTCTGGCGAACGGATGCCAGGACGCTTGGCCGCGCCGGCACCCGCGGCTAGAGTCGCCGGATGGTGGCAATGGGCGGGCTCCACGTGATCGTTCTCCTGCTGGCGTGGGCCGTCGGCCTCGCGGTGATCGGCGGAGCGGTGTACTTCGCCGTGCGACTCGCGGTGACGCACGCGCTCAAGTCGCACACGCGGTGGGTCGACAACGGCAAACCCTGACGCCCGCGCCGCGTCGCGTCGCGTCGAGGACACGCGTCGACGCCGCGCGTGAAGCGTTGAGTGTCCAGAACACGCGGATGCCGCGCGCTACCGCCCGCGTGTCGTGGACACCGAGTCGGGTGGGCCCGCCCCGGGTGCCTCCCAGCCGCGCCTCGGTACACTCTTCCGTGCCCGAAACACTCCCGACACCCGATCGCGAGGCCGGCCGCGTGGCATCCATCGATCCCCACGAGCTCGAGATCGCGCTGCGCGTGCTCGACGCGGCCTCGGCCCTCGACCCCGAAGACCCGGCCTACATCGCGCTGCGCCGGCAGACCGGGAAGCTCTACAAAGACGTCAAGCGGCAGTCCCGCAAAGAGAAGCGCCAGCGGATCGCCGACGCCGACAAAGCCGTGGTCGCCGCCACCGCGACCGGGGCGGCCGACCGCATCGACGACGAGACGCGCGGCATCCCGCTCGCGACCCGCGTCGAGACGCCGTACGCCGGCGAGCTGATCAAGCCGCGCAACTGCTACATCTGCAAAGAGCTCTACACGCTCGTCGACGCCTTCTACCACCAGCTGTGCCCCGACTGCGCGGCGATGAGCCACGCCAAGCGCGACGCGCGCACCGACCTCACCGGCAAGCGCGCGCTGCTCACCGGTGGCCGCGCGAAGATCGGCATGTACATCGCGCTGCGCCTGCTGCGCGACGGCGCCCACACGACGATCACGACCCGCTTCCCGCGCGACGCGGTGCGGCGCTTCTCGTCGCTGCCCGACAGCGCGGACTGGCTGCACCGGCTCAAGGTCGTCGGCATCGACCTGCGCGACCCCGCCCAGGTGATCGGGCTCGCCGAGTCGGTGGCATCCGATGGCCCGCTCGACATCCTCATCAACAACGCCGCGCAGACCGTGCGGCGCTCGCCGGGTGCGTACAAACCCCTGGTGGATGCCGAACTCGCACCGCTCCCGGACGGACCGCTGCCCGAGCTGGTCACGTTCGGCCACACCAACGATGCGCACCCGCTCGCGCTGGCGCAGTCGGTGTCGGCACACCCCATCCTCGCGTCGGCCGCGCGCACGGCCGAGGAGCTGACGGCCGAGGCGATGGCCGCGGGGTCGTCGTCGCTGGAACGCCTGATGACGGGAACCGCGATCGACGCCGGCGGACTCATCCCCGACGAGGACCGCATCAACAGCTGGACGCAGCACGTCGACCAGGTAGAACCCCTCGAGATGCTCGAGGTGCAGCTGGCGAACATGACGGCGCCGTTCCTGCTGGTGAGCCGGCTGCGTCCCGCGATGGCGGCGTCGACGGCGCGGCGGAAGTACATCGTCAACGTCTCGGCGATGGAGGGCGTCTTCGGGCGCGGATACAAGGGGCCCGGCCACCCGCACACGAACATGGCCAAGGCCGCCCTCAACATGCTCACGCGCACGAGTGCCCGCGAGATGTTCGAGTCCGACGGCATCCTGATGACCGCCGTCGACACCGGCTGGATCACCGACGAGCGCCCGCACTTCACCAAGGTGCGTCTGGCCGAGGAGGGCTTCCACGCCCCGCTCGACCTCGTCGACGGCGCCGCCCGCGTGTACGACCCGATCGTGCGCGGCGAGGCCGGCGAAGACCTCTTCGGCATCTTCTTGAAGGACTACCGCAAGAGCTCGTGGTGAGGTGACGGCGCTGGGTCGCGCGTGACCTGCTGCCCAGTGTCCAAGACACGCCGTTGGCGGGGGTCGCGATGCGGCGTGTCGTGGACACTCGCCGGGTCGACGGTGTCGTCGGGTGCGCCCGTCGCCCGCGCCCTCGACACTTCGGTTATCGAGCAGTAACCTGAATTCAGTTACAGACCGATAACCCAACGGAGGGTCGTCATGGCGCAGGACTACCGCGCGCTCGTCGAGGAGCTGCGCGAGAGGCGCGCGGTCGTGGCCGAAGGCGGGCCCGAGAGGGCGCGCGAGCGCCACACCGCCCGCGGCAAGATGCTCGCCCGCGACCGGATCGACGCGCTGCTCGACCGCGGCAGCCCGTTCCTCGAGGTCGCGCCGCTCGCGGCGTTCGACATGTACGGCGGCGACTGTCCCGCCGGGGGAGTGATCGCCGGGATCGGCCTGGTCCACGGTCGGCACGTGATGGTCGTCGCCAACGACGCGACGGTGAAGGGCGGGACGTACTACCCGATCACGGTCAAGAAGCATCTCCGCGCGCAGGAGATCGCGGCGGAGAACCGCCTCCCCTGCGTGTACCTCGTCGACTCGGGCGGGGCGTTCCTGCCGATGCAGGACGAGGTCTTCCCCGACCGCGACCACTTCGGCCGCATCTTCTACAACCAGGCGCGGATGTCGCGCGACGGCATCCCGCAGATCGCCGCGGTGCTCGGCTCGTCGACCGCGGGCGGGGCGTACGTGCCGGCGATGAGCGACGAGACGGTGATCGTACGGAACCAGGGCACGATCTTCCTCGGCGGGCCGCCGCTGGTGAAAGCCGCGACCGGCGAGGTCGTGAGCGCCGAAGACCTCGGCGGCGGGGTCGTCCACACCCGGGTCTCGGGCGTCGCCGACCACCTCGCCGAGAACGACGCGCACGCCCTCGAGATCGTGCGCGACATCGTCGCGACACTGCCGCCGCCCGAACAGCGGATGCCAGCACCCGCCGCCGAACCCGAGAAGGACCCGCGAGAGCTCGAGGACGTCGTGCCGGTCGAACTCACCACCCCCTACGACGCCCGCGAGATCCTCACGCGCATCGTCGACGCCGGCAGCATCCACGAGTTCAAACGCGAGTACGGCGAGACCCTCGTCACCGCCTTCGCCCGCATCGAGGGGCACCGCGTCGGGATCATCGCGAACAACGGCGTGCTGTTCGGAGAATCGGCGCTCAAGGGCGCGCACTTCATCGAGCTGTGCGATCAGCGCGGCATCCCGCTGGTGTTCCTGCAGAACATCGCCGGCTTCATGGTGGGGCGCGAGTACGAGTCGGCGGGCATCGCGAAGCACGGCGCGAAGATGGTCAACGCCGTCGCGTGCGCCTCGGTCCCGAAGCTGACCGTCGTCGTCGGCGGATCGTTCGGCGCCGGCACCTACTCGATGTGCGGACGGGCCTACTCGCCGCGGTTCCTGTGGCTGTGGCCGGGGGCGCGGGTCTCGGTCATGGGCGGTCCGCAGGCGGCATCCGTTCTCTCCACGGTCCGTCGCGACCAGATCGAGGCCGGCGGCGAAACCTGGACGGCCGACGATCAGGCGGCGTTCGAGGCGCCGATCCGCGCGCAGTACGAGGAACAGGGGAGCCCGTACTACTCCACCGCGCGGCTCTGGGACGACGGGATCATCGAACCCGCCCAGACCCGCGATGTGCTCGCCCTCGCGCTCGACGTCGTCTCCCGCACCCCCCTCGACGCGCCGGGTTACGGCGTCTTCCGGATGTGATCCGCATGTTCGACACCGTCCTCATCGCCAACCGGGGCGAGATCGCCTGCCGCGTCATCGGCACCCTCCGCCGCCTCGGCATCCGCTCGGTCGCCGTGTACAGCGACGCCGATGCGGCCGCCCGTCATGTGCACCTCGCGGACGTCGCCGTACGCATCGGACCCGCCGCCGCCGCGCAGAGCTACCTCGACGTCGACGCGATCCTGCGGGCCGCGCGCGACACGGGGGCGCAGGCGATCCACCCCGGGTACGGCTTCCTCGCCGAGAACGCGGCATTCGCCCGCGCCTGCGCGGAGGCCGGGCTCGTGTTCATCGGTCCGACCCCGGATGCCATCTCGACGATGGGCGACAAGATCACCGCGAAGCACGCCGTCGAGGCCCGCGGCGTGCCGACCGTTCCGGGCGTCGCGCGCGCCGGGATGACCGACGGCGACCTCATCGCCGCGGCGGACGGCATCGGGTACCCGCTCCTCATCAAGCCCTCCGCGGGCGGGGGCGGCAAGGGCATGCACGTCGTCGAGGACGCAGCCGACCTCGCCCCGGCGCTCGCCGCGGCGCGGCGCGAGGCGGCCGCGAGCTTCGGCGACGACACGCTGTTCCTCGAGCGCTACCTGCACCGTCCGCGGCACATCGAGGTGCAGATCCTCGCCGACGCCCACGGGACGGTCGTGCACCTGGGTGAGCGCGAGTGCTCGCTGCAACGCCGGCACCAGAAGGTCATCGAGGAGGCGCCGTCCCCCCTGCTGGACGCCGCGACGCGCGCCCGCATCGGCGAGGCCGCGTGCGAGACCGCCCGCAGCGTCCGCTACCGCGGCGCCGGAACCGTCGAGTTCATCGTCTCGGCCGACGCCCCGGACGCGTTCTTCTTCATGGAGATGAACACGCGCCTGCAGGTCGAGCACCCCGTCACCGAGGAGATCACCGGGCTCGACCTCGTCGAGCAGCAGCTGCGGATCGCCGCCGGCGAGCCGCTGGATCTGACCCAGGATGCCGTGACCCTGACCGGGCACGCGTTCGAGGCGCGCGTGTACGCCGAGGACCCGGCATCCGGGTTCCTGCCGACGGGCGGACACGTCGCTCGCGTGGTGCACCCGGAGGGCGCGGGCATCCGCGTTGACACGGCGCTGGAGGATGGCCTCGACGTCTCGGTCGACTACGACCCGATGCTCGCGAAGATCATCGCGTGGGGGCCGGACCGGGAGAGCGCGCGGCGGAGGCTCGTCGCCGCCCTGGGTGACACGGCGGTGTTCGGCTTCCCGACGAACGTCGAGTTCTTGCGGGCGCTGCTCGGGCTGCCCGACGTCGTGGCCGGCACCATGGACACGGGACTCATCGCCCGGGAGTCGGGCACGCCTTCGGCCACCTCCGTCGACGATCGGGTGTTCGCCGAGGCGGCGCTGCTGCTCGATCGGGCCGCGGCCGCGGGACCCGGACCGTGGGGGCGCGGCGACGGGTGGCGGCTCGGTCAGCCGGCGGCGCGCCGGTTTCCCCTGGTCGTGGCGGGCGAGGGGCGGACGGTCGAGGTGTGCGGGTCCGGCGACACGCTGTCGGTCGACGGGCGGCCCGCGCGGGTGCGATCGCACGACGAGGGGACGGTGACGGTGGATGTCGGCGGGGCGGCGCGGACCTTCGCGGCCCTCGTCGACGGCGACACCGTCTGGATCGCCGACCGCGGCGCCGTGCGGCGGGCGGAGCCCGCGCGCGCACATCACGGCACCGCGGCGGCGGCGGAGGTCGACCCGGTCCTCGTGTCGCCGATGCCCGGCACGGTGGTGCTCGTGCGTGTCGCGGACGGCGACGCGATCGAGGTCGGCGACGCCGTGATGGCGGTCGAGGCGATGAAGATGGAACACGTCGTGCGATCGAGCGTCGCCGGGACGGTGGCGCTGCACGCCCACGTCGGCGACACCGTGACCCGCGGGCAGACGCTCGCCGTGGTCACGCCCGCCGCCGCGCCCGACCCCGCCGCGTCCCCGCCCGCCGCCGCGCTCCCGCCCGCCGCCGCGCTCCCGCCCGAGCGTTGAGTGTCCTGGAGCCCGAACCCCGCCGCGACACCGAACCCCGCCGCGACACCGCGCCGCGACACTGCACCAGAGGGATGCCACGAAAGGACGCCGCACATGAACGGACCCGCCCTGCTCTTCTGCCCGGCCGATCGGCCCGACCGCTACGCGAAGGCGGCGGCTGCGGCCGACACCGTCATCCTCGACCTGGAGGATGCCGTGGCCCCGGCCGACAAGGCGCGGGCGCGCGAGGCGCTCGCCGCGACGCCGCTGGACCCGGCGCGCACCATCGTGCGGGTGAATCCCGCCGACACGGACGCGCACGCGCGCGATCTCGACGCGGTCCGCCGGGCCGGCTACACCCGCGTGATGCTCGCCAAGACCGAGTCGTCCGCCGACGTCGAGGCGACTGCGGCGTTCGAGGTCGTCGCGCTGTGCGAGACGGCCCGGGGCGTCGTCCATGCCGCCGAGATCGCGGCGCACCCCGCGACGGTGGGGCTCATGTGGGGTGCCGAAGACCTCATCGCGAGCATGAACGGGCGCTCCAGTCGCTTCGCCGACGGCCGCTACCGCGACGTGGCGCGCGCGGCGCGCTCGTCGGTGCTCCTCGCCGCCCACGCGTACGGTCGCGCCGCGATCGACGCCGTGCACCTGGACATCGCCGACATCGACGGGCTCCGCGCGGAATGCGAGGATGCCGCCGCCTCGGGCTTCACCGCTTCGGCCTGCATCCATCCGGGTCAGGTCGACGTCATCCGGGCCGCGTACGCCGGTACGGACACGGAGCGGGAATGGGCCGCGGCCGTGCTCGCCGCGGCGGAGGGGCAGCCCGGGGTGTTCCGCTTCCGTGGGCGGATGATCGACGAACCCGTGCTGCGGCAGGCGCGTGAGATGCTGCGCTGAGCAGATCCGTGAGGGGAGTGACGCCGTGACCGCGACGTGGAGGGCCACGCAGAAGGCCAACCGCCGCGCCTCGCTGATGAGGTCCGCGGCGCGGTTGTTCGCCGAGCGCGGGTTCGCCGCGGTGTCGACCGCCGACCTCGGCGACGCCGTCGGCATGAGCGGTCCGGCGCTGTACAACTACTTCCCGAGCAAGGAGGCGCTGCTCGCGGAGGTGCTGATCGACGCCAGCCGACGCCTGCTGGAGGGATGCCGCGCCCTCGTGGCCGAGCCCGGCACCCCTGATGAGGTGCTGTCGCGGCTCGTCCGCTTCCACCTCGATTTCGCCACGGCCGACCCCGACACGATCCGCATCCAGGACCGCGAACTCGCGCAGCTGCCCCTCGACGCGAACCAGCAGGTGCGGAGTCTGCAGCGGCAGTACGTGCAGGAGTGGGATGCCGTGCTGGCATCCGTCCGTCCCGAACTCGATGCCGCCGACCGGCAGACGCGCCTCCTCGGCACCTTCGGTCTGCTCAACTCCACCCCGCACAGTGCGGTCGCCGCGTCCGCGGCCGACGTCCTCGCCGCCATGGCGCTGCGGGCGCTGGTCGGTCGGGACGCAGGCTGACGCGGCCGCGCGTTCCCGCGCGTCCGGCTCAGGCCGGCAGGAAGTACTCCCGCGCGAGCGGGGCGATCTCGATCCCGGATGCCGTCGCGGCGGTGACCCAGCGGAGCTCGGCGATCTCGGCATCCGGGATCGGCTGCTGCCCGCCGATGTCGACGCGGAACACGTCGGCGACCACCGCGAAGCCGGGTTCGTTCGCCGCCGTGGCGGTGAACACGCCGAGCGGCTCAAGGGCTTCGGGGTCGACTCGGAGCCCGACCTCTTCGGCGAGTTCGCGCGCGAGCGTCTCGGCCGGCGTCTCCCCGGGCTCGGGCTTGCCGCCAGGCTGCATGAAGGCGGTGGTCCCGGCCTTGCGGACGAGCAGCAGACGCCCGTCGGCGTCGGTGATCACCGCGGCCGAGACGTGGATGAGGCGGGGAGTCGTGGCATCCGGGGTCACCCCCGCACGCTAGCACCGGCGCGTCGCCCGCCTGTGCCGCGCCGACGTGCCGCGCGCCCGCGCTACGGCCCCGGCTGGGCCCGCCGCGGGTCGTCCCGCGGAGTCTCGTCGCGACACGCCGTGCCGACCTCCGCGGAGACGGCGTGTCGCCGACGAGATCCGCACGAGGGCGGGGTCAGACCCGCTAGCGCGGCCGGGCGGTGCCGTCGTCGGGCGGCATCCCGTACGAGGCCACCACCCGTTCGAGGTACCGGGTGATCACGGCCTGCTCGTCGTCGCTGAAGTCGTCGAGCACTTCGTCCACGCCCGCGATCATCGGGGCGAGGTGGCTCATCGCGCGCTGGACCGACGCCTCGGTCGGCACGACCAGCAGGCTGCGGCGGTCGGTCGGATGCGGTGCGCGGGTGACGTGTCCGAGCGCCACCAGGCGGTCGATCGCCGCGGTCGTCGCCGCGGTCGTCAGGTCGAGGCGGCGGGAGAGCTCGCCGGGCGAGAGCGGGCCCGACATCACGAGGTGCCCCATCGCGTCGAGGCCGGTGGGATTGACGGAGAGTTCGTGCTGCAGCGACTTCTCGAACTCGGTCCCGGCGCTGAAGAGGGCGCGCACCAGCGCGGTCGCGGGCCGCACGGGCGGGAACCCGGGACCAGCGGGGAGGGTGGAAGATTCGGTCGCTTCCATGACTGGCATCCTACGTCGAAATTGCGCTACCTTTCTCGTATCTCGATTTTCTAGATACTTCACCACCTAGCGAAAGATGACGATGAACGGCTTCCTGCGTTTCCTCACCTCGGCGCGTACGTCCTGGATCGTGCTGGTCGTCGCGTTCGCGGGCGTCGCCGCTCTTTTCGCACTCGGCTCCGGCTCGTCGTCCGAGACCGCGCCGGGTTCGGGCCTCCCCGATTCGGCCGAGTCCGTCCAGGTCCAGAAGATCCTCGACACCTTCCCGGATGCCGACACCACGTCGGCCCTGCTCGTGTTCGCGTCCGAGAACGGCGAGGCCCTCCCCGCCGACACCGTCGCCGCGATCCAGCAGAAGGCCTTCGGCGACCTGGTGAAGCTCACGCCCGACGGCTTCATCCCGCCCGCGCAGGTGTCCGAGGACGGCACCGTCGCGCTGCTGGTCGTGCCGCTCACGCCCGAAGAAGACGTCGCCGCCCAAAGCGAGCGCGCCGACGAGATCCGCACCCTCGCCGCCGATGGACTCACCGGCGTGAACACCTACCTCACCGGCCCCGAGGGCTTCGAGGTCGACATCGCCGCGGTGTTCGACGGCGCCGACTTCACGCTGCTCCTCACCACGGTGATCGTGGTCGCCGTGCTGCTGCTCATCACGTACCGCAGCCCCTGGCTGTGGCTCGTGCCGCTCATCGTCATCGGCACCGCCGACGCCTCCGCGGGCATCGTGGCCCGCCGTGTCGCCGCGCTCGCGGGAGTGGAATTGGATGCCTCGGTCACCGGCATCCTGTCCGTGCTCGTGTTCGGCGCGGGAACGAACTACGCCCTGCTGCTCATCGCGCGCTACCGCGACGAGCTGCGCCTCGCCGAAGACCGCCGCGAGGCGATGCGCCGTGCGGTGCGGGGCGCGGGCCCCGCGATCATCGCGAGCGGATCGACCGTCGCGCTGGCTCTGGCGACGCTGCTGCTCGGCGAGCTGTCCGGCAACCGCGCGCTGGGGCTCGCGTGCGCCGTCGGTGTGGTCGTGGCCATGGCGTTCGCCCTCCTCGTGCTGCCCGCCGCGCTCGTGCTCTTCGGCCGGTGGCTGTTCTGGCCGTACGTCCCGCGCTTCGGCTCGCCCGATGCGATCTCGCGCAGCCCGTGGGGCAAGCTCGGCCGTGGCGTTTCGAAGCGTCCCGTCGTCGTCGCCCTGACCGGCGCGGTCGTGCTCGGCGCGCTCGCGAGCGGCCTGTTCTTCGTGCAGACCGGCCTGTCGCAGAACGACCGGTTCCTGCAGAAGCCCGACGCCGTGAAGGGGCAGGAGGTGCTCGCCGAGGCGTTCTCGGCGGGAGCGACGTCGCCCGCGACGGTCATGGCGCCGGTCGACGACGCCCAGGCGGTCGTGGACGCGGCCGGGAAGATCGAGGGCGTCGACTCCGCCCGCGTCGTCGAGGAGACGACCGACTGGACCCGCATCGACGTCACCCTCAACGCGTCGGCCGAGACGCCGGAAGCGTTCGCCACGATCGAGCGGTTGCGCGCCGACCTCGACTCGATCGGCTCGGGTCAGACTCTCGTGGGCGGTCTCGACGCGCAGGCCCTCGACGTCGCCGGGGCCCAGCAGCGCGATCAGGACCTGATCATCCCGCTGATCCTCGTGCTCGTGTTCCTCGTGCTCGTGATCCTGCTGCGAGCGCTGCTGGCGCCGATCCTGCTGCTGATCGCCGTGGTGGCCAGCTTCTTCTCGGCGGTCGGCGCCGCGTGGTGGCTGTTCCAGACGCCGCTGTTCGGGTTACCCGCGATCGACACGAACGTGCTGCTGTTCAGCTTCCTGTTCCTCGTCGCCCTCGGCGTGGACTACAGCATCTTCCTCGTCACCCGGGCGCAGGAGGAGACCCGCACCCTCGGCACGACGAACGGCATGATCCGTGCGCTCGCCGCCACCGGCGCGGTCATCACCAGTGCCGGCATCCTGCTCGCCGCCGTGTTCGCGGTGCTGGGCGTGCTGCCCCTCATCACGCTCACCCAGATCGGCGTGATCGTCTGCATCGGCGTGCTCATCGACACGCTCCTCGTGCGCACCGTCATCGTCCCCGCGATGGCCTTCATCGCGGGCGACAGGTTCTGGTGGCCGCGCCGCCCGGCGGTGACGGATGCCGAGGCCGCCGCCCACGCCGAGCCCGAGATCCCGCGGACCCGCGCCGAGCGCCGGAAGCGCGAGCCGGTCTCCTGAGACCTCCGGGCCGGGAGAAGCCCCAGATACCTCCCGGCCCGGAGCCCGCCGTCACAACCGCGACAGGTGCGCCTGGGCGAGGATCTCGGCCTTGGGCCGCTCGTTCGCCGCCAGGGCGAGCCAGGTCTCGACCACCGTGTCGGGGTTGAGCGACAGCGACTGGATGCCGCGGGCCACGAGCCACTGGGCGAAGTCGGGGTGGTCGCTGGGACCCTGCCCGCAGATCCCGACGTACTTCCCCTGTCGCTGACACGCATCGATGGCCAGGCCGAGCAGGTGCAGAACGGCGGGGTCGCGCTCGTCGAAGGCGGATGCCATGAGCGCCGAGTCGCGGTCCAGTCCCAGGGTCAACTGGGTCATGTCGTTCGAACCGATCGAGAAGCCGTCGAAGTGCTCGAGGAACCGCTCGGCGAGGATCGCGTTGGCCGGCAGCTCGCACATCATCACGACCTTGAGCCCATTCTCGCCGCGACGCAGGCCGTTCTGCGCGAGCAACTCGACGACGGCCGTGGCCTCGCCGACCGTGCGCACGAACGGCACCATGATCTGGACGTTCGTCAGCCCCATCTCGTCGCGCACACGCCGGAGCGCCTCGCACTCCATGTCGAAGCACGCGCGGAACTCGGGCGAGACGTACCGGGCGGCGCCGCGGTACCCGAGCATCGGGTTCTCCTCGTCGGGTTCGTAGAGCGTCCCCCCGATGAGGCCTGCGTATTCGTTCGACTTGAAGTCCGACAGGCGCACGATGACCGGTTCGGGTGCGAACGCCGCGGCGATCATCGACACCCCCTCGGCGACGCGCTGGATGAAGTACTCCTCCGCCGAGGGGTAGGCGGCGATGCGGGCGCGGATGTCGTCGGCGAGCTCGCCGTCGAGGCGGTCGAGTTCGAGCAGCGCGCGCGGGTGGATGCCGATCTGCCGGTTGATGATGAACTCCAGCCGTGCCAGGCCCACCCCGGCGTTCGGCAGGCGCGAGAACGCGAACGCCTGGTCGGGGGTGCCGACGTTCATCATCATCTTGACGGGGGCCTCCGGCATCCGGTCGAGCTCGGTGACCTCCTCGGCGAAGTCCAGGATGCCGTCGTACACGACGCCGTCGTCGCCCTCGGCGCACGAGACGGTCACCTCCTGTCCGTCGGTGAGGGCGTGGGTGGCGACGCCGGTGCCGACGACGGCGGGGATGCCGAGCTCGCGCGCGATGATCGCGGCGTGGCACGTGCGCCCGCCGCGGTCGGTGACGATCGCGGAGGCGCGCTTCATGATGGGCTCCCAGTCGGGGTCGGTCATGTCGGCCACGAGCACGTCGCCGGGCGCGAAGTCCGCCATCTGGTCGATCGAGCGCAGCACGCGGACGCGGCCGGCGCCGATGCGCTGCCCGATCGCGCGTCCCTCGACGAGGACGGCGCTGCGCTCGGCCAGCACGTACCGGCTCAGGACGTTCGCGGATCGGCGCGACACGACCGTCTCCGGGCGGGCCTGCAGCACGTACAGGTGCCCGTCGATGCCGTCCTTGCCCCACTCGATGTCCATCGGGCGGCCGTAGTGCTCCTCGATGACGAGCGCGATCCGGCCGAGCTCCTCGACCTCCGCGTCGGTGATCGAGAACCGGCGGCGGTCGGCGGCATCCACTTCGACGAAGGCCGTGCTGCCGTCGACGTGCCGTCCGTCGGTGTACCGCATCGCGATGGCCTTCTCGCCGACGGAGCGCTTGAGGATCGCCGGGCGACCCGCGCGCAGGGCGGGCTTGTAGGTGTAGAACTCGTCGGGGTTCACCGCGCCCTGGACGACCGCTTCGCCCAGGCCGTACGAACTCGTGAGGAACACCGCCTCGTCGAAGCCCGACTCGGTGTCGAGCGTGAACATCACGCCCGAGGCTCCGACGTCGGAGCGGACCATGCGCTGCACGCCGGCGGAGAGGGCGACCTCGTGGTGGTCGAAGCCGTGGTGCGCGCGGTACGCGATCGCGCGGTCGTTGTAGAGCGACGCGAAGACGCGGCGGATCGCCTGCAGGATGTTCTCGATCCCGCCGATGTTGAGGAACGTCTCCTGCTGCCCGGCGAACGAGGCATCCGGGAGGTCTTCCGCGGTGGCGCTGGAGCGCACGGCCCAGGTGACCGTCTCGGGGTCGGTCTCGCCCGCCACGAGCACCGCGTACGCGTCGCGGATGTCGGCCTCGAGGTCGGCCGGGAAAGGCTGCTCCTCGATCCAGGCCCGCACGCGACCGCCGAGCTGGCTGAGGGCCGCGACGTCGTCGACGTCGATCCCCTCGACCGCGTCGCGGATGCGCGCGGCGAGATCGCCGTGGGAGAGGAAGCGCCCGAAGGCATCCGAGGTGGTCGCGAACCCCGGCGGGACGCGGATGCCGGCGGATGCCAGGTGCGACACCATCTCGCCGAGCGAGGCGTTCTTGCCGCCGACGCGGGCCAGGTCGCCCATGCCGATCTCGTCGAAGCGCAGGATGTTGGTCATGTGAGGGGCCTCTCGTGGGGTCGGTCGCGCAGGTTCATGGACTGCAGGATCACGGCGGACATCTCCTCGACGCTCCGGGTCGCGGAGCTGAGGAACGGGATGTGGGTGCGGCGGTACAGGTCTTCGGCTCGGCGGATCTCGAGGGTGCACTGCGCGAGGCTGGCGTACGTCGAATGCGGTCGGCGTTCGTGGCGCACCTGGCTGAGGCGCAGCGCGGTGGTGGTGAGTCCGAAGCAGCGGTCGGCGTGCGGCGCGACGATGCGCGGCAGGCCGTCGGTGGGGAAGTCGTCGTCGGTGAGCGGGTAGTTCGCCACCAGCAGCCCGTAGTGCAGGGCGAGGTACATCGTGGTGGGCGTCTTGCCGCAGCGGGACGGCGCGACGATGATGACCTCGGCGCTGGCGAGGTCGCGCCCGCTCTGGCCGTCGTCGTGCTCGATGGCGAACTCCACGGCCCGCATACGGCGGAAGTACTGCTCGAGGTCGCCCAGGCCGTGGTACTGACCGGCACGGGTCTCGGCGGTCGCGCCGAGTTCGGCCTCGAGCTCGGTGAGGTGTCCGGCCAGCAGATCGATCACGACGGCCCCCGCCGCGGCCAGCCGCGTGCGGACGCCGGCGTCCTTGAGCGTCGCGAACACGATGGGGGCGTGCCCGTCCGCGGCTGCGCGCTGCAGGGCGGCCACGACTGCGTCGACGGCCGTCGCGGACGAGACGAAGGGGATCGTGTGCCGCGTGAAGTGCGCGCCGGGGAAGTTGGCCAGCAGGGCGCTGCCGAGGGTCTCGGCGGTGATCCCGGTGCTGTCGGACACGAAGAACACCGCACGAGCCGCGGCGGCGTGCGCGATCGACGCGTCGAAAGGAGGGGCCATGCGACGACGTTAGGGGCGTCATTCGCGATCTTCACGAACTCAATGAACGAAAGAAACGGAAATCTTGTCTCCGTGCTAAGGATCCCTTTTGTGGTCAGACCACAGCGCCGCCCGCTCGCAGTCGTGCGTTCTTCCCCCGGCGTTTCCCGCCCGGCCGAGCGCGAAGAGGTCGGCGTCCACCTCGGCGCGCCACGGTGGCGAGAGGAAGGAGTCCGACGTGCCCGTGACGCTCGTGCTCGCGCTGGTCCTCGCGACCGCGGTCTCGCCACCGCCCGCGGACTCGACGGCGGACACCCAGGTCATCGTCGTCGAGGTGCCCGCGAGCGCGCGTCAGACCCCGACCCCCTCCGCGGCGATGCCCACCCCGGCACCGTCCGCCGGCCCCCGGTCCGACCTCCCGGCGACGGGGTGGGACGCTGCTGCGTCGGCGGCCGCGGTGGTGCTCGGCGTCGCGGCGCTCGTGGCCGGCATCCTGGTCCGACGGCGCCGACGCGCCGCCGCGTGAGCGCTCAGTCCAGCCAGAGCACGATGCCGCGCTGGCCGGTCAGCACCGAGGCCACACCGGCGCGCACGGCGGCCGCCGCGCGCTCAGGTGTGAACGACGCCGGGTCGTACGCGGAGGCCTTGCCGAGGCCTTCGCCGCGGTAGGCGGCGCCGGTCCAGTCGGCGGCGGTGACGTTCTCGGTCGGCTCGGCCAGCTCCGCGCCGATGATGAGGAACTGTCGATCGAGGTGGTTGGCGGTCACCGTCGCGAGCGGGTCGACGAGGGCGTCCCCGGCGCTGATGATGAGGTCGGGATTCATCCGCATCGCCTCGACGGCCCCGTCGATCATGTCGGCGTCCGCGTGCACCACGCGGAGGTCCGCGCCGGTCTCGGCGGCCCAGTCCTCCACGGCGGTGACGAGCGTGGCGGTGGGGGCATCGTCGCCGACCGTCAGCAGCACCACGCGGTACCCGGCGGGGGCCTTCACGGCATCCCACGACCCGGCCTCGGGCGCGTACGTCGCTTCGGGGGCGAGAGGTTCCTTCGGGGCGAACCCCGCGCCGGGGGTTCCGACCGCGGCCGGGTGCGCACGCATCTCGCTCCAGCCGGATGCCGAGGAGCAGCCCGTCAGCATCATCGCCGCCACGATCACGGCCACCATCGTCGTCCTGCGCATCACCGCTCCACCCTGCGCGATGCGGGTGGCGCGCGGGAGAACACGAGGCGCACGTTCCGTTTCCGTTCCCCACGTCGGGCACAAACGTTCACGCCCGCCGGGCACCCTCGACGCGGAAAGGCCTTCATGTCTGCAGTGATCCGGCGCGCCGCGCGCGTCCTCCTCCTCGGCGCGGGAATCCTCGCCCTCCTCTTCTCGGCGGCCCCCGCCCAGGCGCACGGCATGTCGTCGGTGGCCTACGCCGACCTGTCGAGCGGCGGGACGGGCGTCGTGCGCGCGAAGCTCCAGCTCGAGTACGACCTGCTCGTCGTGTCCGCCGCCGACGCCGCGCACGACGACGCGTTCTTCCAGGCGGGGACGGCCGCGTTCGAAGACAGGGACGCGGCGCAGCAGGCCGCCGCCCTGGAGCAGTACCGCGGTGACGTGACGGGGTACGTCGCGCAGCACTTCCGGATCGACGCAGGGGGCGCGGACTGCACCCCCACGCTCGCCGACCCGATCACGATGACGGCCCAGGACGGCGTCCCCTACGCGGCCGTGGAGTTCGACTACGCCTGCCCGCCGTCCGAGAACGGGCACGCCGTCGTCTCGACCCTCTTCCCCGACGACGAGGGCTTCGTCACCGGCACCAAGACGATCCTGACCTACGCCCTCGACATCCACGACGGAAGCACGGTCCTGGATGCCGAGCACCCGTCGTTCACCACGGCGCAGACGACCCTCGAACGGTTCTGGGAGTTCTTCCGCCTCGGCGCCGAGCACCTGCTCACCGGGATCGACCACATCCTGTTCCTCCTCGCGCTGATCGTCGGCTCGCGTCGACTCCGCGAGGTCGTGATCGCCGCGACGACGTTCACCCTGGCGCACTCGGTGACCTTCATCCTGGCCGCGACGGGTCTCGTCGCCGCCCCCGCGGAGATCGTCGAACCCACCATCGCGTTGTCCATCGCCGTCGTCGGCGCCTGGTATCTGTGGCGCCTGTGGCGCGGCGGCAAGGTCGATCAGGACCTCTCCCACGCGCACGGATTCCTCCGCCTCGACCGCGCGGGCTGGCTGCGCGTGGGCGTGGTGTTCCTGTTCGGCCTCGTGCACGGCTTGGGTTTCGCCTCGGCGCTCGGCATCGACGAGCCGTGGTCGTGGACGCTGCTGTGGTCGCTGCTGGTGTTCAACATCGGAATCGAAGCGGTGCAGATCGGCATCATCGTCGTCGTGTTCCCGCTGCTGGTCCTGCTGCGCCGCCGGTTCCCCCGCATCGGGATGTGGGCGAGCGGCCTGCTCGCCGTCGTCGTGACCGTCGCCGGCCTGATCTGGTTCGTGCAGCGCATCCTCGGGATCGAGTGACGTTGCCCTGATCGATAGATGTGCTCGGTCAACCATTCACGCGATGGTCACCGAGCGGGCAGAGCGTGGGAAGGCCCGCCCGACCGCGGGCCCCTCACCTACAGAAATGGACAGCCATGCTCCTCACAGCATCGACGTCGCACGGGGCGCGTACGCGTCGCCGTGTCTCGTGGATCGCAACGGCCGCCGTCGGCGCGTCGCTCGTGCTTTCGGGCGCCGCGACCGCTCCGGCCGCCCTGGCCGACACCACGGCCACCCTCTCCGGCGTCATCCTCGGCGTCGGAGCCGACGAGTCGCAGCGCAACGTCAGCTGGTACTCCTCGGCGGACACGGCGCAGACCGTTCAGGTCGCCCCGACGTCGACGCTCGTGAACGGGCAGTTCCCCGCCACGGCGACGACGTTCTCGGCATCCGGCGCCGCCAACACCTCGACGAGCGGCTTCAACCGTCACACGACGATCACGGGCCTCGCCGAGAACACTGCCTACTCGTACCGCGTGGGCTCCGACGGCAACTGGTCGACCACGTACTCGTTCACGACGCAGTCGTTCGAGGGCGACTACGACTTCCTGTTCTTCGGTGACCCGCAGATCGGTTCGTCGGGCAACATCCCGAAGGACCAGGCCGGCTGGGTGGACACGATGAACGTCGCCCTGAACGCCAACCCGAACGCCGAACTGCTCGTCTCGGGCGGCGACCAGGTCGACGCCGCGAACCGCGAGGACCAGTGGGACGCGTTCCTCGCTCCCGACCAGCTGCGCCAGTACCCCTGGGCCGCGACGATCGGCAACCACGACGTGGGCGGCACGTCGTACGAGCAGCACTTCTTCACCCCGAACACCGACCGCTCGGCCGCGTACTACCGCAAGGGCGCCTCGAGCATCGGCACCGAGTCCGGCGGTGACTACTGGTTCATCTACAAGGACACGCTCTTCATCGACCTCAACAGCAACAGCTACGCCACCTCGCAGGGCGGCGGTGGCGACGACGCGCACGTGGCGTACGTCACCGACGTCGTGAACAAGCACGGCGCCCAGGCGAAGTACACGGTGCTCGTCTACCACCACGCGATCTACTCGCCGGCCGACCACGCGAAGGACGGCGACAACAAGGTCCGTCGCGTCGACTTCCCGACCACGTTCTCGAAGCTCGGCGTCGACCTGGTCCTCCAGGGTCACGACCACAGCTACTCGCGTTCGTATGAGATCAAGAACGGCGCGAAGGCGAACGCGGACGAGCAGCCCGGCCAGGACGAGGTGTTCGAGGGCCCCGGCGGTGTCGTGTACGTCACGGCCAACTCGGCCTCCGGCTCGAAGTACTACGACCTCACCACGCCGGACAACAGCGGCACGAGCGGTGCCGGAAACGGTGCCGACCCGCTGAACCCGGCCGACTACTGGTACAACTCCGTGCAGAACCAGGAGCACGTCCGCACGTATGTGAAGGTGCAGGTCCAGAAGGACCAGCTCGTCGTGCAGAACATCCGCTCCGGTGACTGCGCCGCCCCCAACGCGGCCGTCGAGCTCGGCAAGGTCCTGTGGTGCGGTCCGGAGAACGGCACCCAGCCGGCCGAGGCCATCGGTTCGATCCAGGACGAAGTCAAGATCCACCCGAACCACGGCGACGGCCAGGACATCCAGGTCGACGTCCCCACGACGGCTCCGGGTGAGTTCGGCTGGACCATCAACGGCCACAACGGTCTCGTCGACCTCGGCACGGCGGAGGAGAAGAACCTCCAGTACTTCGAGGCCACCGGCGAGATCAACCCGATCACGGTGACCGACACCCGCGCCAGCAAGGCCGCGTGGTCGATCTCCGCGTCGGTCGGCGACTTCGTCGACGGCCAGAAGACGTTCGAGGCCAAGTACCTCGGCTGGACGCCCAAGGTCGTCACGCCGGGTGCCGGTGCCGTCGCGGGTGCCGCGGTCGGCTCGGGCTACGACGGGGGTGACGGTCTGTCGACCTCGCGCTCGCTGAGCTCGGCTCCGATGGGCCACGACCGTGGTGCCGGTGTCGTCGGTGCCGACCTCGACCTGAAGATCCCGAACACGATCGACAAGGGCAGCTACCGCGCGACCCTGACCCTCACCGCGCTGGCCGGCTGACCAGCGAACCGGACCGGCGGGGGGCGGCCCCCCCCCCCCGCCCCTCCCCCAGGACCCCCCCGCACACCTCTCCCCCCCTCCCCCCCCCCCCCCCCCCCCCCCCCCCCCCCCCCCCCCCCGCCCCATCCGCCCCGGCAGACGCCCAGTAGCGCGCCGCGTTGGCGTTCCAGCGGATCGGCGCGGGTGCGCCCCGATGGGATCCCGCCGCCGGTGGCATCTTTGGCTCTGCGCTGGCAGCGATGCTGACGGGTGGCGGCACGCCGCCGGCGCACACAGATGGTCGTTTCTCTGCCAGCAGCAGCAACGGCGGCGGGGGCAACGGCAGCGGTAGCAGCATCGTCAGACGTGTCGATCCGCTGTCGTCGTCCGAGTGCGGCGAGGCAAGGTGGCTGCCCCCCGCCGGCGCTTCGAATGGCCGCAACGGCAGCGGCAGCAGTAGCCATGTCGGCGACGCCGCCGCCTGCGACGGTGGGGCGGGCGGCGACGACGAGCGAGACCCGGGTGACACCAAACGCGCCGCGGTGGTGGCAGCGGCAACGAACGGTGGCAGCAGTAGCAGCGGCAGTGGTAGCAGTGGCAGCGGCAGCGGCAGTGGGGGGGCTGGGCATGACTACCGCGCTGACATTGACGGCATGCGCGGGCTGGCAGTGGCGCTGGTCGTGGCGTTCCATGCCGGCCTGGAGCACGTCATCCCTGGCGGGTACATCGGCGTGGATGTGTTCTTTGCCATCTCTGGCTACCTCATCACGGGTCTGCTGGTGAAGGAGCTGGCGGCAACGGGCGGTGTGTCGCTCGCCAACTTTTACGCCCGCCGCGTGCGCCGCCTGCTGCCCATGTCCTGCCTCACCATCTGCGCCACCGCTGCCGCTGCGCGGCTGCTGTTGTACCGGTCTGAGTGGACGTCGTTGGGCGGCGACCTGCTGGCAGCCGGTCTGTACTCTTCCAACTGGCGCTTTGCGGCGCTGCTGGGCGACTATTTTGCCGCCAACGCAGCGGCGCAGAGCTGGGCGCTGCACTTCTGGTCGCTGTCGGTGGAGGAACAATTTTATGTGGGCTGGCCGCTGCTGCTGGCGGCGGCGGTGTGGTGCACGCCCGGCTCACTGGGGTGGCGCGGCCGCCTGCGCGTCATGCTGCTGGCGGTGGTGGGCGTGGGGTGCGCGTCGTTTGCCGCGGCGGTGGGTGCCACCCGCAACCCCTCCCCCCCCACCGCCGCATACTACGGCACACATGTGCGCGCGTGGGAGATGGCGGCGGGCGGCGCGCTGGCGCTGGTGGAGGCGCGCGCGGCGCACGGCGGGTCGCGGTGGAGCATGGCGGTGCTAGGCGCGCTGCGGCGTGCCATGTGGCTGGCGGCGCCCGCCGCCGTCGCCGTGCTGGCGGTGTGCGCAGTGATGTACACGGGCGCCACCACGGCGTTCCCGGGTCCGTGGGCGGTGGCCCCCGTGGTGGCGGCACTGGTGCTGCTACACGCCGGCGCGCCGCACGGCACGCAGCACAACTGGGTGAGCCGCGCGCTGGCGTCGCGCGGCCTCACGTACCTGGGCGGCATCTCGTACGGCCTGTACCTGTTCCACTGGCCCGCCATCCAGATCGCGCGCCGCCGCGCCACCAATGTGGCGGACGCGGCGGAGCCGGGTTCCGAGCCGCCTGCCGTGGGCCGCTACCTGGCGGTGGGCGTGGTGGCTGCCTGCGTGGCCGCCATGGCAGCAAGCGCGACGCTGGAGAAGTGGGTGCGCACGTCGCGGTGGCTGGCCGCCTCGCGCCCCCGCTCCCTGGTTCTCGGCGTCATCCTCACCTGCGCGTCCGCCTACGTACCGTATACGGTGCTGGCGGGCCGGTGGGCCTGCACGCCTGAGCCGGCGTTCAAGGCGGAGCCGGGCACGGTGCAGTACTGTTTTGCCCCGCTGGAGCGCACCACGCCCATGGCGCCGTGCGACCGGTTTGGTGACCCAGACGGCGCCCGCCGCGTGGCGCTGCTGGGCGACAGCCACGCCGGCATGTGGTCGCCCGGCTTCTCCGTCATGGCGGCGCGCAACCGGTGGTCGTTTGGGCTGTGGTTCAAGGGCGCGTGCCCCTTCTTGCTGAATCGGCCGGGCGGCTCGGTGCGGTATGACGACAGCACGTCGGCGTGGGTGCCGTACCCCGTGTGCGACGAGTACAACGCGGCGTTGCTGGCGGAGCTGCGCGCGCGCCGCCGCATGGACGTCGTGTTCCTGGGCCGCTACTACGACATCCTGCGCTACACCGTCATGGAGTTGCACGGCAAGGCGGCGTTGCTGGCGGCGCTGAACGCCACGCTGGACGCGCTGGCCAGCGTCACCTCCGACGTCGTGCTCATTCGCGACACGCCACGCGCGGCGCCCGCCAAGGTGCTGTGCGCCGCCAACTACCCCGCCTCCGAGGCGGCAGCGGCAGCGGCGGGCAAGCTGCTGGGTCCCGACCGCCCGTGCTCCACGCCCATGTCCGCCATGACCCACCTCATGGACAAGGAGGTGTGGGACGCGGAGCTGGAGCTACCGGCGTTCCGCGGCCCTGTCCTGCCTCGCATCCACTTCCTGGACCCCATGGGCCTCGTGTGCTCCAAGTCGGCCTGCCACAGCCTGACGGAGGACGGCACGCCCATCATGCACGACCCGCACCACCTCAGTGGCTACTTTGCCGTGTACCACGCTGGCTGGCTGGAGGGCGCCTCCCGCTACGTCTTTGCCGTCGCGGACGCCGCCGCGCCGTCCCCGCCGCCAAAGCCGTCACCAACGCCGCTGCCGCCGCCGCCGCCAGTGCTGCTGCCACCGCCGCCGCCGCCGCCGTCGTTGCCGCTGCCCGTGGCCGTGGCACCGCCCGCGGCACCAGAAGCGGCGCCAGCAGTCGAATCTACTCCCGGCGAAGGGGTTCCTCCGGCGCTGGTGGGGGCGGAGCGGGTGACCGCCGCTGCGCCTGCCGTGCCAGCACCCGATGTTGGGCGGCCGCGCCCGCCGCCGCCCCCGGTCCCGGCCGTGGCCTCGCCGCCGCCGCAGCAGCCGCAAACCCCGGCCGTTGCGTTGCCGCCGCCGCCCCCGGCCCCTGACGCCGTATTGCCGCCGCCGCCACCGCCACCACAGCAGCAACAGCCTGCTGCCGACCCAGCGACACCAGCAGCACCGGTGCACGTGGAGGCGGCAGTTGCGGCGCCGCCAGCTGGCGACCCTCCTGCCGCCGCGCCGCCGGCTGCTGCGTAGACTGCGCAGACTGCAATGTGCCGCCACATACAGTACCATCCTTCCGACTCACGCATGGTTACCTTGCTGCCATGGTCATTGCATCAACATTATCAGCAGCCAGCCAGAGAGCAGCAACCAGCCCCCCTTCCTGCTGTGCATTTTTGACTTTTGGTATGCCATGCCACTCCGGGCGCCGGTGGACCCGTCAACAGTCTCCGCGTTATTGGTGTGGGAGAATCGATCAATGATGCCATATGATCTGTGGTGAGAGTGTGTCTCACTGCTGCATTTAAACTTGATGCTGTTGGCTGCACAATAATTGGCAGCTGGCAATGGCGCAGTGATTTTGTAGGCTGCTGGCGCGCGCCGCTCGGCGTTGGCGGTTGAGGTGTGAGGTGCATGCAGTGTTGTCAGGCTGTCACCCGCTCCACCCACAGCACCCCACGCGTGACGCATATGCAACGCAACTAGGTAGCTGGTCAGCGCAGCGACGCCATTAATGGATGGGGCCGGTTGACAATAAGTGTGTGCTGCCCCGCCACAACTCTGGCAGTCGTGGCACTGTACGGTCTGGACTTGATGTTGGTTGCCGCGGCCGCCACTCCGGCCACCGTACGCGTCTGGCACGTCGCCAACGGTAGGTAAGTAGCGGTTGCCACGATGGCAGAGGCGGGTGCGGGTGCGAGTGCAGCGGGGGCAGCTGCACCGGCGCTGCCAGCGCTGGCAGTACTGGCAGCGCTGACACGAAAGGCGGATGATGACCCTGCAACGGGAGGGACTACCAACACCCCGCGCGACGGTGCCGATGGCGGGGGTGACGCGACCGGTGCCGACGGTGCGGGCGGGGCGGCTCACCACCGTGGCGACCTTGACGGGCTGCGGGGTGTGGCGGTGGCGATGGTAGTAGCGAGCAGCAGTGGGCTGCTGCGCGGCGGCAGCTGTGGCATCGACGTCGCGTTCGCGCTTGCCGGCTACCTGCTGACGGGCCTGCTGGTGGCAGAGCTGGCGGCGACGGGCACCGTGTCGGTGACGCACTTCTGGGCCCGCCGCATCCGCCGCCTTGCGCCTGCTGCCTGCCTCGCCATCTGCGCCACCGCCATCGCTGTGCGGTCACTGTGTCCCCGTTTTAAGTGGCAGGCCGTGCGTGACGACCTGCTGGCTGCCTCGCTGGGCGTTGTAAACTGGCGGCTTGCGGGTGCCGACGCGGGTGCCGACGCGGCGCACAGCTGGGCGCACCAGTTTTGGTCCCTCTCTGCCGCCGCTCAGTTTTTTGCCGTCTGGCCACTGGCACTGGCAGCCGTCGTGGCGGTCACACCCGCGCGGCTGGAATGGCGCGGCCGCCTGCGCGTCTTGTTGTTCTTTGCCATGGCGGTGGCGTGTGCGTCGTTTGCGGGCGCGGTGGCGACGACGTCGGGCAACGTCGCCGCGGCCGCCAGCACCGGCTACCGGTTCTATGGCACGCATGTGCGCGCGTGGGAGATGGCAGCGGGCGGCGTGCTGGCGCTCATGGAGGCGCGGGCAGCGACGGGCGAGTCGCGCTGGAGCATGGCGGTGCTCGGCGCGCTGCGACGCGCCATGTGGCTGGCGGCGCCGGCGGCGGTAGGCGTGCTGGGGACGTGTGCCGTGATGCACGACGGCGCGGTGTCGCCGGTGGCAGCCGCGACGCCGGTGGCAGCGGCGCTGGTGTTGCTGCACGCTGGTGCGCCGTACGGCGTGCAAGGCAATTGGGTAAGCCGCGTGCTGGGATCCCGCCCCCTGGCGGCCTTCGGTAGTACCGCCTACGCACTGTACCTGTTCCACTGGCCCGCCATCCAGGCGGCGCACACGCGTGCGGCGCTGGGCACGGGCGCGGTTGGCGCGTCAACGGCGGCGGTGCACTGGAATGTTGCCGCTGGCGTAGCTATTGCGCTTGTGACGGCCGTCGTGACGACCGCCACGGTGGAGGGCTGCATTCGGCGGTCGCGGTGGCTGGCAGCGTCGTGGCTGCGCTCGCTGGCGCTGGGTGTACTGGCTGCGGGCGCCGCCAGCTATGTGGCGTACGCCGCCCTTCCTACTGCTGCGGCTGCAGCCGCTGCGGCTGCCCCCAGCGTCAGCCCCGCCACCGTCGCCGCGCGAGGCTCGCCATCACCATCGCCGCTACCGGTGTGGCAGCAGGAGCCGGCGCTGACGCACCGCTGCCTGGCGCCGCTGGAGAGCACCATCGCCATGCCGGGCTGTGGGGCGCTGGGCAACCCCGCCGGCAGCGCGCGGTTTGCGCTGCTGGGCGACAGCCACGCTGCCATGTGGGTTGCCGGCATGGACTTTGCGGCGACGCACTACAGTTACGCGCTGGCTGCACCGCCAAAGGTGGACTGCCCCTTCCTGCTGGGCCGGCCGGGCGGCTCGGTGCGGCATGACGCCGCCACGAAGCGCTGGCTGCCGTACGCCGCCTGCGACGTGTACAATGCCGTACTGCTGGATGAGTTGCGCGCCGGCGGGCGACTGAATGGCGTGTTTCTCAGCCGCGACTTTGAGGCGGTGCAAGCCAGCCATAACCGGGAGGAGTACGCCGCTGCGCTGTCTGCCACGATGGACGCGCTGGCGGACGTCACCTCCGACGTCGTGTTCATGCGTGACGCGCCGCACGTGCCGCCGGCCACCGTGGCATGCGCACACGCCTACCGCGCGGCGGCGGAGGCGGCGGCAGGCGGGGAACAACCCTCGTCTGACCCAAACCCCAGCGCGGGTGCCAAGGTGGCGCCACTGGGGCCTGACCGCCCTTGCTCCATCCCCACCGCCGACCTGCTCCGCACCGCCGACGAGGAGCCGTGGACGGTGGAGCGAGAGCTGGTGGCCAGCCGGCAAGGCAAGGCGCCGCGCATACACTTCCTGGATGTCATGAACGGCCTCATGTGCACGCCGACCGTGTGCCAAACGTTGACCGAAGCGGGCGTGCCGATCATGGCAGACCCGCGCCACCTCAGCGGCTACTTTGCCCTGTACCACGCCGACTGGCTCATGGGCGCCATGCGCTACGTCCTTGTAGTGGCGGCCGAGGCTGACGCAGCTGCCGCAGCTGCTGCAGCGCCACCGCCGTCACCACCACCCGCCGGCGCCTAACGCCGGCCAACATATGTACCTGCCGCCGTCGTGGTTGACGACGCGCGCCGCAGGCACAATAGGGAGCTATTCAACGGTAGGGTGCAATACCAGGTACCACACTGTTATTGCAGGCGCTTGATCAGGCCAGTGAGGGGGCCCTCGGGTGCCGCGCCGCCGGTCGCACCGGCAGCGGGCGCCTCCCGTGTCAGCGCGTGCATCGCCAAGCTGCGCCCGCCCACCACCGCCACGTTCCACGTCTCGATGGCCACCGCCTTGGTGCCCTCCACCACAGCCTCCCAGCTGGGCACAGGCGACTCGGTGCGCACCACCTGCAGGGTTGGGTTGGGTGGGGGATGGGTGTGGGGCGAGGGGGACTACAGCACCACCGCCGGAACGAGGGAGGGAGGGCACGCACAGGTGAGGTAGCCGGCAGCCCAGGGATGTCTGTTGACAGGCCACCCAGCCCGGCGCTCGTTGACTCGGCCCGCCGCCACACGGCGTCACGCAGCACCGAGTACGCCACCGCCGACGCGCCGACGCCCACCGCGAAGCGCACCACCGCCGCCATGCTACCAGTATCGAAGCGAGTAGCTAGAGGAGAGTAGGAGGGGAGGCGTGAGAGAACGAGTAGTAGTGACTAGTAATTGTCGGACAGTCTCCAATCGTAACAACGCCTATATGATGCTGCTACCCGCCACGTTCACACTGTCTATCACACAGCAACTCATTCACGCATTAACTGCGTCGTGGTGCACGGTGCATAGACATGACCACCATGTGCTGCAATCAGCACCGTACCAAGCAGCCAACAGCGAGGGGAAAAAACCGATCCGATAGCAGCCTGATAAAACGGCGGCAGCAGCCTGATAACCTCGACACACAGCAGCGCCAAACACTGTCAATTATTGGCGCAATGCAACGCTGCGCGCGGGGTGGCGACGCAGCAGGCGTGTTATTTTGAGTGGTGCCCAGGCAGCCGCGTGTTGGTACCCGGCTGCCGCCTGGCGCATAGCCACGTCCCGCCCGCTTTATAATTCCTCTCCACGCCTACTCGATCGGGCATCCGACCGCCCTCGGACGCCCCTCCTACGCACATACATTCACTCACACACGAATCGCCATGCGGCCAGTCAGCGCGCTGGCGGTGGCGCTGGCGGCGTTGGCCGCGGCGGTGGCGATGGCACAGGTATGTGGGCGTTGTGGCGGCGATATTGGCGGCAGCGACGAGGGGAGCGACGCTGTGATGATCGGCTGTGCTGCTGATGAATGTCATTGATATTGTGACGCCGGCTGGCTGGCGGCACATGCGCGCACCGCGGCCATGATAGCGTGTACATATTTGCATGGTGGTGTGCTTGTTGTTGTGCCCGGCGGCGGCGAGCAGCGTGTTTGTATCCCTCTTTTCGGTGCTTTTCAAAGCCCATACCGCGTCCACACCCAAACACTGCCCAACACCGTACGTGTGCAGGCACCGCCTGCGGTTGCGCCGGCCCCAGCGGCAGCTGTGCCGGCACCGGCGGCAGCCGCGCCGGCTCCAGCAGCAGCTGCGCCACCAGCGCCGCCAGCAGCTGCGCCAGCGCCGCCAGCAGGGGGTGTGAACCCCGCGGCGGTGGAGAGCGCGGCGCACATGGACACGGGCGACATGTACAAGCTATATGACGAGGTGCTGGCGCGGTCGCGGGAGGTGGCGGAGCGCGAGCGCGCCAATGTGCGCGCGTTTGCGCAGCAGGCCATTGACCGCATCAATGCCATGCGCACCGAGATTGCACACGCGGCAGCACCTGCGGCAGCTGCGGGCGCTCCCGCGGCACCTGCGGGAGCGGCTGCCCCTGCGGCGGCACCCGTGGCGGCAGCGGCCCCGGCACCCGCAGCGGCAGCGCTATTGGAGATGCCGCCGCTGCGCGACGCCCGCTTTGCGGATGCGGAGGCTGAGGACGGCGCAGACGCGGAGGCTGATGCAGAGGCGGACGCAGAGGCAGACGCTGAGGCGGAGGACGAGGCGGCGCCAGCGGCAGCACCGGCTGCTAAGGCAGCACCGGCGGCCAAGGCAGCGGCGCCTGCCGCACCTGCAGGCGCCACCGCCGCCAAGGCGGGTGCCAAGCCACCGGCGGCGGCGGCCAGCAAGGTGGCGGCGGCTGGCAAGGGCGCAGGCAAGGCGCCGGCGGCAGGCGGCCTGGTGGTGCAGCCGGCGCCTGACCAGCCCGACCAGGCCATCACGCTGCGGCGGCGGGACGACGTGGGTGGCGCGGCCGAGTTTACCAAGTCGGTGGCAGGGCAGCACAGCTGGGTGGAGAGCCTGTCGGCGCTGCTCGCAGAGGTGGACGCGTCGGAGGGCAAGGCCAAGACGCTGCGGCTGCGCCTCGTGGAGGTGCGTTGTGCAACCCCGGCATGACACATTGAGTAGCACATCCCCCACCCCACTCCCTCCACCCCCATCCATTGCCCCGCCCGGGCGTGCAGAAGGAAAACTTTTTGGACTCGCTGGACAAGCGGCGCGAGCTGATCAAGACGGACATTGCGGCGGACCGCGACACGCTGAACATGCTGCAGGCGCACGTGGCGGCGCTGAACGCGCGCGTGTCGCGCCTGAAGAAGGAGCGGCTGAGCGCGGAGCTGATGGCGCAGCAGAACCAGTACAACGCGGCGGCCAAGAAGCTGAGCTCGGAGGTGGACAACATCAAGGCGGTGGTGGGCGCGCTGCAGTCGCGCATCACCAACATTGGCGAGGAGACAAAGCCGCTGCTGGCCACGGAGCAGGACAGCATGCGTGCCTCTCTGTCCGCCAAGGCCGGCAAGGGTGCTGCGGCAGCCGCACCCGCTGCGCCTGCTGCGGCACCGGCACCCGCGGCGGCGCCGCCGGCGGCGTTCATGCAGGAGGGGCTGGAGGAGGAGGTGGAGGCGCCGCCGCTGCCAGAGGAGCACGCCCGCACCGGCCTGCGCCACAACCGCCGGCACGCGTAATATCGAAACGTTTTGTTGTTAGTGTGTAACCCTGCGTAACGCGCGATGATTGCATTGAACTGTAGGCACGCGCGCGCGCACCCAGCCACAGCAGACCGCGCGGCACACAAGGCAGACAAACTCAATAGGAACCCACGCCCCGCAACAGAGGCACTTTACGTTTTTCATACGCCCGCCGCCATGCTACCACGAGCAGGGAGGCGCGCGCGCAGCTACCGACGACAAGCAGCTGCGCGCGTCGCCGCCCGCGCGCAGGCACGCTTGCTTGCTTGCTCGCACACAGGAGGGTGACAGGCAGGTCTACAACAACATGAATTACGCCGCAGCCGCGTGCGCACCCACGTGCTGGGGTCGTAATGCTAGAAGAAGGAGGGGGAGCCCTGCGCGCGCCACGTGGACGTCAGCGCGCGCTTGACGGTCTCGTACACCGCAAAGCTGATGGCCATGGCGGGCACCGACTTCATAAAGTTGGGCAGGATGCCGCGGTACAGGCCGCGCACGCCGTCCGCCGCCAGCGTCTTGGCGACGCAGTCCACGATGCCGTGGTACACCGGCGGCCGGCCCTCCATGCCCTGCGCCTGCAGCCGCGTGCGCACCAGCTGCAGCGGGTACGTCACGATCTGCGCGCAGGTGGTGGAGGTGGCGCCGCACACCAGCAGGGTGGCGACGCCGGGCTCGCGGCCGGGGTACCGCGCCATGTAGGTGTCCTTGAGCAGGGAGAAGAGCGCCAGGTCGACGCCGGAGTACGGGATGATGCCAATCAGCGACGCCGCCATGCCGCGGTACAGCGCCCACGGGCCCTCCGTGCGCACGCACGACGCGATGCAGTCCTGCACGCCGCGGTACTGCCCGCGCGCCGACAGCGCCATGCGCGTCTTTGCCACCTCCAGCGGGTAGATGGCGGCCTGGCTGATGGCGCCCGCCGCGGCGCCGGCGGCGAACCGCTCCCCCAGGCTGATGTTGTACGGGTCCTCACACACCGCCACCTTCAGCTGCTCGTACGCCCAAAACCGCGTCGCCATCTCGGGCGCCACCTTCATCAGATTCACGCCGTTGCCGCGCCAAAACGCGGGCAGGCCGCCGTCCGCCAGGATGGCGCGCACCGCGCTGCGGAAGGACGTGACATGCAGCGGCGCCACGCGTGGCCCCGACGTTGCCGACACTGACGCCGGCGCGACGCCACCGCCGCCGCTGACAACTCGGCGTGGTTGAGGGACCTCCTCGTCAGGCAGCATGCCCAATCCCGTCAGGCCCGAGGAGGAGGGGCCCTGCACGCGGCGCGCCGCGTGCGTCAGGGAGCCCAGCACGCCGCCGCCGCCAAATGGGTGGCGGATGGGCGGCGGTGGGCGGCGCACGCGGCCCGCGCCCTCCATCTCCACCGCCAAGCCGCCGCCGGGCAGCGCCAGGCCCGCCGCGGCGCCGTGCAGGGGTGACACCGTCACTGTTGCCGCGCCCGCTGCCGCCGTAGCGTACGTACGCACCGCTCCCACCGCTGCGGCGGCGGCCGCCGGCGCGGGGCGCGCCGCCGTGGCGGCCGCCTGCAGCAGCGTCTTGATGCGGTCGGCGGGCGCGGTGAGGGTGCGCGACACCATGCCCGCCGTGGCGCCGCTGGCCAGCGTGATGGCGGACGGCAGCGCCTCCTGCGGCGCGTCCGGCACCGCCAGCGCCGACAGCGGGCTGCTCTTCAGCCACGCCTCAAACAGGCCCTGCGCGTGCACGTCGCCAATGTGCGTGAAGAAAAAGTCGCAGAACTCGGACAGCTCCACGTGGCCGCGGCCGGTGGAGTCCAGCATGTCCACCAGCGCCTTCACCTCGTCGTGCGACAGCGGCAGGCCCATCTTGCCCGCCCACTTCTCCAGCTCCCGCGCGCCGATGCGGCCCTCCGGCCCGCCGCTCAGCTCCCGGAACGCGCGGTGCAGCCGCTCCTGGTGCGTCAGTACCGCGGCGCGGAACTCGGCGTACGAGATCACGCCGTCGCCGTTCGTGTCCACCGCCGCCATGAACTTGACGATGGACGACTGCGAGTACGGGATGCGCAGCCGCCGCAGGCCCGTCCGCAGCTCGCTCATCGTCAGCAGGCCGTCGCCATCCGTGTCGATGCGCTCAAAGATGGCGCGCACGCGTGCCTCCTCCATGTTGCCACACTACCACTGGTACCACTACCACCGCGTCATAGCTTAGCAGCAGCAGCAGCCGCGGGCGCCGCAGGTTGTTGAACCATGTCGTGATGGTAGAAAAACGATTGCTCCAGCGGTCGCGCACCGCGGTTGCAGACCACCGTGTACTGCTATCGACCGACCGCCCGCTACCACCGTGTGCTGCTATCGACCGTCCACCCGACCGGTGGTTCCAGGGCCAACCAGTGGAGGCAGTAGTAGCGCGAAGGCGAGACGAGCAGTAGAGAGGAGGAGGAGAGGAGGAGTAGAGAGGGGGAGTAGAGAGAGGAGCGGGAGAGGAGAGAGTAGTAGGAGTGAAGAGACAAGCAGAATGCGGGAGAATAAAATGCAACACACGGGCGGCACGACACACGCACGGCACACACGGGTACATACACAAACCACTGGCGTATTTGTCCGGCGCGGCGGCGGAACCACGGCGGCAGGCCAATTGAACGCGGTTCTGGCCGACACCACGAAAAAGAACGGCAAAAGAAAGGAAAGATAGAGGGCAAGGGGCAAGGAGGAGAGGGGAGAGGAGGCGACAACAATCGTGCAGGGAGGTAGGCAAGGTGCTCACATAGCTGGGAATTCCAACCCGGCAGCGGCGCCAGGCGGGAGTAATTTTGGAGGGATCGCATGTACGTATCCTGGAGCGGGGCCTGTGTTGGTGGTTTGTTGGGTTTGTGCCGCGTTCCATTATTTACGTGCGCCGGTGCAGCCGGTGGCTGGTGGGTGTCGGGCACTGTCGGCACCGTGCCTACCTGCCTGTTGCCTGCTTCATACTCACCACCCTACCAACGACCCCACCACCACCGCTGCAGCACAACACCATTTTGAGAAGCGCGGCGCTGACGGCAGGTGCAAGAAAGAGCAGCTCACCCACTGCAACCGAGAACACACACACACAGTCGGTCATAATGGCTGCCGCAGGGAGCGTGGCCGCGGCGGCCGCCGCCGCAATGACTGCACCCACGACCAGCGCTGGCAGCAGCAGCGGCGAGGATGCCATTAAAGTGTACTGCCGCGTGCGGCCGCTCGCGGTGGCGGGCGCGCCGGGTGCGGCGCGCAAGAGCGTGACGGAGGTGGACGGCGAGCACCGCATTGCGGTGGGCGGCAAGCACTCGTTCGCGTTTGACTGGGTGGCGGACACGAGCGCCAGCCAGGAGGAGGTGTTTGACACCGTCG
>Ga0066256_1001249_pt1 | contig 37647 bp, 28 predicted proteins | sample ThiBio_1000_biof_FD_87107 | JGI IMG/M metagenome (GOLD analysis project Ga0066256, IMG submission 87107) | Wastewater bioreactor microbial communities from Cape Town, South Africa - Thiocy_expt_1000_biof (version 2) | ecosystem: Engineered > Bioreactor > Thiocyanate-remediating >... | reverse complement strand
CGATCTCTCCGACATTGCCGCCAGGGATGTTGCCGGCGCCGGGATGATACGGCGGCTTGCCCGCACCGTCGAGGCGAACGGGCATGCTGCCCGGCTTTCGGGCGGGGAACGCCGGTTTCAGGAATTGATCGCCGTCCTGCCCGACAAGGTGGAAAAGGTGGAGGAGCCGACCGAGACGCGCAGCCTTTTCACCCGGCTGTTCGAGCCGGTCGGGAAACTGGCCTACAGTTTCTGGGGCGATTTTCTCTCTGCCATGCATATTCTCGGCTCGGCGGTGCGCGGGGCGCAGATGAAGCTTGGCCGCGCCAGCGGGGTCTCGCCGGCATCCGTCGTCAACCAGATCGACCAGATGGGCGTCAAGGCAACGCCGATCATATTGCTGATGTCGTTTCTGATCGGCGCCATCATCGCCCAGCAGGGCGCCTTCCAGCTGCGCTATTTCGGCGCCGAAGTGTTCGTCGTCGATCTTGTCGGCATCCTGCAATTGCGCGAAATCGGCGTGCTCTTGACCGCCATCATGATCGCCGGCCGCTCCGGCAGCGCCATCACCGCCGAAATCGGTTCGATGAGGATGCGCGAGGAGGTCGATGCGCTGCTGGTGATGGGCCTCAATCCGGTCGGCGTGCTGATCTTTCCTCGGCTGGTGGCGTTGACGATCGCGCTGCCGCTGCTCACCATCCTCGCCAACTTCGCCTCGCTGTTCGGCGCCGCAATGGTCGCCTGGGGTTATTCCGGCATCACCTTTGCAGTGTTCCTGCAGCGCATGCACGAGGCGATCGACCTCTCGACCATCGTGTCCGGCATGATCAAGGCGCCGTTCATGGCGCTGATCATCGGCGTCGTCGCCGCCGTCGAAGGCCTGAAGGTCGGCGGCAGTGCCGAATCGCTCGGCTTGCATGTCACCGCGTCGGTGGTGAAATCCATCTTCGTCGTCATCCTTGTGGACGGGCTGTTCGCCATGTTCTACGCCGCGATCGATTTCTAAGGGGGCGAGGATGGACGACAATACCGCTTCCCATGAGACTGCAGAGCGCGAGGCCATTCTGTCGGTGCGCGACCTGACGGTCGGTTTTGGGCCGAAAGTCGTGCTCGACAACCTCAACCTCGACATCTACCGCGGTGAAATCCTCGGTTTCGTCGGCGCTTCCGGCACCGGCAAGTCGGTGCTGATGCGCACCGTGCTGCGGCTGTTGCCGCGGCGCTCAGGCACGATCCACATTCTCGGCGAGGACTACGACAGCCTCGGCGAAGAAGAGCGCATGAAGCTGGACATGCGGCTCGGCGTGCTCTTCCAGCACGGCGCCCTGTTTTCCGCCCTCACGGTGCGGGAAAACATCCAGCTGCCGATGCGCGAATATCTCGACCTGCCGAAATGGCTGATGGACGAACTGGCGCTGCTGAAGATCGAGATGGTGGGGCTGGCGGCCGACGCGGCCGACAAATACCCTTCGGAGCTTTCCGGCGGCATGATCAAGCGCGCCGCCCTTGCCCGCGCGCTGGCGCTCGACCCGGACCTGGTGTTCCTGGACGAGCCGACATCCGGTCTCGATCCGATCGGCGCCGCCGAATTCGACGAGCTGATTGCGCGGCTGAGGGATACGCTCGGTTTGACCGTCTACATGGTAACCCACGATCTCGACAGCCTTTTTTCTGTCTGCGACCGTATTGCCGTTCTCGGCCAGAAACGGGTATTGGTGGAAGGAACGATCGAGGACATGCTCGAATTCGACGACCCTTGGGTCCAGTCCTACTTCCGCGGCAAACGGGCGCGGTCGATCGTACCGCAAGATCGCAGCAAGACGTCGCAGGCGCTGCGTCACGGATTGAAGTGAATAGGGATCTATGGAAACCAGAGCCAACTACGCCATCGTCGGGTTTTTCACCATTCTGGTGATCGCCGCCGCATTCGGCTTTGTCTACTGGATGGCCCAGTACGGCCGCGGCGGGCCGATGACGGACCTGATCATCCGCATTCCCGGTTCGGCCAACGGCCTCAGCGTCGGATCGCCGGTGCGTTTCAACGGCATCGCGGTCGGCACCGTCCGCAACTTGTCGATCGACAAGGACGAGCCGGAATTCTCGATCGCGCTTGCCGAAGTCAAGGAAGACACGCCGATCTACACATCCACCAAGGCGGTGCTGGAAATCCAGGGCCTGACGGGGGCTGCCTATGTCGAGCTTTCCGGCGGCAAGACCGGCGAGGAAAACATCCTGCAGGCGGCCCGCGACAAGGACCAGACGGCGATCATACTGGCCGACCAGTCGAGCGTCACCAACCTGCTCGCCACCGCCGACAAGATCATGGGCAAGGCGGACGATGCCATCGACGACATCCAGGGTTTCGTGCGGGATGCCCGCGACCCGTTGACCAACACGGTCAAGAACGTCGAGCAGTTCACCAACTCGCTCAAGGCCAATTCCGAGGGCATCGACAAGTTCCTGAAGAGCGTCGCATCCTTGTCCGACACCGTGACCGGCATTTCCGGCCGCCTCGATTCGACCATCGAAGGGGTCGAATCGCTGGTGAAGAGCGTCGATCCGCAACAGATCCGCACCATCGTCACCAATGCCGAGAAGATCAGCACCGACATTGCCGCGTCGAGCGGCCAGTTGAGCGAGACGGTGAAGTCCTTCCGGCAGACGGCGGAAACCTTCAACCGGTTCGGCGCCGAGGCGGAGAAGGCGCTCAAGAAGGCCGAAGACCTGCTGGCGGCGGTGGATACGGCCAAGATCAGCGGTTCGATCGACGATGTCTCGGCGGCGACGGCGGATGCCCGCCAGGCGATCGCCTCGATCCGCGGCGTCACCGACAATATCTCCAAGCGGCAGCAGGAGATCGACCAGACGATCGCCGACGTGTCCGACATGGCCCACAAGCTGAACGCCGCCTCGAACCGCGTCGATGGCATTCTGGCCAAGGTCGATGGTTTGCTGGGCTCGGGCGACGCCAACTCGCTATTTGCCGAGGCGCGCAAGACGCTGGAATCCTTCCGCAGCGTCGCCGATAATCTCAATGCCCGCATCGGGCCGATCGCCGACAATCTGTCGCGCTTTTCCTCGACCGGCCTGCGCGACGTGCAGACGCTGGTCGGCGAGACGCGCCGCACGGTGGAAAATCTCAACGATGCGATCAGCAATTTCGACCGCGACCCGCAACGGCTGATTTTCGGCGGCGACACGGTCAAGACCTATAATGGCCGGAACCGGCATTGACACGCATGGCAACGACGAAGGGTGGGAAGAGCATGGTCGGATCGCAACTGGTTCTGCGTCGTTGCCCCAAACGCAGCCTTCTCGTCATGCTGCCGCTCGTTGCGGCACTTCTGACCGGTTGCGGCGGCGGCGCCAAGAACGATACGTTCGACCTCAACACCGCCGTTTCCGCCGACGGGCCGGCGGCGCGCAACCGCCAGATCCTGGTGCCGGAACCGACGGCGCTGAGCGCGCTCGGCAGCGATCAGGTGATGGTGCGTGTTTCGACTTCGGAAATCCAGTATCTGTCGAAGGCGCAATGGAGCGACAAGCTGCCGCGCATGGTCCAGGCCAAGCTGGTCGAGGCTTTCGAAAATACCGGCAAGCTCGGCGGCGTCGGCAAGCCCGGGCAGGGGCTGGCGATCGACTACCAGATCGTCAGCGATATCCGCGCCTTCGAGATCAATACGGCGGGGCGCCGGGCCAGTGTCGAGATTTCCGTAAAAATCCTCAACGACCGCAACGGCACCGTGATCGCCCAGAAAATCTTCTCCGCCGCGTCCCCCGTCGCCGGCAGCGCCGGCAACACCGCCTTCATCCGCGCACTCGACACCGCTTTTGCCACGGTGACCGCCGAAATCGTCGACTGGACGCTGCGGGCAATCTGAGCCGCTGCCAAGAGCGCCATCCGGAGAATTTCCGGATGGCGCCGGCCAATGCATGACCTCGTCGCGTCGCTCCTGTTCGTTTCGATCCGCACCCGTTTGAAGTGGCGGGTGACCAGATCGTTGTCGATGAGGCGCAGGAGTTCCGGTTTCAACCCCCACCCGTCTATGACGGGTGACTCTACGTGGCAACACGTTGACGATTCGGACGCAGTTTCAATCCACACCCGCCTACGACGGGTGACAATCCTTGATCGAGCTGTCGCGCTCCTCGGCCGTGTTTCAATCCACACCCGCCTACGATGGGTGACCTGCCGGTCCCGTTTGGCAAACATGGCCGCAGCGTTTCAATCCACACCCGCCTACGACGGGTGACTCGGCGACGTCGGCAATGCGCTCAACTCGGCTCTGTTTCAATCCACACCCGCCTACGACGGGTGACGCAAGAGCCCGCTCCTTCGCATAGCCGCTGGCCTGTTTCAATCCACACCCGCCTACGACGGGTGACAGGCAAGCGCATCCTGCGTGGCGATGGTCGCAAGTTTCAATCCACACCCGCCTACGACGGGTGACCTTCCAGCATCCGTTTCTCGAAGCTATGACGCAGGGTTTCAATCCACACCCGCCTACGACGGGTGACGCGTACGGCCCCAAACACACCAAGCGCATCAGGGTTTCAATCCACACCCGCCTACGACGGGTGACCTGCGCGCCACGATCCGCGAGGAACTGCTTAATAGTTTCAATCCACACCCGCCTACGACGGGTGACGACGCCATCTGCTTTTGCGTCGGATTGATGTTCTTGTTTCAATCCACACCCGCCTACGACGGGTGACTGTCTGCCGTTTAAGCACTTTGAACCGTTGAACAAAAGGAGTTGCGCGCGCGGTTGGCGGGAATTTTTGCGGTATGGGGGAGGTGATTGCGCTGACTCTCGAAAAATAATTACAGTGCGTTATCCCAGCGCGAACCTGCCGGCTCCGGCCGGCACGCTTGTCGTTCGCGCGCTTATCCATAAAAAATCCCGGCGCCGCGGAGAGCGGGCCGGGATCGGGATTTAGGCCTTTCGGCGGCTTAGTTGAAGCGGCCGGCGGCGTGGGCGAGCATGGTGTAGACCTTGCCGGTGTCGGAGGTCAGGTACGACTGCGTCACCGTCTTGTCGCGGTCGGTGCGGGCGACATCCGAGAGCAGCTTTTCGAAATCGGCAATGTAGCGGTCGACGGCGGTGCGGAATTCCGGCTCCCGCTCGTATTTGCGCTTGATCTCGTCAAAAGTCTGCTGGCCCTTCAGCGTGTAGAGGCGACGGGTGAAGACGTCGCGCTCGCCGCGCTGGTAGCGCCGCCACAGATCGACCGAAGCGTCATGATCGATGGCGCGGGCGATATCCACCGAAAGCGAATTCAGCGATTCGACCACATGGCGCGGGTTGCGGTTGTCGCCATTGCGTGGCGCTGACGCTTCCGGCTGCTGGCGCAGGGGCTGCTGCGCACGCTGCGGCTGGACGTCGGTCTCGTCGCGCGAGGCGCCCCGCAGCAGGTCGCTGATCCAGCCGCCGCTTTCTTCGCGGCGTGCCGTTTCCGCCGGACGGGCAGATGTCGCTGCCGTGCGGTCGGTCGTCAGGCTGCCGCGCAGGCCGAGCGGCTCCATCGGGCGCGCGGTCGGCTGTACCGGGGTCTGGGCGACGGACGGCTGCGGGCGCTGGACCGGCTGGGTTTCGGCCATGGCGCGCATGGCGGGTTCCGATACTTCGAGATTGCGCGACGAACGGCCGACGATCTGCGAGATGTCCTGCAGCGCCTTGATCTGCTCCGAGACGGCGCGGCGCATGGCGGCAGCGCTTTCGCGGGCTTCTTCCGGCAGGTCGAAGGCGCCCTTCTTGAGTTCGCCGCGGGTGACGTCGAGTTCCTTGCGGATCTCGTGCGCCGAGCGGCGGATCTCGTCGGTGGCGCCGGCGAAGCGGTTGACGGCTTCCTCGACGCTCTGGCGCAGGGGTTCGCGCATCTGTTCGGCGGCCTCGTCGGACTTCCTGCCGGTTTCGGACAGCAGCTTGTCGATATCCGAGAGCGACGCGGTCATGCCGCTGCGGACGCGGCCGGCAAATTCGCCGGAACGCTTTTCCGCCTCGCCGAAGGACCCGTCGAGCGTGGCACGGACATCCTGCGTCGCCTTGACGAAGGTGTCGCGCAGGCCCTCGGCGGCGGCTTCGGCGCGCTGTTCGGCATCGGAAAGAACCCGGCCGACTTCGGCGAAGGAGGTTTGAATACCCTGACGAAGGTTGCCGGCAACCTGGTTCGAGCGCTGCTCGGCCCGGTCGAAGGCGGTTTCCACCATGCCGGCCAGCGAACGCATCGAGGTCTCGATCTCGTCGGAGCGCTTGACGAGGCCCATGGCCAGGGTGCGCAGGGCCTCCTCGCGCTCTTCGAGCGTGTTGACGAGGTTCGACTGGGCGGCCGACAGCAGGTCGGAAGCCTGGCCGAGAACCTTGGAGTGGTCGCTGAAGCGGGCGACGATCGACGAGACCTGCGACAGCGTGTCGCCGGAGATGCTCGACAGTTTTTCCACCTTGCCTTCGAGGAAGCGGGTGGAGGTCGAGACGCGATCGGCGGCCTTTTCCGCCGTTTCGGCGAAGCGGGTGGTGACCGATTCCAGGCTTTCGTTGACGCCGCGCAGGTCTTCGCTGGCGCGGCTGACGACGGAGGCGATGCCGGAATTGCTCTGGGCCAACTGGTCGATCAGGCTGTTGACGTTCTGCGTCAGGCTGTTTTCCAGGGTCGAAAGCTGGTTTGCGGCATTGTCCGCCCGCGCCGTGATGGCGTTGATCAGGGCGGCGTTTTCGGCGCGCAGGCGGTCGGCGCTGGTCTGGGTTGCGGCGGCGATCTGCTCGGCGGCGGTGCGACCGATGGCGGCATAATCGTCGAGCATCGGCCGGGCCTTCTCGTCGATCAGGCGCGCCAACTCGGCAGAGCGGCCGGAGAGCATCGAATTCAGCTCGCGGGTGCGGTCGTCGATTGCGCTGCGCACCGAGGCGCCGCGGGCTTCGAGCGCCTTGTCGACGTCGGAGAGCGACGCTTCGATTTCGCGGGCGCGCTGGTCGAGGCTGACGCGGATCGCATCGCTGCGGGCTTCGAGGGCGCGGTCGACGGCAGACAGCGTCGAGGCGATCTCTTCCGTGCTGCCGTGCAGCGTCGAGCGGATCGACGTGCCGCGGGCGGCCAGCGCCTGCTCGGCTTCTGTGAGCGTCTGGGCAAGCTGAGCCGTGCTGTTTGCGAAGGTTTCGCGCACTGCCGTGCCGCGTGCCTCGAACGCTTTTTCGGCTTCGGCAAGCGTGTCGCTCAGTTCCGCAGCGCTGCTGCCGAGCGTCGAGCGGATCGAGGCGCCGCGGGCCGACAGCAGGCGTTCGGCTTCGGTCATCGCCTGGGCGATGCCTTCCGAGCTTTCCTGCAGTGCGCCGCGGATGGAGGCACCACGGGCATCGAGCGCCGATTCCGCATTCGACAATGCCTGCGAGATGGCGTTGACCTGGTTGCCGACGAGGCCTTCGGCTTCGGCGACCTTGTTGACGATGGCATTGCCGGCGGCGGAGAAGGTCTGCGCCACGGCAGCGGCCTGGGCGGCCAGCCGGTTCTGGGTCTCGGTGACGCGGTTGACGATGCGCTCGGAGCGCTCCTCGACAGACTGGGTGAATTCGGCGTTGCGCGTATCGATCTGCTCGACGAACTGCGCGCCGGCCCGCGACAGGATGTCGGCGGTGCGCATGGCTTCGGCATCGAGACCCTGCGTGGCATCGGAAACGGCATGGCGCAGGGTGGAGGCGAGGCCGGCGGCCTTTTCCTCGATCGTGCGGTTGACGTTTTCAAGGCCGACGTTCAGCGCCCGGTCCATGGTGGTCAGGCGTTCGTCGATGCGCGCCGTGCGGGTGTCGAAGGTGTCGATGAGCGCGGCGTTGCGGCTATCGATGGTTTCGGCAAGCGTTGCTGTGCGCGTATCGACGGTTTCAGCAAGGGTCGCGGTGCGCGTGTCGACTGTTTCGGCAAGGGCGGAGGTGCGCGCCTCGAAGGTTTCCGCCAGCTGCGCCGTGCCGCTGCTGAGCGTCGTGTTGAGACGCTCCGCCGCCTCGCTGCTCGCCTGCTGCAGCGCGTACATCTGGTTGGACAAGGCATCGGTCATCGCACGACCGGCGGTGCCGACACGCTCGCTGAGGGCGGTCGTGCCGTCGCGGATCTGGCCGTCGAGCAGCGAGAAGCTGGTTTCGATGCGGCTGCCGCTTTCGGCGACGCGGCCTGCGAGGCTGTCGGCCGAGCGCTCGATGCGGGTTGCCATGTCTTCCGTGAGGCGGGAGATGCCGTCGGCGGTCTCCTGCAGCCCGCTGGAGAGATGGCTGGTGCTTTCGCGCAGGCGCTCCTCGAGGTTGCGGGCGCTGCCGTCGATCGACTGGCGCATGGCCGCCTCGTGGTCTTCCAGCGTCATTTCCAGCATGCTGGCGCTGGTGGCGATCGTCGTGCCGATGGACGTGGTCTGTTCGACCAGCGTGTTTTCCAGCGTGTCACGGGCATCCTTGAGGCTGGCAGCAATCGCCGTGCCGCGCTCGTCGAGCGTGGCGCGGATCTGCTCGTGCGTGCCGCCGAGTGCCGTCTCGATCTGCGTGAGGCCGCCGGAGAGGGTGGCGTCGAATTGCTGGGCGCTGGTCGACAGCACGTTTTCGACGCGCGCCACCGATGCGCCGACGATGGCTTCCACGCCCTGGCGGCCGTTGTCGAGCAGCGAGGAGAGGGTGCCTGTCTGGCTGAGGAGCGTTTCTTCGAGCTTCTGCTGGTTGGTCTCGTAGGCGCTGCGGATCGCTTCGGTCTGGGTGCCGAAGCTGCTGGTGACGCGGTTTTCCGCATCGCCAAGTGCTTCCACGGCGGCGGAAACGCGCGTCTCCAGCATCATGTCCAGGTTGAACTGGCCATCGGAGAGGGAGTTGCTGATCCGCTCCTCGCCGCGCTGCAGCATGCCGGAGATCAGGTCGGTGCGCTCGTCGAGTGCGTTGGTCAGGCGCTGCTGGCTGTTGGACACCGAGTTGAGGAAGGTGCTGGTGCGATCGTCGAGCGCCGCGTCGAGGCGGATCTGGCCGGCCGCCAGGGCATCGGTGATGCGCTGTTCGCCCTGGCCGAGCGATGCGGCAACCGCGGATGCCTTCTCGTCGAGCACGTGATCGAGGCGAATCTGGCCTTCGGCAAGCGAACCGGCGATGCGCGAATGGCCGTGCTCCAGAGAGCCGGCAATGGTTGCGGCGCGCTCATCGAGGGTGCTGGCAAGACGCTGTTCGCCTTCCGACAGAGCGCCGGCGATCAGGCCATGGCCCTTGTCGATCGAGCCGGCGATGGTCGCGGCCCGGTCGTCGAGCGCGGCGGCAAGGCGCTGCTCGCTTTCGGCGACACGCGCCGCCATGGCGTCGGTGCGGCTTTCGAAGACGCCGGCGATGGCCGAGGCGCGTTCGTCGAGCGTCGCGGCAAGGCGGTCGTGGTTTTCCGCCACGGAGGCGATGATCGCTTCCGAGCGGCTGGCGAGCGCATCGGCAAGGCGCACCTGGCTGCTTTCCAGGTTGCCGACCAGGCTGCTGCCGTGTTCGCTCATGACGCGGTCGATGCGTTCCTGGGCGTTGCCGAGCGCCTGGGTGATCTCGGTGGTGCGGGTGTCGAGCGACGAGGTGATCTCGCCGGTGCGGGCCGAAAGCGCCGAGGTCATTTCCTGCATGCGGCTGTTGAGAGCCGTGCTCATTTCTTCCGTGCCGCTGCCGAGTGCCGCGGTGATTTCTTCGGCGCGGGCGCCGAGCGTCGCGGTGAGTTCCATCGAGCGCATGTCGAGTTCGCTCGACAGGTTGGATGCGGTCTCGCTCAGCAGCGCCGACAGTTCCGACGTCTTGCGGCCGATCGCGCCGGTGATCTCGCTGCTGCGGCTATCGAGCGTCGAGGTGAACTCGTCGGTGCGGGCGCCGAGCACGGCGGCCATTTCGGCGGTCTTCTCGCCGAGGGCAGCGGTGATTTCGCCGGTGGTCTGCGACAGGACCTGGGTGATCTCGCCGGAGCGGGAATGCATCCGGTCGGCAATGTCCTGCACCTTGGCGTCGATGCTGCTTTCCAGCACGTCCTGGCCGGCACTGAGCGCCGTGGCCAGTGCGAAGGACTGGTCGTTCAGCGTCGCGCCGATGCGCTCGATGCTGGAATTGAGGATGCCGTCGATCGATTCCGAACCGCCGGACAGCGTCTCGTTGATGCGCGTCAGGCTTTCCATCAGCTTGCTGTCGAGCGTTCCGACGCGCTGTTCGAAGGCTTCGGCGAATTCCGAGACCCGCTCGTCGAAGATGGTCGACAGCTGGTTGACGGTCGACTGCAGGCGCTCCTCGAAGAAGCCCGAGCGCAGGTCGAGGTCCATGATCGTGTCGTCGGCACTCGACTGCAGGCTCTGGCGGAAGCTCGCGCCCTTTTCGTCCAGCGTCGAATTCAGCTTGCTCAGCACGTCGTCCAGCGTGCCGGCGATGGTCGAGTGGCCGCCGGTGAGGCTTTCGTTGATTTCACGGGTGCGCGAGATCAGCGTCTCGTTGAGCTGATGGGCGCGTTCGTTCAGGGCCGCGTTCAGGCGCTCGGTGTTGGCGTCGAGCGTCGAGGCGCGGGTCTCGAACTGCGCCAGCAGTTCCTTGCCGCGGTCGTTCAGCGTGTGCGACAGTTCCTCCAGGCGCGTATCGAACTCGTTGGCGAGCGCGAAGCCGGAGGAATTCAGCGTCTGCAGCAGGGTTTCCGTGCGGTTGCTCAGCATGCTGCCGATCGCCTCGGAGGCGGAATCGGACTTTTCCATCAAAAGCGCTGCGCGCGTGTCGATCAGAGACGCGAAAGCCTCGCCGGATGTGGCGAGGCGCACGGTGATCTCTTCCGTCTCCAGCGACATTTCTTCCTTGAGTTGCTCGTTGGCGCCGACGATGGTCGAGCGGATGCGCTCAACATGGTTGACGATCGCCTCGCGCTCCGTGCCCAGTTCCTGGACGAGGCCGCGCACGCGCATCTCGTTGTCGGTATAGCTGCGCTCCAGCGCGTTGACTTCCGAATGCACCAGCGTTTCGAGTTCTGCGGCCCGGGCGATGGTGCGCTCGATGCCTTCGTTCATCGCAGACACTTCGCGGCGCACGGCCTGTCCGACGCTCATGATGCGATCGCTGGCGGCGGTTTCCGGCTCGGCGAGGCGCAAGGCCACTTCGGCCATGGAACGGGCGGCGTTGCGCATGTCCTGGGCGCGGGCGATCATCACGGCGAAGGCGAAGAACAGCATCAGCGGCAGGATGATGCCGACCAGAAGGGCTGCTGCGCCGGGCAGGGCGAGGAAGTCGCTGAAGGAGCGGATCTGCCAGATCTGCGGCGCATAGAGGATCTGTGCCAGGCCGAAGCCGCCGAGCAGCCAGAGCAGCGACACGAGGATGGCGCTGCGCATCGCCGATTGCGTCGAGGCGCCGTCGATGGATTTCAGGATCGCCGCCGGACTGCGGCGGCTGGCGTCGTTGGCGGGGGCAGGTGTCTGGCCGCGCGGCGCGGCTTCGGGACGCGTGCCTTCGGCAGGCCGGCGACCGGGCTCGGCGCCGGGCCTGGGACGCGATTTGGGATTGTCGGACACTTTACCCTCCCGGGACTCAGAGGTGGATCTGCCACGCGGCGCAGGCTTGTCGTCGCGAAAATTGATCTGCAAGGCGTCTTCCAACGCCTGGTAGGCCTTTTCGTCGATCGACTCGCTGTTTCGGTTGTTCGCCATGCCATTACGCCTCGTTACACATCGGCTTCCGCGGACTTTGCTTCCGGCGCGCCGCCAAGGCGCCGGATTGTCGTTGGTTTGCCTACAGTTAGAACGAACCGCCAATCTCGGCGGCCGTCCCGGAATTCATTTCCTTCTCAAGCAGAGATATCCGCTTTTTCAAGCACACGGTATCTTAAGAAACCGCTATCCACTCCTTGAGGTGTCTTCACGCCTAACTTACAAAACCTAGTAGTACCGTAGTGACACATTCATGCCCTTGATACAATTCAGCATCCGGCTCCGGTGAAGGGGGCTAAGCCGTTGTTAACAATTTTTAAACCAAGACGAGGGTGAAAAGCGTTTATTTTAGGAGAGTTTAATGGGCATTAACCATATCGAAAGAATTTCGCCCTGATTGTGCCCGAATTTAACACGATGGCAGTGCCGCGGCCTCACGATGGGCCTACCAAAATAACAAAACTAAAGGAAATTTGGCACATGGCAGCGGTGAGTATCGCATTCGAGGCCCCTGACAACGTCCGAGGAAACAGCCCGTCACGGGCGCGTCCGATCGATCTTGTCCATCTGGCGAATCAGACGATGGGCGACAAGGCCCTCGAAATGGAGGTCCTGCAGATGTTCGCCCGCCAGGCGCGCAACTGCCTGCAGGAGATTTCGCGCCTCGAAGGCGACGGCATGCTGGCCGCAGTTCACCGTCTCAAGGGTGCGGCAAGCGCCGTCGGCGCCTTCCAGGTATCGACCGCCGCCGAGCGGCTGGAAGAAACGCCCGGTGACGCCGCCCTGCTGGCTTCGGTCGGCGTGGCCGTGCTCGAGGCCGAGAATTTCATTCTCAAGCTCTGCCGCTGAGGCGGATCCGGGGGCGCGACGGCGATGCCGTCGGCGCCCCTGTCGCCCGTCGGGGGAGCGTGATGCCGCGGCGGTATTCTTCCCTTCAGATCTACAGGGCCGGAAATTTGGCGGAAGAAACCGTCTGACCACATCCACTTTCACCGGATTCCGCACATCATGACCAAGCTTACCACCGTAGCCTTAGACAGCACTCGTTTCGACCGCGACGCCGAAAACGGCTGGCGGGGGAGGGAGACTGCGGTGCGCAGTTCGGCCCCGGGGATGGAGGCCGAATGCGGCGGTGCCGGTGCCTGTGCCACCTGTCAGGTCTATGTCGACGCCGCGTGGCCCGGGGTCGTCGGCCCGCCGCAGCCGATGGAGGAGGACATGCTCGATTTCGCCTATGACGTCCGACCGACCTCCAGGCTCTCCTGTCAGATCAAGGTGACCGACGCCCTCGATGGGGTCGTCGTGCACGTGCCGGAGCGGCAGGCATAGGCCATCGCCCATCGGCGGAAGCCGATGCTTCCCCGTTCAGCGGTCACGCAAAAAAAAGCCTCGCTCTCGTGGTGCGAGAAGCGAGGCGAGGAGGGCGCATCACCGGCAGGAGAGGGAGGAAACACCTGCGGCTATCGGACGCGCCAGGAGAACTCGTGGCATTTAAGCTTGATCTCTTTAAGCTGATGAAAATATTAATCGAGAATCCGATCAATATCTACGCCCAGAAATAATCGGTTATTCACAGGGGTAATCACAAGTTTCGGGCAAGTTTCGGCCCAAAACTTCCGGTTTTCGATTTTTCCAGCCGTGTCGGGACTTCAGTTCAGCGTTTTCGCCTTCATGCGGTGACGCAGAAGCCGCATCATGCGATCTTCGAAATTGGCGGCTTCGATGCGGTCGAAGCGGGCCTGGTCGCGGTCGTGGGTGTCGATGGCGGCTTTCGAGACGGCGGCGACGCGGGCCTGCAGGGCCTCGCAGCTTCTTTCCGGTCCCAGCCGCAGCAGCTTGCGTTCCATGTCGCGGGCATGGTTGCGGGCGATCTCGGCGTGGCGCTCCTCGTGCCGCTTGATGTCGGCGGAGAGCGTTTCCCAGATCATCGCCAGGCCAGGCTTGGCCTTCTTGCGGTTCTTCCACTGCGGCAGGATGATCTGCGTCGAAAGCGTGATCCTGGCTTCCTGCACCCGACAGCGGCCGCCTTTTTCGAAATAGGTAACGGCGCCGCCGAACTTGATGCGGGTGGCGCCGGGGTGGCGCAGGCCGGAGGTCTTGGTCAGCGGGCCGCGGCGGTTGAGCTCGTGGTCGAGTTCTTCGGCGGTGGTGCCGCGGATGGTGAAATAGGAAACCGACTTGCTGATGATGGTTTCAGCGCAGGCCTGTCCCGCCAGACCGGAAAAAAACGCCATAGCTGCGATAAGGCCGAGGGATCTGTGCGCTAAGGTCATTCATCTGGTCTGCCGGGTTGAAACTGGTGTTAGCTTGCGGCATAGCGGCGGCGAAGGCAACGGGCTCTGCTGTTTCCCCGTCTTTTTTGCGGAAGGATGGTTTATCGGTGACAGCGATCGGCAAAGGCATCTGGCGCCTGGCGCATGGCCGCAGCCTGGAACTCGGCGAGAAGGGCTGGCTGATGGCGATCGTCAACGTCACCCCGGACTCCTTCTCCGACGGCGGCGACCACGAAACGGCGGTGCGGGCCATCGAGCATGCGCTGGCCTGTGTCGAGGAGGGTGCCGTCATCATCGACATCGGCGGTGAATCCACCCGGCCCGGTGCCGCTCCGGTCACGGAGGAGGCCGAGAAGGCGCGGGTGCTGCCCGTCATTTCGGCACTGGCGAAACGAAGCGACGTGCTGATTTCGATCGATACCTACCGCGCCGGTACGGCGCTTGCGGCCATCGAGGCCGGCGCTCATATCATCAACGACGTCTGGGCGGCGCAACGCGAACCCGAAATTGCCGATGTGGCAGCCCGGACCGGAGCCGGCCTTTGCCTGATGCACAGCGGCAGGGAACGGCAGAAGCTCGACGACGTGATCGCGGACTAGAGGTTTTTCCTCGAACGGTCGCTGGCGATCTGCGATGCCGCCGGCGTCCCCCGTGACACTATCGTGCTCGATCCCGGTTTTGGTTTCGCCAAGGAGACGGCGGACGAGAATTTCGCTTTGATGGCGCGTTTCGAGGAGCTTGCCAGCTTCGGCCTGCCGCTGCTGGCCGGTACGTCGCGCAAGCGTTTCCTCGGCACGGCGACGGGGCGTGATGCCCGCGACCGCGACGTGGCGACGGCGGCGACCACGGCCATTCTGCGTTTGATGGGCGCGTCCCTTTTTCGCGTCCATAATGTCGCAATCAACAGGGATGCGCTGGCGGTGGCGGATGCTATGCTTGCCGCAAGGCATAAGCCAGGAGCGGAGCACGGCGCATGAGCAAGACCTACGTCATCGAGATGAAGAACTGCGCCTTTTTCGCGCGTCACGGCGTCTTCGACCAGGAGGAGTTCCTCGGCCAGCGCTTTTTCGTCGATGTGGAGATGGAGGTCGAGCCCGGCGATGCGCTGGAGACCGACAACATCGAATCCACCGTGCATTACGGCGAGGTGTTCCAGGTCGTCGAGAAGATCGTCACCGGCACGCGCCGCTACCTCATCGAGGCCTTGGCCCTCGAGATCGCCAAGACGATCTGTCGGCAATTTTCCCAGGTCCGCCGCACCAAGATCACCGTGCGCAAGCCGGCGGCACCGGTGCCCGGCATCCTCGACTACGTTCAGGTGACCGTTGAGCATTCCTGCTGATCCTTCCCGGCATTACGCGACGCTCGGCCTCGGCGGCAATATCGGCGACCCGCCGCGCGCCATGGCAAGTGTCTTGCGCCGGCTCGATGCGGACGCGCATTGTCGCGTCTTGGCCGTGTCGCGGCTGTACAGCACGCCTCCCTGGGGCAAGACGGATCAGGCGGATTTCTTCAATGCCTGCGCCGGCATCGAAACGACGCTGCTGCCGGAGCGCCTGCTCGATCTCTGCCTCGACATCGAGCGCGAGATGAAACGCGTGCGCGACGAACGCTGGGGGCCGCGCACGATCGATATCGACGTCCTGACCTACGGCACGCTGGAAATGCACTCGCAAAAACTCGAGCTGCCGCATCCGCGCATGACCGTGCGCGGCTTCGTGCTGATGCCGCTGGCCGATTTCGCGGCGGAGATGATCGTTTCCGGCCGCAGCGTCGGGGCGTGGCTCGCTGAGGCCGATACCACAGGAATTGTCGTCGCCGAGGCGGATCGCGACTGGTGGCGCCGCTCTTGAACGAAAAAGGCGGCACGGATGTCTCCGGCCGCCTCCGCTCCGCCGTCGGGCGGAATTTATTCGATCGAGCCGACCTTGATGTCGTCGACCTGGCGGTTGAGCGTGACGCCGATGACCGGGATCATCTTGTCCTCGACCTTCACCGAGATCGTCACCTTCATGGCGTTGTCGTCTTCGAGGCGGGCGATCATCGCGCCGTTCAGCTTCGAACGGTTGATGCCGAGCACCACCTTGTCGCCGCTGACGGCGCCGGAAACGATGTCCAGGCCCTTGCCGGCGCCGCCATCGAGGAACTTGCCCTTGTAGGAACGGCCGGCCTCGGTGATCACCGCCGACATCGGCTGCTTGAAGACGCCGACGCGGCAGGTGCCGTCGAGCTTGACGCCGGCCTTGTTGCCTTCCTGCGGCACACCCGTCAGGTCGCAGGTGAATTTCGTGCCCTTGTATTTGCCGGCGACGATCTCGCCCGGACCTTTCCAGTTGCCGGCAACGGATTGGAAGAAGGCCTTGTCCCTCTTGGCGGCTTCAGCCGCGGTGCTGGCGGCCAGGGGAGAAAGCACCGCTGCGGCGGCGCAGAAAATAGAAATGCAGCGCGGATACATGAGACATTCCTTGGGTAGGCAATAGCCGATTCTGACCCGGAGTTTTGCCCGAGAATGGTTAATGCTTGGTTTCGCGCCGCGTCAAAAAACACTTTCCGGTAAGCATATCGGCGAAGCTGCGTGCCAGGACAGGCCAGACTAGCTGCCTGATTTCATTTCCATATGAGCGTCTACTTGGCACCGCCGGAGAAGCTCGGGGCGAGGTCGCCCATGAAATCGCCGATGCCTGGACGCTTCAAGGCACGGAACGCCAGGGGCCGGCACAGATCCATGGCGGCGATGCCGATGCGTGCCGTCATCAGGCCGTTGACGACACCTTCGCCGAGGCGGGCGGAGCGTTTCGACGCCCGGCCGTGGCCAAGCACCTGCTCCACCCGGCTGTCACCGACGGCCGCCGGACCGGGGACGGCCCGAAGCCGCCGCCCGTCGCCGCAGGGGCGCATCGGGCGGGGGGCGCCGGGCGGGCCGCGGTAGGGTCCGGCCATGTTGCGCCCCAGCCGCACCGCCTCGAACAGCACGTAGAGCAGGTCGACGATGGCGCGCGGGCTGACGGCGGTGACGACGGAGACCCGTTTCGAGGCGCCGAGGATGAGGGCGCGCGCCTGCCGGTCCAGCGGCGCCAGCAGTTCGCGTTCGGCAAGGTCGATCAGGTGCGGGGCGTCGATGATCTCGCCTTCCGTCGCCTTCAAGGTGGCGCGGCCCTTTGCCGTTTCGGCGCGGGAGGACAAAAGCGCCAGCAGCCGGTCGATGACGGCGCGGGCGGGTTTAGGTCCGCCTGCAAGCCTTGCAGCCTCTGCGTCCGTCTTCAGCGACTGCACGGCGGCGAGGCGGAAGAGGCCGGCAAGCTCCCGTCCCGCCAGCGCGAGAACGGCGAGGATGCCGATGGCGACGGCGCCGATGGCCGTATAGCCGAGCCAGTCGGCGCGGCTGAAGAGATCGCGGATCAGCTGGTCTGTCCACAGGCCGAGCGCCAGCGACAGGAGGATGCCGAAGGCGCCGGCGGCAAGCTTGCCGAACGAAAACCGTTTTCTGCGCGGTTCAGGCACGACGAGGCTCGCGGCCTCGTCCGGCGCTTTTTCGGACAGGAAGGGATCGAGTTCGTCCGGCGTCATGACGACGGCCTCGTCGAAACTCTGCGGACTGCGCCGCAGCGGCGGCGGTGCGATGGCCGGCGTTTCCGCCTCTTCTTCTTCGATACGGAAGGCGGCGGGCTTGCGGGCGGACGTCCTGTCGGCTTTTTGCGGTTCGGGCGGTCTCATGCCAAACGGTCTCCGAAGAGGAATTGCAGGGCTCGGTCGAGGCGGATGTGCGGCACCGACAGTTTTATGCCCGCGCCGCTTTCCTCCACCGCCGGCGGGCGGAAACGCACGACGTTGAGATCGGGAAGATGGTGTTCGGAATCCGATTCAAGCGCTTGAAAAAATGAATCCGGATTCTCCGGCAAGTCGCCGGGAAATATGGCGGTTTTCCGTTTTCCGTCGAACTGTTCGCCATTGATCGTCTCTCCCGCCATCGGCGTTCCGACGATGACCGGCAGCGTATGGCCGTCACGATTGACGGTGGCCTCGCGGGTGGCGCGCACCGAGGCGAGCGCCAATGTATCGATGCCGGCGCCGCTCATGCCGATGCCGCGGATCGCCCGGTCGACGAGGCGGCGGGTGATCGCTTCCAGCCGGTCGTGGCTCTCGTGGTGCAGATGGTCGGCCTTGGTCGCCGCCACGAGAACCCTGTCGATGCGGCGCGTGTAGAGCGCGGAAAAGAAGCTGTTGTGGCCGGGGCGGAAACAGGCCAGCACGTCGGCCAGCGCCCGCTGGAGATCGAGCACGGCCTCGGGGCCGCGATTGATCGCCTGCAGCGCATCGACGAGCACGATCTGCCGGTCGAGGCGGGCGAAGTGCTCGCGGAAGAAGGGTTTGACCACCACCGTCTTGTAGGCCTCGTAGCGGCGCTCCATCATCGCCCGGAGCGAGCCGCGCGGCGCCTTGGTATCCGGCATGTCCGGCAGCGGTGCGAAGGTGAGGGCCGGCGAGCCGTCGAGATCGCCTGGCATCAGGAAGCGGCCGGGCGGCAGCGTCGACAGCGAGCGTTCGTCGGCCTTGCAGGCACGCAGATACTCGGCGAAGGCGCTGGCGAGCTGGCGCGCCGCCATCTCGTCGGCGGGTGCATCCATGTCGATGCCCGATGCCAGTTCCAGCCAGGGGCGGGACAGTTCGGCGCGGATGCCGCTGCGGGCGAGCGTCACCGTATTGTCGCTGAAACTGCGGAAATCCTGGGCGAGCAGCGGCAGGTCGAGCAGCCATTCGCCGGGATAGTCGACGATGTCGATCGACAGGCGGCCGGGAGAAAACATCCGGTTCCAGCCGCTGGCGCTGCGATAGTCGAGCGTGATGCGCAGTTCGGAGATGGCGCGGGTGGAATCCGGCCAGAGGCGCTCCTTCACCAGCGCCTTGACGTGATCCTCGTACTGGAAGCGCGGAATAGCGTCGTCCGGCTGCTGTTCCAGGCGCACGGCCGAGACGCGGCCGGATTGCACCGGTTCGAACAGCGGCAGGCGGCCGCCATGCAGCAGGTTGTGGACCAGCGACGAGATGAACACCGTCTTGCCGGATCGCGACAGGCCGGTGACGCCGAGACGGATGGGCGGATTGACCAGATTGGCGGCGCGATCGGTGAGATTGTCGAAGGCGATCAGCGCGTCGTCGGTGAAGGATGTGAGCGATGGCGGCAAGTTTCGGCTTTCCCTGTGGCGCGTGCCGTTTGTCGCGCCTATGACGCGCAGAAGCGGCTGCAGCATTCTGAAAATGCGTGACTGCGATATAGGCGGTCGATGGTCGCGGGAAAAGAGCCGCCTCGCACTTGCTTCAGCGCGGGGCGAGCATGTCGTGCAATGCCCAGTGCGGATCGGAGCCGGCATCGTCGAGAACCGCCAGGCCTGCGGTCGGATATCCCTCCGGCAGCCGATGGCGGGCGACCTCGCGGCCGACCAGCGCCTCGAAGGTTTCCTCCATCGTCGGATTGTGGCCGACCAGCATCACCGAACGATAGGCCGTCTGGGCGTCCATGATCTCGATATAGGCGTCGAGTGTGCCGTTGTAGAGCGCATCGACATATTGCAGTTCCAGTTCCGGGCCGAAAACACGGCGCATGGCCTCGGCGGTCTGCCGGCAGCGGGTCGCCGTCGAGGAGATCACCAGGTCGGGGCGATAGCCGCGGTCGGAGGCGGTATCGGCGATATATTCGGCTTCCGCAAAGCCGGTGTCGTCGAGAGGGCGATCGAAATCCCTTTGCCCCGGCAAGGCCCAGGCGGACTTTGCATGGCGCAGCAGGTAGATGCGGGAGGGCGGCGGCGAAAGGCGAGGCATGCGCGAAGCTCCGGCTCGGATCGATATGGTTATGACCTAGCTTCTCGGTACGGCTGCCGTCAACAGAGCCGTGGCCGTGGCGGGCTGTAAACCGGGCGCAGGCTTGGCGCAAGTCCGGCGAGCTAGAATCACGATTCTATAAATCTGCTGAAAAATTAGACGTTTAGCCGAATTTTGTGACAGATTTAAAAATGCTTAACACTTGGCCATGAGGCTTGAATCCCTGTCCGTTCATGGGATATACACCCGGCATTGAGATGTTCTTCAGGAGAATCGCGTTGAGTGAGAAGATCGATCTTAGCAGCTACGTACTCTCGGATGACGATGAGTTCATGAATTCCAAGCAAAAAGCTTACTTTCGTGCCAAGCTTGTTGCCTGGAAAAACGACATCCTCCGGGAAGCACGCGAAACCCTCGGTCATCTGGCCGAAGAGAGTGCAAACCACCCTGATCTTGCGGACAGGGCTTCTTCAGAAACCGACAGAGCCATCGAACTTCGCGCCCGCGACCGCCAGCGCAAGCTCATTTCCAAGATCGATGCCGCCTTGCAGCGCATCGATGATGGAACCTACGGCTACTGCGAGGAGACAGGCGAGCCCATCGGCCTCAAGCGTCTCGACGCAAGGCCGATCGCGACTTTGTCGATCGAAGCCCAGGAGCGCCACGAGCGCAGGGAAAAAGTCTACCGGGACGAATAAATCGCCTCCAGACTTTGGAAAAAATTGAGCCGCAAGGATGACCTTCCTTGCGGCTTTTTTATTGGCGTGGATTGCAGAGCGGGGGCGAGGGCAGGACATGTCCGCCCTTCCTCCCCCAGCCCCCAACCGAAATGTGGAATCCAAGTAGATACCGGTGCCGAATCTCCTTGTGGCATGGGGCGGTTTATCTCACTGGAAATATCTTCGTGAAGCATTCCGCGCACTCACCTGTCGCAAAACTGTCGCTCTAGTTGCGATTTTTTGCGAGAACAAGGGAACCGCAATATGGAATCGATTATTGAGATTGGGACTATAAAAGATGTTGAGCCATGGGCGCAGCTTCGCTTTCAGCTGTGGCCGCATCACTCGCTTGAAGATCATCGTGCTGAGTTGAGCCGGGCGTTTCTTTCAGAAAGTGGAGAAGCTGTCGCGTTCATCGCTCGAAATGGTGCGAATGAAGCTGTCGGGTTTGCCGAGGCTGCTTTGCGACATGATTATGTGAATGGATGCAGCAGCTCGCCCGTTCTATTCCTCGAAGGGATTTATGTCCGGTCCGTTGACAGGCGGAAGGGTATCGCACGATTGCTTTGCAATGCCGTTGCCGATTGGGGGAAGTCGCTTGGGTGTGTTGAGTTTGGCTCTGACGCGCTGCTTGAGAATTCAGCCAGCCATGCGCTCCATACCGCTTTAGGATTTGAGGAGACACAGCGCGTCGTGTTCTTCCGAAAGCCACTGTAGGCCGGTGTTGCCCTTCCATAAGGATGGCATGTCGCGAAACTCACTCGCAAAAGTTGGAGTTTCACGACAGATATTTGCTACAGAAAGTATTCCACATTTCAGTTAGGGGCTGGCCTTCCTCCCGGCTGTCTTTATTTGTCCTGTCGCGGGGCACTTTCGCCGAAGATGCGGGCCATTTCCTGCTGCATGGCACGCTGCTCGCGATCATTTGCCGCAGGCTGTTGTTGCTGCGGGCGGTTGGTCTGTTGCACCACGGTCACCGGACGCGGCGTCTGGGCGGTGTCGCGTGATTGCCCCGGGCCGCGATTGGCCTCGAGGCGGGCGGCCATCTCGGCTTCGAGCATGCGTTCGAAATCGTCGATCTCGCTGCCGATATTGGCTGCGCTCGCGCGGCCGGCCACGGGCGTCTGTTGCCGTTCCGGTGTTGCGGTGGCGCGCTCGGTCGGCACGTTTTTCTGCGCCGGGGTGGCCACCGGCTGCGCTGCGGCTTTTTCCCGCTCGGCGGGAAACAGTTTTCGGCGCGCGGCTTCCAGAGGGCTGAGCGCTGCCGGGCGGCTGACGGCAACGGCCGGCTCTTCGGCGCGGGTGGCCGGCACCGGCCGGTCGAGGTCGAGAGAGCGCTGCCGCGTCTCCATCGCCGGCGGCGTCACCATGACCGGTTCGGTCACGGCCTCTGCACGGTTGCGCCATTCGGCAGCCGGATTGGACGTGCCGGACAGGCGCGCCGGCGGACTGGAAGCGGCGGCGGTGCGGACGACGGGCGGCACTGGCCGGTCGTCGTCACGGCGATAATCCTCCTGGTCTTCCTCCTCGTCGGCGATGAAATCGTCGTCGGCTGCGGAATAATAGTCTTCGTGGCGGCGGTCGTCCTCATCCTCGACGACGGCGGCCATGCTGCCGCCGGCGCGGATGCGCGTCTCGATGACGATATCGGTCGGGCCGCCGATCATGACCAGATGTTCGACGTCGTCGCGCCGGATCAGCACCAGCCTGCGGCGCGCATCGATGGCTGCGGCATCGAGCACCTGCAGGCGCGGCTGGCGGTTGCGGCCGCCGCGCAGGAAAGGTGCCGGCGCCCGGTTGCGGATGAACCGCAGGACGAAGACTAGGCATACGAGGGCGATGCCGACGCCGGCGACGGCGACGAGCAGGCGCCCGCCATAGGTTGCGATCAGATCTTCCATGTACCAAGATTCTCCATGGCCGACTGTTGCGGCACCCCGGTTCGCGGTCAAGCCGGAAAAGCGGCTGCCCCCAGCTTCCTTCGGACAACCCGGCGGATCGCCGCCGCATTTGCGGATATAGGGCGCCACAACCCGGCGGAAAGCCGCCCTTTGCTACCCGAAGCCGCGGTATTCCTTGTGAATTGTCGCCGCGTTCGGCGCGCGGTGCTTTGTGGGTCCGGCGCAAATTGCTAAAGGTAAACGGACTGTTCCGATTCCACCTTCCGTCAATCCCGGCGGCCCGAGCGGACATCGAGCGCGAGGAGAAGACGATATTGCCCCAGGCGGACGATTACACGGTGCCCTTGGTGGATCGCGGCGTGCGTTCGGGCACGGTTGCGCGCATCATCCTGCTTGCCTTCGTGCTCATCGGTGCCGCCGTCGCTTTCGTCTTCTTCAAGGACCAGCTCAACAATGAAATCGTTTTGGGCCTGCTCGGCGTGCTGGCCATGGTCGGCATCTTCTTTCTCGTGTCGTCGATCATCGGTTTTGTCGAGGTGATGCCGCAGAGCCGGTCCGACAGTTTTGGCCGCGGCTTCATCGACAGCCAGCCGGACGGAACGCTGATCACCGATGACAAGGGCCGGCTGCTATACGCCAACGCCGCCTATGGCCGCATGATCGGCGCCAGCAAGGCGACGGAGGTGCAGACGCTGGAAGAGCTTCTGTCGCGCAACCGCGAATCGAACGAGGCGCTCTACCGCCTGACCAACGGTTTGCGCGAAGGCCGCGACGGCCACGAGGAATTCCGGCTTCTCAAGCCGCTCGGTCCATCATCCGGCCATGGCTCCGGCGCCCATTGGTACCGGCTGCGCGCCCGCATCCTGCCGCAGCCGCAGGGCAAGGGTGGCCTGCATGTCTGGCAGGTCACAGACATTACGTCGGAGCGCGACGACCAGGAGCGTTTCTTCAAGGAGTTGCAGAACGCCATCGACTATCTCGACCACGCGCCGGCCGGCTTCTTTTCCGCCGGCCGCAAGGGCGAGATCTTCTATATCAATGCGACGCTGGCCGAATGGCTCGGCATCGACCTGACGAAATTCGTGCCCGGCTCCCTCAGCATCGGCGAACTGGTGGCCGGCGAAGGGCTGGCGCTGATCCAGTCGGTGCAGGCCGAGCCCGGATCGAAGAAGACCGAGACGCTGGATCTCGACCTGCGCCGCTCCAACGGCCAGAGCCTGCCGGTGCGCATCGTCCACCGGGTTTCCTCGATGCGCGACGGGGCGCCCGGCGAAAGCCGCACCATCGTCATCGCAAGGCAGAAGGATGACGAGAGCGATCAATCCGCCTCCGTGGCGGCGATGCGTTTTACCCGCTTCTTCAACAACACGCCGATGGCGATTGCTTCCGTTGGTGGCGACGGCCGGATCCTGCGCACCAATGCGCCGTTCCTGAAATTGTTCTCCGGCGTGGTATCGCGTGACGACGTCGATCGCGGTGCGCTGCTGGAATCGATCGTCCACGACAACGAGCGCGGCCGGTTGGCCCAGGCGCTTGCCGCCGCCAAGGACCGGCAGGGCGACATTCCGCCGATCGACTCGCGCCATCCGAAGGACGAGACGCGGCATTTCCGGTATTATGTCAACGCCGTCATCGACCAGACGGACGAGACGCCGGAAGAAGCCGCCATCGTTTATGCCGTCGAGGTGACGGAGCAGAAGGCGCTCGAAACCCAGATGGCGCAGACCCAGAAGATGAACGCGGTCGGCACGCTGGCCGGCGGCATCGCTCACGATTTCAACAACGTGCTGACGGCGATCCTCCTGTCGTCCGATCATCTGCTGCTGCAGGTGCGGCCGTCGGATGCCAGCTTCGCCGACCTGATGGAAATCAAGCGCAACGCCAACCGCGCCGCCGTTCTGGTGCGCCAGTTGCTCGCCTTCTCGCGCAAGCAGACCATGCGGCCGACGGTGCTCAACCTGACCGATGTCGTCGGCGACCTGCGCATGCTGGTCGACCGGCTGATTTCCGGCACGAACGTCAAGCTGAACGTCGATTACGGCCGCGACCTCTGGCCGGTAAAGACGGATCTTTCGCAATTCGAGCAGGTGCTCATCAATCTCTGTGTCAACGCCCGCGACGCCATGCCGGGCGGCGGCACGCTGACCGTGCGCACCCGCAATCTGCTGGCAGCGGACGTCGCCGGCTACAATTATGCCGACCTGCCGAACGAAGATCTCGTGCTCATCGAGGTCGCCGATACCGGCACCGGCATTCCGCCCGAAATCATGGACAAGATCTTCGAGCCCTTCTTCACCACCAAGGAGGTGGGCAAGGGCACCGGCCTCGGGCTGGCGATGGTCTATGGCATCGTCAAGCAGTCCGGCGGCTACATCTATCCGGAATCGGAAGTCGGCCGGGGCACGATTTTCCGCGTCTTCCTGCCGCGCCACATTCCCGACGTCACGGTGGTCGCCGCCAACGAGAACGTTGCCCACCAGCCGGCCACGGCTGCCTCGGCCGGCGGGCAGCCTGTATCCGTTGCCGAAAAGGCCAGGGAACCGGTCGACCTGACCGGAAAATCCGCCGTCGTCCTGCTCGTCGAGGACGAGGAGGCGGTGCGGCGCGGCGGCAAGCGCATGCTGGAAACCCGCGGCTACACCGTGCACGAGGCCGGTTCGGGCGTCGAGGCGCTGGAGATCATGGAAGAGTTGAACGGTGAGGTGGATATCGTCGTCTCCGACGTGGTCATGCCGGAAATGGACGGACCGACCTTGCTCGGCGAGTTGCGCAAGACCTATCCGGACCTGAAATTCATCTTCGTGTCCGGTTATGCAGAAGACGCCTTTGCCCGCAACCTGCCGGCCGATGCCAAATTCGGCTTCCTGCCCAAACCCTTCTCGCTGAAGCAGCTCGCCGAGGCCGTCTGGGAAATGCTGGATTCCTGACCCATTCGGCGGCAAGCCGGGGACGTGCGTCTACACGTTGGCTGTCATATACGCTCTGCTGGAAACGGAGAGAGCGTTTCCAGCCAGATCCTTGGTGAAGGGACAATCCGCGGTGCGGTGGATCGGGCCGAACGGAAAGCCGAGCGTGCTGCACTCGCTGCTGAAGCCGTCGGCGGCCGGCACGAACCGGCCGCTCTCATCTCAACCCGCCAGCGACACGGCGATCTCCGCCGCAAGCCGCGCATTGTTCTCGACAAGCGCGATGTTGGTCTTCAGGCTGCGGCCCTGGGTCAGCTTGAAGATGTCGGCAAGCAGGTAGGGCGTTACGGCCTTGCCGGAAATGTCGTCCTTCTCCGCATTCTCCAGGGCGCGGGCGATGAACACTTCCATCTCATCCCTGGGGATCTCGTCTGCTTCCGGCACCGGATTGGCGATCAGCATGCCGCCATCGATGCCCATCTGCTCGCGCACCGCCTGGAAATTGGCGATGGCCGCCGGGCTGTTGAGCATCAGCGGGCTGTCGAGGCCGGAAACGCGCGACCAGAAGGCCGGGAAATCCTTCGAACCGTAGGTAACGACCGGCACGCCGCGCGTTTCCAGCACCTCCAGGGTTTTTGGGATATCGAGGATGGCCTTGGCGCCGGCGCAGACGACGATGACCGGGGTGCGGGCCAGCTCTTCCAGGTCGGCGGAAATATCGAAACTCTCCTCGGCGCCGCGATGCACGCCGCCGATGCCGCCGGTGGCGAAGACGCGGATGCCGGCGAGGTCTGCGGCGATCATCGTCGCGGCAACGGTGGTGGCGCCGGTGCGGCGTTCGGCGATGGCGAAGGCGATGTCGGCGCGCGACACCTTTAGGGCGTCCGTCGTCTGCGCCAGTTGCTCCAGCTCTTCCGCCTCGAGGCCGACATGCAGGGTGCCGCGCAGCACGGCGATGGTCGCCGGCACGGCGCCCTGGGCGCGAATGATCGCCTCGACGCTGTTGGCCATGTCGATGTTGCCGGGGTAGGGCATGCCGTGGGTGATGATGGTCGATTCGAGCGCGACGATCGGCGCGCCGCGCTGTTTTGCGGCGCCAACTTCCTTCGAATAGGCGATCGGCAGCGAGGGGGAGAGGGCTTTGGTCATCGGGAGACCTCCATTTGTCTGGTATTTGTGGCTGTCATGACAGGATTTTCGCCGCCGGCACAAGAGCCAGCATGTCGCGGAGCGCGTCTGCGGAGAGATTTTCGGCCGTGGCCAGCGGCGACTGCACAGTGATCGCCGCGGCGGCGGCACCGAACCGCATCGCCTCCTCGAAAGCCAGGCCGCGCATCACGCCGTAAAGCACGCCGGCCGCCAGCGAATCCCCGGCACCGGTCACATCGGCGATCGTGTCGATCGTCGGCGGCAGCAGCGAGACGGACCGATCGCCCGCAAAACCGATCGCGGCCTCGCGGCCACGGGTCACGACGCCGCCGGAAAGCCCGGCCTGGCTCAGCAGCGCCGGCCATCCCTCGGCGGTTTCGGGACGCTGGCCGACAAGCGCCTGCGCTTCCGCTTCGTTCATGAACAGGAAGTCGATGTCGTCGAGGCTGTCGCGGTAACGCGGCACCTTGGCCGGCGAAATGGCGATTGCGGCGACACGCTTGCCGAGATGCCGCGCCCTTGCCGAAAGCGCCGCGATCGTGTCCTGCGGCAGGTTGGCGTCGCAGAGCACCAGGTCGGCCTCCGCCATGGCGTCGCGCACCGCGCGGACGGCAAGCCGGCGCGGCGAAAACAGCCGGTAGAGTTCCATGTCGGCAAGCGCGATCACAAGATTGCCGTCCCGTTCCAGGATGGCCGTATAACTCGGTGTCTTCCGGTCGAGGAAGGTGAAGGGGCGGTCGTCGACTCCGGCCGCCAGCGCTGCCGCGGCGACACTCTCACCGTCGACATCGCCGCCGCGCGGCGAAATCATCCGGACGGTCAGGCCGAGCCGCGCCAGATTGCGGGCGGCGTTGAAGCCGCCGCCGCCGGCTTCCACGAACCAGTGGCCGGGATTGCTGGCGCCATGCGCCGTCTCGCCGTCGATGCGGCCCCGCCGATCGATATGCGCGCCGCCGAGGACGAGAATCTTATGCATGGCGCTTTCCCGGAACGTTCGCCCGATGACACCCGATTCGCCGCGTTCCGCCGGACGCGGCGGCACCGACACCCGCCTCCAAGCATCTGTTATCCAAGGCGAAAACAAAAAAAGAACACGCGCTCATTTCGTTTTTTGAATCAGGGGGTTGAATGGGCGTTGCAAAACAAGAACAAACGAGGTACAAAATCCGCATCAGCAGCTTCGTTGCCTCAACGGCTTCAATAACCTAAAGGTGGACCCGATGTCACAGAATATGTTGCGGCTTGTAGAGGAAAAATCGGTGGATAAAAGCAAGGCATTGGAAGCGGCTCTCTCGCAGATCGAGCGCTCCTTCGGCAAGGGCTCGATCATGAAGCTCGGCTCCAACGAGAACGTGATCGAGATCGAAACCGTGTCCACGGGTTCTCTCAGCCTCGATATCGCGCTCGGCGTCGGCGGGCTGCCGAAGGGCCGTATCGTCGAGATCTACGGGCCGGAAAGCTCGGGCAAGACGACGCTGGCGCTGCAGACGATCGCCGAGGCGCAGAAGAAGGGCGGCATCTGCGCCTTCGTCGATGCCGAGCACGCGCTCGACCCGGTCTATGCCCGCAAGCTCGGCGTCGACCTGCAGAACCTTCTGATTTCCCAACCGGACACCGGCGAGCAGGCGCTTGAAATCACCGACACGCTTGTGCGTTCCGGCGCTATCGACGTGCTGGTCGTCGACTCGGTGGCGGCACTGACGCCGCGGGCCGAAATTGAAGGCGAGATGGGCGACAGCCTGCCCGGCCTGCAGGCCCGCCTGATGAGCCAGGCGCTGCGCAAGCTCACCGCCTCGATCTCGAAGTCGAACACCATGGTGATCTTCATCAACCAGATCCGCATGAAGATCGGCGTCATGTTCGGTTCGCCGGAAACGACGACGGGCGGCAACGCGCTGAAGTTCTATGCCTCGGTCCGTCTCGACATCCGCCGCATCGGCTCGGTCAAGGAACGCGACGAAGTCGTCGGCAACCAGACCCGCGTCAAGGTCGTCAAGAACAAGATGGCGCCTCCCTTCAAGCAGGTCGAATTCGACATCATGTATGGCGAAGGCGTGTCGAAGACCGGCGAACTCATCGATCTCGGCGTCAAGGCCGGCATCGTCGAAAAATCCGGCGCCTGGTTCTCCTACAACAGCCAGCGCCTCGGCCAGGGCCGTGAAAACGCCAAGACATTCCTGCGCGACAATCCCGATCTTGCCCGCGAGATCGAGACGGCGCTGCGGCAGAATGCCGGCCTGATCGCCGACCGCTTCCTGCAGAATGGCGGTCCGGAAGCGGATGGCGACGACGCCGCCGAGGCTTGATCGGTCCGGCATAGACCGCAAATATCTGTTTCCTGCCGCCGGCCGCACATTTCGCAAGATGTGTGGCCGGTTTTTCCTGCTTGTGCTGGACAGTGGCAGGTGCGGACGATAAAAGCCGTTGATTTTGGTATTTTGCCGGCTTTCCGGCAGCAATGAAGGGCGTGCTATGAGCGGTGTGAATGAAATCCGGTCGACCTTTCTCGACTATTACAAGAAGAACGGCCACGAAGTCGTCGCATCGAGCCCGCTTGTTCCGCGCAACGACCCGACCCTGATGTTCACCAATGCCGGCATGGTGCAGTTCAAGAACGTCTTCACCGGCCTGGAGCAACGTCCCTATTCGACGGCGGTGACGGCGCAGAAATGCGTGCGCGCCGGCGGCAAGCACAACGACCTCGACAATGTCGGTTATACTGCCCGCCACCACACTTTCTTCGAGATGCTCGGCAACTTCTCCTTCGGCGATTATTTCAAGGAGCGGGCAATCGAGCTTGCCTGGAACCTGATCACCAAGGAATTCGGCCTGGCGCGCGACCGGCTGCTGGTCACGGTCTACCATACGGACGACGAAGCCTTCGCTCTCTGGAAGAAGATCGCCGGCCTTGCCGCCGAGAAGATCATCCGCATCCCGACCAGCGCCAATTCCTGGGCGATGGGCGATACCGGTCCCTGCGGTCCCTGTTCGGAAATCTTCTACGATCACGGCGATCATATCTGGGGCGGCCCTCCGGGTTCGCCGGAAGAGGACGGCGATCGTTTCATCGAGATCTGGAACCTCGTCTTCATGCAATATGAGCAGGTGACGAAAGAAGAGCGCGTCAACCTGCCGCGTCCGTCGATCGATACCGGCATGGGCCTCGAGCGTGTCGCCGCTGTTCTCCAGGGCCAGCACGACAACTACGACATCGACCTGTTCCGCGCCCTGATCGCCGCTTCGGAAGAAGCCACCGGCGTCAAGGCCGAAGGTGAGCGCCGCGCCAGCCACCGTGTCATTGCCGACCATTTGCGTTCCTCCGCCTTCCTGATCGCCGATGGCGTGCTGCCGTCGAACGAAGGTCGCGGTTACGTGTTGCGCCGCATCATGCGCCGCGCCATGCGCCATGCCCAGCTTCTCGGCGCCCGCGATCCGCTGATGTGGAAGCTTTTGCCGGCGCTGGTGCAGCAGATGGGCCGCGCCTATCCCGAGCTGGTGCGTGCCGAAGCGCTGATTTCCGAGACGCTGAAGCTTGAGGAAACCCGTTTCCGCAAGACGCTCGAACGCGGCCTCGGCTTGCTCTCCGACGCCACGACGACGCTCGGCCAGGGCGACATGCTCGACGGCGAAACGGCCTTCAAGCTTTACGATACCTTCGGTTTCCCGCTGGACCTGACGCAGGATGCGCTGCGCGCCCGCGGCATCGGTGTCGACCTATCCGGGTTTACCGATGCGATGGAACGCCAGAAGGCCGAGGCGCGCTCGCATTGGGCCGGCTCTGGCGACAAGGCGACGGAAACGATCTGGTTCGAACTGAAGGAAAAGCTCGGCGCCACCGAATTTCTGGGGTACGACACCGAAACCGCCGAAGGCGTGGTGCAGGCGATCGTCCGCGACGGCAAGAGCGTCACCAGTGCGACGGCCGGTGAAACGGTGCAGGTCGTCGTCAACCAGACGCCCTTCTACGGCGAGTCCGGCGGCCAGATGGGCGATGCCGGCGTGATCGCCAGCGATACCGCCAAGGTGGCCGTCGCCGACACGCAGAAGAAGGGCGAGGGCCTGTTCGTGCATGTCGCGACCGTTTCGGACGGGACGATCGCCGTCGGCGATGCCGTGGCGCTGACGGTCGATCACGCCCGCCGCTCGCGCCTGCGCTCCAACCACTCCGCCACCCATTTGCTGCACGAGGCCCTGCGCGAGGTGCTCGGCACGCACGTCGCCCAGAAGGGCTCGCTGGTGGCACCCGAGCGCCTGCGGTTCGACGTCTCGCATCCGAAGCCGATGTTGGCGGAAGAATTGAAGGTCGTGGAAGACATGGCCAACGAGATCGTGCTGCAGAATGCGCCGGTCACGACGCGGCTGATGAGCGTCGACGATGCGATCGCCGAAGGCGCGATGGCGCTGTTCGGCGAAAAGTACGGCGACGAGGTGCGTGTCGTCTCCATGGGCCGGGCGACCCACGGCCCGAAGTCCGGCAAGGCCTATTCGGTCGAGCTGTGCGGCGGTACCCATGTCGGTTCCACCGGCGAGATCGGCCTGGTGCGCGTGCTGTCGGAAAGCGCCGTCGGTGCCGGCGTGCGCCGCATCGAGGCGGTCACCGGTGATGCCGCCCGTGCCTACCTCTCCGAGCAGGACGAGCGTGTCAAGGCGCTGGCCGCCTCGCTGAAGGTGCAGCCGGCAGAAGTGCTGTCGCGCGTCGAGGCGATGATCGACGAACGCCGCAAGCTGGAGCGGGAACTGGCCGACGCCAAGCGCAAGCTCGCCATGGGCGGCGGGCAGGCCGGCTCGGCCGATGCCGTCCGCGAGGTCGGCGGCGTCAAGTTCCTCGGCAAGGCGATTTCGGGCGTCGATCCCAAGGATCTCAAGGGCCTGGCGGATGACGGCAAGGCAAGCCTCGGCTCCGGCGTCGTTGCCTTGATCGGCGTTTCCGACGATGGCAAGGCGAGTGCCGTCGTCGCCGTGACCGAAGACCTGATCGGCCGGTTCAGCGCCGTCGAGCTGGTGCGCATCGCTTCGGCCGCCCTCGGCGGCAAGGGCGGCGGCGGTCGTCCGGATATGGCCCAGGCTGGCGGCCCGGACGGTTCCAAGGCGGCGGACGCGATCGATGCCGTCGCAGCCGCATTGAACGGCTGACGGGAATTGGCAAGGTGGGAGGCGGCTTCACGTCCGCTTCCGGCCTGTGATTTGCTGCACAGATTATGCCGGATGAGGGGCTTCCTCTTCCGGCTTTTCTTATGCGCTCAAGCCGCTAAAAAAGTGCGCGGCGGTTTTGCGAATACAAAGAGCGAAGCTGATAGATCGCGGCCAGCTTTGTCGCCAGCCGGCAGGGCTGAGATACAATGAGCGGTTGGCGCCTGTCAGGGCGCCAACCGCTCTTTTGTTTACGCTATATTAACGATGCTGGTTGCGAGATACACCATGCGTGCGGCCCGGTTACAGGCGTCCTTTCCGCCATCGGCCGCGCAAGGGTTTTTGATGTTTCGAGGGTGGGGCATGGCAGGAAGATATGCGCTTGGCGTCGTCGATGCGAGCGGCAGCATGCGGACATTCGTGGTCGAAACGCTTGGCTGCGAAGACGGTGGTCTGGTCGTGATGCGAAACGGTGTGCGTGAGCATCTGCCGCTTTCCGCCATCCGCGAGTTTTACCCTATCGATATCGACGCATCGTCAGGCCGGCTGCCGACGGCATCGGATGACGGCGGCTCTGTCTTCGATCTTTGCTTCTGATCCCTCGGGCATAACGGCCCGCGCAATGGCGTCGGCTGTCGCGGCCTATTTCTGAGCGATCTTGAACGGCTGGTCGATCTTGACGTTGCGGTTGCTGCCGGTGTCGTTCAGCGTGTAGCGCAGCACGTAGTCGCCAGGGGCCGCACCGGAAATGTCGAGCGTCAGGTGGGTAAAGATTTCCTGGTTGCGTACATAGCCGACGAAGGAGAAGTTGCCGAATGTCTTCTGGCCGGCAAGCACTTCGCCCTTGGCATCCATCAGCTCGAAATCGACGGTGAAATTGGTCTGCATCTTGCCGCCGTCGGCGGGTTTCCAGGTGAGGCCGATCGGCTCCACATAGGTGATCAGCTTTTCGCCGGGCTTGAAGGTCGAGTCCGCGCGGGGCGTGTAGATGCCGTAGGCAGTCGGCACGTCGGCGACGAAGACACCCTTGCCGATGGTCAGCGGCAGGGTCGCGGCAAAATCGCCGAGCGCGGTGCGCATGATGTCGTAGGCGCCGATCTGGTCGCCGCTCTTGGCTTTTTCTTCCGCTTTCGTCGCCGCGTCGAGAAGCGGCCCCGCCGCCGCCGGCATAGCGGTCAGACAGCCGATAGCACTCAGAAGGACAAAGGCTGCTTGCAGGCCTTTCCGCGCAGGACGAATCATCGGTAACCTTTCCGCTCGAGCTTTGGCAACGGCGCCAGTCTGGAAGATTGGCATGCGCTGTCAAGTGATTGCGATCACCGATATTTCCGCCACTTCGGGCAAAAACATGGCAGCCGCCTCAGTTGCGCCAGAAGGTCGGCATCGCCAGCACCAGCACGGTGAGAATTTCGACGCGGCCGAGCAGCATCAACAGCGACAGCATGTGCAGCGCCGGGGCGCTCAACGTCGAGAAATTGCCGGCAGGTCCGATGGTGGGGCCGATTCCGGGGCCGACATTGGCAAGCGATGTGGCCACCGCCGATATCGACGTCACCACGTCGTAGCCAAGGGCGGCGAGCACCAGGCTTCCGGCCACCCACAGGGCGAGAAAGGCGACCAGATACAGCATCACGGCGCGCTGCATGTCGTCGTCGACAATGATGTTGCCGTAACGGATGGAAAAGACGCCGTTGGGATAGATCAGCCGGCGCAGGCCGGTACGGAACATGTTGAACAGGATGATCAGCCGGTAAGCCTTGATACCGCCGGCCGTCGAGCCGGAGCAGCCGCCGATGAAGGTGGCGAAAAAGGCGATAACGACGACGAAAGGTCCCCACAGCGTATAATCTTCGCTGGCAAAGCCGCCGGTCGAAAGGATCGAGGCCATGTTGAAGACCGCATGCGTCAGGGCGTCGCCAAAAGGAACGGCGTTGCGGACATGGTGATAGGCGGCGACCGCCAGCGAAAAGGCCGTGAGATAACCGAGGAAGACGATGATCTGCGGATCGCGCAGCGTATCCAGCCGGCCGCGCACCGCAAACAGGATCAGCACCGAGAATGGCAGGCTGCACAGCGTCAGGAAAATGCTCGATATCCACAGCATCGCCGTGCTGTCGAAATAGGCGAAGGAGGCATCGTGGGTGGAAAAACCGGCGGTCGCCACCGTCGACATCGCATGGTTCAGCGCATCGAAATGCGTCATGCCGGCAAGGTCGTAGGCGACGGTGCAGACGACGGTGAGCAGGATGTAGATGGCAATGAAGGCGCGGATGAAACTGCCGAGCTTCGCGAAAGGCCGGTCGTTGGTATCGGAGGATTCCATCTTGAAGAAGGCGATGCCGCCGACATGCAGGAACGGCAGGATGAACAGCCCCAGCGCGACGATCCCGATGCCGCCGAACCAGCAGAGCATGGAACGCCACAAGAGAATGCCGGGCGGCGCCCTGTCCAGTCCGGTGATGACGGTGCCGCCGGTGGTGGTGATTGCCGAAACGGCTTCGAACAGCGCCTGGGCGAAGCTGAGGTTGAGGCTGGACAGATATATCGGCAGGGCGCCGATCAGCGAGAAGGACAGCCAGAGGATGTTGACGAGGATGAAGCCGAAACGCTTGTTGAACGGCGGCGGCGAGCCCGAGGTCGCCAGGGCCGCGCCGAGGGACAGACCGCCGGTCATCAACCCGGAGAAAACGAAGACGGTCCAGTCGCGATGCCCGAAATGCAGGTCGATCAATGCCGGAATGACCATGGCAGTGGACAGGTAGAGGCCGCAGATCGCCGCAACATGGACGGCAGAACGAAAAAGATTGACGTTCAAGGAAGGCCCACCATGATAGCCGCGAGGCGAAAAAAGTTTCTTTGTATCCGCAGTCCGCTTATGCCATAGCGGGGGTCAAATTGGAACGCAACGGACGCTTTTTCCATGACCAAAGCCGAGATCAACAACGCCGCCGAGGCGATGCGCGGCCTTTTCCCCGCGACGCCCCTCCAGCTCAACGATTACCTCAGTGCCCGCTACGGTGCGGAGATCTGGCTGAAACGGGAAGACCTTTCGCCGGTGCGCTCCTACAAGATCCGCGGCGCCTTCAATTTTTTCCGCAAGGTGATCGCCGGCGGCGGCACCGAAAAGGTCTTCGTCTGCGCGTCGGCCGGTAACCATGCGCAGGGTTTTGCTTATGTCTGCCGGCATTTCCAGGTGCATGGCGTGGTCTTCATGCCGGTGACGACGCCGCAGCAGAAGATCGACAAGACCCGGGCCTTCGGCGGCGAATATATCACCATCCGGTTGTTCGGCGACTTCTTCGACCAATGCTATGCCGCGGCACGGCGGCATGTGGAGAAGATCGACGGCGTCATGGTTCCGCCCTTCGACCACCCCGATATCATCGAGGGGCAGGCGACGGTGGCGGCTGAAATCGTCGAGCAGCTGCCGGAAGGGGCGACGCCGGACATGGTGATCATGCCTGTCGGCGGCGGCGGCCTGTCCGCAGGGGTGACGGGTTATCTCAGGGATGTGGTTTCGCCCGAGGGGTTCGTCTTTGCCGAGCCTGCCGGCGCGCCGAGCCTGCGGCGCAGCCTGGAGGCGGGCGAGGTGGTGCCGCTGGCCAAGGTCGACAATTTTGTCGATGGCGCGGCGGTGGCGCGCATCGGCGATCTCAATTTTGCGGCACTCAAGGGGTTTGCGCCGGCACAGGTGCTGCTGCTGCCGGAAAACGCCATCTGCGTGACGATCACCGAAATGCTGAACGTCGAAGGCGTGGTGCTGGAGCCGGCGGGCGCCCTGTCGATCACGGCGCTGGAAACCATCGGCAGGAAGCGGCTGGCCGGCAAGCGTGTCGTGGCCGTGGGTTCCGGCGGCAATTTCGATTTCGAGCGGCTGCCTGACGTCAAGGAGCGCGCCATGCGTTATGCCGGGCTGAAGAAATATTTCATCCTGCGGCTGGCACAGCGTCCCGGCGCGCTGCGTGATTTCCTCAATCTGCTCGGTCCCGAGGACGATATCGCCCGTTTTGAATATCTCAAGAAGTCGGCGCGCAACTTCGGCTCCATCCTCATCGGCATCGAAACCAGAAATTCCGGCAATTTCGCCGAACTGGTCGAACGGTTCGAAAATGCCGGCATGGGTTATGAAGACATCACCGAAAACGAGATCCTCTCCAACCTGATCATCTGAACAGGCCCGCGCTCACGCCCTTTTGGGGGCGGAAAGAATGTGTTAGGACAAAAGCATGTCTATCCTGTCGAATATTTTTTCCCTGTTTTCCGGTGGCCCCAAGGCCGAACAATCTTCCGCCGTCAGTGCCGAAGCCCAGACGCACGGCGATTGCACGATCCATCCGACGCCGCAGCGCGAGGGTTCGCAGTTCCGCCTGGCGGGCCGGATCGAAAAGCAGGTGAACGGCGAAACGCTGGTTCGGACCTTCGTCCGCGCCGACGTGTTTTCGACTTCGGACGATGCGGTGGAATTCACCGTGCGCAAGGCGCGGCAGATCATCGACCAGAACGGCGCCGGCCTGTTCGCCGATGGCGAGAAAAGCCGGCAGGTCTGATCCCGGCAGCGCCGCGCAGGCGGCCCGGACGATTTTTAGCTCCATATGCAAACGGCCGGCAAATGCCGACCGTTCTGATTTCGCAAATCTTGTCTTGCCGGATCAGGCGGCGAGCGCCAGTTCCTTGGCGCGGGTCTGTGCCGCGGCAATTGCCTTCTCGGCAGCTTCCGGGCCGTAGGCGAGGCCTTCGACATACACGACTTCGACATCGGTAATGCCGATGAAGCCGAGAACGGTCTTCAGGTAAGGCACGGCGTGGTTCATCGCCGCAGCGGGGCCATCGGAATAGACGCCGCCGGATGCAAGCACGAGATAGGCCTTCTTGCCGGTGGCAAGGCCGACCGGGCCTTTTTCGGTGTAGGTGAAGGTCAGGCCGGCGCGGGCGATATGATCGATCCAGGCCTTCAGCGACGAATAGATGTTGAAGTTGATCAGGCCGGTGCCGATGACCAGCGTATCGGCGGCGAGCAGTTCGGCAACCAGTTCGTCGGAAACGGCGGCAGCCTTGGCTTCTTCGGCGTTGCGCTGGTCGGCCGGCTTGCGGATGGCGGCGGCGAAGACGCCGTCGATATGCGGCAGCGGCTGGCTGACGAGGTCGCGGTGGACGATGGACTTGGAGCCTGCCTGGGTGCTCAGCTTGCCGGCGAGATCGGCGGCCAGCTTGTTCGACAGCGAATCGGCGCCGCGCGGGCTGGACGTCACGAGGAGGATGTTCGACATGGTCTTTTCCTTGAATATCTTTGGTTCTGGAGGCGGCGCGGGCAGGGAACCGCGTCTTCGGAAACAAAGATAGGAGTGGATTTCCATCGAAAAAACCGCGATAATATCGAAGTTTATTATCGAGGTTTTGGATAATTCATGGAAGCGAACCCGACGCTCGACCAATTGCAGGTGTTTCTCGCCGTTGCCGATACCGGCAGTTTTTCTGCCGCTTCGCGGCAGCTCAACCGGGCGCAATCGGTCATCAGCTATACGATCGGCAATCTCGAGACGCAACTGGACGTGGCGCTGTTCGAACGCAGCGGCGCGCGCCAGCCGAAGCTGACGGAGGCCGGCAAGGCGATGCTGTCCGATGCGAGGCGAATCGTCGCCGATCTGCAGGTGATGCGGGCGCGGGCGAAAAGCCTGAAGCAGGGGCTGGAAGCGGAGGTGAGCGTCGCGAGATGTTTCCCTCGGTCGGCCTCAGGCTCAACGTCGGCGAGCTCGGCGCGGTGATGGACATGGTGCTGGGCGACCAGGCATCCATCGGCATCGGCGGTGCGCTGTTGCAGCACGACGATGCGCTGCTGGCGGAAAAGATCGGCCATTCCTTCATGCTGCCGGTGGCGAGCGCGGACCACCCGCTGGCGCGCATCACGCGACCGTTGACGGTGGCGGATGTGCGCGAAGAGGTGCAACTTGTCGTGACGGATGCTTCCGGCCGCACCCAGGGACGCGATTTCAATGTGCTATCCTACAAGACATGGCGGGTCAGCGACATGGCGACGAAGCTCGACCTGGTGCGCGGCGGGCTGGGCTGGGGCGGCATTCCGGCCTCGCTGGTGCGGCAGGATCTTTCCGAGGGCAGGCT
>Ga0066256_1001245_pt1 | contig 37667 bp, 24 predicted proteins | sample ThiBio_1000_biof_FD_87107 | JGI IMG/M metagenome (GOLD analysis project Ga0066256, IMG submission 87107) | Wastewater bioreactor microbial communities from Cape Town, South Africa - Thiocy_expt_1000_biof (version 2) | ecosystem: Engineered > Bioreactor > Thiocyanate-remediating >... | reverse complement strand
GGTAAAATGGTTCAACGCACAAGAGGGGAGCGCTCGGAAAGCAACGGTCATTGAGTCGGTAACATATGTACTCATTGTGTCCTGCCCAATGGTCACACCTAGCGAGAAATATCAAAGATAGAGGAGCAGTAGAGAGGAGGGAAAACCTGTCGCTACGGTACCTCTCTCTCTCTCTCCACACATCTGTCAGACTGTTACTATTAGATACCAACTTTGAGCGGATGGAAAACGGACGTGGCGCAATATTCTAGCATAAAGAAAGCGACAACCGATGATATGGATTATAGTCGCTTGATTTGTGGGCATAGATCCGTTGGAGATGCGTTTACCATGAAGTTTACGACTGGATTTTACTACGAGTGTATCCACGCATCACACACCCTCTGGCTACCCACACGCATATCGTATGCAAATTCTCTGTACCACAGCGCCCGCACAACGTGGCACACGCAGGCGGGAGGCAGTAGCCCAGTGGTGTGCTCTAGCATTGAATTTCCAGTGCCTTCACCGCTGCCCCGACCTTATGGCTTCGGCTGCTGGCGGTGCTGGTCATCATGGTGGTGGGGACGATGGCAGCAGCCGACGTGTTGACCAAGGCGGTGGTGATGGCGGCAGCAACTCAGCAGCCGTGGGTGGCGACGATGGGATTGACGGCAGCCCACCAGCACCAACACCATCAACAGCAACAGCAGAGCTGTCGCCCCTGGTGCGGCTGCTGGCCGGCAACAGCGTGACATCCATCACGGTCCTCGCCTGCCTCGCCACCGCCGACGTCAACCCCCTCCGCCGGCTGCACCCGGCGGTGGCTGGCGTCGTGGCGACCGTGCCGTGGGCAGATCATACCACACCCGTGGTGGACGTGGTGCGGTGGCGTGCGGCGCTGCCAGCGGCAGTGGGCGCACACATCTCCCGCCTGACGCTGGCAGCCGTCGCCGCCGGTGGCCTGGAGGAGCTGACGTGTGAACCGGCACCGGTACCGGTAGCAGCGGCACTGGCAAGCGTAACGGCGTTCCTTGACCTTCATAAATGCGTCGGGCTGGCGGATGCGACGCTGGCGCACCTGTCCCCCTCGCTCGCATCGCTGAGTGTGCGCAACTGCTACGGTCTGACGCCTGCCGCCAACTTTGGCCACCTGACAGCGCTCACGGTGCTGGACGCCTCCTATACCAAGGTCGCCCGGCGCGGGCTGGGCCGCCTGCCGCCGTGCCTGGTTGAGCTGCGGCTGGACTGCGCGGACCTGCCGTCCACGGCTGACTTTAGTCACCTCGTACACCTGCGGACGCTGTCATGCGGCTGGGGCGTGTTGAGCGCCGCCACCGTGGCCAGCCTGCCGCAGTGCCTGCGTGAGCTGGACGTTGTGCACAAGGGAGGCGGCGTGCCGTCGCTGGCGCACCTACGCCAGCTGCGCGTGTTGCGTGCAGGCCACAGCAACATATCAGATGCCACCCTGGCGTCCCTGTCGCCCTCCCTGCTGCACCTGGATGTGACGGGCTGCATGCGCCTCACGCACGCAGCGTCGTGCGCACACCTGCCGGCCTTGCAGGTGTTGGCCGCGGAGGGGAGCGCCATTGGCGACGCAACCATTGCAAGCCTGCCGCCGTCGCTGGTGTCGCTCCACGTGACACACTGCAACGCACTCACGCGCTCCGCAGCGCTGCCGCACCTTCCAGCGCTGCGCGTGCTGGATGTCATTGACACCGCCGTGGGTGACGCGCTGGTTGCCAGCCTGCCGGCGGGTCTGCTGCAGCTGTTCGTGGCAGACTGTGTCATGCGTGGAGCGGCAACACGTTGACACGCTGCTGCGCGCCGGCGCGCTGGTGGCGGCGTACGTGGGTGACCCGCGCACCGCCGCTGTGTTCACGCGCGCGCTGACGCGCGCCGCGGACAACGCTGCCAACTGGGACTCCCTGGGGGTGCCCACCACGGTGGCGGCCGTGGTAGCGCTGGCAGACGCTGCGGCGGCGGCGGCGACAGGCGCGGCGGCAGGCGCGCCCACCGACGCACACCTGCTGGCGGCAGAGAGCGCGGCCGCGTTCTTTCGGCCGCTGTCGGTGGTGCCGCTGGTGTCCACGCTGTGCCGCCAAGCGGACGCCATTGGCGCGCTGCTGCGGCTGGGCGCGGCGTACGTGGACGCGCAGGTGCCGGTGGCGGCGCCCACGGCGGGCAGCGCCACGCCCGCCGCCGGCGCCGCGCCGCCGCCGGGCGACATGGAGCCGCGCATCCTGCACTACGTGGTGCAGGTGGTGGCCAACATGGCGTGCGACCAGGCGCGGGAGGCGGCGGGCGCCATCCCGGGCTTTGCCGCGGTGGCGGACGTGGTGGGCGACGCGGACGGCTGCGCCGGCAGCGTGGCGCGCGTGGTGGCGGCGGGCGGCATTCAGCTGCTGCGCGACACCATGCAGCGCTACCTGAACAACCCGCGCGTGCTGGAGGATGCCATGTGCGCGCTGTCCAACATTGCGTACGCCACGGACGGCATCCGGCTGGCCATCGGGCGCACGTCGGCGCCCATCATTGTGGAGGTGGCGCGCGTGTTCAACGACGACCCGCTCACCTTTTCCATGGCGCTGCGCGCGGTGGGCAACCTGACGCGGTGCGACGAAAACATCGTGTCCACCGTGGGCCACGGCGTCATCACCGCCATCGTGGAGGGCATGGCCAAGAACGCCGACGCGCCCGGCGTGGCGCGCCTGGCGGCGGACGTCATTGGCAACCTGGCGTCCATCGACGAGGCGGCGGTGGACCGCGCGCAGGGCATGGCGGCGCTGCGCGCCGGCCTCAAGCGCCGCACCGCTGCCGCCGCCGCTGCTGCCGCCGCCGCCGCTGCTGCTGCTGCCGCGCCGGCGGCGGACAGCGACCACAGCGACGACGACGGCCGCGGCGGCGGCGCCGGCGGCGGCGGCGGCGGCGGCGGCAGTGGCGGCGGCGCGGCGGCCATGAGCCTGCAGGAGGTGGTGTGCCGCTGGCTGCTGGACGACGGCGCGCACCGCGGCCTGGTGGGCGCCATGGCCAGGTACGGCGCCGCCGCCAACGCGTCGGTGGCGGCGGCGTGCCTGCGCAGCCTGCAGTACATGGCGGAGGCGCGCGAGCACGTGGACCGCATGGAGGCGGACATGAAGGTGGCGGCCGTGACGTGCGCCGTCATGCGCAGCTGCGACTTTGACCCCGACCTGTGCGTGCGCGGCACCATGCTGCTGGCGCAGCTGCTGCGGCACCCCGACAGCGCGGCGCGCGCGGCGGCGGTGGAGGCGGGCGCCGCGGGCGTCATGCTGTCGGCGCTGGAGACGCACCGCGGCGTGTACGAGGTGGTCACCACCGTGCTGCGCGTGCTGCTGCTGCTGGGCCCCGCGGAGGCGTCCTTCGCCGCCGCCGCGCGGCAGCTGCGGTCGGCGTCCACCGTGCTGTCCATCGCGGTGGCGGCGCGGGAGGTGGCGGCGGAGCCGGACGCCGGCGCGCGCGCGGCGGTGGAGGACGGCGGCGCGCCCGCCGCCACGCCGCTGGCGGCGCTGGCGGCGGGCGACGCCATGATCATTGTGCGGCAGGCGGTGGCGGTGGCAACGGCGTGGGTGTCGGCGGACGCCGCGGCGGCGGCGGAGGTGGCGCCGCAGGTGGCGGCCACCGCGTGCGCGCTGCTGCTGCCGGAGGCGAGCGCCGCGTACGGCGACTCGCTGCTGGTGGAGGCGGTGCTGACGCTGGCGGGCGCGGTAGCAGCGAGCGCGCCGCCGGCGGCGGGCGCGGGCGCGGCGCTGGTGCCGGGCGGCATCATGCGCGTGCTGTCGCCGCTGCCGCAGCACGTGGCGCACATGGACCGGCCGCAGCTGGTGGCGGCCGCGCTGTCGCTGCTGGCGGCGGCGGGCGCGGCGTCCCCCGACGCCGCGCAGGCCGCGGTGGCCGCCAACGGCCACGGCGTGGCGCAGGCGTGCGCCATCCACTGGGCGCTGAAGGCGGGCGTGGCGGAGGGCACGCAGCGCGCGCTGTACGACGCCGGCGGCCGCGCGGTGCGCGTGCTGCTGGACGCCTCGCACGGCGCGCGCGTGGCGGCGGCGGTGGCTGCCACGCGCGCGCGGCTGGAGCGCGACGCCACCTTCATGACGGCGCTGGCCGCCGCGCTGGCGGCGCCGGCGGCGGCGGCGGCGGCGGCGCCCGCGGCGGGCGCGCTGCGCACGCTGTCGCGCGCGCCCTCCATGAAGGCGCTGCTGGCGGAGGAGCGCAAGTACAGCAAGGAGAGCGCGCGGCGCGAGCACGAGGCGGACGCGCTGGCGCGCGTGCTGGAGCGCAAGCTGGTGGCGCGGCACGCGCTGGAGGGCGGCGCGTCGCTGGGCGCGGGCGACGTGCTGCAGACGCGCGGCGGCCTCATCCCGTGGGCGCTGTTCCCGCGCGCGGAGGTGGAGGCGCTGGCGTCCGGCACCGCGGACGTGGAGATGGCGGTGTGGTTCACGCCCGCCATGGGCGACAAGGCCAAGGCGCGGCGCATGTACGTGGCGGTGTCGCCCGACATGGCGGTGCTGTCGTGGGCGTACGGCTCGCGCCGCCACCGCAGCACGCTGGACTGGCACGTGTCGCTGGCGGGCGTGCGGGACGTGCGCGTGGGCGTGCAGCTGGGCGGCCGCCGCGGCGGCCTGTTTGCGCGCGCGCCCAACGCCGCGCGCGGCGTGTGCCTGGACGGCGCGCCGGCGGCGCTCACGGTGGGCGTCAGCGTGCCGGAGCGCGCGCCGCGCGCCGTGCACGCCGCGGCCGCCGACGCCGCGCCCGACGACGCCGTCGTCACACTGTTCCACGCGGAGGCCACCACCGCGGAGGAGCACGACGTGCTGCTGCGCACGCTGTCGGTGCTGGTGCAGTACGCGCGCGCGCGCGACGGCGTGCCGGAGCCGCTGCCGCTGCCGCACGTGACGCCGGAGGACGTGCTGGCCGCCATTCGCGCAGAGCAGGGCGGCGCCGCCTCCTAGCCCATGGGCGACCCAAACCCATGGCAGCGCCGCTGTGCGATAGGGTGTGTTGCTTGTGTGCGTGTGTGTGTGCGTGTGCTGTGTGCATGAGATTGATTGGTAGCAGCGGTGGTGGTGCACTTCAAACCTAAGTTATTCCTCCCACCGCGCGCGCGCGCTGGTGCGTGACGACATGCTATGACGGTGTGTGGGGAGACACCAGCGTGGGGCGCGGCACGCTGCTGCCGCCGGCGGCGGCGGCGGCGGCAGGGCGTGGCGGCCGGCCGGGTGGCACAGCAGCAGCGGCGGCAGCAGGAACTTTGGCAGGATATGCAACGACAGCAAATGCATCTTCGCGGCTCCACGGCATGGCTGGCGCCGGCGGCAGCGGCGTGGACAGCGTGCCGCTGCCACTGCCCGCGCCGGTGGCGCCGCTGCTGTGGAGGCGCATGCTGGGAGCGTTGCCGCGGCGGTGGGCGTGGATGCCCACCGCCACCGCGGCGGGCGACGTCGACGCGGCGGCCGACGCTGCGGGCGCCGCCGCGGCGGCGGACGGCCCCCGCAGCCTGGCCGACACCTGCCCCGGCGCGGCGGGGCGCCGGGGGGGGGCCCGCCGGCGCGGGGCGGGGGGGGGGGGCGGGGGGCCCCCCCCCGGCGGGCGCCCCGGGGGGCGGGGCGGCCGCCGGAAACCGCCGATGCCGTGCCGGTGCGCGCGCCGGTCGATGCACCCCGCCTGGGCCGCGTCGTCCTTCACGCGCTGTGGGTCGGCGTCGTCCGGTTCACCGTGGAGGACGCGAACCCCGTCGACGGACAGCTGATCCTCAACTCCCTGGCCGCGGTCGTGGTCACCATCTTGATCTGTGGCGTGCCCGCCCTGATCTGGGCTGGCGTCGTCGGGGTCGTGACCTGGTGCGTGCTGGTCGGGGCCGCGCCGCTGGCCCGGTGGTCGCGGATCCTGACCGCCGGCATCGTTGGCGCCGCGACGGGAGGACTGCTGCGGCTGGTCTCGCAGCCGGTGGACCTCGTGGTGTACGGGCTCGGTCTGCTCGACGGCGGAGCCGGCCTGCTCGCCGGCGTCGGGCTGGCCGCGGTCACGGCCGCGCTGACGGCGGCCCTGGTGACGCGGACCTGCCGGCCGCGCCGACGCCGTCGACGGGGCCTCGCGTCCTCGCCGAGCTAGTGCCGGTGCGCCCGCGCGTGACCGGCCTCGGCGAGCTCGCGCAGGCGCGCGATGGCCCCGGCCGGGTCCTCCGCGCGGAACACGGCGGTCCCGGCGACGAACGTGTCGGCACCGGCCTCGGCGGCCCGCTCGATGGTGTCCGGGTTGATCCCGCCGTCGACCTGGATCCGGATGTCGAGGTCGCGGTCGGCGATGGCGCGGCGGGCGCGGCGGATCTTGTCCAGCATGGGATCGATGAACGACTGCCCGCCGAACCCGGGGTCGACCGTCATGACGAGGAGCATGTCCAGCTCGGGGAGCACCGGGAGGGAGGCGTCGAGCTCGGTCGTCGGCTTGAGCGCCATGGCCGAGCGGGCGCCCAGCCGGCGCAGCTCGCGCGCCAGCCGGATCGGCGCGCTCGCCGCCTCGGCGTGGAACGTGACGCTCTGCGCACCCGCCTCGGCGTAGGCGGGCGCCCAGCGATCGGGGTCGGTGATCATGAGGTGGATGTCGAGCGGCACCGGCGTGATCGGCACGAGCGCCTCGACCACCGGCAGTCCCCAGGTGAGGTTGGGCACGAAGTGGTTGTCCATGACGTCGACGTGCGCCCAGTCCGCCGTGGCGATGAGATCGAGCTGCGCGCGCAGGTCGGACACGTCGGAGTTGAGGATGCTCGGAGTGATGCGGATACCCACGCCCCGACCCTAGCGTCAGCTCCCCAAGGCGGCCCGCGTGCCGTACCGTCCTGACATGGACCCCGAGGTGCGTGACTGGCTGCTCGACACCGACCCGGCGCTGCGCTGGCAGGTCGAGCGCGACCTGCTGGACGAGCCCGAGCCCGTGTGGCGTGCCACCCGAGAGCTCATGGCGACCGAGGGCATGGCCGCCCGGCTGCTCCGGCTGCAGGACCCCGACGGTCAGTGGGCCGGCGGCGCGTTCTTCCCCACCCGGCGCGATCCCCGCGCGCTCGTCACGCCGGGCGACGAGGACCGGCCCCTGTGCCAGCCGTGGACGGCCACGACCTGGACGCTCGCGACGCTGCGCGAGTGGGGGCTGGACGCGGCACTCCTCGCCGGCACGGCCGAGAGGCTGACGACCGTCCGGTGGGAGTACGACGACCTGCCCTACTGGGGCGGTGAGGTCGACGCCTGCATCAATGCCAAGACCCTCGCCACGGGCGCCTGGCTCGGCGCGGACGTCGAGCCGATCGTCACCTGGTTCCTCGAGCACCAGCTCCCCGACGGCGGGTGGAACTGCGAGTGGGTCGAGGGCTCGACGCGCTCGTCGTTCCACTCCACGATCAACTCCCTCGCCGGGATCCTCTGGTGGGAGCAGCACACGGGCCGGGACGACCTGCGGGACGCGCGCCACCGCGCCGAGGAGTACCTGCTGGAGCGCCGGCTGATGTACCGGCTGTCCTCGGGCGAGCCGGTCGGGCCGTGGGTCAGGCTGCTGCACTATCCGTTCCGCGCCGTGTACTCCTCGCTCCGCGCGCTCGACCACCTGCGTCGGGCCTCGGCGACCGACGGCGCGCCACCCGACCCGCGCGCGGCCGAGGCGGTCGAGGTGCTCCGCTCCCAGCGGCACGAGGACGGTCGGTGGTACCAGGGCTACCGGCTGCCAGGTGAGCGCTGGTTCGAGATCGACGTCCCGGTGGGCGAGCCCTCCCCCTGGCTCACGCTCCACGCCCTGCGCGTGCTGCGCTGGTGGGACGCGGGGCAGCGCTCCTAGCGGCGGCGCAGCAGCGCGAGGAACATCGCGTCGGTGCCGTGGCGGTGCGGCCAGAGCTGGAGGAACGGCCCGCGTCCGTCGGTCTCGGCGATGCCGGCGAGCCCCGGCGCCACCGCCCGCGCCACCTCGACCGCGTCGATCGGCTCGACGTCGTCGCGTCCCGCCAGGACGGGCTCCACGATCCCCCGCGTCTCGGCCAGGTGCGGCGAGCACGTCACGTACCCGACCACGCCGCCGGGGCGCGTCGCGTCGATCGCCGAGGTCAGGAGCGCGGTCTGGAGGCCGGTGAGCGAGTCCAGGTCGGCCGGGGTGCGCCGCCAGCGAGCCTCCGGGCGGCGGCGGAGCGCGCCGAGGCCCGTGCACGGGGCGTCGACGAGCACCCGGTCGAACCGGCCCGGCTCGTCCCGTCCGAGGTCGCGGCCGTCCCACTGGCGGACGTCGATCAGCCCCCGCGGCACGGCCTTGACGCTGCGCTGCACGAGCCCGACGCGGTGCGGCTGGACCTCGCCGGCGACCAGCGCGGGCCGGGCGTCGGTCTCGGCCTCGTCGTCGAACCGGCCGTCGGCCTCTCCGTCGGCCCAGCCGGTCCGCTCGGCGAGCAGCGCCCCGAGCAGCGCCGACTTGCCGCCGGGGCCGGCGCACAGGTCGGCCCAGACGCGATCGCGTCCCGTGACCGGCGCCCCGGCGAACGCGAGCGTCACGAGCTGCGACCCGGCGTCCTGGACCCCCAGCCGGCCCTGGCGCACCGCCGGGATGCGGCCGGGGTCTCCCCCGTCCAGGTGCCACGCCGTCGGGACGCCGGGGAACGGCGACACGTGGTGCTCGCGCTCCAGCTCCCGCTCCGACACGAGGCCGGGCCGAGCCGCCAGCGTGACGCGCGGTGCGGCGTTGTCGGCGGTCAGCAGCTCGCCCAGCTCGCCGGCTGCGCCGTCGGCCGCGAGGGACTCGCGCAGCGCGCGGACGATCCACGCCGGGTGCGACGTGCGGGCGGCCAGCAGCTCGAGCCGGTCCGTCGCCCGCTCGGCGAGGCGTCGGTCCCACTCGGCCGGGTCGGCACGGCCGACCTGGCGCAGCACCGCGTTCGCGAACTTCGCCGCGCCGGGGCCGGCGACGTCCCGCACGAGGTCGACCGTCGAGGCCACCCCCGCGTGCGGCGGGACGCGCATCCCGAGGAGCTGGTGCGCGCCCAGCCGGAGCGCGTCGAGCACGCGCGGGTCGATCTCTGACAGTGGCCGGGTCGCGCACAGCGCGAGGACCGCGTCGTAGTAGCCGCGCAGCCGCAGCGTTCCGTAGGCCAGCTCGGTCGCGAACGCCGCGTCGCGACCGGAGATACGGCGCTCGGCGAGGAGCGGCGGCAGCACGAGGTTGGCGTAGGAGTCCGACTCGGCCACCGCGCGCAGGACGTCGTACGCCGCGCGACGGGGGGCGTCGACGCTCATCCGGACACCTCCGGCCCGGACCCGGCGGCGGACCCGGCGGCGTCGGCCCCGGAATCGTCCGACCAGTCGAACCTCGCCCCCGGCTCGAGCCGCGCGCCGCGCGCCCAGTCCGACGCCCGCATCCAGCTCTTCCCGGCCGGAGCGACGTCGCCGAGCTCGACCGCGCCACCGCCCGTGCCGACCCACACCCCGGTCCGCGTCACGGCGATCTCGCCCGGCTCCAGCCCCTCGGGGACCTCGGGCGGCCCTCCGCGCCGCGTCGCCCAGGCGGGGAGGACGGGGCCGAGCTTGACCCGGACGCCACCCAGCTCCGTCCACGCCCCCGGGGCCGGCGTCATCGAGCGGACGAACCGGTCGACGGCCAGCGCGGGCGCCGTCCACGGCACCCGCGCGTCGGCGGGCAGGATGCGCGGGGCGAGGCTGACGCCGTCGGTCGGCTGCTCCGCGAGGACGGCGGTGCCGTCGGCGAGCGCGTCGAGGCACCGGAGCACGAACGGGGCGCCGGCGACGGACAGCCGCGCCAGCAGCTCCCCGCTCGTGTCGCGGGGGCGGACGACCTCGGTCATGGCGCCGATGACGGGACCGGTGTCCATGCCGGTCTCGAGCCGGAACACGGTCGCGCCGGTGAGCTCGTCGCCGTTGCGGACGGCCCACTGCACGGGCGCTGCGCCCCGGTAGGCGGGCAGGAGCGAGAAGTGCAGGTTGACCCAGCCGAGCCGAGGGACCTCCAGCAGCGCGGCCGGGACCAGCACGCCGTAGGCGACGACCACCGCCACGTCGACGTCCAGCTCCTCGACGGCTGCCCGGGCCTCCGGCGTGCGCAGGGTCGGCCACTCCAGGACCTGGAGCCCGAGCTCGCGCGCGGCGACGGCGACCGGGCTGGGCTCGTCGGAGCCGCGCCGCCGACGGCGCGCCGGCGGCCGGGTGAGGACCGCGACGACGTCGTGCCGCTCGGCGAGGGCGCGCAGCGTCGGGACCGCGACGTCGGGGCTGCCGGCGAACAGGACGCGCAGGCGCGGTGAGCTGAGGTTCTCGGGCACCGGAGAAGTCTAGGCGTCCGGCGTCACCAGTCCTTCGGGTCGACGACGACGCGCACCGTTCCCTCCCGCTTGTGCGCGCTTCGCACGGCCATGCCGGTCCGGACCGCGGAGCTGAGCTCCGCGCCCGCGGCCAGGGGGGCGCGCACGAGCGCCCGGACGGTGTCGGCGGCGGCCTCGGTCTCCGGTTCAGCGGCGCCCGACCGGCGCTGCCGTCCGCCGCTCGCCGGGCCTTCGAGCGGAGCCGGGAACGGGCCGAGGAGCTCGGCGCCCTCGGGCAGGTCGATCTCCATGAGCAGGTCGGTGACGGCGTCGAGCCCGCCGGTCAGCGTGATCGCCCGCACCGTCGGCGGGAAGTGCAGCTCGCGGCGCTCCGCGAGCTCGCGGTCGGCCTCGCCGTCGGGGTCCCACCGCACGAGCGTCTGGGCGAGCCGGACGTCGCCGCCCCCGGCGATGAGGACGGGCCGGTCGGCGCGCACGAGCGAGGCGGCGTTGAACCAGCGGCGCAGCGCCTCCTCACCGCCGGTGAGCCCGGGAAGGGACGTGGCGAGCGGGGCGTCCAGCAGCATGCCGGCGGCGTAGCCGTCCTCTGCCTCGGGCTCCGCGCCGGGCGTCGCGACCACGATCCGCGGCCTCCGGTCGACCTCGAGCGTGAGGCTGCCGGCCTCGCTCGCCGTGACGAGCGTGCGCGGGAACGCGCGGCCCAGCTCCTCGGCCGTGCGGCGGACGCCGACGCGCATGGCGCGCAGCCGGGTCGAGCCGCACTCGACGCACCGCCACCGCGTCGCGAGCTCGCCGCAGACCACGCAGACGGGGTCGCGGGAGGTGTCAGTGAAGGCCAGCGCGCCGTCGCAGCCGGGGGTGGCGGAGCAGCGCGCCACCTCGCGGCACTGCGCGCAGACCAGGTGCGGGACGTAGCCGGCGCGGGGCGACTGGACCAGCACCGGGCCGTGCTCCAGCCCGTCGCCGATGGCGCGCCACACGGGCGTCGGGACGCGCGCCGGGGCGCCGGTCCGGGCGACGTCCTCCTCGTCCAGCGCGTGGACGCGCGGCGTCAGCGCGCGGACGGTGGCCCGGTCGGCCCGCAGCGGGGCGGCCCAGCCCGTCGCGACGAGGTGGTGGGACCACACCGACCGGCCGACGCTGCCGTACAGCAGCGCGGTCCGCTCCGGCTCGGCGCGCATCGCGAGCACCTGCGGCGCGAACGGGTACGGGGCGCGCTGCTCCGCGTAGGAGTCGTCGCCGTCGTCCCAGCACACGACGAGCCCCAGGTCGACGAGCGGCGCCCAGACGGCCGACCGCGTCCCGACCGCGACCCTCGCGAGCCCGGTGAGCGCCCGCAGGTGCGCGCGCGCCCGGACGCTGGGACCGTCGGAGGCGACGAGCCGGACGACCTCCTCGCCCAGCGCCTCGCTCAGCACGGGGGCGATGCGGTCGACGTCGCGCACGTCGGGCACGACGACGAGGACGGACCGCCCGGCCGCGCGCGTCGCCCGAGCCGCCAGCGCGATCATGGCCCGCGCCGAGTCGGGGCCGCCGAGGTGCGTCCAGACCGCGCGCGGTGCCTCGCCGGCGGCGAGCCGGCGCAGCAGGGCCTCGCCACCGTGGATGCGCGCCCAGCCGCCCGGGTCCGTCGGCGGGTCGGGCCGCGTCGACGGCGCGACGGTGCCGGCCGGCTCCCCCGCCTTCTCCAGCGCCGTCAGGACGCCCGTCTCGGCGCGCGCGTGGCGGCTCGGCACGGCGAACCGCAGCACGTCCGTGAGCGTGCCGACGTACCGGTCGGCGACGGCCCTGGCGAGGGCGACGATCGTCGGCGTCAGGGTCACGACGGGTGAGACCAGCCGACGCAGCGGCTGGAGGGTGCGGCCGTCGTCCTGCGGGCCGCGGTCCCGGACCGCGAGGACCCAGCCGTCCCGGTCGCGGCCGGCGAAGCGCACCTTGACGCGGGTGCCGGGGACGACGTCGTCGGGCGAACCGGCGCCCGCCAGGTCGCGCGGGATCGTGTAGTCGAACGGCCGGTCGAGATGGAGCAGGGGCGTGTCGACGGCGACCTCGGCGATCCGCGTCGCCTCGGCCTGGTCGGCGCTCTCGCCCCCGTCCCGTCCCTCCGTCATGGGCACCATCCCACCACGGACCACCGACACCCCGCGGCCCGGGTGGCTAGACGAGGTGGAGGGCCCGGACCGTCGCGTCCGGATCGGTCGCGAGGCGCGCGTGCAGCTCGACGTCGAACCTCTCCGCGCCGTAGCGCAGCTTGCCCCGCTCGATCCCCTCGACGAGGTAGCCGGCCCGGCCGGCGACCCGGCACGAGGCGGGGTTGTTGACGCGGTGCCCGAGCTCGAGCCGGAACAGCCCCGCGTCGAACGCCCACGCTGACGCCGCGGCGAGGGCCGAGGCGGCGAGCCCGCGCCCCCGGGCGGACGGCGCCACCCAGTAGGAGGCCCAGGCGGTCCCGTGCCGGCTCTCGATGGCCGAGAGGGTGACGCTGCCGACGGCCAGCCCGTCGTCGTCGATCGCCCACGAGCGCGTTCGCGGCAGCGCGCTCGGTCGTTGCGGGGCACGGTCGGTGCCGTCCTGCGGCGGTGCCGCGTCCGGGTCGGCGAGCGTGCTCGCCAGATAGGCGGCTGCGTCGTCCGTCGTCGAGAGGTCGGCACCGCCGACCTGGACGGCGAGCGCGGGGTCGGCCCGGAAGGCCGAGCTCAGCGCCCCCGCGTCCGAGCGACGCCACGCGCGCAGGACGGCCGTCATGCCGTGAGCCGCGATCTCACAGCGCCGCGGTCAGCTCCGCGACGCGGTCGGTGCGCTCCCACGTCAGCTCGGGCAGCTCGCGGCCGAAGTGGCCGTAGTTCGAGGTCAGGCGGTAGATCGGCCGGAGCAGGTCGAGGGAGTCGATGATCGCGGCCGGTCGCAGGTCGAACACGCGCGAGATCGCGCGGGCGATCGCCTCCGGCGTCACGCCGGGCGCCTCGGTGCCGAACGTCTCGACGTACACGCCGACGGGGTGCGCGCGCCCGATGGCGTACGCCACCTGCGCCTCGCAGCGGCGGGCGAGACCGGCCGCGACGACGTTCTTGGCCACCCAGCGCATGGCGTAGGCGGCCGAGCGGTCGACCTTCGACGGGTCCTTGCCGGAGAACGCGCCGCCGCCGTGGCGGGCCATGCCGCCGTAGGTGTCGACGATGATCTTCCGGCCGGTCAGCCCGGCGTCGCCCATCGGGCCGCCGATCGTGAACGCCCCGGTCGGGTTGACGAGCACCCGCAGCCCGTCGAGGTCGAGCCCCGCAGGCGCGTGCTCGGCCAGGACCGGCTCCAGCACCTCGGAGCGCAGCGCGGCGGCCAGCTCGTCCTCCGCCAACTCGGGCGCGTGCTGCGCCGACATGACGACGGTCTCGAGCGCGACGGGCCGGTCCCCCTCGTACCCGATCGTCACCTGCGTCTTGCCGTCCGGCCGCAGGTGCGGGACCGCCCCGGACCTGCGCACCGCGGCCAGCCGCTCGGCGAGCCGGTGCGCGAGGTGGATCGGGAGCGGCATGAGGGTGGGCGTCTCGTCGCTCGCGTACCCGAACATGAGCCCCTGGTCGCCGGCGCCCTGGAGGTCGTAGGGGTCGATGGCGACACCCTCGCGCAGCTCGTGGGACTTCACGAGGCCCTGCTCGATCTCGTGCGACTGCTGGCCGATGGAGAGCGAGACGCCGCAGGAGGCGCCGTCGAACCCGACCTCGGACGACGTGTACCCGACCCCCGTGATGACGCCACGGACCAGGGCCGGCATCTCGACGTAGCCGGTCGTGTTGATCTCGCCGGCGACGTGGACGAGCCCCGTCGTCACGAGCGTCTCGACGGCGACGTGCGCGCTGGCGTCCTCGGTCAGGAGCGCGTCGAGGATCGAGTCGGAGACGAGGTCGCTGAGCTTGTCGGGGTGACCCTCGGTGACGGACTCGGACGTGAAGGAACGAAGCTGACTCACGGGGAGCCAGCCTAGTCGCGCCCACCGAGTGGAAGGTCGTGTGTCCCGCGCCTCTTGCGGGTCAGGACGAGTCCGATCGCTCACGCACCGGAGACGGCGAGTCCACCGACGAGCCACCGTGCGTCGAACCCTTGAGGCGGGCTGTCCGTCAGGCAGTCGGCGCCCCCGACGTGCGGCTCCGCGGGGTCGTACGCCTCGGCCTCGGCCAGGTAGTCGGACAGCTTCTGGCGATACTCCTCGAGCGGGTAGAAGTCCTTGCCGTTCGTCGTGATGCTTAGTCGCGCCCTCCGACACCCAGGCGCGCGGCGACGAGATCGACCAGTCCGTGGGCGACGTCGTCCTTCGAGCCGGCGACCTCGCCCACGACCTCGCCGGCCGCGTCGAGCACGGTGACGGCGTTCGGCACGTCGCCGAAGCCGGCGCGCTCCCCCACGGCGTTGACGGCTAGCAGGTCGGCGCCCTTGCGCCGCGCCTTCGCGCGGCCGTGGTCGAGCACCGTCGCACCACCGCCGTCGGCGGTGTCGCCGGCCGCGTCGCCCGTCTCGGCCGCGAAGCCCACGACGACGGACGGTCGCGTCGACCCGCTCTCGGCGTCACCGGACTCCCGCCGCAGCGCGCGGTCGCGGACGAGGCCGGCGAGGATGTCGGGGTTCTCGACCAGCTCGAGCGTGAGCCCGGGCGAGTCGGCGGACTTCTTGATCTTGGCGGAGCTGACCTCGGCCACCCGGTAGTCGGCCACCGCCGCCGACATGACGACGACGTCGGCCGTCGGTGCGAGGGCGCGCACGGCACGTTCCAGCTCGAGTGCCGTGGAGACCCGCTCGACGGTGACGCCGGGCAGGTCGAGCGGCACCTCGACGTGGGCGGCGACGAGCGTGACGTCGGCTCCGCGGGCGGCGAGCGCGGCCGCGACGGCGCGGCCCTGGCGGCCCGAGGAGCGGTTGCCGAGGAAGCGCACGGGGTCGAGCGGCTCGCGGGTCCCGCCGGCGGTGACGACAGCCCGGACACCGACGAGGTCCCGCGGCGCCACGAGCGCCAGCGCTGCGGCGGCGATGTCGGCGGCCTCGGGCAGTCGGCCCTGGCCGGAGTCGGCCCCGGCGAGCCGTCCGGAGGCGGGGTCGAGGACGAACGCGCCGCGCGAGCGCAGCGTCGCCACGTTGGCCTGCGTCGCCGGGTGCCGCCACATCTCCGTGTGCATCGCCGGCGAGAACAGCACGGGGCAGGTGACGGTGAGCAGCGTCGCCGTCAGGAGGTCGTCGGCCTGGCCGGTCGCGGCGCGGGCGAGCAGGTTCGCCGTGGCGGGGGCGACGATCGCGAGGTCGACGCTGCGTCCGAGGTGGACGTGCTCCGTCTCCGCCGCACCGGTGAACACGTCGGTGTGGATCGGGTGCCCGGCCAGCGACTCCCAGGTGGCGCGGCCGACGAACTCGAGCGCGGCGGGCGTGGGCACGACGTGGACGTCGTGCCCCGCCTCGGAAAGCAGACGGAGGAGGCCCACCGCCTTGTAGGCGGCGATGCCTCCTCCGACTCCGAGCAGGATGCGCAGGACTACTCCTCGGTGGGCGTGTAGTCGAGCAGCCCCTTGTTGATCTCGCGCATCGCGATCGACAGCGGCTTCTCCTGGTTGCGCGTCTCGACGAGCGGCCCGACGTACTCGAGCAGGCCCTCGTGGAGCTGGGCGTAGTAGGCGTTGATCTGACGAGCGCGCTTGGCGGCGTAGAGCACGAGCGCGTACTTGGAGTCCGCGACCTCGAGCAGCTCGTCGATGGGCGGGTCGGTGATGCCCTCGGGGGCGGCGACGGTTCCGGCCATGGTGGTCCTCACAGTCCAGTGGTGGCGCCGGTGGTGGCGCCGAGTGGGTCGATGGGCTGCCTCGGCGACGTGGGGCCGGGTGTCACCCGGGTGCTCCCGCGTCGCGGCAACGACCTCTCATCCTAGCGCGGGTTCACCCCAGCATGAGGGAGGCGAGCTCGTCCGTCGCGCGCTCCACGTCGTCGTTGACGACCACGACGTCGAACTCCCCCTCGGCCGCGAGCTCGACCCGCGCGGTGGCCAGGCGCCGCTCCTGCTCCTCGGCCGTCTCGGTCCCCCGGCCGATGAGCCGGTGGACGAGCTCGTCCCATGAGGGCGGCGCGAGGAAGACGAACCGCGCGTGCGGCATCGTCTCCTTGACCTGCCGAGCGCCCTGGAGATCGATCTCGAGCAGGACGGGGACGCCCTGGGCGAGGTGCTCCTGCACCGCGCGGCGGGGGGTGCCGTAGCGGTGCCGACCGTGGACGACCGCCCACTCGAGCATGTCGCCCGACGCGACGAGGTCGTCGAACTGGTCCTCGGAGACGAAGAAGTAGTGGACGCCGTCGACCTCGCCCGGGCGGGCCGGGCGGGTCGTGGCGGAGACGGACAGCCACACCTGCGGGTAGCGCCGGCGGATGCCGGCCGAGACGGTCCCCTTGCCGACGGCCGTCGGCCCGGCGAGGACGGTGAGACGCGCGGCCCCGGCGGGCTCGGCGGTCCGGGGAGGCTCAGGGGTCGAGGTCACCCGGCCACTCACCCGAAGCGCGTGACGAGCGCGTCACGCTGGTGCGGTCCGAGGCCGCGCACGCGGCGCGTCTCGGCGATGCCGATCTCGGCCATGATCTGGCGGGCGCGCACGGGACCGACGCCGGGCAGCGACTCGAGCAGGGCGCTGACGCGGAGCTTGCCGATCGCCTCGTCGGACTCGGCCGCCTCGAGCACGCTGGACAGCGACGCGCCCGAGTACTTGAGACGGTTCTTCACCTCGGCGCGCGTGACCCGTGCCTGGGCTGCCTTCTCCAGCGCTGCGGCGCGCTGCTCAGCTGTCAGGTGGGGAAGTACCACGATGTCTCCTTCGTGCGTGGGGGCGTCGCTGGACGGGCCGGGTTCGCCCTGGTCGGTGAGCGTGCCGCTCCTGGCAACCTAGTCGAGTCGGTGGCGGTGCGGCAACGCGATCGGTCCCGGGATCACCCCGGTATGACGCGCCGATCGGGCCGAGTCGCCCGACCGGGCGGGTGGCTCAGGACGGGGCGCCGAGCCGCTCGCGGGGCAGGCCGGCGACGGCGGGGCCGACACCCGCCGCGTCGAGGAAGCCGTGCAGCCCGCCGTACGTCGAGTCCAGGGCGCTGCGCATGGCCTGGAGCGAGACGAGGTGGACGCCGAGCAGCGGCTTGATGACCTCCAGCGCCTCCTGCGGCACCGCCGCCGGCACGATCGTCACCTGGTCGGCGAGGGCGTGGTTGGAGTAGAGGAAGTCGGCGTCGATCGCCTCGACGTCGGCGCCCGCGAGGTGCGCGGACAGCGCGCACAGGACACCGGTGCGGTCCTTTCCGGCGGAGCAGTGGACGAGGGTCGCCCCGTCGGCACGCGCGATCACCTCGAGCGCACGGCCGAGCTGCGCCACCCACGCCGGGGCGGTGACCATCTCGACGTAGACGGACGTGAGCAGGTTCTCCGCGAAGCCCGGCTCCTGGAGCCGCGCGAACAGCTGCGCCATGACGTCGGGATCGATCTCGCCGCTCTCGGGCACGGCGGAGCCGGGGCTGATCGGCAGCCGGTGGACCGCGACCGGCCGCGTCGTCCCCGGACCGTCGACGGCGTCGGGGCCGTTGGCGGCGACCTCGTGCGGGGAACGCAGGTCGACGACGTCGCTGATGCCGAGCCGGGCCAGCTCCGCCCGGCCGTCGTCCGTGAGGTTCATCAGGGCGGCCGAGCGGACGAGCACCCCCCTCGTGAGACCGGTGAGGCTGCCGGCGTCCCGCGCGTTCCACGTCCCCGGGATCGTGAGGGCGATGTCGGTGGTGGAGGCGTCGGCGCTCGTCATGCGTCCATCCTGGCAGCGATCGGCGCGCGCGTCGGCGACCGACCGGCGGGTGACGCACGACGTGAGCACCGCGCTCGCCGTCCGTGAGTGCCGGCGGGTCCCCGGCTGAGCAGCCCGACGCTCACGATCCGGGTGCGTCGTGAGCGCTACTGCAGCAGCCCGTAGCTCTCGGCGAGCAGGACGGCCTGCGCGCGAGAGCTGACCTCGAGGCGCTGGTAGAGCTTGCGCAGGTGGGACTTGATCGTGTTCTGCGAGATGTGCAGCTCCGCGGCGATCGAGCTCGTGCTCCGGCCGAGGGCGAGCAGCCCCAGCACGCGCTCCTGCTGCTGCGTGAGCGTCGGCAGCCCGCGCTGGATGAGTGGCGGGCTGGCGAGCAGTCGCGTCACCACCTCCCGCGGCAGTGCGGTCGGGAGCCGGTCGAGGTCCAGCCCCTCCAGCCACTCGCGGTACTCACGGGTCTCCGCGCACGCCAGCGCGAGGTACTCGTCGTGCAGGTGCGCCTGCTGGGTCGCCCGCAGGAACAGCTCGGCGGCCGCCGCCCGCGCACCCTGCTGCGCGAAGGCGCTCCCCCGCAGGAGCAGCACGGCCGAGACGTACCGGCGCAGGTGGGTGCCCTGGATCTGGTGCTCCCCCAGCACGCCGTCGTTCGACGTCATCGCGATGGTCCTCCGGTTCTTGCCCGCCGCCAGCTCCAGGCGCAGCGAGATGAGCCCGTGGATGACGTCGTCGGCGCCGTCGGAGCGGCTGTCGCCCCGCGCGGCGAGCCGCGACAGCTCGCGGTGCGCGGCCGTGAACTCCCCCTGCGCGGCGAGGTGGGCCGCGTAGGACAGGTGGCTGAGCCGGTCGAACCGTGGGTTGGACTGGGCCCACTGGCCGTCGCGCTGGATCTCGGTGAACGACAGGAGGGCCGAGCTGCTGTCCTTGCTCACGTAGCTGGTCAGCATGACGACGTAGTGGAAGAACGGCCAGTACGCCGTTCCCTGGCTCGTGCGGTGGGCCGCGGCGACGAGCTCGGCGCGACCGGCGGCGTCGGTCGAGATCCGGGAGCCGAGCAGGAACAGCCGGGCGATGCGGGCCGGCGCCAGCATCGGCCCAGCGGCGAGCCCGTCGGCCCGGGCCTGCGCGAGGGCGAGGATGTCCTCGACGCCCTGGCGCTCGCCGAACAGCAGGAGGATGAGGGCGAGGAAGCCGAGCGCCTCGGCGGACAGGTCGGGACTCGCCTCCCGGGCCGTGTCGGCCTCGAGGGCGCTGCGCAGGTTCGCGAACCCGGTCGCGAGGTCGATGACCAGGACCTCGGTGAGCGCCGCGACGATCCGGGCGTCGGCGAGGAGTCGCACCGGCGTCTCCGGGTCGTCGTGCAGCTCGTGCTCCAGGAGCGCCTCCGCCGCGTTGCGATGACGCAGCGCCGAGCGGAAGTCGCCGGCCGCGAGCGAGACCCGCTGACCGGCCAGCTCGACCTCGAGCAGCTCCCGCGGGGTGAGGCTCGCGTCGTCGGGCGATCCGAGAGCGACGTAGGCGGCGCGGAACTGCTCGTCGATGCTCATCGGTTGGATCGGCAGCCGGCGCAGCCGGTCGACGGCCGCCCGGACCTCCGCGAGGACGACCCGCGGGTCGCGGTCGCCCACGGTGGAGCGCCGCGGCTCGGCACCGCGCGAGCGCAGCAGCGACAGCGGCAGCGCGAGGCGCGGGGAGAAGGCGTCGTGGGAGGCGATCCGGTGGACGGCGCGGTCGAGCCGCAGCACACGGTCCAGCGTGAGCGTCAGCTCGTCGACGATGCCCGGGACGAGCGCCTCGACGAGCTCGTGCCGCAGCGGGTCCTCCGACGGCGACTGGTCCGGCGGGAGGGAGAGCAGCGTCTCGACGAGACGGTGCCGGACCCCCGCCTGGACCTCCTGGAGCTGACGGTTGAGCGCGATGGTGCCCGCGGCGCGCAGTGCGCGCGGCGTCGGGTGGTCGCGGACGATCGGGAGCAGCCGGTCGAGGTCGGCCGGGGTGTCGACGAGGGCGGCGTACCCGGGCGCGACCGAGGCGAGGTGTCCGCGCAGCTCCTCCCGCACGTGCTCGGCGCGCGCCGTCAGCCGTTCCCGCGCCGCGAGGAAGGGGGCGAGCAGGACGACGTCGGCCGCGCTCAGCACCGCCCGGGGGCTGGCGCCGGACCAGGCGCGCGCGACGGCCTCGGCGCTCAGGAAGGCGGGGTCGAGCCGGTCCGGCGGGACGAGGCCGATCCGGACCGTCGGGGCCGTGGCGGCGAGCGCCGGGCCGACGGCCGCGTCGGTGAGGAGCGAGTAGTCGGCGACGACGAGAAGCGGCACGCTCCCCAGCACGGCGGAGAGCGACCCCGGCGCGACCCCGCGCCCGCGCAGCGGTGCGCCGTTCTCCCCCGCGAGCGTCAGCTCGCTGCGACCGCCGGAGCGGCCGAGCGCGACGAAGCCGTTCCCCGCCTGAATCCCTGTCCAGGCTCTCAGCACTGATGTCCCCCCAATGACTCGGTCAGGTGACCGCGGTCCGATCAGCCCGGTGGCAGCCAGGCCTCGTACCTCCCCCGAGGGTGATTAAAGCGTGAACGAGATGCCAACGGCAGGTGAGTGTGACCCCAGGCAAGGAGTCACCCCCAAATCACCCCCTATGGCACCCGTTCTCCACCCCTTGAAGCAGAGCCTCCCACCCCAAGAGCACCCTCGCGCGGCGAGCGCCGGGAGTCGGGGGTTCACCAGAGTGGGGGCAGCCCCCTTCAGGGTGGCGAGCGCGGTGCACGGTCGAGGGGGCGCATCCGCAGGCTCGTCCCTGTCGAAAGGACCTCTGTTGAGAATGCGGACACTGCGCAGAGCCGTGCCCGTCCTGGGGGTGGCGGCGCTGCTGGGCGCCATGCTGTCCCCGGCGGGAGTCGCGTACGCGGCCCCGGGCGACTTCGCCTGGGGAACCGTGACCGTCGACGCGAACAAGAACGGCGTGCTCGACGCGAGCGGCCCGGCCGGGGAGGTCGACCGGGGCCTCCAGGGCGCGACGGTCGAGATCCTCGACGCCACGGGCGAGCCCGTGGCCGACACGACCACCGCGGCCGACGGGACGTGGTCCGTCGCGGCGGAGCCCGCCGGCACCGGTCCCTTCACCGTCCGGGTGACGACGGTGGACGCCAACGGGAACGTCTACAAGCAGACGAGCCCCGCGCCCGTCGCCGTCCCCGCCGACGGCCGGATCGACACGCTCGTCTACCCGGTGTGGAAGCTCGACGCGAAGCTTGCCGACGACCCGAACGGTGTCGGCGGCCGGTCCATCATCACGGGCGCCGGGCCGTGGGACGCGAACGACACCGAGCCGGGCTTCGACAGCGGCTCGACGAACACCGTCGTCCGCTCGGCCGACATCGTGGCGTTCAACTGGACGCTCACCGTCGAGAACGAGGACGGCTCCCTCGGCCACTCGTTCGAGGACGCGATCTTCGAGCAGACCATCGTGCTGAACGACGGCGCGCTGGCCAACTTCGCGTCGATCCCCGCGGTGTGCCGGAGCGGCAGCCAGATCGTCGCGCACCCCTCCGGCACGGTGATCGCCGCCAAGGCCGACCCGCCCGCGGGCACGACGAGCATCACGCTGTCCTGCGTCCTCGGTGAGATGGGCAACGCTCCCGCGCCGACCGCCTACATCCTCGGCACCCAGGTGCAGCCGTCGGCGAAGTCGCCCAACGGCTCGAGCTTCGAGACCGAGTCGCGCTTCTACGCCGTCGACGCGAACGGCGCCGCGACCGCGCAGCCGACCGACGGTCCCGAGGTCCCGCCGATCGACATCACCTCCGCCCCGCGCTACGACGTCGAGAAGATCAACGGCGACGCCTCGGGCAACTACGCGGGCACCCGCAACGGCGAGCCCGGCACGTACAGCTACTACACGGTCCAGATCTCGACCGACCGCAAGGTCGGCGTCGAGGCGTTCCAGCAGCCCATCACCATGGAGGAGAGCTTCTGGGCGCTGATCCCGCCGCCCGAGGGCACCAACCTCCAGATGGACGACCTGCGCTGGTACCTCACGGACTGCCGCCCCACCCCGGCCCCGAACTCGGGCCAGACCACGACCGGGCTCGTCTACGGCAAGGTCGGAACCGGCGCATCGGTGGCGACCACCGCGAACGCCGTCCGCGACTCGGGCACCTGCACCATCGGTGGCCGCACCGGCGGCGATGACACCGGCAGCTACCAGCTCTCGATGAGCGGGATCGACACCTCGGGGTCGACCTACCCGACCCAGACGGTCGCCGGGGCCTCGCTCGCGGCCGGTCCGTACTACGTCGCCTCGTACCGGATCCAGATCTTCGTCCCGTACAGCGAGCTCGACCGCACCGACGGCGTCATGGACGGGAACGGGAGCCTCTCGCTCTACAACCGGGTCGGCGACTTCGACCCCACCGGGATCTCCGGGGCGAGCAACTTCGGCTCCGGCGTCGAGCCCGGTTACTGCGACCCCGGCCCCAACACCGACCAGGCGGCGAACTGCGACGCCATGGAGGACGACCGGCGCAGCAACAACGTCGTCGGCCCGCACACCAAGCGGATCAGCCCCGGAAGCTGGTCGAAGTACTTCTTCGACCTGACGACGGGCTGGCGCGGTGGCTACACCGTCATCCCCGCGTCGACCACGAGCCATGACGGCGCGGGCCAGGTCCAGCCCGGTCAGACGTTCACGAGCTTCCAGAGCCTCAACAACACCGGGACGCAGCCGATGTCCGAGGTCGGGATGTGCGACGTGTTCGACGCCACGATGCTCAAGCTCGTCCCGCTCAACCAGGATGCGACGGCGGCGGGCCAGTCGGCGCACGCGTTCCCGGACGGCATGTACTCCGCGATCATCAACCGGACCACCTCCAGCGTCGTCGACCCCACCGCGACGCTGCAGGCGGACCAGGCCAACTGGGTGACCGAGTACGGCACGGTCGACACCTCCGGCGACGACCCCGACCTCGGGACGTTCGACACCGCCAACGACCGCTGGACCGGCGACTGGACGAGGCAGAAGGCCGCGACCAACCGGCAGTGCGGTGACGCCGCCATGACGTGGTACGCCTCCCCGGAGGACGTTCCCGGTGGCGTCGACGCCGTGAACGCGGTCCGCGTGCGCGCCGTGGCCGGACGCGAGATCACGTCCGGCTACGGGGTCTACTGGCTCCTCGCCATGGAGCAGCGCGACACCTACAACGGCGGTCCGCACGCCGGCAAGGCGATCAGGTCGGGGACGGTCGCGGCGAACTTCGGCTCGGTCCGGACCTCGAACTGGCTCTCGACCTGGCGCAACGCGGACTACATCCCGGGCGCCGGCACCACCGACGGCGGGACGCACATCGGCGAGAGCTCGATCAGCTCGGGCGACCGCTGGACCGTCACGCGGGCCGTGATGCGGCTGCAGAAGCGCACGGTCGCCGGAGAGGTCGGGGGCGAGCCCGCCTCGGGTGTGTCCGACTACGGTGTCACCGGCGCCGCGCTGGCCGGCAAGCCGGTCATCTGGGAGATCACGCCGACGCTGACGGCGAGCTCCGACAGCCCAGCACCCGTCCAGAACGTCGTCGTCACGGACACGCTGCCCGCCTACGTCGTCTACGACGAGGCGGGGACGCAGGCGCTCGCGACGGCCGGCGGCTTCCCGGTCCCCTCCTCCGCCACGGTGAACGGCGACGGCACGACGACGCTCGTCTGGAACCTGGGGGCGCGCACGCCGAACCAGGACCTGCCCGTGCTCAGGATCGCCACGCACACGGACGCCATGGCGCCGCCGAACACGACGGCGATCAACTGGGCGGAGATCACCGCCGACGGCGTCGTGTCCGTCCGGGCGCACCGGGACGACCACGTCATCCGTATCGAGCAGTCGGGTCAGGTCCAGCTCAAGAAGTCGGTGGACCGGACCCTCGACCTGCAGGACGACGACCAGCTCTACACGCTCGAGGTGAAGAACTTCAGCGAGACGCTGGCGATCCAGCCCCCGACGGTCTACGACGTGCTGCCGTACAACGGTGACGCGACGAACACCGCCAACGTCCAGCGCAACCCCGAGTCGACGTACGCGGGCACCAACCTCCTCCGGGAGGCCCCGACGGCGTTCGACTTCGACGGCACGACGGAGCGTGCGGGCACGTTCTACTACACGACGGTTCCGGGCGCCGACGTGCCGCAGCGCCAGCAGGACGACACCGACCCGTCGATCTGGTCGACCACGTTCACGCCGGACGCGACGGGCTTCAAGTTCGTCTCGGACAGCGCCCTGGCGACGACCGCCGACGCCTCCCGGTCCGGCATCAGGATCACCTTCCGGACCGACCAGGCCGACAACGACCCGGGCGACATCTACACCAACCGGTTCACCGCGACCAGCCCGACCCTCAACCAGGGGAACCAGCTGCTCACCTCGAACACGGTCTCGGTGCGCGTCGTCGGCTTCTCGGTCGGCGACCTCGTCTGGATCGACGTCAACGCCAACGGCAGGTACGACGTCGGCGTCGACCGTCCGGCGCCCGAGGGCGTCGAGGTCCGCGTGCTGTGCAACTGCGGCGACGAGGACGGGCCGACGATCCTTGCGACCACCCACACGGACGCCGATGGCCGGTGGGTCGTGAACGACCTCGCGGCCGGCAACTACAACATCGCGATCCCGAGCGCCGAGTTCCGACCCGGCGGGCTGCTGGAGGGCTACCTCCCGGCTCCCGGCGCAGTCGAGGCGGGGAACGAGGCGAACGGTCTGCCGGACGTCAACGAGGACGTGGACCACCACGCCGCGGCGTACCCGGCCGACGCGCCCGACGCCTACCGGGACGGCGTCTACGTCCTCGGCGGCGTCACGCTGTCGGCCGACACCGACGCAGACCCGATCCAGGGCCTCGAGCCGCTGAACGACAACGTCGCCGGCCTGGTCCTCCCGCTGCTCACCACGGACGACTTCACCAACCTCACGCTCGACATGGCCCTCGTGCCGCCGGGCGAGTTCACGGTGGCGAAGGCGCTCGCCGGTAACGGGGCCGATGACTACGGCACGGGCCCGTTCTCGATCGTCGTGACCTGCACGAGGAACGGCGCCGACGTCGCGGGCTACCCGAGGACGGTGACGTTCACCGGCGCCGGCTCGGAGACGCTCAGGGCTCCCCACGGCTCCGTCTGCACCGCGGTCGAGTCCGTCGACGGCGGCGCGACGTCCCACGTGGTCGCACCGGAGAACGGTCTCGTCATCACGGGCGAGAGCGCCGAGCAGAACGGGTCGCTCACCGCGACCAACACGTTCGACCTCGGCTCGCTCCGGGTGCGCAAGACGACCTCCGGCGTCGGCGCGGCCCTCGCGGAGAGCCGCACCTTCGACTTCTCGGTCGCCTGCTCGTTCAACGGGACGGCCAACGCCTTCACCGGTACCACGTCGGTCACCGTGAACGGGGCGGGCGAGGCCGTGTCGGAGCCCGTCACGGGCATCCCGGTCGGCGCGTCCTGCGTCGTCACGGAGACGAGCAGCGGTGGCGCCGACACGACGCCCGCGCCGTCGTCGCCGGTGATCATCGACGGCGACGCCGGGACCGTCCAGGAGGTGGCGTTCGAGAACGTCTTCTCGGCGGGCACGGTGTCCGTCGTGAAGCGGATCGACGGTGCGCTCGCCGACGACGCTTTCCTTGCCGGTCTCTCCTACCGGGTCCAGCTCACCTGCGCCACGAGTGCCGACGCGGAGCCGCTGTACCAGGAGACGCTCACGCTGACGCCGGGCACCCCGGTCAGGGCCGTGCGCGGCGGCGTGGACGTCCTCCTCCCCCTCGGCACGCACTGCTGGGCGACGGAGACGGGGACGCAGGGCGCGTCGGCGGTCACGATCACGCAGAGCACGTTCGCGACCGGCGCCGTCGTCGCGGCGGGCAACGCCGCGACGCCGCAGGCGCTGGCGATCGAGGTGAGCAACGAGTTCGAGCCCGCCGAGATCAGGGTCTCCAAGGCCGTCGTCGGTCCGCCGTCGACCGCCGACTACGTCTTCAACGCCACGTGCACCTACCCGGTGACGGACGCCGAGGGCAACGTCACGGACACGCCGTACCCGCTCGCCGAGGAGGACGCGACCTTCACGCTCGCGAACGGCGGGTCGAAGACGTTCACGGTCCCGAAGGGCGCCACCTGCGCCGTCACGGAGGATCTCTCGGGTCTCGACGACACCGAGAGGGCGAACCTGACGGTGACCTACCAGGACACGGACCGGGCGACGGAGGACGACCCGGACGCCGACGCGACCGACGGCGTCGTGACGGACGTCGAGGGTGGCGACAACGGGGTGGCCGTGACCAACACGTTCGCCGCCGGCACCTTCGACATCGTCAAGACGGTCACCGGGTCGGGCGCCGGCCTCGGCGAGGGTGCGTACACGTTCGACGTCGTCTGCACCGCCTACGGCCAGGAGGAGCCGTGGTACGCGACCACGGTCACCCTCACGGGCGACGGGGCGGGCGAGATCCGCTCCGACGTGATCGACGGGCTGGAGAACGAGGGCACGGGGCTCCCGGTGGGCGCCGCCTGCGTCATCACCGAGGTCGCCGACGGCGGTGCCGACGCGACGCCGGCTCCGGTCCTGGTCACGATCGACGACGACCCGCAGACGGTTCAGCACGCGCTCTTCACGAACGCGTTCTCGGCCGGCACGGTCGAGATCGTGAAGACGCTCGACGGCACGGCCAAGGACTCGGAGCTCCTCAACGGTCTCACTTACCCGACCCTCCTGACCTGTGCCGTCGAGCGCGGCGAGGAGACGCTGGAGCTGTATTCCGGCATCCACGACCTCGTGCCCGGCGTGGTCCAGACCGCGCAGGTCGAGGTCGAGGGCGTGCTCCAGGACGTGCTCCTCCCGATCGGCACGCACTGCTGGGCCGAGGAGCTCGTCTCCCAGGGCGCCAGCACCGTGACGATCGCGAACGGCTCGTACGAGACCGGCGCCGTGGTCGAGACCGGCAACGTCGAGGCGCCGCAGCGGCTGTCGCTCGAGGTGGTCAACACCTTCGACCTGGCCGAGCTGACCGTCGCCAAGAAGGTCGTCGGCCCGGACCCGGGAGGCCCGTACTCGTTCGAGCTGGCCTGCACGTTCGACGTCACGATGCCGGGCGGCACGACGGCGACGGCCGTCCCGCTCGACGCCGAGGACGCGTCCTTCGCCCTCGAGGCCGGCCAGTCGCGCACCGTCGCGGTGCCGGCGGGCGCGACCTGCCAGGTGAAGGAGACCAACGTCCCGGCGACGGCGACGGTCGGCATCCTCGACAGTGACGGCACGACCGCCGGGGGCAGGACGGACGGCGTGGTCGCGACGATCACCGGCGCCGACAACCGGGTCGACGTGACGAACACCTTCCCGGTGCCGGCCGGGACCACCCCGGAGACGGGTGTGAGCGGCGGCCTCGTCGGCGCCGGTGTCGTCGGGACGCTGCTGGTGGCGGGAGGCCTCGTGCTCCTCGCCCTCCGGCGTCGTCGACAGGCCGCCTAGCGGCACGTCGTCCCGGTCGGTGGAGCCACGCTCCGCCGACCGGGACGAGGCCGGCCGGGGCTCCCCGGCTGGCCCCAGGACGCGGTACCGCGGTCGTGGAGCTGCCCTCACAGCTCCCGGCGAGGCTGCCCCCATCGGCCCCGCCAGGACCCGGTTCCGTACCGGAACGGAGCGATGTCCCCTCACGCCACCGACCGGCCCCCACCCTCTCACCGACCCGATGCCCCGACGGGTCGACGGTCAGGGGACTACCGAGCTGAGCGCCGACCCGACGGTCGAGCCGGGTCGGTGAGAGGGCGAAGGGCCGGGCACCGGAGATCTCCGGTGCCCGGCCCGTTCGTCGTCCTCGGCCGTGGGGGACGGCGGGACGGGACCACCCGAGATGAGGTACAGCCAGCTCGGGAGCCGCCGACTCTCCTCGGATAGATGTCAGTACCCCTCCATAGCCTGATCCAGCAGGCAACCACACACGGAGGAGAACAACGATGACGAAGAGATCCAACCCGAGCCAGCGGGCCACCACCGGCCGGGAGAGCCAGTCCGTTCAGGTCGGTCGCGACATGAAGGGGGCGATCGTCGGGCAAGGTGGCATTCACATCGGCGACGGGAACAGCGGTGGCATCAGCATCACGACGCTCGCTGCTGGAGACGAACCCAGGCCCACCTTCCAGGTCGAGAGCCGCAAGCGGGTTCCGCTGTCCAGCCGCGTGCTCGGGGCGCTCGCAACGCTCGTCACGCTCATCGGCTTCGGAACGGGCGCGTACTCGCTGCGAGATCTCGCTGCCCTCTTCAGGGGCGTGGGCTCGGACGGTGTCACGTCACCCCTCGCCAGCGCACCGCAGGTGCTGCTTCCCTCGCCCGGGGTCACCATCGTCGCGCTGCTGCTCATCGTCGTCGGCGCACTCGGTTTCCGCTTCGTCCACTTTCTCGGGCGACACCTCCTGCACCTGCCGAGGTGGTCCGGTGCGCGAGCATGGGCTGGGATCAAGAACGAACGTGGCGTGACCCATCCGTACTCGATGCGTCTCGTCATGGAGTGCCCGCGCGTGGAGTGCCAGGGCCGCGCGATGCGGTTTCGCCGGGTACCTGCCACATGGGTGGCCACGGGGAACCCGCTGAAGCCGCGCCATGTCACCTCGTGGAGCTCGGTGGCACAGTGCCCTCGGGACAGCCGGCACGATCTGGCGGTCGATCTCGCCGACAACGACTTCGATCACGCGCTCGCTCGATAGGAACGGGGGAAGGACGTCGCGATGGTGGGTGCGTCTGCACCACGGTGGCGGGCTGGCCAGCGCGCTCGCGTCAGGCCAGCGAGGCGGCCGCTCGCGCGGCGGCGGAGCGCAGGTCGTCGGCCGACGGGCCGGCCCCGAGCACCTCGCGCGAGGACGAGGCGAGCACCTGCTGCCAGGCCTCCCCCACCACGGCGCGGACCGACTGGGCCGACCCGCCCTGCGCGCCGACGCCGGGCATGAGCAGGGGGCCGCGAACCCCGACCAGGTCGACGCCGGCCGCGCGCGCCGCCTCGCCGATGGTCGCGCCGACGACGAGGCCGACGCTGCCGAGCGACCGGGACGCACCCGGGTCGCCGCCAGCGGCCAGCTCCTCCGCGTTGAGTGCGGCGGCCGCGCGCGCGATCGTCGCGGCGACGCTGCGGCCCTCGTCGGTATCGGAGCGCGCGAGCTGCACCGATGCGCCCTCGGGGTTCGACGTCAGGCACAGGACGAACACGCCCCGGCCCGCGGCCAGCGCCGTGTCGATCGCCGGGGCGAGCGAGCCGAAGCCGAGGTACGGCGAGAGGGTCACGGCATCGCCGGCCAGCGGCGAGCCCTCGCGCAGGAAGGCGTCGGCGTACCCCTGCATCGTCGAGCCGATGTCGCCGCGCTTCGCGTCGACGATCGTGAGGACACCGGCGGCGCGGGCGGCGGCGATCGTCTCCTCCAGGACGGCGATGCCGGCCGAACCGTGTCGCTCGTAGAAGGCCGCCTGGGGCTTGAGGGCCGCGACGGACCCGGCCAGCGCCTCGACCACGCGCAGCGAGAACTCGCGCAGGCCGGTGGCGTCGTCGGCCAGCCCCCACGCGGTCAGGAGCTGCGGGTGCGGGTCGATGCCGACGCACAGCCGGCCGGTGGCGTCGATCGCCCCGGCCAGCCGCTCGCCGAACGGCCGCGCGCCGGCGCTCACGCCGACGCCCCGACGCTCGTCGCCGCCTCGTCGAGCGCCGCCTGCCGTGCCGCGTCGTACTCCTGGAGGGAGGCGACGGTGAACGGGCCGCGGCGCAGCGCCTCGATCGCGAGGACCGCGACGCCGAACTGCTGCGTCGTGGTGATGATCGGCTTGTCCGCCGCCGTCGTGGCCGTCCGGATGTCGTAGCCGTCGGCGCGCGCGCCCTGACCGTTCGGCGTGTTGACCACCATGTCGATCTCTCCCCCGGTGATGAGGTCGAGGATCGTCGGCTCGTCGTTCGGACCGCGGCCGTCGGACGCCTTGCGCACGACGCGCGCCTCGATCCCGTAGCGGCGCAGCACGTCGGCGGTTCCGGCGGTCGCGATGACGTCGAACCCGAGCTCGACGAGCCGGGCGACCGGGAAGACGATCGAGCGCTTGTCGCGGTCGGCGACCGAGACGAAGACCGTCCCCGACATCGGCAGCCCGCCGTACGCCGCGGCCTGCGACTTGGCGAACGCCAGCGGCACGTCGGTGTCCATGCCCATGACCTCGCCGGTCGAGCGCATCTCCGGCCCGAGCACCGTGTCGACCACGGTGCCGTTCGCCGTCCGGAACCGCTTGAACGGCAGCACGGCCTCCTTGATCGCCACGGGCGAGTCGGCCGGGAGCTGCGAGCCGTCGCGCTCGGGCAGCACACCGCGCTCGCGCAGGGACGCGATGCTCTCCCCCGCCATGACGTGCGCGGCCGCCTTCGCCAGCGGGACGCCGGTCGCCTTGGCGACGAACGGGACGGTCCGCGACGCGCGCGGGTTCGCCTCGAGCACGTAGAGCGTGTCCGACGACAGCGCGTACTGGACGTTGAGCAGCCCCCGTACGCCGACGCCGCGGGCGATCGCCTCGGTCGAGGCCTTGATCCGCTCGATCTCCTTGCGCGAGATGGTCACCGACGGCAGGACGCACGCCGAGTCGCCGGAGTGGATCCCGGCCTCCTCGATGTGCTCCATGATCCCGCCGAGGTACATCTCCTCGCCCTCGAACAGCGCGTCGACGTCGATCTCGATCGCCTCGTCGAGGAACCGGTCGATGAGCACCGGGGCCTCGAACACCGCGCCATCGCCGTCCGACCCCGCCAGCATCGGCGTGGCCCGGCGCACGTAGTCGGTGAGCTGCTCGGCGTCGTACACGATCTCCATGCCGCGCCCGCCGAGCACGTAGGACGGCCGCACGAGCACGGGGAACCCGACGCCGTCGGCCACCTCGAGCGCCTGCGCCAGCGTCGTCGCCGTCCCGAAGGCCGGCGCCGGCAGACCGGCGGAGACGAGGACGCCGCCGAACACGCCGCGGTCCTCGGCCGCGTCGATCGCCTCGGGCTGCGTGCCCCAGATCGGCACGCCGGCGCGGGCCAGGTCCTCGGCCAGCGAGAGCGGCGTCTGGCCGCCGAGCTGGACGATGACGCCGGCGACCGGGCCGACGGCGCACTCCGCGTCGTACACCTCGAGGACGTCCTCGAGCGTGAGCGGCTCGAAGTAGAGGCGGTCGGCCGTGTCGTAGTCGGTCGAGACCGTCTCGGGGTTGCAGTTGACCATGACGGTCTCGTACTCGTCCTTGAGGGTGAGCGCCGCGTGGACGCACGAGTAGTCGAACTCGATGCCCTGGCCGATCCGGTTCGGCCCCGAGCCGAGGATGAGCACGGCCGGGCGGGTGCGCGGGCGCACCTCGGTCTCGGCGTCGTAGGAGGAGTAGTGGTACGGCGTGCGCGCCTCGAACTCGGCCGCGCAGGTGTCGACCGTCTTGTAGACGGGACGCAGGCCGTAGGCGTGCCGGATCTCCCGCACGGTCTGCTCCGACAGCCCCCGGATCTGCGCGATCTGCCGGTCGGAGAACCCGTGCCGCTTGGCGAGCGCCAGCACCTCGGGGTCGAGCGCGTCGGCGGCCTGGAGCTGCTCGGCGATCTCCTGGAGCAGCACGATCTGGTCGAGGAACCAGGGGTCGATCTTGGTCGCGTCGAACAGCTCCTCGACGGTCGCGCCGCCGCGGATCGCCTGCTGCACCTGGAGCAGCCGCTCCTCGGTCGGGACGCGCGCCGCCTCGACCAGCGCGAGGGCCTCCTCGCGCGTCGGCCGCGGGGAGTCCCAGTGGAACGCCACGCCCTTCTTGTCGATCGAGCGCAGCGCCTTCTGCAGCGCCTCGGTGTAGTTGCGCCCGAGCGCCATCGCCTCGCCGACGGACTTCATCGTGGTGGTAAGGGTCGGGTCGGCGGCCGGGAACTTCTCGAACGCGAACCGCGGCACCTTGACCACGACGTAGTCGATCGCCGGCTCGAAGCTGGCCGGCGTCGAGCCCGTGATGTCGTTGGGGATCTCGGCGAGCGTGTAGCCGACAGCCAGGCGCGCCGCGATCTTCGCGATCGGGAAGCCCGTCGCCTTGGAGGCGAGGGCGGAGGAGCGCGAGACGCGCGGGTTCATCTCGATGACGATGACGCGGCCCGTCTCCGGGTGCACGGCGAACTGGATGTTGCAGCCCCCCGTGTCGACGCCGACCTCGCGGATGACCGCGATCGCGATGTCCCGCAGGTTCTGGTACTCGCGGTCGGTCAGCGTGAGCGCCGGCGCCACCGTGATCGAGTCGCCCGTGTGGACGCCGACCGGGTCGACGTTCTCGATCGAGCAGACGACGACGCAGTTGTCGCTCCGGTCCCGCATGAGCTCGAGCTCGTACTCCTTCCAGCCGAGGATCGACTCCTCCAGGAGCACCTCGGTGGTCGGCGAGTACTGCAGGCCGGCGCCGGCGATCGAGCGCAGGTCGGCCTCGTCGAACGCGATGCCCGACCCGAGACCGCCCATGGTGAACGAGGGCCGCACGACGAGCGGGTAGCCGAGCTGGTCGGCCGCCGCCAGGCACTCGTCCATCGTGTGCGCGATGACGGAGCTGGCCACCTCGGCGCCGCACCGCTCGACGACGGCCTTGAAGAGCTGGCGGTCCTCGCCCTGCTTGATGGCGTCGACCTTGGCGCCGATGAGCTCGACGCCGTACTCGTCCAGGACCCCCGACTCGTGCAGCGCGACGGCCGTGTTGAGGGCCGTCTGGCCGCCGAGCGTCGGCAGCAGCGCGTCGGGACGCTCCTTGGCGATGATGCTCGTGACGACCTCGGGCGTGATCGGCTCGACGTAGGTCGCGTCGGCGAACTCCGGGTCCGTCATGATCGTGGCCGGGTTGGAGTTGACGAGGATGACCCGCAGGCCCTCCTCGCGCAGGACGCGGCACGCCTGGGTGCCGGAGTAGTCGAACTCGGCGGCCTGACCGATGACGATCGGGCCGGAGCCGATGACCAGGACGGAGCGAAGGTCCTCGCGGCGAGGCATCAGGCGTTCTCCTTACGGACCTTGATCAGGTCGACGAGCCGGTCGAAGAGGTAGCCGGCGTCGTGCGGGCCGGCCGCCGCCTCCGGGTGGTACTGGACGGAGAAGGCCGGGATGTCGAGGCAGCGCAGCCCCTCGACCACCCGGTCGTTGAGACCGACGTGCGACACGACGACGCGGCCGTAGCGGCCCCCGCCGAACGGTGCGAGGGCCTCGGGGCCGACGGGCACGTCGACGGCGAACCCGTGGTTGTGGGCGGTGATCTCCACGCGCCCGGTCGCCACGTCCATGACGGGCTGGTTGATCCCGCGGTGGCCGAACGTCAGCTTGTAGGTGTCGAACCCGAGCGCGCGGCCGAGGATCTGGTTGCCGAAGCAGATGCCGAAGTACGGGATCCGTGCGTCGAGGACGCCGCGCAGCAGCTCGACCTCCTGGTCGGCCGCGGCCGGGTCGCCGGGGCCGTTGGAGAAGAACACGGCGTCGGGCGAGTAGGCGAGGATCTCCTCGAGCGTGAGGCCCATCGGGACGACGACGACGCGCAGCCCGCGCTCGGCCATCCGGATCGGCGTCATGTCCTTGATCCCGAGGTCGACGGCGACGACGGTGCCGATCTGCTCGGTCCCCTCGGGCGGCTCGACGACGTAGGCCTCCGGCGTCGTGACCTCGCGGGCGAGGTCCGACCCGGCCATGACGGGCGCCGACCGCACGCGCTCGACGAGCGCGCCGACGAGGTGCTCCCCGACCAGCGGCGGCAGCGCCTCGCCCGAGAAGATGCCGGCGCGCATCGCCCCGGCGTCGCGCAGGTGGCGGGTGAGGGCGCGGGTGTCGATCCCGGCGAGGCCGACGATCGACTGCGCGGCGAGCTCCTCGTCCAGCGTCGTCGTCGAGCGCCAGCTCGACGCCCGGCGGGCGGGCTCGCGCACGACGAAGCCGGCGACCCAGATCCGGGTCGACTCCTCGTCGTCGAGGTTCATGCCCGTGTTCCCGATGTGCGGGGCGGTCATGACGACGATCTGGCGGTGGTAGCTGGGGTCGGTCAGCGTCTCCTGGTAGCCGGTCATGCCGGTGGCGAAGACGATCTCCCCGAGGGTCTCGCCGCGCGCGCCCCAGGCGCGGCCCTCGAAGCAGGTGCCGTCCTCGAGGACGAGGTAGGCGACGTCAGGTGTGCTCATGCGGTGGGCTGCCCTTTCTGGGTGGTGCCGGCAGGTGAGTCGAGTGGGGCGGTCGGCGTGTCCGGCGGAGCTGACGGCTCGCCGGGGGCGAGGGCGTTGACGGCGTCGACGAGCCGGTCGAGGTCGCGGGAGTAGCGGGGGCGGACACCCGTGTCGAGCTCGCGGTCGCCGAGCCGCCAGCGCACGACGACGAGGCCGCCGGCGTCGGCCACCTTCCCGGCGATGCCGCGCTCCCGCCGGGCGACGACGAGGTCGCGGGCGGGCACGGCGACGTCGGGGGCGCCGCGCCGGGCGAGCAGCAGACCGCGCTCGTCGACGTAGGCCGTGACGGCCGAGCGGACCCCGAGGCCCGCCGCGGCGATCCGGTCGAGCCAGTCCCCCGCCGTCGTCGTCGAGACGTAGATGCCCTCGACGACGAGCCCGCCGGGGGCGTCCGCGGGGAACGGCTCCCACGGCTCGGTCAGCTCGGCCAGGCCGGCGCCCGTGCGGCGGGCGCGGCGTCGCCAGCCCCACCACATGGCGCCGAGCGCGACCAGGGCGATGAGCACGCAGACCGCGGCGGCGAGCCCCCGGTTCATGCGCCGGCCACCGGGGCGAGCTCGCCGTCGGCGACGGTCGGGCGTCCGCGCAGGAACGTCCAGCGCACGCGCCCCGGCAGCTCGAGCCCCGCGTACGGCGAGTTCCGGCTCCGCGAGTGGTGCTCGGCCGGCGCGACCGTGCGGCGCGCGGCGGGGTCGTAGAGCACGATCGTCGCCGGCTCCCCCGCCTCGAGCGGGCGGCCGTGGTCGGCGAGGCCGCCGATCCGGGCCGGCTCGACCGACAGGACGCGGGCGACGTCCGCCCAGGTGAACAGGCCGCTGTCGACCATGACCTGCTGGACGACGCTGAGCGCCGTCTCGAGCCCGGTCATGCCGAACGCTGCGGCCGACCACTCGCAGTCCTTGTCCTGGAGCGCGTGCGGCGCGTGGTCGGTCGCGACGACGTCGATCGTCCCGTCGGCCAGGCCGGCCCGCACGGCGGCGACGTCCTCGGCCGTCCGCAGCGGCGGGTTGACCTTGTACACCGGGTCGTAGGAGCGGGCGAGCTCATCGGTCAGCAGGAGGTGGTGCGGCGTGGCCTCGGCGGTCACGTCGATCCCGCGCTCCTTCGCCCAGCGGACGATCTCGACGCTGCCGGCGGTCGAGAGGTGCTGGACGTGCAGGCGTCCGCCGACGTGCTCGGCCAGCAGCACGTCGCGCGCGATGATCGCCTCCTCGGCGACCGCCGGCCAGCCGGCGAGGCCGATCTCCGCCGAGACCGTTCCCTCGTGCATCTGGGAGCCCTCGGTGAGCCGCGGCTCCTGCGCGTGCTGCGCCACGACGCCGTCGAACGCCTTCGTGTACTCCAGCGCGCGGCGCATCAGGACGGGGTCGTGGACGCACTTGCCGTCGTCGGAGAAGACGCGGACGCGCGCGGCCGAGTCGGCCATCGCGCCGAGCTCGGCGAGCCGCTCGCCCCCGAGCCCGACCGTCACGGCGCCGACCGGGATGACGTCGGCATAGCCGGCGTCGCGGCCGAGCCGCCAGACCTGCTCGACGACGCCGGCCGTGTCCGCGACGGGCGAGGTGTTCGCCATCGCGTGGACGGCCGTGAAGCCGCCGGCGGCCGCTGACCGCGTGCCGGTGAGGATCGTCTCGGCGTCCTCCCGGCCGGGCTCGCGCAGGTGGGTGTGCAGGTCGACGAGACCCGGCAGCGCGATGAGCCCGGTGCCGTCGACGACGACGAGGTCGTCCCCGTCGCGGTCCTTCGCCGCCGCGGCGGCGTCCGCGCCGACCGCGGCGATGACGCCGTCGGCGAGCAGGAGGTCGGTCGGCTCGCCGCCGAGCGGCGAGACACCGGTGACGAGGTAGGCGGTGGTCGGGGTCGTCGGGGCGGTCACGGGAGCTCCTCCTGGCTGGTGCCGGCGTGGCCGGCGAGGACGGTGTAGAGCACGGCCATGCGGACCGAGACGCCGTTGGAGACCTGCTCGACCACGGTCGAGCGCGGGGAGTCGGCGGCCTCGGCCGAGATCTCCAGGCCGCGGTTCATCGGGCCGGGGTGCATGACGATGGCGTGCGGCGAGACGGACTCGAGCCGGGCGAGGCGCCCGGAGTCCAGCCCGTAGCGACGCGAGTACTCCAGCTCGGACGGGAAGAAGCCGCCGTTCATCCGCTCGCGCTGGACGCGCAGCATCATGACGGCGTCGGGCGCGCCGGCCGCGGCGTCGCCCGCGATGGTGGCGTCGAGGTCGAACGACGTGTCGCACGTCCACTCCTCGACGCCGACCGGCAGGAGCGTCGGCGGGGCGACGAGCGTGACGCGGGCGCCGAGCGTGTGCAGCAGCTCGACGTTCGAGCGCGCGACGCGGGAGTGCAGGACGTCGCCGACGATGACGACGTGCCGACCCGCGAGGTCGCCCTGACCGTCGGAGAGGTGCCGGCGCAGGGTGAAGGCGTCGAGCAGCGCCTGCGTCGGGTGCTGGTGGGTGCCGTCGCCCGCGTTGACGACGGGGGTGTCGATCCAGCCGGCGTGCGCCAGCCGGTGCGGGGCGCCGGAGGCCGAGTGGCGGACGACGACCGCGTCCGCGCCGATCGCCCGCAGCGTCTGCGCCGTGTCCTTGAGGGACTCGCCCTTGGAGACGCTCGACCCCTTCGCGGAGAAGTTGATGACGTCGGCCGAGAGGCGCTTGGCCGCGGCCTCGAACGAGATCCGGGTCCGCGTGGAGTCCTCGAAGAACAGGTTGACGACCGTGAGGCCACGCAGCGCCGGGAGCTTCTTGATCTGCCGGGACTGGGTCTGCGCCATCGCCTCGGCGGTGTCGAGCAGGCTGACGGCCTCGTCGCGCGTGAGGTCGCGGGCGTCGAGAAGGTGCTTCATCGCCGTGCTCCGTCCGGGGTGGGCTGGGCCGAGATGCTGACGTAGTCGTCGCCGTCGGTCTCGACGAGGCGGACCTGGACCCGCTCGCTCGTCGCCGTCGGCAGGTTCTTGCCGACGTAGTCGGCCCGGATCGGGAGCTGACGGTGGCCGCGGTCGACGAGCGCCACGAGCTGGACGGCCGCCGGCCGGCCGACGTCGGTGAGCGCGTCGAGCGCCGCCCGGATCGTCCGGCCGGAGAAGAGCACGTCGTCGACCAGGACGACGGTCCGGCCGTCGATGCCGCTCGCCGGCAGGCGGGGCGGGGGGAGGGCGCGGGGGGGGGTGGCCCGCAGGGCGTCGCCGGAGGGCGGGCTCGCGAGCCCGCCCACCCGGACCGGGGTGGCGGGGGTCTCCCCCGCGCGGGCACGGGCCGCCGCCAGCCCGCTCCTCTCGGCGAGCCGCCTGGCCCGGGGGGCGCCCCCGGCGCGGAGGCCGGGCCGGGCGGTGGCCCTGGCGCGCGGGC
>Ga0066256_1001242_pt1 | contig 37754 bp, 35 predicted proteins | sample ThiBio_1000_biof_FD_87107 | JGI IMG/M metagenome (GOLD analysis project Ga0066256, IMG submission 87107) | Wastewater bioreactor microbial communities from Cape Town, South Africa - Thiocy_expt_1000_biof (version 2) | ecosystem: Engineered > Bioreactor > Thiocyanate-remediating >... | reverse complement strand
AACGTACATGGTGGGCGCGACGCCAAACCGATCGTCGGCTGTGTAGGCAGGCCAGTCATTAGAAACCACGAGGTAAGAACGCAACAGCGGCGCGTGCCGGGCGCCGTGTGCGGGTCCTCCAATCCACCGCTGACCCGCGCGGTAAATTGGATTGACGCGAAGGATTTCGATGGGACGGATCCTGGCCCTGACTCTTTCTATCGCGGCGGCAAAGTCTTCCTCCTGCTCGGACGAGAAGGCGCCAAGGATCGGCTCGAGATCCGCCCGGACGAGACGAGCGGCGTCATCGACGTCGACCGCCGTTGCGAGGCGCGCACGCAGCTGTCTGGCAAATGCCTCTGTCTGTGTCGCCGATGCCACGAAGTCCCCCAGCCTGAAAGTTCGAGTCCTCTCTCGTTTCCGTTGTGCACAGCGACTACCGAAGCGACAAGTCTATTCTAGCAGATCGAACTACTTGCGGGCCGCTGGCGGCGTTGACGGATGGCGATGTGGGCTCAGCCAGTCGATGTAAGAAGTGGTTCGTCAGCAACATCCATGACTTCGTCACGGTCGGCGGTCAGAATCGCGTACAGAGCCTCGCCGATCCAGCGCGCGAGTAGAGGTGGCACGGCATTTCCCACTTGGGTGTACTGCTGCGTGCGATTTCCCTTGAACAGATAGTTGTCAGGGAAGGTCTGCAGTCGCGCAGCTTCCCTGACTGTCAGGCTTCGGCACTGAAGCGGATCGGGATGGATGAAATAGTGCCCATCCTTGGAAATGTGGCTCGTCACCGTTGTCGACGGGCCGGTGGCGAGCTGGACCCTGAATCGGTCGGCGAATTTGCCGGATGTCCAGTTTTCGTGCGCCGGCGCCAGCTCCTCCGGAAAGTCTGACGCCTTCGGTGATTTGCCTGTGACCTCGGCAAAAACGGCAGCAAAGAAGTAGCGCGCAAGATCGCTACCCATGTGGCTCCGCGTCGCATGGTTCGGGAGCGTTTCCAGCTTCGCATCGGTCAGCCAGTCCCGCAAATCCGCCGGACAGTTTTCAGAAATCCCGACACCAAATCCTTCGCGACCTGGGACATCGTTCAGCGCCGCAAAGCGGCGGTGATACTCGCTGGCCCGTTCGGCGAAGGCAGCGTGCTGTTCATCCGTCAGATTGGTCTCCAGCTCGGCTACAAAGGCCATCGCCGTGAGCACGATAGCGCGCCAGGCGTCAGGTCCATCTGCCTCCTGGCTCAGGCCGCTTCGCAGTCGGGGCATGCCGGACAGGGCATGGCCGACTGTCGTCTTCAGATTGTGTCGGATCATGAGATCAGCCAGCGCCCGATCCGGCAGGTCTTCAGCGAGGTCAGAGCGCAGTCCGACCACTATCACGCGATGGCGCGCCTGGGGCACGCCGAAGTCCTCGGCACGTACTATGAAGTCGGGCGCGCGCGGCTCGAAGCGGCCAAGATCAAGCTGCTGTCGACGGCGCGGATCAAGTGCGATCAGCCGATATTTTCGCCCGCCTTCGCGTTCTCCTCGGAGGTCGCGGAGGACCTGATCGAAGATGCGGTTTTCACCGTCCACCGAGGACGACAGCATTCCCTTCACGTTTTCCATGACGAAGGCGGCAGGGTTCAGGCGGTCCAGGATCCGGATATATTCCTGGTAGAGGAAATGCCTGTTGTCCTCGAGCGCTACGTAGCCCTCCTTGCCCGCGTTACGTGAACGGCCGGCGAGCGAGTAAGCCTGACATGGCGGCCCGCCGATCAAGATGACATTGCCACCGCTCTCTTCGCGAATCGCGTCCAGTCGCGCGTCAAGCCGTTCTGCAGGGTCCTCGTTACCGAGTTCGAGCTTCCAGGCTTCCTTTTCCGCAGCCGTCCACTCATCCGGATACAGCGAAGCCCAGTCAGGCTCCGCGATCTTCCCGTTGATGAAGTCGTAGTAGACAGCGGGAAGCACTTCGTCGAACTGGCGCAGGAAGCTGCGGAGGCGTAACGTCTCGTGCGCCGATGTTTCCTTCTCGATCGACAGGGCGATGCTGAAGGCATGCTCGTCGCCGGCACCGGGAACGCTCGAAAATCCCTCGGCCAGTCCCCCCGGGCCTGCAAAAATGTCGACTACCGAATATCTTGGCAAGACTCGCACGCTTTCTATAGGTCAGGCAAAGGGATGATGATTACCATCATCGACGCGAAATGACAGGCCGCTCTCCATGGTCGACGTAGTCGATGCAGCGACGCGATCGCGCATGATGTCTGGCATCCGCGGCACGGACACGCGTCCGGAGACCTTTCTGCGCAAGGCGCTCCATCGTGCCGGGTTCAGATATAGGCTGCACGCGGCGAAGCTTCCCGGGCGGCCCGATATCGTGCTTGCCTCCCGGCGCGCTGCGATCTTCATGCACGGCTGCTTCTGGCATCGCCATGAGGGTTGTCACTGGTGCACGACACCGGCCAGCAATGTCGAATTCTGGCGCAGCAAGTTCGAGCGCAATGTCGAACGGGACCGGACCGTCGTCGAGACGTTGCATTCGATGGAGTGGCGGACCGCCATCATCTGGGAATGCGGGCTTCGCCAGCCCTATGCGGCGTCGACACTGGAGGACATCGTGACGTGGCTTCGGTCGGACGATGTCGCCTACGAGAGCGCGTTGGTTCGGCCAAGAGTAACAAGCGATTGAAACATCCGCATATGTCACATAACCTGGGCCTCATCTCAGGCAAACCCAGGTTATGTGACAGCAGCTACGTCACATAACCTGGGTCTCAAGTCAGTCAGACCCAGGTTATGTGACCGATGAACGAAACGCAGCGCCCTCAGCGCACCCTGCTTGCCCAGCTGCTGATGCAGCAGCCGATCGTGCGGGCATACGAGCTTCGCAGCAAGGGTATCGATCCCAAGACCATTTCCCGCGCCGTTGCGGCCGGTGAACTGATCCGCATCTCGCGCGGCCTCTATCAGCGACCGGACAGCGATATCGACACCCATCAGGCACTGGCAGAGGCGGCGAAGAAGGTCCCTCGTGGCGTCGTGGCGATGGTCTCTGCGCTGGCATACCACGAGCTGACCGACCAGATGCCACGCAAGGTCTGGATGGCGGTCAGCGTGAAGGACTGGAGCCCGTCCGCTTCGTCCTATCCGCCTATCCGCATCGTCGAGTTCCGGGACAAATACATGCAGCAGGGGATCGAGTACCACACGATCTCGGGGACCAGCGTTCCGATCTATTCGATTCCGAAGACCCTCGCAGACGTCTTCCGAAATCGAAAGCTGGTCGATCGATCCGTGGCGGTGGAAGCACTCCGCGCCACGCTGGATCAGCGCAAGGCAACACCGGCATCGATCGCAGAAGCGGCAATGGCGGGCGACGCATGGAACATCATGCGTCCCTATCTCGAGGCACTCACGTCCAATGGCTAGGGCGCCGGTGAACATAGCAGCCTCGGTCAAGCAGCGGCTGCTGAATCTCGCCCGCGCCGAAGGGCGAGCCTATGAAGTGGTGCTCGTCCGCTATGCCCTCGAGCGGCTGCTCTATCGCCTTTCCATATCGGAACATCGAGGTTCCTTCATTCTGAAGGGAGGCATGCTTGTCACCCTCTGGATCGAAAGCAGCTCGCGCGAGACGAGAGATGCGGACTTTCTGGGTCACGGGGACTCCGACCCTGACCACCTGCGCGAGGTATTTGCCGGAGTCCTGTCGATCGAAACTGACGACGGACTTGCCTTCGACATGGGAAGCCTGAGGACGGCCATCATAAGGGACGAGATGGAATATGGTGGCGTGCGACTGCGTGCCGACGCCTATCTTGAAAGGAGCCGGGTACCCGTCACGATCGACATCGGCTTCGGTGATGCGCTCGCCGACGCTGCCCGGACCATGGCCTATCCTTCGATGCTGGGCATGGATGAGCCGGAAATCAGGATCTATCCGCCTGCATCGGTCATCGCCGAGAAGTTTCAGGTGATGGTAGCACTCGGCATCGCCAACGGTCGGATGAAGGACTATTTCGACCTCTGGGCGATCCCCCGGGCGCTGGAAATAGCCCCTGACGAGCTGGATGCAGCGATCCGAGCCACCTTTGAGCGACGTGGAACTGCCGTCCCGGCGGAACGACCGCTCGGGCTGTCCGATGCCGTGATCGGTGACGATGCCAAACGAGCGCAATGGCGTGCGTACGCTGCATCGCTTGATCTGAAGGAACTGGCCTTCGAGGAAGTCGTCGAAGCCGCCTGGGCGCTTGTCGGCCCTTCCTGTCAGAGGCTGTCGACCACGTCGTAGTGCGCCCCCCGTTTGGCCGCCCGCGGTCTCCGGTACCGTGACTGACCTGCGCCCGGCAGCCCGACCTTCCTTCGACGAATGACTCAATCCCGTTCCTGTTCGATGGTGAAGCGGAGGCTTCCGATACCCCAGCTGCTCGAAGGTTCGGGCAGATATTCGACCTCTTCGGGGACACTGAGACCCTTCAGCTTCTCCAGAAGGTCATCCAATCCATGTGCACCAGACCCGGGCTCCTGCAGACTCGCGGTCGCGGTCGCGAGCTGGTTCCAGTTCGCGAACATGGCATCGTCGCCGTCGACCACCTTGCGGAGCGAGTGCGCATAATGCCGCGTCAGGACCAGCAGGCTGACTTTTGGGGTCGACGACCCGGAAGGAAGGCGAAGAGTTGCTCGAACCGCGGACGGGCTTGCGGCCGAGAGCCATGATCGGACCTTGCGGAGCCAGTCGCCGACCTGCTGATTGAGCCGACCGGTTCGTGCCAGCATCGTCGCAAGGTCAGCGCCGTAGGGGTCCTGGTGCTTCAGCTGGACGAGGACGACACGATCGGACGACGGCTCGACGATCACTAGGTCAAGGTCGGTCAGTACCTTTCCGTTCTGCCTCAACTTGATGTTTCCTCGATATTCCAGCTCGGGAAGCGTCTCGCGGACAGCCTTTTCCAGTGCCCTCTGCATGACGCCTTCGCGCGCGCGCTGCGCGCGATCGTAATCCTTCGGAAAATTGTGCTGCAGCGCGTTGAGCAGGAAGAGCATGACCTCGTCGCTGGTCGCGCCGGCCAACGGCCGTATGACGTGGCCATCGGAACACTGGATCAGTGGCGGGATCGGTGCGCCCGGCCGTTCGAGCAGGGCAAGGTTGCGCCTGCTGATCGACAGCACGTCGAATACCATGCGGACATCTTCATCGGTGACCGGCACATGTCCGGTGAACTGCTGGCCATACTCGTTGATGAAGTCGCGCAGACCCTCGAGAAATCCCGGTGTCTCGACCGACACCGTGAGCACATCCTCGACCCGGATCGACGGCACTTTCTCCATGAGCGCTCGAACGAACGCGCGATGCTTCATCCCGACCGATACGATGAAGGTTGCTGCGAGCTTGAAATTCGAGAACGTGATGCCGCCAAACGTCGTCGAGAAGTGGAATGTGTCGTAGCCCTTCGCGAGCAGCATGTCGGTGTAGGCATGACCGAAAAAGTAAAAGTCCAGCGTCGGGTCAGCCTCGTAGCCGATGAAGTGCGTCCGGAATGGGTAGACGAGATCGGTCAGCAGCGTCCTGACCTCGTCACCGATCTTCTCACCGATGATCGCCTCGTAGCCCTCGGAGAGAAACGAGCGATGATTTCCGACATGGAGCCGCTCCAGCTCGCGCTCGTGCAGTTCGAGATCAGGCAGCTTCGAAGGGAGAGTTATCCGAAAGCGGTCTTCCAGTTTCTCAATGCGTCCTCCGACGGCAGACAAGCTCTGCGCCACGCGACGACCATGTTCGATCGTCCCGGCCATGGCGATCAGCTGCAGGACAGGGCCCGAATATCTGAGATCGCGCTGAATTGTTATGGCGGGCGCTTCAAAATCGCGATGCGCCTCCATCGCCAGCTTGAGTATCCGCACAACGCCAACGCGGATGATATATGACCGTTCCTGATCCGCCCCATCGCACGCGGGTCCTCGATGGAAGCCTTCGAAATCGAGATCGAGCTCATTGATGGCAATTCGCATGAGGAGGCCCACTCGGTCGGCCGCAACCTCCGCAGAAAGTTGCCGCTCCGCCTCATTGAGCCGATCATAGAAGTCGCGCAGATTCTCCATCACGATTACGCTCCCAAAGCTCCTGCGTTTCAGCAAGGCTCCCCGACAACTTTACTGGTGCTGTGAATATGGCTCAACTTGGCGAACCCGTAGTACTTTCAGCTGATGAGAAGGCTTGGATCGTTGAGTTCTTGCAGGGCCTCTCCGAAGAGGAGAGCAGAATCTCACAGCAGCTCGCGCGTGACCATCGGGGCATCCTTCTCGCTGGCGCACTGAAAGAGCTCGATCTTCACGAAACGTTCATTGCGGAGAACGGCCTCGAAGAGGAATTGTCGCATCCATTTTATTTTCTATCGATGGGTCTCAGGCGGCTGGTTATCCTCATGCTCAGCCTGCACTCGGACTTTCCCTTTCCGGCGATCACGATGCCACGATCCGAAGACCTCGCACGACGGGTTGCTGATCTGGCCACGATGCTGGGATTCATCGAACACGGAAGGCGCGTTGTCGAGCTGACCTGGTCTGGCCTGTCAACGATCACGAAGGTTGATCCGAAGCTCTATCGCTTTGAGTTTCCTCCTAGGGTTATCGACGCGCAGGCTCACGAGAGGGGGGTTGAAGAACATTATCGTGGTATCTTGCAGACTGAGCTTGAGCGCAATTTGTTTGAAACCCCGGAAGGTAAAATAAGATCTGAAAAAATTCAGGAATCATTCCTCGAAAATGTCTACGTCTGGCGCGATCTGTTCATGGGCTACAACGCAGATCCATTTCTCGATGACATATTTTTCACCATCGCTTGGGGGCAAATCGCCGAAACTCCTCAATTCGATTCATTCAATGAATTGAAAAAATTTGGCGGAATCACCTACCTAAAATACCTGATGAGTGCTGCAATTGTTGTGTCATTTGCTCTAAAACATGAACGATTTGCGGCAGCAATGAACGTGAAATACCCTGACATCCCAAGGGGTAACGTGCTGACGATATCGGCGGACCGTGAGGAATTCATCGACGATCTCTGGCGTGCTCTGGAGGAGTTCGGTGAGAGATTTGTCCACTACACCCCGACCTCTCGATGTGAAGCTGAGCAACTGTTCAGGACAGTGACGCTTACTCGGCAGAATGTCGGAGTCGCTTCGAGACCACACGCTCCTCTGCCCGTAATAGTCGAGTTCGCATCAACCTCGATCGTGAAGCTGGTGAGTGGCCGAGCACGTCAAATGGAGTTCCTGCTCGATTCCCTTAGAAGGAATTTTCAGTCCGACTATTCATCCAACCAGAGAGGTCGCGAAGCGTCACTTCAGCGTGCGCTGACAGAATTTTTTCAGTCCATCTTTCCGGACGTGATCTGCCGCACCAACATAAAGCTTCGGCATCGAGGCAGGGTGCTGACAGACGTAGATTTGGTTGCCTTCGACCCCATCTACGGCGACCTGATGCTGTTTCAGCTCAAGCACCAGGATACACCCGGGCCAGATCTCAAGGCAAAAAATTCGAGAATGCCACGATTTCTGCGAGAGTGCATCGGATGGCTCGACGTTGTGGCGGACTGGCTCGGTACAGCCGATGAGACCATCCTACGGAATGCCTTTCGCCTCCCGCGAGGCGCCAAGATATCTAGGGTCAGGAAACTCATTGTCGCCAGGCACCACGCCTACCCACTGGCCGGAGCAGTCATAGACGAGAATGTGGCGTATGCCACTTGGATGCAGTTCTACAACGCTGGAAAGGTGATGATCGCACGGCAGGGCAATCTCAGGTCCATGAACGGTCTTTTCGCGATCCTGCGTGAGCACGTCGTCGGAGCACCCGTCCGCCATCATCAAGAGGAGCAGCCAAAGCGGTTTCGTTTGCACGATTTGGAATATGAGATCGTCCCGCGAAGAAACTAGGCGCGAGATTCCTTGGCAAGAAGCTGAAGCGCTGGCTGTCCCGTCGTTTCGTGCGAACCGTCCATAAGTATCCAGCCTTTTCCACGCTGTCGGATCGTGCTAAAGATGCTCTTGGCGATCTTTTAAGTTGATGATTTAGCTAGAAAATCAACCGTTTAGGCGCCCAGCTAGAAAGCTCTTCTGGCGCCACTTTCTGAAATTCGTTGAAAACTTGGGAAATCGTCCGCCGGGCGATCTCCTGAGCGTATTTGCGGCACCCGCTGTGTCTTACCTCCGAGGTCCGGGGAGCGGAGCGGGTGCGGTGGCTGGGCTGACCCCCGCAAGCGCATTGCCAGCCAGCCCAGTTCGGTTTGCTTTCCCAATGCTCGCACCCAGTAAGACAACGCTCAAATATATTGCAATTGAGAATCATTCCTATTAGTTCGCCGCTGCGGTGCCGCCGGGGCGCTTCTTTCCGCAGCCCTGGTCGATATGCGTGCGCCGCGAAGCGAATATCGAGGTCGAGCGAGCGCGATGCCCAAGATCCAGGTTGGAACCAGGCCGTTCTGGGCGCGGCAGTTGCGGCAGTGGCATTGGATCAGCTCGGCCGTCTGCTTGGTGTTGATGCTGATGTTCGCGGTGACGGGGGTGACGCTCAACCATGCCGACCGCTTCGAGAACCCGGGCCGCAGCGTGGTCCGCGAGGTAGCGTTGCCCGAGGACCTGCGCGAGCGTCTCTCGCGCCTTCCCCAGGGCGCGGTGGTGCCCGATGCGCTGGCTGTCGAGATCCGCCGCCTGACCCAGGCCGACCTCTCGGCGCGCAAGGTCGACAACCAGTATGGCGAGATGGTCTTCGACCTCGCCGCGCCGGGGCGCGACCGGGTCCTGACGATCGACCTCAACGCCCGGACGATGACCTACGAGGTCACGAACCGCGGAACGGTCGCGATGTTCAACGACCTCCACAAGGGGCGCCACGCCGGCTCGGCCTGGAAATTCCTCATCGACCTTTCCGCGGCGTTCTTCGTGATCTTCGCGCTGACCGGCTTCGGCCTCCTCGCTCTCCACGCGCGCGGTCGCGTCTCGACCTGGCCGCTGACCGCGCTCGGGCTCGTCGCCCCGGTCGTGGTCTTCCTGCTCCTCGTTCACTGACAGAAGGACAAGTCCCTTGCGTTCATCCCTCTCGCTCGTCGCCGCCACGATCGCCGTCGCGGCCGCCGATACGGCCCTCGCCGCCAGCGCGACCGTCACCGTCGAAATCCCGCGCATCGACGCCCAGCCCTATCGCAAGCCTTATGTCGCAGTCTGGCTGGAGGATGCGACCGGCAAGCAGGTGCGCATGGGCGCGGTGTTCCACGACCAGGCCCGGATTGGCGTACGCTGGCTGCCTGAGCTGCGGACCTGGTGGCGGGTCGGCGGCCGGGCCATGACCATGCCCGCCGACGGCATCTCGCGCCCGACCCAGGCGCCGGGCCGGCATACCGTGACCCTCTCCGGCCTCGAGGGCCTCGCGCCCGGGCGCTATGCCGTGGTGGTCGAGGCGGCGCGCGAGAAGGGCGGGCGTGAACTGGTCAAGGTGCCGTTCGAGTGGCGGGCCGGCCGGCGCGCCGCGGGATCGGCCCGGGGCAATGCCGAGCTTGGCGCGATCGCCGTCTCCGTCCAGCCCTGACCATGGCCGCGGGCGCCGCAGCCGTCCGCGCGGACGACGGCCTTCTCCTCCTGCCGCCCGAGGTCGCGCCCGCGCCCCACTGCGCGGACGGGGTGCAGTTGACCTTCGGCGGCGCGATCTTCGGCACGACCTGGATGGTCCGCCTGATCGCGGAGCCGGCGGTCGCGGCGGGCCTGGCCGATGCGCTCAAGCAGCGGTGCGAGGCGGAGCTGGCCCGGATCGACGCGCAGATGAGCCCGTGGATCGGCGATTCGACGCTGAACTGCTACAACGCGCTGGCCCCCGGCGAGGCGCTGGCCCTGCCCGAACCGATGCGCGCGGTCGTCGACCGGGCGGTCGCGCTGCATGGGCTGACCGGCGGGGCCTTCGACCCGTTCCTCGGCGCGGTAACGGACCTGTGGGGCTTCGGCCCGGTCGCGGTGGGCGAAGGCCTGGCCGACCCCGGCGAATGTGCACGGCTCCGGCGCCTGCTGGCAGGGGAGGCGCGGCCGCGCTGGAACGGGCAGCGGCTGGAGCGCGCGGCGGGCTTCGCGCTCGACCTCTGCGGCATCGCCAAGGGCCATGCGGTCGATGCGCTGCACGATCTCGTCCGCGCCACGCCCGGCGTCGTGGCGGTGTTGGTCGAGATTGGCGGCGAAGCGGCGGGCTTCGGGATCAAGCCCGACGCCATGCCCTGGTGGCTGGAGCTGGAATGGCCCGGCCTGTTCGCGGGGCGGGCGGTCGCCGCGCTGCACGGCTGGGCCTGCGCCTCCTCGGGCAGCGACGTGCGGTTCTTCCTCCACGGGGGCCGGCGCTATTCGCACAGCATGGACCCGCTGACCGCCGAGCCGAGCGACAGCGACCTGCGCGGCGCGAGCGTGTTCGACCGCAACTGTGCCCGCGCCGATGCCCTGGCGACGGCCCTGGTCGTGATGGGGAGCGAAGCGGCGCGCGCCTTCGCGAAGCGCCATGCAATTCCCTGCCTGCTGGTCCCGGCGGCGCCGGGCGCGGAGCCGGTGATCAGCGCCGCGCTTCGGGAATGGATGGTTGATGCCTGACGCGCCGCTCCGCTTGAGCCGGGATGCGGTCGACTGGGCCTTGGCCCTGGGCCTCGTCGCGCTGTGGCTGATGCTCACCGTGCTGCTCGTCATGCGGCGCGCGCGGACGGCGGCTCCGGCGGCGCAGGCGATCGTCGTCTATGCCTCGCAGACCGGGCACGCCGGCGATCTCGCGCAGCAGGCCCAGCTCCGCATCGCGGCGAGCGGCGCCGACTGCGCCCTCGTCGAGGCCGACAGCCTCACCCCGGAACACCTCGCTACAGCGAAGCTCCTGGTCTTCGTCGCCTCGACTACGGGGGAGGGCGAGGCGCCCGACAATGCCCGGCGGTTCGCGCGCGACGTGCTGGGCGCCGCCGTCGACCTCTCGGGCAAGCAGGTCGCGGTCCTGGCGCTGGGCGACCGGCGCTATCGGCAGTTCTGCGGTTTTGGCCGCCGCATCGCCGATTGGGCGCGGCGGGGCGGGGCCGAGCTGCTGTTCCCCTGCGTGGAGGTCGACGACCTTGCCGCCGCGGACCTGGCGGACTGGGACAGGCAGTTGAGTGCGGCCGGCTATCCGGCCGGCGCCGCGACCCCGGTCGAGGCCGAGACGCGCTGGCATGTCGTGGCGCGCGAGCAGGTGGCGGGCGCCAGCCGTGCTTGCGGGGGCCTGTTCCGGATCGCGCTGCGCCCGGCCGAGGGCGCGCTGCCGGATTGGGACATCGGCGATCTGTTCGAGCTGCGCACGCCGGACGGCCACCTGCGCGACTATTCGATCGCCAGCCTGCCCGGCGAGGACGCGATCCTCCTGTTCGTCCGGCGGGTCGTCGACGGCGGCGTCGCCGGACTGGGCTCGGGCCATCTTACCGGGGACGCGGCGGGCGTGGTCGGGCGGGTCCGGACCCATCGCTCGTTTCGCCCGCCCGCCGGCGCGGGGCCGCTGCTGGCGCTCGGCGCTGGCTCGGGCTGGGCGGGGCTGCGGCCCCACCTGCTTCACGCCATGGTGCTCGGCCAGCCCTGCCGCCTCCTGTTCGGCGAGCGCGCTGCCGAGGCCGACAGTCCGATCCTGGGCGAGATGCTCGGCTGGCAGTGCGAGGGGCGGCTCGACCGTCTCGACCTCGCCCTGTCGCGGCCAGGCGCAGGCGGTCCCTACGTGCAGCACGTCCTGGCCGCGGCGGGGCCCGAGATCGCCGGATTCCTGGGTGCGGCGGGGCGTATCGTGATCTGCGGGCGGCAGGCCATGGGCGAGCAGTGCCTCGCCGAGCTGGCCGCCGTCCTCGGCTCGGAATGGCTCGACCGCGCGCGGGAGGAAGGGCGGCTGCTGCGCGACCTCTATTGAGCGCAGCGGCCCTGTCGGTTCTTCGTCAATTCCCTGTTGCAAGCGTGCACGACCGTCCCTAGAGGGCTATCTGCAATTGAGAATCAGTCGCATTTAAATATGGGGGTCTCCATGCTTATGACTTTGGATCGGAAGTTCGTGCTCCTGGGCTCGGCGGCAGCCGCGCTCGCCTGGTCGGGCGCCGCCCTGGCGCAGGACGCCGCGCCGCAGGGCGAGAACGGCGAGTTCCTCGGCACCATCGACATCGGCGAGAGCGCCCGCGCGATCCAGACCGATACGGCGACGCCGGTCACGGTGATCAGCCGCAAGGAGATCGAGGAGCGCCAGGCGAACACGATCGCCGAGCTGATCGACTCGATCCCCGGCGTCACCCTGATCAACGGCGGCACGCCGATCGGCTCGGGCATCAACATCCGCGGCTTCGGCGCCAACGGCACCTACGGCACCGACCAGAAGGTGCTCGTCACGGTCGATGGCGCGACCACCGGCTCCGAGGAGCTTTATCGCATCGGCACCCAGCTTTTCACCGACCCGCTGCTCTACAAGAGCGTGGCGGTGAACCGCGGCACCGTCGGCAGCTTCGAGTACGGCTCGGGCGTGATCGGCGGCGTCGTGCGGCTCGAGACCAGCGACGCGTCGGACCTGCTGCATGGCAAGACCGGGATCACGCTCGCCCAGACGCTGAGCGGCCAGACCAACAGCGCCGGCTTCGTCACCTCGACCACCGTGGCGGCCATGCCGACCGAGCAGTTCGAATTCCTCGCCAACTATACCTGGCGCGAGCTCGGCACCCAGAAGGACGGCAACGGCAACCCGATCGGCAACAGCGCCTTCGGCCTGCCCAGCTTCATGGTGAAGGGCGCGTTCCACTTCGGCGCCGACAACGCGCATACGATCAAGGCCAGCTACACCCAGACCAAGACCAGCGAGCGCGACAAGCCCTACGACAGCTTTGGCACCAGCGGCACCGGCTTCGGCAACATCGACCGCGACACCGATTCGAAGACGCTGACCGTCGGCTACTACTACAAGCCGCTGAACACCGACGCGATCGACCTCAGCCTGGTCTATACCTACGCCGACCAGCAGATCGATTCGCAGGCCGTCGACCGCACGGCCGGGGCGAGCATCCTCAACCTGCTCGACGCCGACCAGCGCTACCAGACGTCGAAGATCACGCTCAAGAACGGCTCGCTGTTCTCGACCGGCTCGATTCGCCACAACCTGCGCGTCGGCCTGGAATACATCGACAAGACGCGGCTCACCGCGAGCAGCGCCCCGGGCGGCACGGATCGCCGCATGGCCGCCTTCCTGGTCGACGAGATGACGCTGTTCCGCGGCTTCACCCTGACCCCGGCGGTCCGCTGGGAAGCGCAGAACATCAAGGGCGCGGACGGCGGCACCTATCTGAACGCCAACCGGAGCTTCAAGAACGAGGCCTGGATGGGCGGCGTCTCGGCGCGGTACGAGTTCCCCTTCGGCCTCGCCGTGTTCGGGAGCTGGGCCACCACCAAGAGCCTGCCGATCCTCGACGACATGGAGCCCACGACCCTGGCGCTGATGACCAAGCCGGAGCGCGGCAAGACCTGGGAGCTGGGCGGCTCGTTCAACCGCGTGGGCCTGCTGACCGACAACGATCGCCTGGCGATCAAGGTCAACTACTACGACACCGACCTGCTCGACGTCACGTCCTACTCGGGCGTGAGCGAGGTCTATCTCAACGGCTGGGAGCTGGAGGCGTCCTATGCGACGCCGAGCGGGTTCTACTTCGATTTCGGCGGCAACATCGTCAAGGGCCGGCGCCTGCGCACCAACGGCATCATCGACGACTGGACCAACCTGCCGAACAACACCTTCCGCCTCTCGCTCGGCAAACGCTTCGGCCGCCTGTTCGACGTGCGCTGGGAAACCGTGATCGCCGAGGACCTGGTGACGCGGACCGGGCAGACCAACGGCACCTACACCAGCACCCTCAAGGGAGCGGGCTTCGACGTCCATTCGCTGCGGGCCTCGTTCTCGCCGAAGCTCGACCTGCTCAGGACCCTGACCTTCCGCGTCAGCGTCGAGAACATCTTCGACAAGTACTACACCCCCGGTCTGGCGACCCGGCCCGCGCCGGGCCGCACGATCAAGGGCGGGGTCACGGTCCAGTTCTGACGCGCGCGCCGGCCCGGGACCTCCCCGGGCCGGCCTTCGCGGCAGCCCGCATCCTCACCGGCGAGGCGACAGCGATGCCAGCACACCTGCTCCACGGCTTGACCAGGGAAAAGACCGTTTCGCTGACGGCCTCGATCGTGGTCAACCTGGCCATGATCGTGGCCTTCGCCAGCATCGCCGACATCGGCGTGCCGGACGTCCAGAAGCACGCGGCGCTGGTCGTGATGAGCCTGTCGGGCGGGGAGAGCAAGACCGCCCCGGCGCCGCCGCCGCCCGCTCCGACGCCGGTCGTCCGGCCGCTGCCGACCGTCGCCCGGCCGGACGAGAAGCGGCCCGAGCCGCGGATCGCCCTGCTCGAACGACCCGAGCCGGTCGCCGAGCGCACCGACCCGCCGCGGGCGCAGCCGGAGGCGGACAACCGGCCCTCGCCCGATCAGGCGCGAGAGGCGGCCGAACAGCTCCGCCGGGCCGAGGAAGCGGCCAAGGCGCGCGCCGCCGAGCAGGCGCGGAGCGCGGCGCAGGCGGCGGCGGGCGAACGCGCCGAGCCGCGCAGCGGCGGGGCGCAGGGCAGCGGCGGCTATACGGCCCAGGTCTGGCAGCACCTGCAACGCTTCCGCCGCCCCAACACGATCGGCGCCGGGGCGACCCAGGTGCGCTTCACGATCGAGGACAACGGCAACGTCTCGAACCTCGGCGTGGCGCGCAGCTCGGGTTCGGCCGCCTTCGACCGCGAGGCCTTGCAGATGGTCCGCCGGGCCGCGCCCTTTCCCAAGCCGCCGCAGGGCGCGGGACGGGACTTCGTCTTCGCGATCAAGGGATCGTGACCGGGATGATCGCCGCGGCCGCTTCTATTCCGTTGACATCGCCTTGGCATGATAGCAACTGCGACTCATTTGCAGTATCATATAGGGGAACCACGACATGCTGAACCTCAAGCCCGGGCGGCTCCGCCGCCTCGCGCCGGCCCTGGCGCTGGGCCTCCTTGCCGCGCTGCCCGCGTCGGCGCAGGCCCATACGGCCTATATGCTGCCCAACCTGTTCTCGGCGAACCAGGAGGATCGGGTGACGATCGAAAGCTCCTTCGCCGAGCATTTCTTCCGGCCCGAGCTGGCGGTCGATTCGGACGACTGGCACGTTCTGCTGCCCGACGGCACGCGGGCGCCCCTGGTCAACGTCGCCAAGCTGCGCCAGGTGGTGATCCTCGAAGGCGACCTCAAGCAGGAGGGAACCTATCGCTTCACCTCCGGCGTGCGCCGCGGTCGGGTCGGCAAGCTCGTGCAGATCGACGGAAAGTGGCAGCCGCTGCGCGGCGAGGCTCCGGCCGGCGCGACGGTCCGCACGACCCAGACCGAGACCGTCTCCGACGTCTACGTCACCAAGAAGGGGCCGACGCGCGCGCCGGTCGATGCGCAGGTCGGGCGTCTGGCGATCCATCCCGTGACCCATCCGAGCGACATCGCGCTCGACACTCCGTTCGCCCTCGCGGTCATGTTCGACGGCAAGCCGCTGGCCGGCGCGAAGCTGGAGCTCGATCGCGGCGGGGCGGACTACGACGCGGACCGGGGGCATCGCGAGATCACCACCGGCCCGGACGGCCGCGCCTCGCTGACCTTCGACAAGGCCGGGATCTACGTCCTGATGGTGCGGCACCGCGCCGACGCGCCGGCCGGCTCCGAGACCGACGAGCGCAGCTACACCACCGCGCTGACCTTCGAAGTCCAGCGCTGATCCACAATTCGACAGGAGGAAAACACCCAATGCACATTATCAAAGGCTCGGCCCTCGCGGCCCTCATCCTCGCGGCGGCCCCCGGCGTCGCCATGGCTCAGAACGCGGCCGGTCAGAACGCCGCCCGTACGCCCAACGCCGCCCCGGCGCAGGCCGGGGCCCGCGGCGACGGCTTCGGCGGTGGCGGCGGCGGGCACAGCAAGCGCGAGTTCCTCGAGACCTACGACGCCAACAAGGACGGCAAGGTCTCCAAGCAGGAGTTCACGGCCAAGCGCGCCGAGGACCTCAAGGGCATGGACCTCAACGAGAACGGCGCGGTGAACGAGCAGGAATACATCACGGAATACACCTTCCGCCTCGACAAGGCGCTGGCCGAGCAGCGCGCCCGCCAGATCCGCCAGGCCTATGTCCGCTTCGCCGTGCTCGACACCAACAAGGACGGCATCCTCTCCCCGGAGGAGTTCAATGCGTCCGGCGACCGGATGTTCTCGCGCCTCGACACGACGCAGGACGGCTTCGTCGACGGCTCGGACACCGCCCGGAGCTTCTGATCCGCATCGATCCGGGCGATCGTGCGATCGCCCGGATCGCCTGCCTAGAACGTATAGCCCACGGCCGCGCCGAAGATCAGCTGACCGCGCCGGCCGCGCAGCGCGGTGATCGGGCTTTCCGCGGCGCTGCCGAACAGGCGCGAATAGTAGGCGCCGAGCGCGATCGCCGGTCCGCCGTCGAGGAAGTTGCCGTTGAGGTCGAAGGCGGTGAAGGCGCCGGCATTGACGTCCTTCAGCCCGCCGCGCGCCCGATAGGTCGGCAGGCCGCTCGCCTGGCTGCCCCCGGGCGAGATCGAGAAGTTGTAGTTGGCATAGCCGTCGTCGATGAAGTTCATGCCGACGGCCCCGCCCATGGCCACGCCCTTGCTCAGCGGGGTCAGGTAGCTCAGCCCCGGCGCGACGATCATGCCCGAGCCGCGGCCCGATACGTCCCACCGCAGGTCGACGCTGAAGCTCAGCGAATCGTAGGGGTTGAGCACGTGCTTGACCTCGAAGCCGGCGGTCACGCCCGCCTCGACCACGCCCTTGAGCTTGCCGAGCCGGGCGACCACCTCGTCGGCGATCCGGCTCGAGCGGTTCATGCGATAGCGCACCACCGGCCCCAGGGTGAAGCCGAGCCCGCCCGCGCGGTCCGAATCGTCGATCAAGTCGAGCGCGAGGCCGGCGGCGCGGGCGTTGATGCCGATCCCGCGGACGCGGCCGGCGACGGCCGCCGCAGGGATCGCGACGAGATCGTCCGAGCCCTCGTAGCTCGGCATCACGGCGACGCCCGCGCCGACGATCAGGAAGTCGCCGCTGAACACGCTGTTCTCGGTCGAGATCGGCGGGCTCTCTTCCGCCCAGGCCGGCGCGGCGGCGGTGAGGATCGACAGCGCCGCCAGCGCCCGGATCGCGGAAATGGTCAAGCTGCGCCCCCTTTGTGTCTCGCGCCCGTCATGCGGGAGACGCGGGAAGGACGCAAGCCGCGAGGGAGCAGGGATCAGAAGGTGAAGGCGAGGCCGAGGCCGCCGTTCCACTGGTCGCGCGAGCCGCGGATGCTCACCAGCGGGGAGAATTCGGCGTCGTTGATCAGGCGGCTGTAGCTGCCGAAGGCGACCAGCGAGAGCCCGCCGTTGGTGAGGTCGCCGTCGAGGTCGAAGGCGACGATGGCGCTGCCGCCGAGCTTGCGCCAGCCGCCGTGCGCCCGATAGACCGGCAGGCCGCTCGCCACGCTGCCCGCGGGCGTCACCGAGAAGTAGTAGTCCATGAAGGCGTCGTCGGCGTGCTCGGCCTCGGCCCCCAGGACCACGGCGATGCCCTTGCTCAGCGGGGTGAAGTAGCTGATGCCCGGATTGATCACCACGCCGCCGTGCGAGCCGTTGATGTCGGTGCGGGCGTCGACGCTGAAGGTCAGGGTGTCGTAGCCGCTGAGCAGGCGGTTGACGCTGATCCCCGCCGTGCCGCCGACCTCGATCGCGCGCTTGAGCGTGCCGAGCCGCTCGACCACCGGGTCCTTGATGTGCACCGCCCGGTTGGAGCGCAGCCGCGCGCTCGGGCCGAGTGCGAAGGAAATCTTGTTGCCGCCGTCGTTGATGAAGTCGAGGCTGAGGCCAGAGGGCTTGGCGTTGATCCCGACGCCGAGCAGCTTGCCCTGGATCGCCGGGACCGGATCGATCACGTAGTCGTCCGAGCCGTCGTAGCTCGGCCCGTAGATCGCGCCGCCGCCGACGATCAGCCAGTCGCCCTCGAAGACGCTGCCCGCCGTGGCGGCCGCCTCCTGCGCGAAAGCGGGGGTGGCGAGGAGGGGCGAGAGGCCCAGGGCGAGCGCCGCTGCCGGCTTCATTAAGGTGGGGTTCATGCCGAAAGCAATTGCCGAGGCGGCAAGGCGTTCCCCGGCGCGCGCCGGGCGGCTGCGCGCCCGCGCCGATCCGATTACTGATTTGTAATTGCGCGGACTGGCTGGCGCCGGTTGGCGGGGCGCACCTTGTCCTGGCTTAAACGGGGGCCAGCCCTCACCGAAGCAAGGAGAGAGTCACATGACCATTTCGTCCCAGTTCCGCACCCTGCTCTGCGCGGGAATCGCCGGCGCGCTGTCGTTCGCGGCCCCGGTCCTGGCGCAAGACGCGAACCTGCCGGCCTGCTCGGCCTCGGTCACAGACCACTGCGTCCAGCGCGAGGGCGGTTCCCACGCCGTCCGCCACGCCACGGCGAGCCGACACCACCGCGAGGCGAAGCGGCATCACCACCACCGCAAGGCCCGGCATCACAACCGGCGCCACCACCATCACCGCCACCACGCCGCTCCGGCCAAGAAGAGCTGACGGCGGGCAGGGGCGGGTCGAGCCTTCGATCCGCCCTTCCTTTCCGGGCCGGAAGCGGATGCCATCCCCACCCTCGCCGCCCCGGACTTGATCCGGGGCCCCGCTTCTTCCTGCGCGACGTCGGAAAAGGGAAGCGGGGCCCCCGGATCAAGTCCGGGGCGACGAAGGAGAATGGGAATGTCTGCAAGGAGGGCCTAGCCCGCCGGTTCGATCTCCACCGGCACGCCGGAGAACAGCGCCATCCCGCCCAGCGGGTCGATGTCCTCGGTGCTGGTCAGGAAGTTGACGTTGGCCTCGCCGTGGCCGTGCGGGATCGAGACCACGCCCGGCAGCATCGTCGGGTCGAGCCGCGCGGCCATGACGATCTCGCCGGCCTTGGTCGAGATCCGCACCGGCATCCCGTCCGTGACGCCGCGCTCGGCGGCGGTGTCGGGGTGGAGCAGCACCTCCGCCGGCTCGCCGAGGAAATCGAGCTGGCTGTTGAGCTTGCGGCGCTGGCGGCGCGGGGAATAGACGAGCTGCCGCGGCTTGCCGCGCTCGGCCTCGTCCCGGCCGCGCATCCGCTCCCACTGGGCGATGATCTCGGGCACGGCGAGGCGCCAGCCGCCGAGCCGCTCGAAATGCTTCTCCACCCAGGCGGCGGGGAACTCGATCGGGAACTCGACGTAGCGCTTGTCCTGCACCTCGGCGAAGGAGCAGCGGCCGTATTCCATCAGCTTCGACAGCATGAACTCGTCGGCGCCGGGCTCGCGGTCGTCGCGCGGCACGTGGTTGGGCACAGGCAGGTCGGCGCGGCGCATGACCTCCGCGATGATCCACCAGGCCGAGCGCCGCTCGCCCATCGGCGCGACCAGGGGCGGGGTATATTGCAGGTTGGCGTTCCAGTGGAGCGTGTCCCAGCGGGTGAACTCGGCCCGCTCCAGCCCGTACTTGGGCGGCAGGACGTGGGTCGCCAGGGCCACGGATTCGTTGTGCACGATGTCGAAGTTGACGTGCAGGTCGAGCTTGGCCGAGGCGGCGACCAGCGCGTTGGTCGCCGGGAACGAGCGGACGATGTGCCCGCCGAAGTTGAAGAAGGCGCGGATGTTGCCGGCCTCGATCTCGTCCGGGAGCACGGCGCAGGGCCATTCGCCCATGATGCCCTTCACGTCGGGCCGGGTCTTGGGCCCGGGGGTGAAGGCGCTCTCCATGATCGGCAGCTCGAAGTTCTCGAACTGGTAGATGACGCCGGGATGGAACCAGGCCCCGCCGGTCTCGTTCATCGAGCCGGTCAGGACCATGATCGTCCAGGCGAAGAACTGCGTCAGGTTCGCGCCCGCCGACATGGTGATCCCGGTGCCGGTCTCGATCGCGCAGCGCCCGCGACGGCGGATCGCGTCGAGCAGGTCCTGGCAGTCCTGCTCGGCGACCCCGGCGACCTGCGCGGCCGTGGCGCGGTCCCAGCCCTCCAGGCTCTCGCGCAGGCGCTCCAGCCCCTGGACGGCCTGCTTGGGCGTCAGCGGGCCGTGGTCGATCAGCTCCTTCACGATCCAGGCGAGAATCGCATAGTCCTTGCCCGGATGTGGCGCGATATGGCGCGTCGACATCCGCGCGCTCTCGGTCAGCAGCGGGTCGAGCGTCCAGACCTCGCCGCGCCGGGCCACTTCCTTGATCTTGATCCCGGGCTGGAACATGCCCGTGTTGTGGGCGTGGCTGACCATCGGGTTGGTCCCGATGTAGATCAGCAGCTCGACGTGATCGTAGTCGGTCCGGGGGCCGAGCGCGAAGCTGCCGGCCATCGCGCCGGCCAGCATGGTCTTGGCCGTGCCGTCGTTGGTCAGCGGGGTGAACTTGGGCGGGCCGTCGAGCGCGGCGTGGAACGCCTCCTCCATCGCATAGCCCGAGGAATCGATGCCGAGCCCCGAGCCGAAATACATGCCGACCGCATGGGGGCCGTGGGCGTCGATCGTCCGGCGCAGCCTGGCCGCGATGTCGTCCAGCGCCTCGTCCCACGACACCGGCACGAGCCTGCCGTCCTTGCGCATCAGTGGGCGGTCGATCGCGTCGGGATGGTGGAGCACCTGGCCCATCGAGCGGCCCTTGGGGCAGGTGTAGCCCTTGGTCAGCGGATGCTCGAAATCGCCCTTGATCCGGACGACCTTGTTGTCCTGCACGTCGACCGCGACCCCGCACTGGACCATGCAGACCCGGCAATAGGTCTTCTTGGTCTCCACCGGGCTCGCGGACGGCTCCGCCGCCGCCGGTTTCTCTAGGATCGCCTGATCGGCCATCGCACGCTCTCCCGCGGTGATCGGGCACCGCTGCCTCTACGGATTCGAGCGCGAGTATTTCATAATGAGGGCGGTCCTGTCACGTGGCATGATGTGACAGAATTTTCGGCTCGTCCCGCGCGGCCGGGCGGCTTGCCGGACGGCGCCGGGTGTGGAACAGGGCTGCGCCCGACCTGCCGTGGATAGGAACCGCCATGCCGACCACCGACTCGATCCTCTCGCGCAACATCGCCCTGCTGATCGATGCCGACAACTCGCGCGCCGACAGTCTGGACGACGTCCTCACCATCCTGGGCGATCTCGGCACGGTGAACATCCGCCGGGCCTACGGCAACTGGAGCAAGCCGGGGCTCAAGGGTTGGTCGGCGATCATCCACCGCCACGCGATCGAGCCGCAGCAGCAGTTCGACATCACCAAGGGCAAGAACGCCACCGACATGCGGATGACCATCGACGCGATGGACCTGCTTTACGCGGGCCATGTCGACGGCTTCGGGATCATGTCGAGCGACAGCGACTTCATGCCGATCGCCATGCGCATCCGCCAGAACGGCCTGCCGGTCTACGGCTTCGGCTCGGGCAAGACGCCCGAGGGTTTCCGGCAGGCCTGCACCCGCTTCATCGACGTCAGCGCCGTCGCCGCCGCCGAGGTGGAGGACGAGGACGCGCCGCAGGCCAAGCTCCAGGTCGGGCCCGAGCTCGTCAAGCTGCTGGGCGACGCCTGGAAGGCGTCGAGGCGCGACGAGCACGGCTTCACCACGATCTCGGAAATGGGCCAGCGCGCCGCCAACCGCTCCTCGTTCGATGCGCGCAGCTATGGCTTCTCACGGCTGTCGGACCTCCTCGCCTCGCTGCCGAACTTCGAGGTGCAGAAGCGCGAAGGCGGGATGTACGTGAAGCGGATGCGCTGAGGCGGGGCGATTACCGGGTTGCCTGATGGATCGCCGATGACTGGACGTGGGCGGCCAACATCACGAATGGGAGGGAGGAAAGGTCCGCAGCCGGATCGCATCCCGCCTTCGTCCTATCCTCCCTGCCAGACCCGGATCGCATCCACCGGCCAGACCAGCATCAGCACGTTGAGCGTGAGGTTGTCGCGGATCATGGCGAGGGTGAACAGCTCGAACGCCACGGCCAGGGCGACGCTCGCCCAGGCGGGCAGGCGGCTGGCGAGCAGGAAGCCGAGCGCCATGAAGCCGATGTCGGACAGCGAGTTCACCACGCTGTCGCCGTTGTAGCCGAGGCTGACCGTCACCGTCCGGTAGCGCTCGATGATCAGCGGCGAGTTCCCGAGCAGTTCCCAGAAGCCCTCGAAGGCCACCGCGATCGGCAGGGCCCAGATCGCCGGCCTGCCGCCGAACAGCTTCCACCGCCGCCACAGCAGATGGGCGAGGAAGTAGAACAGCAGGCCGTGGATGACATGGCTGAACGAGTACCAGTCGGCGATATGCTGCGAGTTCTCGCTCGACTGGACCGCGCCGTGCCACAGCTTGACCGTGCCGCAGGGGCAGATCGGGTTCCGGCCCATGGCGAGCAGGATCGCGGCGAAGGCCAGCGCCATGGCGAGCGCGAACAGGACGCCGCGGCGATTCGGGAGCAGCGAGGTCACGGCGCCTCCGCCGGCGGCGCGCCGTCGCCCGGCCCGAGCGCGCGCTGCATGATGACGACGTCGAGCCAGCGCCCGTGCTTCCAGCCGACCGCGCGCATCCGCCCGGCCTCGGCGAAGCCGAAGCGGCGGTGGAGCCGGACCGAGCCGCCTTCATCCCCCTGGGCATCCTCCCCGGCGGCCGAGGCGACGATCTTCGCCATCATCTGGCGAAAGCCGCTGGCCGCCGCGGCCTCGATCACCGCACCGAGCAGCGCCGCGCCGAGCCCCCGGCCGAGCCGGTCGTGGCGCAGGTAGATGCTGTCCTCGCAGGTGAAGCGATAGGCCGCGCGCGGGTGGAACGCGCCGGCATAGGCATAGCCCAGCGCCTCGCCGCCTTCGTCGCGCGCGATCAGCCAGGGGTGCCCGGCCTCGTGCAGGGCCGCCATGCGGCGGGCCATCTCGGCCGGTGGAGGCGGCTCGACCTCGAAGGTCGCCGTGCCGTGGAGCACGTGATGGGCATAGATCGCCGCGACCTCGGCGGCATCGGCGGGGGTCGCCGCGGTGATCGTGGGGCCTTGCGTCATCTCCGCCGGTGATGCCGCCGCCAACCGCTTTGCGCAATGCCCGCGAGGCGCTACATTGGGGGCGGATGACGGGACGCAGATCCGATTGCGCGATCGTCGGCGGCGGCGTCGGCGCGGGGGTGCGGGCGGCATGAGCCGGGCCTGCATCATCGGCGCGGGCTTCGGCGGCCTCGCGCTCGCCATCCGCCTCCAGAGCGCGGGCGTGGAGACGACCGTGGTCGAGGCGCGCGACAAGCCGGGCGGGCGCGCCTATTTCTGGGAGCGGGACGGCTTCACCTTCGACGCCGGGCCGACCGCGATCACCGACCCGGCCTGCCTCCACGATCTCTGGGCGTTGACCGGCCACGACCTCGCCGAGGACGTCGAGCTGATGCCGGTCGATCCGTTCTACCGCCTGGTCTGGCCCGATGGCGCGACCTTCGACCACGCGGGCGACGAGCGCGAGCTGCGCCGCCAGATCGCCCGCATCGCGCCCGGCGACCTGCCCGGCTACGACGAGTTCCTCGCCTATTCGGCGCAGGTCTATTATCAGGGCTACGTCCGGCTGGGGGCCGAGCCGTTCCTCGACTTCGCCGCCAGGCTTAAGGCCCTGCCGGCGCTGGCGCGGCACCAGGCCTGGCGCTCGGCCTATGCGATCGCCGCCAGCTTCGTCGAAAGCGAGAAGCTGCGCGAGGCGCTGAGCTTCCACACCCTGGCCGTGGGCGGCAATCCGCTGACGACCAGCGCGATCTACGCCCTGGCCCACAAGCTGGAGCGCGACGGCGGGGTCTGGTGGGCCAGGGGCGGGACCAACCGGCTGGTCGCCGGCATGGTCCGCCAGTTCGAGCGGCTGGGCGGCAGGCTGCGGCTCGGCGATCCGGTGGCGCGGGTCCACACCCTCGGCAACCGCGCGACCGAGGTCGAGGCGGGCAGCGGCTGGCGCGAGCGGTTCGACGCGGTCGCCAGCAACGCCGACCTGATGCACACCTACCGCGACCTGCTGGAAGGCAGCCCGCAAGGGCCGCGCATGGCGAAGAAGCTCGCCCGCAAGCGCTTCAGTCCCAGCCTGTTCCTGGTCCACTTCGGGGTCGAGGGGACCTGGCCCGGCGTGCCCCACCACACCATGCTGTTCGGCCCGCGCTATCGCGGCCTGTTCGAGGACATCTACGACCACGGCGTCCTGCCGCAGGACATGGCGATCTACCTGCACCACCCGACCGTGACCGATCCCTCGGTCGCGCCGCCGGGTAAGAGCCTGTTCCGCGCCGCGATCCCGGTCGCCCACCAGGGCAAGCTGCCGATCGACTGGGCGCAGGTCGGCCCGCTGCTGGAGCGCCGGATCATCGAGGAGGTCGGGCGGCGCTTCATCCCCGACATCTACGACCGCATCGTCACGAAATTCCACTATGCCCCGCGCGACTTCGCGCTGGACCTCAACGCCTACCACGGCAGCGCCTTCGGTCTGGAGCCGATCCGGACCCAGAGCGCCTGGCTGCGCCCGCGCCGCCGCGACGAGCGGATCGGGAACTTCTACCTCGTCGGCGCGGGCACCCACCCCGGCGCGGGGTTGCCGGGCGTGATCGCCGGGGCCAAGGCGACCGCCGGGCTGATGCTGGAGCAACTGGCGTGAGGCGCCTCGCCGTCTATTGCGGCTCGGCCGCGCCGGCGGACCCGCGCTGGATTGCGCTCGCCGCCGAGGTCGGGCGTGGCCTCGCGCGGCGCGGGATCGGCGTGGTCTACGGCGGCGGCCGGCTCGGGCTGATGGGCGCGTTGGCCGCAGGGGCGCTGGGTGAAGGCGGCGAGGTGATCGGGGTGATCCCGCAGGCGCTGGTCGACTGCGAGCTGGCCAACCCGGATTGCACCGAGCTGCACATCGTCGACGGGATGCACGCCCGTAAGCTGGCCTTCACCGGGCTCGCCGACGGCTTCCTGACCCTGCCCGGCGGGGTCGGCACGATGGACGAGCTGTGGGAGGCGGTATCCTGGGCGCAGCTCGGCTATCACGCCAAGCCGGTCGGCCTGCTCAACGCCTTCGGCTATTTCGATCACTTGCTGTCCTTCAACCGCCACATGGCCGAAACCGGCTTCGTCCGCCCCGCCCATCAGGCGATCATCGTGGCCGAGAACGATCTGGAGCTGCTGCTCGCGCGGATGGAGGCGCATGAGCCGCATCGCCCGATCTTCGCCATGAAGGCGAGCGATTTGTGACGCGGGAGCGCCCGCTGGCACCATCGCGCTTCATGCGCGAGACCATTCCCCAGCCGGGCGGAATGCACACGCGGCAGGATCTCGTCGAACATGCGCGCGAAGCGATCCGGGCGGGATCGAAGAGCTTCTCCGCCGCCTCGCGGCTGTTCGACCGGCCGACGCGCGAACGCGTCTGGCTGCTTTACGCCTGGTGCCGCCGCTGCGACGATCTGGCCGATGCGCAGGACCATGGCGGAACGCTGGGCAGCCAGAGCGACGCGCAGGCCCGCCTGCGGGCGATCCGCATCCTCACCGAGCGGGCGCTGGACGGCATGCCCACCGCCGATCCGGCCTTCGACGCCCTGGGCCTCGTCGCGAAGGAATGCGGCATCGCCGAAGACATGGTGGAGGATGTGATCGCCGGCTTCGCGCTCGATGCCGAGGACTGGCGCCCGCAGACGGAGGAAGACCTGATGCGATATTGCTATCACGTTGCCGGGGCGGTCGGCGTGATGACGGCGGTGGCGATGGGCGTCTCGCCGCATGACGAGGAAACGCTGGACCGGGCATGCGATCTCGGCCTCGCCTTCCAGCTCGGCAACATCGCGCGCGACATCGCCGAGGATGCGGCGGCCGGGCGCTGCTACCTGCCCGGCGAATGGCTGGCCGAACTGGACATCCCGCCCGGCCGGCAGGCGGAACCGGCATTCCTCCCCCGCACCGCCCTGCTGGCCGAAAGGCTCGCCGCGATCGCAGCGGTTCATGAACGCTCGGCGCGCTTCGGCGCGAGGCGGCTGGCCTTCCGGCAGCGCTGGGCGGTGCTTTGCGCCGCCGGCATCTATGGCGCGATCGCCCGCGAAGTCGTCCGCCAGGGCGAACATGCATGGGACAGTCGCGTGCACACCTCGCGCCTCGCCAAGCTGGGCTTCGTGGCGAAGGGTTTCCGGGACGCGCTGCTGCCCGCCTCGCCACCCGCGGAGGAACCGCGCTGGCGGCGGCGGATGCTTGCCACTCCTGCATCGGAGCCCTGAATGTCCGGTGGCGGAAGACTGGAATTAGCCTCATAACTGCTTAGCAATACATTGAAATTTTTACACTTTATAAATTTCTAAAGTTCACTTGAAGTTTCTGTTTTATTCCACGAATCCAATCCCTTGTATTGGGTAAGCGCCACACCCTCTCTCGTCATTCCCGCGCAGGCGGGAATCCAGTTCCGGCGGTTGCTGCTGGATTCCCGCCTGCGCGGGGATGACGAAATCTGGATGAAATTTCACTTGTGAACGACATGGCTTGCCCTGCCTTTTCAGGCAGTGCCGGTTGCGACGGCAAGACGCGAACCTTGGGTGGGGGGTCGGACATATGCGCCGTTCCGATGCGAAGGTGATCCTCGCTTCGTCGCTCGGCACGGTGTTCGAGTGGTACGATTTCTACCTCTACGGCCTGCTCGCCACGATCATTTCGGCGCAGTTCTTTTCCGGCGTCAACGAAACCACGGCCTTCATCCTGGCGCTGGCCGCCTTCGCCGCGGGCTTTGCCGTGCGCCCGTTCGGCGCGCTGGTGTTCGGCCGGGTGGGCGACATCGTCGGGCGCAAGAACACCTTCCTCGTCACCATGGGAATCATGGGGCTTTCGACCTTCGCGGTGGGCCTGCTGCCATCCTATGCCGGGATCGGCGTGGCCGCTCCGCTGATCCTGGTGGCCCTGCGCCTGCTGCAGGGGCTGGCGCTGGGCGGCGAATATGGCGGCGCGGCGACTTATGTGGCCGAGCATGCGCCGGAGGGGAAGCGCGGCTTCTACACCAGCTTCATCCAGACCACCGCCACGCTGGGCCTGTTCGCCGCGCTGCTGGTGGTGATCGGCCTCAGGACATGGATGGGCGAGGAAGCCTTCTCCAGCTGGGGCTGGCGCCTGCCCTTCCTGCTTTCGGCGATCCTGCTGGGCGTTTCCCTGTGGATCCGCCTGCAACTGGAAGAGAGCCCCGTCTTCCGCAAGATGAAGGAAGAAGGCACCACCTCCAAGGCCCCGCTTTCCGAAGCCTTCGGCCGGTGGCGAAACCTGCGCTGGGTGCTGGTCGCCCTGCTGGGCGCGGTCGCCGGGCAGGCGGTGATCTGGTACGCGGGCCAGTTCTACGCGCTGTTCTATCTCGAGCGTATCCTGAAGGTGGACGGGGCGACGGCCAACATCCTGATCGCCATCGCGCTCGCCATCGGCACGCCCTGCTTCGTGCTGTTCGGCTGGCTGTCGGACAAGATCGGGCGCAAGCCGATCATCCTGGCCGGCTGCGCGATCGCGGCCGCGATCTATTTCCCGCTGTTCGGCGCGCTGACCAGCGCCGCCAATCCCGCGCTGGCCGAAGCGCGGGAAAGCGCGCCGGTGACGGTCCACGCCGATCCGGCAAGCTGCTCGTTCCAGTTCGACCCCATCGGCCGGACCAACTTCAACACCACCGCCTGCGACATCGCCAAGTCCACGCTGGCCAAGGCCGGCATTCCCTATGACAACGATCCGCATGGGAATGGCGCGGTCACCATCGGCGGCGCCAGGGTGGAAGCGGGCGACCTCGCCACTTATGGCGAGCGGATCACCGCCGCGGGCGCCGAAGCCGGCTATCCCGCCAAGGCCGATCCGGCGCGGCTGAACACTCCGCTGGTGATCGCGATCCTCACCGTGCTCGTGCTGCTGGTGACGATGGTCTACGGCCCGATCGCCGCATTGCTGGTGGAGCTGTTCCCCAGCCGCATCCGCTACACGGCGATGAGCCTGCCCTATCACATCGGCAATGGCTGGTTCGGCGGCTTCCTGCCGACCATCGCCTTCGCCATGGTGGCCGCGACCGGCAACATCTATGCCGGGCTGTGGTATCCGGTGGGTGTGGCGGTGCTGACGGTGGTGGTGGGCCTGCTGTTCCTGCCCGAAACCTTCCGCCGGCGCATCGATCACGACGAGGGGTGAATAACCGATCCTCCCCGTGACGCAGCGCGTCATGGGGAGGGGGACCGCGACACCGAAGGTGTCGTGGTGGAGGGGCCAGGCGCAAGCCCCTCCGCCAGCCGCTATCGCGGCTGCCACCTCCCCATCGCCTGCGGCGACAGGGAGGATTTAGCTGCCCATGAAAGCCTCGACCTCCACCCGCTCCGCCTCGCTCATGTGCAGGCCCAGCTTGCTGCGCCGCCACAGCACGTCCTCGGCGCTACGCGCCCATTCCACTTCGCGCAGATAGGCGATCTCCGCCTCGCTGAGTCCCGCGCCGAAGTGTCGGCCCAGATCGTTCCAGCCCTTTGCCGATCCCAGCCAACGCTCCGCCCTCGTGCCGTAGGCGCGGACGATCCGGGTGGCCTCGGCGGACGAGAGGAAGGGATAGCGCGCGGCGAGGCCGGCGATCAGCGCCGCCTGCCCTTCGCGCGGGAAGTCCCCGCCCGGCAGCGGCGCCTTCGCTGTCCATGCCGGGCCGGAGAGAGCGGGCAGGCGCTTCGCCAGCTCGTCCACCGCCGCTTCGGCCAGGTGGCGGCAAGAGGTGATCTTGCCGCCATAGACGCCCAGCAGCGGCGCACCTTCCGCCGGATCGGAGAGGGGGATGCGGTATCCGCGCGTCGCCGCTTCGGGCCGGCCCGAGCCGTCGTCGATCAGCGCGCGCACGCCTGAATAGGTCCAGACCACGTCCGCCTGCGTCACCGGCTTGGCGAGATAGCGGCTCGCCGCCTCGCACAGATAGGCCACCTCATCCCCTCCTGCGCGGACGTCCACCAGCGAGCCCGTATGGTCGCGGTCGGTGGTGCCGATCAGGGTGAAGTCTTCCTCGTAAGGCAGGGCGAAGCAGATGCGCGTGTCGGGCAGCTGGAAGATATAGGCGAAGGGGTGATCGAACAGCTTGCGGGTGACGATGTGCGATCCGCGCACCCGGCGGACATGGAACTCGGGCTCTTCTCCCGCAAGCCGCGCGACATCGTCCGCCCCCGGGCCGCCGGCATTGACCAGCGCGCGCCCGTGGAAGGTTCCGGCCGGCGTCTCCACCGCCCACAGCCCGCCTTCCCGCCGCGCCGCCGTGACGGGCGTGTGCGTGCGCACCTGCGCGCCCCGCTCCGCCGCGTCGAGCGCGTTGAGCGCCACCAGCCGGGCATCGTCCACCCAGCCGTCCGAATATTCGAAACCGCGCGTGATCCCGCCCGCCAGCGCACCGCCCGCCGGATGGCGGGTGAGATCGATGCTCTTCGCGCCCGGCAGGCGGTTATGCGTGCCGAGATGATCGTAAAGCAGCAGGCCCAGCCGCAGCATCCAGCGCGGGCGCAGATGCGGCATCCACGGCAGCACGAAGCGCAGCGGGCGGACGATGTGCGGGGCGATGCCCCACAATATCTCGCGCTCGGTCAGCGCCTCGCGCACCAGGGCGAATTCGTAATATTCGAGATAGCGCAGGCCGCCATGGACCAGCTTGGTGGAAGCCGAGGAGGTGCCGCTCGCCAGGTCGCGCGCTTCCAGCAGCAGGACCTTCGCCCCCCTGCCGGCCGCGTCCCGGGCGATGCCCGCGCCGTTCACCCCGCCGCCGATCACGATAAGGTCGAACGGGAGGTCGAACGGTTCGCTCATGCGCTGCGCCTCGGATGGAGCCGCCGGAACAGCCGCCCCTTCTCGCTGAACAGCACCAGCCCCAGCGTGATCACCGCCGCCGAAAGCATCGCCAGCGCCAGCGGGCGGGCGGTGCCGTCATAAGCCTGGCCGATCGCGATCCCGATCAGCGAGGCGAGCACCATGCGCAGGAACGCCTGGATCGAGCTGGCCGCCCCGGCGATCTCGGCAAAGGGCTGCATCGCGATCGAGCTGAAATTCGATCCGAGGAAGCCCAGCAAGGCGAGGTTGCAAGCCATCAGCGGCAGGAACCATTCGATCTGCGCGCTGTGCGAGCCGTGCGCCACCCACACCTGCAGCGCGGCGACGCCCATGAACAGCAGCAGGCCGGCATGCGAGACCCGGCGCGCGCCGAACCGTTCCACGATCCGCGAATTGACGAGGCTGGAAAGCACCATCGCGGTCGCCGTTCCGCCGAACACGTAAGGGAACATGTCGCCCGCCTGGAAATGCTCGCCCACGAGCTGCTGCGCCGAATTGACGTAGCCGAACACCGTGCCGACCACGAGGCCGGAACCGATCGTGTAGCCCATCGCGCTGCGCGCCGTGGCAGCGATCGCCATGTTGCGCGCCAGCACCATCGGCTTGATTTCCTGCCGGAATTCGGGATGCAGCGTTTCCGGCAGGCGCAGGCCCACCCAGACCATCATCAGCAGGCCCATCGCGCCCAGGCCGACGAATATCCAGCGCCATCCGGCCACGTCCATCACCGCCTGGCCGAGCGAAGGCGCGATCACCGGCACGGTGATGAACACCGCCGAGACCAGCGAGAGCACCCGCGCCATCGCATCGCCTTCGAACTGGTCGCGCACGATTGCGCCGGGCAGCACCATCAGCCCCGCGGTGCTGAGCCCCTGCACCGCCCGCGCCACCAGCATCAGGTCGAAACTGGTGACGAAGGCGCAGGCGAAGGAAGTGACGACGTAGAAGACCAGCGTGACCATCATCAGCAGCTTGCGCCCGAAGCGGTCCGCCAGCAGCCCGGGGATCAGCGATCCCGCCCCCGCGCAAAGCAGGAAAAGGCCGATCACCAGCTGGCGGCGATTGGCCTCCACCACGTTGAAATCATGGGCGATCTCGTCCAGCGCCGGAAGCATTCCGTCCACCGCGAGCGCCTGCAGCGCGATGAGCATGGCCAAAAGGACCACCAGCTCCCGCCGGCCGAGGCCGGGGGCCATATGCTCGTCTCGCGTTGCCATCGGCGCCCCATGCCCGGTCGCTCGAACGATGGCCAGCGGGAATCGCCGCGCTGGCCGACAAATATGGGCCCGCTTCAAACGTCGCTGCGGACGGCGTAGAACGGCGCCATGGAAGCCAGGACCGACGGCGGCGAAAGCGATGACGGCGACGAGGCCGACGGCCTCAGGAAGATCATCCATGTGGACATGGATGCCTTCTATGCCAGCGTGGAGCAGCGTGACGATCCCTCGCTGCGCGGCAGGCCCGTCGCAGTGGGCGGAGCCAGCGGGCGCGGCGTGGTGGCGGCGGCCAGCTATGAAGCGCGAAAGTTCGGCGTCCGCTCCGCCATGCCCTCGGCCCGCGCCCGGCAGCTCTGCCCCGATCTGATATTCGTGAAACCCCGGTTCGACGCCTATCGCGACGTTTCCTACCAGATCCGCGACATCTTCCGCGGCTTCACGCCCCATGTGGAACCGCTGAGCCTGGACGAAGCCTATCTCGACGTGACCGAGGACCTGCTGGGCATCGGCTCCGCCACGCGCATCGCGGAGCTGATCCGCACGCGCATCCGCGCCGAAACGCAGCTCACCGCCAGCGCCGGGGTGAGCTACAACAAGTTCCTCGCCAAGCTTGCCAGCGACCAGAACAAGCCGGACGGGCTGTGCGTGATCAGGCCGGGCCAGGGCGCGGCATTCGTCGCCCGCCTGCCCGTCCGCCGGTTTCACGGAGTGGGGCCGCGCGGGGCGGAGAAGATGGCGAAGCTGGGGATCGAGACCGGGGCGGACCTCGCCGCCCGGGACATCTCCTTCCTGCGCGAGCATTTCGGCAGCTTCGCGGATTATCTCTATCGCGCGGCACGCGGCATCGACCTGCGCCCCGTGCGCGCGAACCGCAGGCGCAAGTCGCTGGGCGGCGAGCGGACCTTCGCGGAGGACATCTCGGCCGGCCACGCGCTGCACGAAGCGCTGGAAAGGATCGCGGAAATCGTCTGGAGCCGCATCGAAAGCGCCGAGGCGCGCGGGCGGACGGTTACGCTGAAGCTGCGCTACACCGATTTCCGGATCATGACCCGCGCCCGCTCCGTTCCCCATTTCGTGGAAGGCAAGGCGGAATTCCTGCGCCTGGGCCGCGAGTTGCTCGACGAATTGCTGCCGCTTCCGCTCCCCGTCCGCCTGATGGGGCTGACGCTCTCTTCGCTGGAAGGCGAAGAGGACGAACGCGGGGAAGACACGGCGCAGCTATCGCTGCTCTGAGGTAACCCATGAGTTCCTGCGAAAGCAGGAACTCAGAGCCCAGGGGCGGCGCGTTCCGCCCTGGACCCCGGCTTTCGCCGGGGATCACTCCCCATCCAGCAACGCCAGCGCGGCGTCCACCATCGCCGCCCGCCCGGACGGCAGGTCGTCCTGCGAAAAGAAGCGCGCCTCGCTCACCTCGCGGCCGTCGGGCCGGGGGAGCGCGTCGAGCGTCGCCGCGTAGACATGGGTGACGCACGGGGCGCCATGCAGGCGCCGTTCATTCACCCCCAGCGGTATCAATTCCTCCACCGTGCAGCCCAGTTCCTCGGCCAGTTCGCGCCGGGCCGCCGCCAGCGGCGGCTCGCCCCGCTTCAGGCCGCCGCCCGGCAGAGTCCAGCTGCGGCTGCCATAGGAATGGCGCACCAGCAGCACGTGGCGCTGCCCGTCGAGCACCCGCACGTTGACGCCGGCAAGCCGCGGCTTCGCCACCCGCCACCAGACCTTGCGCAAGGCATGGGCCAGGCGCAGCGCAAGCCGATGGAGCGGTGCCGGTGTCAGGTGAAGCATGTGACCGGCTGCCGCGCCGCGCCGAGCAAGCGCGCGATCGGCAAGTCGCCGCCCCGGCAGGCCTGCTCGAACACCGCCCGCTTCTCTTCTCCGCGAATGACGAACAGCAATTCGTCGCTGTCCAGCAAGGCCGGAATGGTGAGGCTGATCCTTTCGAACGGAGCCTCGGGCGGGAGCGGATCGGGCGTCAGGCGGCGAACCGGCAGCGGATCGTCCACCCCAGGATCGGCGCTGGGAAAGAGCGAGGCGATATGCCCGTCCGCCCCCATCCCCAGCCAGACCAGCGCGAAATGCGGCGGCTCACTGCCCGTGTCGAGCGCCTGCACATGCGCACCCAGAGGGCCGAGCAGCGCACGGATGCGCCCCGCATTGCTCGCCGGATGGCTTTCGGAAACCGCGCGGTCGTCCCCCGGCCAGACGGCGATCCGGCTCCATTCCAGATCCCTGGCAGCGAGATGCCGCAGGATCGGGAACGGCGTGGAGCCCCCGGGGATGCTGATCGCTATCCCTTCCGGCACACGCTCCAGCGCGCGCGCAAGCCGCCCATGCAGCCAATCGGCGATCGCGGCATCATCCGCTGCGGGAATTGTCGCGATCGCGGCCATGGTCCTTTCTGGATCGCGTCAGGCGACTATGCGGTCGAGGAACCAGACGCCCTCTTCCGCCTGGTCGGTCCCATCGTCCGCCGTGCCGTCGGTCGCGTTGTCGCCTGCTTCTCCCGCGGCTTCCTTCGCCGCGCGGATGGCTTCGACCAGCTTCGCATTGTCGTCGCGCAGTTCCTTCACCATCGCATCGGCATCGAGCGAGGTCGAATCCTGGTCGGCGATCTGCGTGTGCTGGGTAATCGAGCCGATCGAGGTTAGCGTGTCGCCCCCATTCTTGCGCACCCGCTCCGCGATCAGGTCCGTCACCCCCAGGATCTGCGTGGCCTGCGCATCGAACAGCAGGTGCAGGTCGTGGAATCGGCTGCCCTTCACGTGCCAGTGGAAATTCTTGGTCTTCAGATACAGCGCGAAGTGATCCGCCAATGCACCGTTGAGCGAATCGATCAGCGCCTTGCGCGCATTGTCGCCAGTCTTGGCCATCTGTTCCTCCTTCATCGTCTGGTGATCACCACCTATACACTCAAATGACCGTCGGGTTTCCCCAACAATCCGCCACACAGTGATCGAAAAGGACGATCAGCTACACGATCCCCCGCGCCGACAGCCCCGTCCAGATCGCGGCGACGAACAGCAGCGCGGCAAGCACCCTGCGCGTCGCCTGCAAGGGAAACTCGCTCAGCAATTCGCGCCCCATCGCCCAGGCCAGCGTCAGCCCCGCCGCGCCGCCGAGCCAGCCGCCGAACCCCGCCAGCCACGGAGCGCCGGTCCCCGCCGCGATCGCGACAATCAGGAACCGCGCCCCGTCCCCCACCTGACGCGAGGCGATCACCAGCGCGATGGCGCCCAGCGACCGGGTCGGCTCCTTCGGCTCCCGCCACAGGATCGGCCAGGCAAGCTCGCCCGCGGCGAGCAACAGAGCGAAGGAGACCAGCATCGTCTTGCCTGCGGGCGGCAACAGCAAGGCAAGCCCTTCGCCCGCAAGCGCGGCCAGCGCCGCCGTCGCCGCGCAAACCGCCCAGCAGACGGCAAGCAGCCCCTTGCCTTGCCCCAGCGAGGAGGAAAGATGGGCGATCAGCCGCTGGTCGCGCCCGCCCGCCGCGGCCAGGAAGGTGACGACAAGGGCGAAGAAGAACGATGGCATGCCCGCGACGCTAGCATAAACCGCGCGCGGCGTGCATGCCTTCCGCTGCACTTGTGGAGCGGACCGGAGAAACGCCATGCAGAACGCGCTTGCCTATGTCGGAGCCGCCCTGCTCGAGATCGGCGGATGCTTCGCCTTCTGGGCGTGGCTGCGCCTCGACAAGTCGCCCCTGTGGCTGCTGCCCGGCATCGTCTCGCTGTGCCTGTTCGCCTGGTTTCTGACTTTCGTGGATTCCGACCACGCAGGCCGCGCCTACGCGGCTTACGGCGGAGTCTACATCGTCGCTTCGCTGCTGTGGCTCTGGACCGTCGAAGGCGCCCGCCCCGACCGGTGGGACGCCATCGGCGCCATGATCTGCCTGACGGGAGCGGCCGTCATCCTGTGGGGGCCGCGAACCGCTTGAGCGGCTGGAGCGGTGAAGGGAACCGCAAATCATCGATAAAATGGCTGATTTAAGGGTTTTTCTTTCAATCAATTTTCGAGGATACCCCCAAATATACCCCCAATAGCGCTGGCTAAGGGTGAACATGGGCGATCAGATCGGCGCAACCCAAAGACCGGCGAGGGGGAAGTTTGGCACAAGGTGCAGCGGTGCTTCGCCTCCTTCTTATCGCATTCGACAACGTGCCAATATCTTCGCCAACCCAATCGCCAGCTCGGCGTCGGCAGCTTCTTCCAGCGCCCAATATTGCTGCAAATAGCGCTCATAGGTACGATGCCACATACCCTTTGGCCGCTTGGGAAACGCTCCAAGGCCCAAGTCGCAATTCAGCTTGCGCTGCAACCGGAACAATCGCTCGCTGGCACGATCATGCTTGCCTACGCGCTGGATATGATAGCCCAGCCGCCATGCCTGCCGGGAAGCGAAACGATCTCCGCCCGGCGGCAGGTAGAGCTTGCCCACACGAATACCGCGATAGGGGCAGATCATCCACCACCGCTTGCCGCCGTAGTTGGGAAGGGTGAAGCATAGCCGGACGGTCTGTTTCACTTGTTCGGCTTCGTCTCCCTTCCCGCGCGTATACGACAGTTCCAGGCGCTCCTCGCCCGGCGTATCCATGATGGCCTGATAGCCGATGGAGCCGGAAGGTTCTCCGCCACGCGACCATGAGAGGCTTCCCGCGATCGCTGTTCCGTCCTTCGCCCTGCCAGTGCGCATCATCCACGCCAGATCAATCCTAAGCGAGGTGTCCGCCGTTGGTCGGCCTCCGTACCTGCCGGAACCCCAGCCGCCCATTGTCAGCCTCCCCCGCGCGGCGGTGCGCCGCCAGATTTTCCTAAATCATTAGGCTTCCTTACCCCCTCATGGGGTTTGCCCCGGACTGCGTGCTTTCCGTTGCGCGCGGATCGGCGCTTGCCTTTGGCTGTTCGCGGCCCGGTCGATAGACCGCCGTGGAGCCTGCAACGCCCGGAAGGATAAAGGTCACGGCGCTTGCAGGGCGTTCCCGCGCGTGTCGTGGCTCCGCAAGTCATGTCCCGGCATTCGGGCGGGAAGTCCCCTCCGTATTCGCACCAATGCCGCCATAGGCTGCGCACTTCAGCTTGGGTCATGAGCCTGCCCCTTTACCGAATGAGGCCATAACACTTGCTGACAAAACCGACAAAACATCCGACTGACAGGGTTTAGTCAGTTCTGTCAGTTCTTCGCCAAGCATGTCAGCCGCCACGCTTCACCACTTCGGCATCCGAATATGCCAGCGCTTTGGGGTTGGGTCGGTAAAGTGTGGATGGCCTGCCACCGCTCGGCCCCGCATCCGGGGTGTTGCCAGCCAACCAATCCGCCTCGCAAAGCGCCCTCAATCCACCTTCCACCCGCTCCCGCCGGGCAAGCCCGCTCCAGCCCTTCCGCTGTATATCCCGCGCGGTGAACGGCTGGGGCAGATCGCCCCGCGTTACGCGCCGCCAGATCGAGCGCGCGGCGCTGACATTATCGAGCGACAACGCGCCGTAAGCGCGCCGGGCATGGCTTTCGAGATAATCGCCCCAGCATACCGCCATTTCCAGAGCCTCGCGGCTGACAGGCCCTGTCGCATCATTGGCGAGGTGGCACAGCAGGGCGAGCCGGGGCACAAGCCCGCGATATTTGGCAAGATGCGCCATCAATGGCGGGTCCAGTTCTCCGCCCCTCAGCTTGCACTCAAGCCCGTCCATCCATTGCGAGAAAGAGGTTTGTGCATCCGGGGCGAAGCGAAGGAACGGAAAATGTCCCGGACCTGCTTCACCATCCCAATCCGCACGCAATTCCTGTGTATCGAGCGCGGACAGTTCTCGGTAGAATCGCCATGCGGCCTGTCTCGCCTCGCTTAACGCCGCGCGGTCGCATTCCACGTAGTCCCTTGTGAAATCGGGCCAGGCCAGCAGTTGGAGCCGCTGCACCATGCCATCATTGAAGCGATGCAGGCTGTCCGCCATGTAACGTGCGAGCCTGTCTGGCTGGGTCGTACCGAAGAGAGAGATATTCACCGCCGGGATGCGGATTGTCCCGCGCGCTATGCGATCGAATGTATAGCTTTCGCTCCCGTTCCAGCCGCTCAGGAAAAACCCGCGCGCGCTGGCCCGTTCTTCGCGGTCCAGATCGGCGAACAAACTAAGCAGCTCATCGCGATGCACCGTAACGCCGTGGGGGTTGGCAGCGCATATCTCGCCCAGCTTTTCCGCCGTCGCGTCGCTTGTGAGATAGCGCTGCTCGGCTGGAACGTCGGGAGCGGGAACATTGCGCAGCGCCGTCATGGCGTCCCCACCACTCTGGATAGCCTTGCGCGCAGCTTTGTCCGCTTCTTCGCTTGCGAGCTTATGGACCCGCTTGGCCAGCTCATAGTCCGCCAGTGCCGCCGCGTTCCGTTCGGCGGCTTCACCTTCCAAGGTTTTCAGCGGCCCCAGCGCTTCGGATGCAGCAGGGCTTTTCTTCGCCCCCGGCGGGGCGACAATGCAACCCCACAGGTTCCCGGCTTCCTGCCAGTCGGTATGCTGTTGGGGACGGATGCCGACACGGCGACCGATCAAGCCGCCAGTGGCGACACGTGCGGGGCTCGCCACCAGATCAAGCGGGACGCTCATCCGCTCCGCAATGTCACTAAGACAACGCCCTAACGCCGCTCGCAGCATATCGCGCCTACATCGCGAGACAGGGAGCAGCTCATCCCCTCGCCGCGATCATGCCTAACATTCT
>Ga0066256_1001241_pt1 | contig 37759 bp, 27 predicted proteins | sample ThiBio_1000_biof_FD_87107 | JGI IMG/M metagenome (GOLD analysis project Ga0066256, IMG submission 87107) | Wastewater bioreactor microbial communities from Cape Town, South Africa - Thiocy_expt_1000_biof (version 2) | ecosystem: Engineered > Bioreactor > Thiocyanate-remediating >... | reverse complement strand
GGTGTTAGAGGTGCTGGGTATCAGTATGGAAGCCATTTGGCAAAAGTTGGCACAGCATCCACGCATTGGCCCCGAACGTGTGGCAAGGCTGCGTGCAATGATCGACAGGGTAGAAGGCATCTGGACATTTATCAGAGATGTACAACAACGTGGCATCGCTGCAATTTGGGAGAGGATTCAGGAGCGGTTAAGTAATTTGTGGGAGACAATATTAGACGCCGTTAAGAACTGGGTGATGGAAAGGGTGGTAAACCAGGTAACCGCGCGGCTTTTGAGCATGCTTGATCCCACAGGAATTATGGCAGTGGTAAACAGCGCTATCGCAATTTACCGGGCTATACAGAGTTTTATTAGATATATGCGACAAATGCTTGAAGTAGTAAACACTTTCGTAAATGGTGTGGCAGACGTGGCTGCCGGCAATATTTCTGTGGCGGCAAATTATCTTGAAAATGCAATGGATCGGGCAATGCCGGTTGTCATTGGATTTTTGGCAAATCAGGTAGAGGTAAGTGGGATCGGGCGCCGTGTGGCGGAAATGCTTACCAGGGTAAGAGAGTTGGTGGATCAGGCATTAACCTGGTTAGTAAACAGGGCAGTGGATACAGGGATGAATTTGCTGGACAGGGTAATGGCCATGGGAAGGAGTGTGGTTAGCTCGGTCTCAGGTTGGTTACGGAGAATATTGGGGATTGAAAAATCATTTACCGCTGACGATGGTAGCAACCATCGGCTGTATTTCGCAGAAAGAGGGACTGATCTTGAATTAATGATGAACCCCCGGCCGGCAATAGCGTATGAAGTGTGGGTAAGAAATATTATTATTGATACAACCTCCCCCGCAGGGCAACAAAGAGAGCGGAAGAAAAATCAGGCAATTGCAAAAGCACGCGAAATTGACGCCTTAAAATCATCTACTGCGTCCGAGGTTTCAGATGAAGAGCAGAAATCCGCAAGATTACGAATCTTAATGGACGAACTAAGTACCCTAACCGGAGCGTTATTTGCAGGGCAACGGCCTGCATGTTCAACAGAAGGCAACGGGCTAAATTACAGTACAGTTTATAATGGATTATATGGGTCTGCTATGGAAATTAATGAGCTCACAAACTATCGGCAACCAGCAGGTTCGGTACCCGGTGTTTCTCATCATAGTTCTTATGCTATCCTTAATCAACGAAGAAATGAAGGCGGCTCTTATTATGTGCTTGGTCATTTATTAAATCATAACTTAGGGGGTACTGGCAGAGATTGGAAGAATCTTACACCTTTAACCAGGGAAGCGAACAGGGCACACGAGCATATAGCCGAGGCAAGGGTAAAAAATGCTGTTAATGCAGGTAATATTGTAAAGTACAAAGTTAGGGCGGAATATGGACGTGGACGAATGACAAGCTCAAATGCCACAATTAACGAAATAAAATCAGCAGAAATAAATGTTCCTCGAAGGCTTGTGTGCGAGGCGGAAATGATCACACCGTCGGATATGTCAGGAAATAATAGGGAAATGCGGTCATGGCTGGTTCCCGCAGGAACAATTATTGACAATACTATCGAACAAAATGATAGTAGTTATGACTTAACGGGAATAAGACATGCAATTGTATATTTGAATTCAGGGGATATTGATGCAATTTCCGGCATCGCTGGTGTTGACCGCCGGTTAGCACAAAAAATCATTGATGCCTGGCGCGATAGAATGGGAAGGCCCGAGAGGCTAAGGTTTCCTTCGTATGATGGCCTTGCGAACTATGAATTTACTGATGGGCGTACATTCACGCCTATACAAAAAACCATCATAAACACTATGCCAGACTATGTGAGATTATATCAAAATTAAAATATCTACATAATGAAAACATTTTACCTGAACGCGCTGCAAAGTCTTAAAAAGGAAATAGGGAGCAACTATGACATGATAAGAAAGAGAAACGATTTAAACCAAAAAGCTGCTCCGGATAAACTTATTAGTCCGAATTGGCCAATAGAAATACAATCGTACTTCAAAGAGGTTAATGGAATGGATGTACATTGGCGTCACTTTGATTTTCAGGATAAACCAAACGTATGCGGAAAAATCAATTTGCAGAAAGCCGACAAATTGGGAAATTTAGGAAAAGACGTCGTTTGGTTTAATAGCACTCCCATTGATTCGCCATTGCGAAAGTTTAAGATTATTGATTTTTTTGCTGATGAAGCATCAGTCGGTTTTTTTGAAGGGGATAAAAAAAGTGAAATCATGTACCTTTTTCTTTTTGATGATAAGCCTCTTCCATTAAATATAAACTTTAAAGGTTACATTGATTTACTGCGTGAAGCAAGAGGCTTTTTTTATTGGCAACAAGTATTGGTCGCTCAATTAACCAAAAAGGAAAATCAGGAGTCTTTAGATTTTCAATTTTTTATGCCAAAAATTTTTCCAGATTTCAAATTTGACAGTTTTTTAAAGAAGTTTCAAAAAGTAAAAGTAAAATAGCACAAGTATTTATAACGTGTTGGGTGTACAATTTAATTCGCGTATTTTTTTTTGGTATAAATTTTTAGGTATATGAAACGAACTTACCGCCGCCGCTCTTCTCACGAAACGGCAATTCAATTAAAAGAAAATTCACCGGAACAAATGTTCTTCGGTGCCCGGCAAAGCCAAAGTTTTTTTCAGCCGGCGTCCGCCGTTCAGCGAAAATGTGAAAAATGCGAGGACGAAGATAAAAAAGTACAGAAGAAAGAGGCAGGGGCTATTACCGGGCCTGTCTCATCGTCAAAATATATTTCCAATCTTGATGGCAGAGGGAAACCTTTATCCAAAAGCGATCATGCGTTTTTCTCTTCCAAAATGAACTACGATTTCAACGGCGTAAAAATTCACACGGGAACAGACGCGGCAGATTCGGCAAAAGGCATCCATGCCAAGGCGTATACGGTTGGCAATAATATTGTTTTTAACGATGGTAATTACAACACTACATCTTACGAAGGGAAAAAATTGATGGCGCACGAACTGGCGCATGTAATTCAGCAAAATAAAGGAGGAGCCAAAGAAACCATATCCCGCACTCCGGCTACTCCGGGTTTTGATATCAGGGACGTTTTCCCGCAGGCGGCATCATTTCCTTCAACTATTTTTTTTGAAATGGGACAGTCTACAGTCCCTTCATCTGAATTGGGAAAGATACCTGCGATCGCGTCACCTCCATCGCGGGATATAACACTTGTTGGCACGGCCAGCGAGGAAGGTAATGATCTGGTGAATACTCATGTTATTAATCAAAGATTACGCGCCGTTAACAGCAAGCTAAGCCTCGCGGGCCATACCGGGCCGCGTACGCTCACACCCCAGCTTTCGGCAGGTTCGGGCAATATTGATTACAGACGGGTGCGTGCTGTTGATGTAATTCCCACGCCTACTGTTGTACCCCCCGGAGGAGCAATGCCATCAGCAACTCCCCCTTGCACGGCAACTGCGGCCAATCCTACTCCTGAACTTGAACCTTGCGGCTCGTCATTTAGCGGTTCGCATCCTGACGCTCAAAACTGGACGAGCAATGCACATTCACTTTTATCATCAGGCGATGCAGTTGCTATTTCTCAAGCCACAGTTTTGTTTCCCGGCATTCCGGTTCCAACCCTCGTTTCACATCTTGGTAATTTGCTTACACAGATAACAAATCTGCCTGCTCATTTCCGTTGCCATAATACCTGCGACTCCGGTTGCTCCCGTCCTGCATACAACACTGGTTCAGGCAGCTCGCAAATGATGACACTTTGCCCTGATTTTATCAATTCCTCAAATGCAACCAATCAATCTGAAACCCTTATACACGAAAGCCTTCATGCCACCACAGGCCTAACCACTGCAGATGTTGCTTATTCCACTACTCGCCTTATATCTTCCTTAACCGGTCCGCAAGCCCTAAACAACACGGATAGTTTTGTTTTGCTTATCCTGCGAATAAATGGTGTTGTGCCGCCGGCCGGTGTGGCGGCTACCGACACTTATGATACTACAATCACCGGCGTCAACCTGGATCTTGCCCGTAACGCCCTTGCTTATTTGGAGCAATGGGTGCTAAATGCAGAATTTGACACAAGTTTATTATATAATGCAATCAACAGCAACATTGGAAGCTCCTCAGGTTGGGCCGATGCTTTTGAAGCTGAGATTGCCGGGCTTATTGCTCCGGTGGTAGGAATTACCGACCCCGGCCCGAACCCGTTTGCTACTGCACCGGTTGAAGCAGACAAAGTTAAGATTGCCGGCATGTTTGACAGGTTCACCACATTGCGGCAAAACGTGTATGTTACAGGCATTACCATAAACAGGGCAGCCGCGGGTGTAAGAGATTCCTGGGATTTTAGTGCCAAAACATTTACATTGGGCGCTCCGTTTTTTTCGCTAAGCCCGGTAAACGCTGTGCGGCATTTAATGCGATTAATGATCATAGCAATGGGCACAGTACCGTCCGGTTTAGTAAACAAGTACGTTGAGTCAGCCGATAGAATAAGGGCGCACCGGTCAACATTGCCATGATAATCATTATATTTTAAAAAAGCCATGCCAGTAAAATTAATTTAAGCATCATATACTCTCAGCCAATGAATAAAAAAGCCTTTAATCTTAATTTCTTAGCAGATGCGGTGCACATTCTTAAAGAAACGGTTTTAAGACGCCTTGCCTCGGGTTTTCATGAGCAACAGTTTGATGCAAAGAAAATTTTATCAGAAAATAAAAAAGATGCTACTGTGCAAAAGGAATTAAAGGAAGCAATTCCCGAAATGGAAACAGTAGAAGAGTTATTGATATTTCTTATCGCTCTAACGCCACATCTTCAACCGGGTTTTTTTGAAAACATCATGCATGAAGCCATCCCCGGTGGTTGCGACTTCCCTGAATTTGGCGGTGTAAAAGGCGCCAATCATCGTGGCATGTTGCCAACCGGTGAAACTGCGCAGTTTATTCTTGCGGGTATTGATATCGAAGAACGGCTTAAAGTGCATCACTATTTTTCAGAAGAACATTTTTTTTACAGGAAAGGAATTTTATGGCTGGAACCGGTTAAGGAAGGCGAACCCAAGATGAGCGGCCGCATTATTATAGATCAGGAATGGCTTGATAAATTTTTGTTCGGGAAGGAATCCGCGCCGCGTTTTGGAATTGATTTTCCGGCGCATAAAATTGCTACCGCAATGAACTGGGACGATGCGGTACTACATGCCCAAACATCAAAGCAGATCAACGACATCAGCATTTGGCTCAACCATTCGCAAAAACTGATGGAAGACATCAACCTGGGCAGGAAACTAAAACCGGGCTACAGGGTACTTTTTTACGGCCCTTCAGGAACGGGCAAAACCATGACTGCTGCCTTGCTTGGCAAATCTGTACAAAAAGATGTTTATCGAATCGACCTTTCGCAAATCGTAAGCAAGTTTATTGGCGAAACTGAAAAGAACCTCGAAACGGTTTTTAAAAAGGCAGAAAGTAAAAACTGGATATTATTTTTTGATGAAGCCGACGCCCTTTTTGGTAAAAGGACCCAGGTGCAAAATTCACACGACAGGTATGCCAACCAGGAAGTGAGTTACTTGTTGCAGCGCATTGAAGATTATACGGGGCTGTTGATACTCGCCTCTAATTTCAAAGGCAACCTTGACGAGGCGTTTATTCGCCGATTCCACTCCATCATACATTTCCCCGCGCCCCAAAGGGCAGAAAGATTATTGCTTTGGCAGAAGGCAATGCCACAGATCATAAAGGCGCATGAAGATGTTGATCTTAACCAGATCGCTTCAAAGTATGAGTTAACCGGGGCCGCGATTTTGAATGTTGTGCAACACGTGGCACTTCATTCATTATCAAAAGGTTTGAAGGCCATAACCCAGGATGATTTGGTTGACGCTATACGCCGTGAACTGATGAAAGAAGAAAAACTGGTTTAGCCTCGCGGGTTTAAAAAAGTTTTTGCCGTAAATAATAAGACAGCTATATTTGCACTCCCAATTTGGAACGGATCGGTAGTTCAGTTGGTTAGAATGCCGCCCTGTCACGGCGGAGGTCGCGGGTTCGAGTCCCGTCCGGTCCGCTTAAGATTTCAGTGAAACCCGCTACCAGAGCGGGTTTTGCTATTTTATTGTTGAGCAAATTGTCGAGCTGTTTGTTAAATTGCCCTTGTTTGTCCAGCTGTTTTATTCTATTCTTTCGTTGGTAAAGTTCCGGATTTTTTTTAATTTGGTCTCCAATTGTAGAATTTTATGAAAAAATGGCACCTTTTATTGCATTCGCTCGGAACTGGTTTCGGTAAAATAGCCGTTCCGGTTAATGATTTCATCGTATCGAAACCCTGGTTAAGTGAAGTTTTAGCCTATCCATACATCAACCAAACATCGCGCAAACGCATTATCAATTTTACGAGAAATCAAAGTACTGATTTCAATTCTTTTGAGGTGCAAATCAATAAAAAAATTTTCCGGCTGAATGCTGTTTTAAATTTTTACCAATATTTATTTATTTGTGTGGCTTTCTTGTACGGATTTCTCGCATCCAAAAATAATTTTTTCATAGGTATACTTGCATCGATTGGGGCTTACACTTTTTTTGAACTTACGTTTTTCAGGAGCTTAAAATCAGATATCAGGAAGTTTATTGTAGAATCTTATGCAGTGATCGGATCTACAAAGTCAATGCGGATTTCGCAAAAGCCCCAAACTATTGAGGCAGGAAATGCCAAATTCAAGTTCTATCTACAGGATATTTTGGTCATTATGTATTTTACTTCACTTACTAAGGAGGCTAATAACTCTGTTAATTTTAAGTACCTGGACGTCCGACAACTTGAAGAAGTTTTACTCAGGGAATGGAACCTGGTAAAATCTTCTAAGCTGAACAAACTCTTATCAAAGCCTGATGGCAAAAATTTTGATTTCCTTAATTATAAAATTGAAAAGAACGATAGGAATCGTAAAGCTAATTTGAACAGGCTGGAAAATATTTCAGCATACTTTGCTGAAAAGGGATTTATCAAATCGAAAGAAAAATTTGAAAAATATTATTTTGAGAATTGATGATATGTAGTTTTGATTCAATGCCAGCTCATCTCAATTTCGATTTTTGTTTTCAAACCCTTTTTTGAATCTGCTCAAGAAATATTTTGAGTCCTTTTAACTCTTAGTGCTTACGTTCCCAATTCCAATTGATTTTTTACAAGATGATAATAACTGGCTTTATGGCTTACTAATTCCTGGTGGACACCAGTTTCAACAATTTGACCATTCTTCAAAACAATTATTTGATCAGCATTCTTTACAGTAGAGAGGCGATGGGCAATAATCAGTACAGTTTTCCCTCTAAAAAAAGATTGTAGCCTATTATGAATAATCTTTTCATTTTCTGCATCAAGAGCAGATGTAGCTTCATCAAAGAATAAAAATTCAGGATTTTTATAAACAGCTCTTGCTATAAGAATACGTTGTTTTTGACCTCCGGAAATGCCGTTTCCTGAAGCACCGATTTTAGTATGTAGGCCCAAAGGCAGAGAATTGGTAAATTCCTCCAGGTTAGCTATCCATAATGCTTTATCTAATTTTTCATGATCAATATGTTCATCCCCGCAAGCAATGTTTCGCTCAATTGTGTCGCCAAAAATAAAGCCATCCTGCATAACTACTCCACTTTTTTGACGCAACCACAAATGCGAAATTTCAGAAAGATGTGTATCTCCCAAAAATATACATCCATTAATAGGTTCATAAAATTTCAAAAGCAATTTCATAAGCGTGGTTTTGCCGCTTCCACTTGAACCGACTATAGCCGTTATCTTTCCGTGAGGAATGGAAAGGTTGATGCCTTTTAAAACAAAACGCGAATGAGGCCCTTCATATTGAAAGTCTAAATTTTTTAAGTCGAAGCCAGCATCTACCAGATTAAATTCACGATTATCATTTGTATCAGAAGAATCTTCTTCCGGATGATTTTGCACTTCGTTGAGCCTGGAAAGGCTTAGCTTAGCATCTTGCAAGGAACGGAAAAAATTCATTAGTTGGTTTATTGGGCTGTTCATTTGACCGATAATATAAGAAACACTCAATAAAGCCCCTAACGTCATGCTGCCTTTTATTACGAAAGAAGCAGCTAAAAAAGTAACAAGAATATTTTTAAGTTGATTTAAAAACTCGAATCCTGATAACTGCACTTGATTTAGCCTCAGGATACGGATATTTGTTTTGAAAAGTTTGTGCTGAATTTCTTGCCATTCATTTACCTTATAATCTTCAAACTGGTTCATTTTCATTTCCGTGACCCCGTTTATCATCTCATATATTGATTGCTGATTTTCACTACGCTGTTGAAAACGAAAGTAATCCAGTATTTTACGTCGTTTTAACCAAAATAGAGACCAGAATATTGCGATAATTGTTAACCCAAGGTAAATAAGTAATATTTGGATATTATAATACCAAAGCACTGCAAAAAAAACGGAGAAAGTTAGCATGGAAAAAAAAGTAATTAAGCTTTGTGAAGTAAGAAAATTTTCGATGCGCTCATGATCGGCAATTCGCTGGTTAAAATCCCCCATTAATTTGGTATCAAAAAATTTGATAGGCAGCTTTAATAACTTTTTGAGAAAATCGGATATAATTTGAATGTTAATTTTTGTACCTATAATCAGCATGATCCAATTTCGCAAAAGCTCTATTACCAAATTGCCTGCAAAAAGACTAAGCTGCGCCAGTAGGATGATTGTAATTACATTCAGGTCTTTGGCATTTACACCTTTGTCTATCAGGTTTTGCGTGAGAAAAGGAAATGCTAGCGAAATGAGAGATCCAACCAACAGCAAAACGAACATAAGCCATAAAGAAAGTTTATAAGGCCTTAGGTAACTAAATAAATCACGAATGGAATATCGGCGAGAATCCAGAGAAACCTGCCTGCTATAAAGCTGTTCTGTGGGATCTAGGAAAAGCGCGATACCTTTACTATTGTCAGAGAGCCAATGGCGTTCAAATTTGTAATTTGATAAACTAATAAATCCATATGATGGATCAGAAATCTTATATTTTAGTTTGCCATCAAACAAGCTTTTTTTAATCTTGTAAAGTACTACGAAATGATTTTGATCCCAATGAATAATGGCAGGTAATCTTTTTCTTAATTCAAATAATTTGGTAGAATCTAGCTTTACCGCATATCTCTTGAACCCTAAAGTTTCTGCTCCATCGCTAATTCCTTGCAGCGACACTCCTGATTTTGTCAAGAAACATTGATCTCTAACATATTCCAAACTAAAATCTTTGTGATAAAAAGATGCTATCATTGCTAAGCACGCAGGTCCGCAATCCATCTGGTCCATTTGATTAATGAATTTCATGTAGCTGTATTTAGACGATGATTTCGTGTAAGGGAAGTGGAGCTTTCGGGCAATATTTATCAGGGTAATACCATTTATCTTCACCATAGCATTTTATTGTATCCCTGAAGCAAGTGCCTAATTTAAACTTGCAATCCTCAAATATATCGCAATCATGACAGGCGCTATCGACCGGAATATTTTCCTTTCTCAAATAATAAGGATTCAATGCTTTTTCAGAATTCCATATTTCTATTAAGGACTGAGTTAAGACATTTCCTAAAAAGAAGTCTTTATGCCAATATAATTCTTCACAAATCGTTACATTACCATCTGGGAGAATGAAAAGAGATGTTTTATTTCCAGAGCACATAGCACGTTTATTGAACCTAGTAGATCGCTTATCTGCATCATATATTTCGTTGATGCCTGTATCTCCTATTCCACTATAAACTATTTTGAATTGGGTGTTTTCAGTTTCTTGGATGTCTTTTAGATAGGAAGATATTTGATCTAATTTTTCTACAGAGGGTTTAATCGCTTGATATGACTCAACTTTTTTATAAAGAGAAGCTGTTGTTTTGTCTATTCTCCAGGTAACAATATTTTGTAGAGTCTTAAGATATTGAAAAATTGACTCCATATCTTCTAAAGAATCATTTTTATTAGTCATAACGGTGTGTACAAACACCTTTACGTTATACTTATCGAGCAACCTAAATGATTCTTTTAGTTTTCCTATGTATCTTTCTTTGACACCTAGAATATCAGTAAGGTGAGCCGGCAATAGAGTGTCCAACGAAATCTGTATTGCTTTAACGTGTATATCTGAAAGGAATTTTACATCTTCTTCTGTGAGAGGAACTTTAGTAGAAACAGCTGGATCAAAATGGTTTTTTTTCAAAAAAATTAGTAACTCTTTCCAATGTTTATAGAGAAATACTTCTCCTCCTATTAAATTAAAGCTCCTCATGTGTAATTTCCTCGCCTCAATAATTAATTCTTTAATTCTTTCAAACGGAACCTTGCAGTCAATTAATCTCCTTCTATCAGCATAACAATAAACACAATCAGTTGCACATCGTGTTGTCAACATAAATATTAAATCTGTTGGAGAGTTATGTCGATATGTTTCAAATCTTTCCTCTTCTCCCAAATCAAACTCACTTATATCAGGTAGATCGTATCGAGGAGTATCGCTCTTGACAAGGCAATTCTTAGGAAATAAAATCATTATATTTTTATATATATAAGCGACGCTTTCCTGGTTTTCCGTTAACGAGTCAACAAATTTTTTAATGTAATCAATAGATGTGTTTAATGTTTCCGATGCTATATTTAATGCATCATCAAAAGATCTTCCATCAAAGCAAGATAAGATCGCCGCGTGCATAGGGTGTATTTTGCTAACAAATCCAAATTCTACACTCGGATCGTTAAAGTCTAACACTGTCTCTTTAGGCAGTATCATTGCAAAACCATTATCGGGTTTCAAAACGTATGCGTTGTTAAGTACAATAGTCATAAAGAAAAATTTATTTGTAAAACAATTTTTTAAAGACTACCTCTCAGCGGAGAGATAGTCTTTAGTTATTATTTATGCCAAACCTAAGAAACTGGTACAAATAGCACAACCAGGTTGGCAAAATGATTGACAACCATTTTGGCAGCTATTACCACAACTTGGGGGGACGACAGTACTGTCACTACCTATAGAAGAAATACCTCCTTTTATTTGGAGCATTTCGGATGACAATAGCTCTTCCGCTATTAATTCTAAGCTGGATTTACTTTTAACCTGCTTGGAACTTTGAAGTTCTTTTTTCATAAAATGATTTTTTAATGTTTTACCTACTCTTAAGCTTTTCGGTATCCGCTACTATTGCAATAATTATTTTGTTCTTTGTTCTTCATCAATATTACTTTTCTGAAGTTCAGGTTTTCTTAAAGCGATTCCTTTTTTGAAGTTGTAGACTAAGGTTATATAAGCGTATCTCATGTCCCTTTTTATTAGTGTGGTGTTAGTTTGAGCGAGATACTTATAAGTGAGAGACATATTTCCACGTGCATTAAAAATATCAGATATGCCGCCTTTAATTTGAAATCCTCTTTTGCCAATGGTTTTATTTAAATCTAAAGATGAAAAAATGAAATTCTTATTGAATGTCGTGAACCTGTCGGCTCCTTTGGTAAAGAATTGAGTTGTAAGCCTTGCATCAAAAGTTGGTGAAAATCTGAAGATATTAATATTGGATATCAAAACTCCAATGTTCTCCGCATTATAGTCTGGGCTGACATAATTTTTATCATAAAACATAGCCTGCCAAATCATCATCCAGTACTTTTTAATACTTAAATTAGCCGAGGCTGTTACGTCAAATTCTTTTTTTGTATTGATGTTGCCAAAGGTTTGAAGTGTCATAGTTCCTATGGGTTTTTGCACTTCACCGAAGATATTTTTTTCGATTTCGTAACTAATCCCTACAGAATAATTTTGCTTGATATTCAATTCGGTTGATATTTTATTGTTTATAGAGGGTTTTAGATATGGATTTCCTTCTTTTAATGAATATTGGTCCATTTTATAAACAAAAGGATTTAATATTTCATAACTTGGCCGGGAAATTCTTTTATTCCAGTGTATGCCCCATGATAGCGTATTCTTATTATTAAGCGGTAAGAGCATAGAGAGATTAGGGAAAATTTTAAAATAATCGTTACTAATCCTGTTGATTGAAATAATTTTATAACTTGTATATTCTGCCCTCAAACCACCAATGAGCTGTAGTTTGTTGATTTTTGTTTCAACACTTGTATACCCGGCATAAATATTTTCGTGATATTGTAGAAAATTTGTAAGGTTGTTATCAATAGTCCACAAGGAATTATAGTTGCGATAAAAATTTTCAACTGAAGTACTAGCATTAGCAAACTTTACTCCATAATCTACATTAGTTTTGATTTTTGGAAGTATTTTATGGCGATCTATTTTCAATGATAATATATCAAACCTGGTATCGATGTTATTATCATTAATTACGGAGTCAAAAAAGATATTGTTACTTAAGAAATAACCGTTGTAAAACCCATTGTAGGAATGTGTGGTTGGGATCAAATAATCTCCCGTAATTTTTAGTGTACTTCCTGCTTCATCTGTATTATGTTGATAGCTTACCGAAGTCGAAAATGTTTCCGTTTTTCTATTTTGAGGGATATATGACTTAATGATAGTGTCTAATACATTGTTGAAATAATGGTTAGTAAGCATATCAGCATACGCGACAGACATATTATTGCCACCGTATATAAAATCAAGTAAAAGCGATTTATTGTTTTTTATATTATAGCGTAAACCTGCGTTTGCGCTATAGTTAAAAGACTTGTTTCTAATATTTATGATATTCTCTTGCCGGATTTGAGTCTGTGAATTTTCTCTGAGATTTTCAAAGTTGGCGAAATTTTTATTAAGAGAACCTGATAAACCGGCATACACCAATAGGTTATTTCTGTTAATCATAATATTTGCTGCCAATTCATTCTTTGCATAAACTCCTTGCATATACTTGTTGGATACAGAGCCGCTATAACTATTCTCCATCTTCTTTTTAGTAACTATTTTAATAATCCCCCCAATACCTTGAGCGTCGTAAGCAGCTGTAGGGTGGGTAATCACTTCAATATGTTTAATATTTTCAGACCGAATGTTATTCAAGTACAAAACCAACTGATCTGCAGGAATTTTTATTTCCTGATTATCAATCATCATTAGTACTGATGATCTGTTTAGTGTAATACCCCCATCGGCATCTATTAAAACACCTGGCAAGATGGGCAGAATAGTATTAACTGTATTGCCAGCTGATAAAAATGATTTTTCAATTTCAAAGTCATAACCATTTGGTTTTCTCTTTATAGCTGGCATAGTCGATTGTACAACAACGGTATTCAATTCTTTTATTTCATCTGGAAGTACAATATCCAATCGAAAGTTTTGATTGACATATAAAAGAGTATCAGTTTTTTTATACCCTATCCGTGAAAAGGTAAGTAGGTAACTATCCTCTTTGCTAAGGTCAATATCATATTCGCCTTTTGCATTTGATAGGGCCGATCTCAATACAATATTTTTTGCCATTACATGAATAGTAATAAAATCAAGCGGTTCCCCTTTTTTGCTTCTGACACTCCCACTTATTTTATATTGGGCATTTACCAAAGTGCTTGCTAGCAGTATAATCCCTATAAAGGCGAATTTTAATTTCATGTGAATCATTTATGTGGTTTAAAATTGCAAGTCGATGACATTCAGTTGATTCGGTAACATTGTTTTATCTTGATTTAAATAAAAACCCATCAACCCCTCTTTTCCAGCATATATTGGCTTAGTTTCAGAATGTAGGTATTCAATGCTTTTCCCAAGCGATGTAGTGACAATTCCTAATGCAGTCATTACTCTTAATAGCTTACAGTCACATTCGGCCACCATTATACCAGCCTCATCATTACAGATTGGAGTAATAGCATAGACCATTAGCTGTTTAAAAAGACTGATGTTTTGTGAACCCCAATTTAAGGAAGTTGCAAACCTCCCCACATGCCAAATGTTACACTTAGCAAAATTTTTATTATTCTTAATATCTATTCCAAAAAGTTTTTGAATTGGAAGTGTGTCTTTCCTATTCCATTTGGTTACTTTAATTGTTCCAATAATTTTGTTATCTACTTTTGCTGCATAATAATAAGAATATGGGTATTGATTGATATCCTCCCTATACATAGCCTTTATTTCTTGCTCAGAGATAATGGTTGTTTGCCATACCGGAACATTATGTTTATAGTATTCTTCAGCAACAAATTTTGTGAACTCATATAAACTGTTTTTGCTAACTAAGCCTATTGAAATGTTTTTGTTTTGGAGTCTCATTTTTTGCTTAAATTTTCAACACAAACATACCAACGCTATAAACCGATATTGCTACACTCTTGGGTAGTAATAGAATTAATACAAAGTATTACCCTTTTGGGTAGTTGGGTGCAAATCAAATTTTCGCTACTGATAAATAAGTTAGACCTTTATGTCAAAACCATACAGTTATGACATAAGAACAATATTTAGCAGCGGCAGAAGCCCGTTATGATGAGTTAAAGGCATTAGGAAAGGTGGATAATTTTTATGATTACGAAGTGGAGTTTGTAAAAATCTGGCAGGATTTGGGCAGGCAGGTATTGGAACAAAACTTAGGGGAGCTGTCAAATGACAAGCGTAAAAAAAAACCTCACGACGCTGGGTTATGTAACCATCAACAATAATCATGGCTTTAACGAAGGCCATAATGGCTTTCAAATAAGCCCGCGTATGCAGGAGTTAATGGTGTATGCCGGACAGATGGACAGTTACGATAATTGTAACGAGATCATAAAATCATTTACAAATATTGAAGTAAGCGCGGCGCAGGTATACCGGTTAACGGACCTATACGGACACGAGGTTGGCAAACAAGCTGTGATGCGCATACTGGAACCCCTAAAGCAACAGGAAGTGCTATATGTACAGGCAGATGGTTCTATGATATTAACCAGAGACAATAGTTGGAGCGAGGTAAAACTAGGCCGTATATTTAAAAGCAGCGACTGCTTGCATCCTGTAGCAAAGCAAGGCTGGATAAGCAACTCGCAATATGTGGCCCATCTGGGAAACCATAAAAAATTCTGCAGGCAAATGGATGATCTCATTGATGATTTTGGCCCCTTAAAGCAGCGGTTGGTCTTCATAACAGATGGTGCGCCCTGGCTTGGAAACTGGATAGAAGACTCTTTTGCCCAATCCATATCGGTGTTGGATTTCTATCACGCCACAGAACATTTACATGCGTTTTGTGCAGAAGTGTTTAAAGATAAACAGCTGCAGCAACATTGGTTTGAGCAGCAAAAAGAACTGCTGCTGGAAAGCCGCTTAGACGATGCAATACAAAACATCAGTCAGCAGGGCCGGCATAAGTCCAAAGAGGTTGAAAAACTAATATCGTACTATAACAATAACAGGGATCGGATGAATTATAAAAAATACCACAGTATTGGTTGCGGCATTATAGGGTCGGGAGCAATAGAATCAGCACATAGAACGGTCATCCAAAAAAGAATGAAACAATCCGGCCAGCGGTGGTCTACCCCGGGAGCTCAAAATATGCTCAACCTAAGAGTGGTGCGCAAAAATCAGCAATGGAGTAAAATAGTTGAACTTGCTAAAACAAATTTTAAACAAGCCGCTTAGCGAAAATTTGATTTACACCCGGGTAGTTCAAAGAATATTGTTATTTTTGAAATAAATGATGATTGAAATATGGATGTTAAAATCGAAGATTTTTTTACGCCGATTAATTTGAAAGGCATAATCCCTGAAAAAGATTATCAGGTAATGCCTGGCTATATTAGTGCTGCTGATGCTTTTGCAAGAACTACCTACAGAAGTATTTATTTGGCAGATTATTTTCAAAGAAAATTTTTATATGTTTCTGATAACCCTTTATTTCTTTGTGGGTTAACTTCCGAACAAGTAAAGGATCTTGGTTTTTCTTTTTATTTGCAGCAGGTGCCCAGAAGCGATTTGGAATTACTTCTGGAAATAAATACGGCAGGGTTCCACTTTTTTGAAAGAATTCCCTTTGATGAACGAATGGATTATGTTGTTTCATACGATTTTCATCTCACACAAACCAGCGGTAAAAATCTACTGATCAATCATAAATTAACGCCTCTTTTGTTAGATGAAAAAGGGCAAATGTGGGTATCACTTTGTATTGTGTCACTTTCCGCTCGCAAAGAAGCTGGAAATATTGAAATACGAAAAAAGGGTAGCCCTATCATTTTTGAGTTTGACAGGGCGAAAAAGGTTTGGCATAAAAATGAAAAAACCAAATTAAATGAAAGAGAAAAAGAGATACTGCTGCTTTCAGCTCAGGGGTTAACGACAAATGAAATTGCAAAAGAAGTTTATCTTTCTGTTGATGCAATTAAGTTTCATAGAAAAAATATTTTTGAGAAACTTAGTGTAGATAATATTACAGAAGCAATTATGCATTCTGTCAGTTACAGTATAATTTAATTGTTAGGGTTTTTATCAATTGTCGTTGTATATCGATGATAAATAAAACTCTGGGAACCACTTAATTGTCTTGCCGATAGCTAAGTTGAACAGAATATTTGTCGCTAAGCCTGCGACTATTTCAGAGGCAACTGATAATTGCGGAGGTGGTAATTTTTTATCTTCGTTTTTATAAACCCTTACTATGTCCTCGATCCATTCTTTTGGCTGCCCCCAAAACCTGAAATACTGGGTAACATATTCTATCATTGAAACTTCGAAACCATCGGCAGTTTTAGATATTATATTGATTTGAGGCCCACCCGGCATCACCACAGTTACCATTCCTGCCCAGCCAATATTATAGGGATGCAATACCGGTATTAAATTATCCTTGCATACCGAATCAAATAAAAAAGGTGCTTGATTTTTGAAATCCAAAGCATTTATAGCTACATTGTTTCCGACTATAAAGTCTTTCATATTATGTTCATCCAAAAAAAGATGATACGCCGTAATATTAGCATCCGGATTGATTTCTAATAACCTTTTTTTAAGTTTTTCTGCCTTAGAATGTCCTACATCATCCTGCTTATAGTTTTGGCGATTAAGATTGGAAATCTCTACATCATCGCCATCAATAATTGCAATATTTTCAAACCCCATACGTAAGGCACATTCAGCAATAACACTACCAATACCAGCACCGGCCAACAAAATGCGGAAGCCTTTGATTGTTGCTTGTTCATTATTTTTGATATAAATCCTGTTGCGACTATACCGTTCTTTCATATATAAATTTTTCATTCTCCCGCAAAATTATAATAGCATATCTGTTCTGCTATTACCCAAAAGGGTAGTGTTTTATAATAAATGCTGAGCTATTAATCCTATTTTATCAAAAAACAAAACTGTTTACCTTTATATAAAGGAATTATGCACTTTTAGCCAATTGACTCTCTTATGAACCAAAACAGCGCTGCAAAGCCGGGCGGCAAAAAGGAAAAGGAATAAATTGCGAGCGGGATAAAGGATTTTCTTTTTGCCGTTAGCGTTAAAAATGTCGTTGAAATGATGAGATAGGGTGAGCCACAGGCCATCCCTGCTAAGAATGAAACGTCTTTTTTAACAACTGCGCGTGGGTTTGGCAATAAGAAAATCTTTTATTGCCAGGCTTTATGCCGGAATACCCATATTGGCGCACCAATGTTTTCGCAAGAATAACTATTACCAGCCCTACAGTCTTCAACCTTGCTTCAGGTCATTAGTTCGATAAAACATTTTCAAAAGAAAAAGAAAAACAGAAAAAAATAAAAAGAAAGCCACTCGATCCGGCGGCGTGGCTATCCAACAAAAAAGCAACGCAATAAAAGATGGCATGGAGCGCTGCTTTTGTGTTTATGGCGGAATTTTTTTGTTGGATATAGTGGGTGCTGGTAGCCGCCGAACTTTGCGATGCTTTTTTATAGGTTTTCCTCAAAGATTTTAAGATTAATTTTGTATTTAACGCCTTTGCAGTTAAGACCTTCAAAAGAATTGAATAAAAAATTCAAGCCGGAATATGGTTCTGTTGCCCCTTTAAGTTTTTAATTGGGCTTCTAAGCCCGTATAGAAGAATAGACTTTGTCGGCGACAGGCAAAGGTTCTTAAAAATCTTAATTGTATGAAACAGAAAAAATCAAAATCCAAAAGCATGGTGAGTTTGTCATTAGTCAATCCTAATGCCGCTGGCATTGACATTGGTGATACTATTCATGCAGTTGCCGTTCCTGAAGGCAGGGACGAAGAACAGGTAAAACTATTTGGCGCAATGACCTGTGACCTTGAATCAATTATTAAATGGCTAATTAAATGTAAAGTTGACACAGTCGCAATGGAAAGTACCGGAGTTTATTGGAAGCCTTTATTTGGAATGCTCATAAAGGCTGGCTTTGAAGTATATCTTGTAAATTCAAAGCAAATCAAAAATGTAAGTGGCAGGAAAAATGATGAAGATGATGCCAAATGGATACAAAAATTGCACAGTTGCGGTTTGTTACGCAGTAGTTTTCTTCCTGATAATGAACAGGAGTCGCTTCGCACATTAGTTCGGTACAGAAAAACGCTTACACATGATTGCAACCGGTTCATCCTGCGCATGCAAAAGGCAATGGAAATGATGAATATAAAATTGCATACTGTTATTCGGGATATTACAGGAAAAACAGGCACAGCAATAGTTGAGGCCATCATTAACGGTGAAAGAAAGGCAGAAAATTTCTTAATCTACGTGGATAGAAATATCCATGCAAGCAAGGAGGAAATCGAAAAATCCCTTCAAGGAAATTGGCGTTCTGAACAACTATATTTATTAGAAGATTGTTACAGAAACTATCAATATTATAAGAAAAGAATTGAGGCTTGCGATGAAGCGATTGAAAAACAGTTGTTGCAATATTATAAAGAATGTTTTCCTGCTAAGGAATTGAAACTTGATATTAAACCATCCAAACAAGCCACAAAAAATAAGCCCCACTTTAATACCAGCGGTTATTTCAAAGCAATACTTGGAACCGACATCACCAAAATATTTGGTATTAGCGATATATCGGCACTTGAAATCTTATCTGAAACGGGAGCCGATATGACAAAATGGGAATCGTCGAAACATTTTGTTTCATGGCTCAACCTTTGTCCTAACAATAAAATTTCCGGCGGCAAACTCGTAAGCAGTATGCTCATGCGTAAGAAGCCGAACGCAGCAAGCCAGGCCTTTAGGAATGCAGCCAACGCTGTCCAGCGCAGCAACAATTGGCTGGGCGATTACTTTCGCAGAATGAAATCAAAAGGAGGTAATAAATATGCGATGGTCGCCACTGCAAATAAAATGGCTACCATTTATTACAAAATGGTTTTAAACAAAGTGGAATTTAATCCCTTAGATTTAAACGATTATCAGAAAAGATACAGACAAGTAAAAATTTCTTATCTGGAAAGAAAACTTCAGGAACTGAAAAAAGAAGCCGCTTAAGGGTTATATAGAAGCTTTTTGACGGCGAAGCGCACCCGGTTTTGCAGGCTTATCTTCGCCGCAGGAGGGCAATGGTTTTATTTTTTGTGCTTACATCCTCATCCCTCGTTTGACAGAATATGTTTCCAATTTTTCTTCCATATCTTCCAAAATCTTTTCTTTTAATTTTTGCTGTTTCTTTATTTCAAACAGCATTTCAAGATTTGTGATTGTAAATTGTTTTCCAATCGTCGAAGCATCCATTTTCGTATTATTTTTTTCAATGCCGTAGCCGCGTAATTCTTTTGTCTCTTTGTTGTGATACAGGAGTACTTTAAAACCGGCTTTCTGTACTTCATCAAAATAACCTTCAATGGATTTTACATTTGTTTTGGCAAGTATTTCTTTTAGCTGTTGTTTGAATAATTGTTTTGACCCAAGCGGTGGTTGTAATATTTCATGTTGATTGGGATTGAGGAATGGTATTATGAGTTCAGTGCTATTTTTTTGCTTTTTTTTATTTTGGATATTTTGGTTTCTGATCTCCATCGCCCTGATAAGGTTCATCTCTATTGCTATGCAGTCGGCTGCTTTTTGAGTTCGTTTGCCGATAAAGCCGTCGTGATAAAGTTTTAGTTTCGAGTCTCTGACTTTATTGATGACCAAATGCAGGTGCCGGTGTTCTTTATCGCAATGTAGAAAACCGATTGCCTGATGCTCTTTTAAATCCATTTCGTTTAGATATTTATTAGCGATCCTTTGCCACTGTTCTTGTGAAAGATTTTTTCCTTCGGTAATGTGCGGTGAAAGGATAACATGAAGGGTTAATTGCCTCGCTTTTCCTGAATAACATTTTTGAAGCAATTGCATTTCTAATTGATAGTCTTTTATATCTTCACCATTCAACTGATTAGTAAAGATCAACTCTGCACCTTCCTTAAGGTTATAGTTTATTGTTGCAACAAGGCTTTTATTACTTTTAGCTTTTCCTATCATAACTGAATTTGATCTACTATTCCCTGGATAGAATTTTTAAGTTTTATAAGCTCCCCAAATAAATTGGGATCACGATTTTTAATAAGATTTCCAACACGGCTAACTGCAGTTTTATTTTCAAGCAGCAGGTTGATAAAAATTCTTATGTTTTCCATATCGCAACTATTTCTTACAGCCCGCACATAACCATTGAGTGCCATTTGCCTACAGAAATCTGAAAAACTCATTCCGGCATCGTCCGCTTTTTTTTGAACAGCTTCGCTCTCCCGTTTTGTGAAACGGATGGTCTTGTTTTCACTCAACACATCTTCGGGATTTTGTTTTCTGTTCATTAAAAAATAATTAATCACATTGTTTGCTGATAGTAGCAATAATGTTGAAGAGTGCGATCCTTCGACAGGCTCAGGATAAACTGCCAGCATTGCTGCTATTTAATCGGGACGATAAAACGAGCCCTTCGACGACGCTTAGGATAAACTAAGGCAACTAAGCTTCATAGTAGTGCTATAGCTTGTTTCATAAAAACTAAAAATTGTTTTGCAATCACATCATCTGTCTTAAAAACCTTTTTGATCCCGAAGGGTCAAAAAGCAAGATTGAAATCCGCTTGCGGTTTCACATCTTGCCTTTCGAGAAAACTGCGTTTATACTGAACGATTCGGAACGGGAGATGATGTAACGTTCCAATAATTGTAAAAACACTTAGTAAATTGCACTTACATGCGGGTTCGTGTCGTTTAAATATTATGCCACTCATTGTTTAAATTTTTAATCTTTTTATTATGTCAAAACAGTTTATTAAAGAGTTGATACTTTCCAACCAATTTCGCTTATATACCATCATTGCTGAAACGTATTACCAGGAACTTGAAAAATATAAGCCACTGGTTTTTCGAAAATGGATAGCTGAAGAACTTGAGATTGATGAACAGAAACTAAACCTGAATAGCCTTAGTTCTGCCCTTGTAAGGGAACGGCGTAAAAGAAGTAAACTGGATAAGAAAAAAATTATCAGAGAAACCCAATCTCAAAATCAACAAGACTCTTTTGTCTTTTCAAAAGATGATTCGCTGCCACAAAAGCAAAATCTACAGGAATATTGAGTTACTGAACTGTATCCTCATTTGGCCTGGGATATTTTTTCAGGAACGTGTTCATTTTCTTTTTTGTCAAAATATCTTTAGTGCCATTATAATAATTGCGGTACCATTCAATCATTGCCGGCCTGTTCTCTTTTTTGTCCTGAACATAAAGAATGTAAAGGACTGTTAGTATTGTAATAGCAATGATCAAAGCAGCACCAAATTTGCCGAAACCAAATGCAAAAGCCTGCCACCCCGGATGTTCTTTATCAACCTGCAAAGTCGTTTGGCTATCATTGATCTTTTCAGTTGCTTCACTAATAATTTTATTTTGAGCATTAAAAGTTTTGTTTTGCTGATCTGTTAAAATCGCAAGTATAATAAGAGAGGTATCGTCTAATTCAACCCTGTATTTTAAAAAGATAGCAGCTTTTAAAGCTTTTACATCAATCGGTTTATTTTGTGTTGAAGTTTTATTTTCCATAGTAGTATTTTTAAACCTTAGCAATTTCTTTTAGTATCTTGATTCGTTCCACAAATGCATAAGCACTTAGTCCCATGCCTTCTTCCATTTTTTTTAAGATGCTTTTATGGGGAGCAGTTGTGTTGTCAAAATCCCCAAACCGTTTTACTTCGCTGATGCAATCTTTGTGAATTTGAGAATAGATTGAAAGTTCTTCAATTTTATCCTTGTTGATAAAAGTGGCTTCGTTGATGTAGAGAACTATTTGAAACTGATCTTTCACGAGGTTCACAATACGTTGGAGATAAGAGGTACAGGCTTCATAAGAACTGCCACCTGCAACGATGATATTGAAAACAAGCTTTGCGTTGAGTTCGGTCTCAATTTGTTTGAACTCTGCAATGGTATAGTCCGATGAAAACAATGAGGGAAACTCAGCGCTTTCAGGTGCGCCAAAGTCTAAATAAAAATCGGAGTAATCTTTTTGAGACAGCAGTAACAGGTTTTCAAATAAAAGTTGGCGGTCGATTTTATTACGGTGATCTAAAAGGTTTAACGAGGCGAAGCGGGTTGGTGTTTTACCCTTCAAAAATTTGAGCTGTTGTGAACTGGTTTTTACAGAACTATCCAAATCTACAAAATAGGATTCGGGATTATTCTCATTCTTCAGTGCCAATAAAGCGGTTAAAAAAGATTTACCTACACCGCCTTTGGATTGTAAATTGAAATGGAACTTTTTCATGATATTTATAAATTATAAAAGTGAAAAATATTGTTATTTATTTGAGACGATACTGATTAAAGCCTGATACCACAACTTCTATTCAAACTTTGATCTTGCTTTTGGTCGTCATTTACTAAAAACTCATTTAGGTCTTTAAAGCCTTCATACGACACTGACAAATCTTCAAATGGAATTTGTAGTTTTTCTATGGTAGCTACGCAGAATTTACCGGTTTTATCATTATCGAACAATAAATGAAGCTTGGGGTACTGCTTAATGATTTCAGTAGCTTTTTCTAAATGAATGACAGAGTTCAGTATCAGAAAATCGCTGTGAGCCGTTATGGTTTCTAAAAACTTCAGTTGTATTTTATCCGCCATGAACTTTCTATACTCTATCCCTTTCAAAAGTTGCTGGTATGATAGAAAGTCAAAGAAACCCTCAAAAATCGAAAGCAGCCTTTGGTTGCTTTTTATTAGAGTAAAATCTTTTGGTGCTATGCAGTTCTTAAAATATTTATTCCGAAGCTCATATCCGCCGGAGTCGTTTTTAAAGGCGATGGCAAAATAATTTTTACCATTCAACTGGTAATATACTTCCCGGCAGTATCGCCTGGCGATTGTGCCATCCACACGTCTGGAGGCTAAATAATCCAGCAACGCAGGATTGTTTAGCTCCTTTATTTTAAAATTTAGTAAGGTATTCCCAGGCTCAGAAAAGTTCATATGATCTTCACCCAGTTTATTAAAGTTTAGTTGCTGTCTAAAAGAAAAAGATAATGCTTCAATCTTTCTCAGAACTTTGGAAATATCATTTTCTTTAAACATCCTGATGACTAAATCCAGCAGGTTACCTCCCTCGCCGGTGCCAAAGTCCATCCAGGTGTTTTTACGGCTGTTCACTGTAAAGGATGCAGTTTTTTCTTCCCGGTACGGGCTTTTATACCAGTGCTCATCCCTGATGATTTTTTCAGGGCGAATATTTTGAGCCTCCAAAAATTCAATGATGGAGAGCCGCTTTGCCTGTGCGCTGTTCATTGGATTTTTTCTTTTTTAGTGAGCAAAATTTATTGGTGAAGTAAATGCCCGCATTAGCTGCACTAATTGCACTAACAAGGATATTTTACAAGCCTTAGTGCAACAAGTGCAATAAGTGCAACACTTCTTAAAGTGTTTTTTATTACCATATTTTTTCATAGACCCCTCTGCGGATTTTTGTAAATAAATAATCATCGTTAAGCATATTAAAAAGTGTGCGGCGGCTTACTTTTAGTTTTGCAATCTCCCAGGCCTGGTTTGTGTCAAAATGTGCTGGTAGCTGGTAGTAAATCATTTTATGTTCCTGTGGATAGTCCACCAAAGGGTCACGGTGCCGTTCTAACAGCGCAAATACTTTTAGTGCGGTATTTGTAAAATAGTTTATGATCTTTTCAGCCCTTTCCAGGGAACCAGCTGCAACTTCATGGTCATTGATACCTTCGTTGCTACAGGACAATCGCATCATGTGGATAATGAGAGATATTCTCAAAAAATAAGTATCCAGCTTTGCATATATCCCCGATATGGCGCTGCTTTTCTGGTTGTTGATGATATAGTTAATCCTCCGCCGGAACATTTTATAGTACTGATAGGCGTCTTTGGACAGCACAAGTGTTTTTGTGAAAGACTCTCCTGTTAGCATCTCTGGTTTTAATACCCGGTCAATTACAAAACCAAAAAGTTCTAAAATATCATCGGGTACATCTTCATCAGACAGGTCATCTCGTAATACCTCATCAGGATAAGCGAAGAGGAAGCGGTGGGTCAAACCGTTTTCTACGCGGTTGTTTCCAAAACTTGAAACAATTACCTCAGGTTGAATGGTTCCAATAATGCTTAAAAAAGGGTGTTCAATATAAAGCGGCCGGGTGTGCCTGCGTGTTACTGAAGTGCTTTTTCCACTGAACAGCGAAAGAAACAGTTCTTCATCTCCACCGGAGCTTTTGTATTTATTAAAACTGTTAAGAAAGGACGTGAGCTCATCATATATACCACCAAAGCCATGTTTATTATCGTACAGTCCTTTGAGCAGTGCTTCCTGTGTGGCATCTTTAATGATGAGCTGGCGGCGTATGGGTTCGGCTATTACCGGCTTCGATTTATCTGTTTTGTCCTGGTTGATGAATGCCGTGTAATTTTTATCAAACTCCCGGAACAGATCCTTGTCTATTTTTTCCAGTTTGGAAGTAAAAATGCTAAGAGGTGAGGATTTGTTAACGCCTGTTTTGCCTACAAGGGCCATGAAAAGGCTTCCGGTTTCAATCCAGCCGTTTTTTATCTTTAACCGGTAATGGCTGCCCATTGCTACGGAATACGTAAACAGCACGGTGCAGGCTGAATAGTCAACGTTCAGGTTCAATCCGGTACAATACGTCTGGATCATCTCCTGTATTTCTTCCGGCAGCGCGTCTAAGGGAAATGGGTTGGGCTGTTCGATTGCAAGCCGTTTCTCTTCCAAAGATTTAATGTCCATAGCACTATTATTTATTACCTCTTAAAAAAAATTCTAAAGATTCATGCGAATACCGAACAAATCGCCTTCGTTTACGTTGTCTGTTAATAGACTGGCTCCAATCAATAGGAAGCAATGCTCCTTCTTTTTCAAGATTTTGAACTTCGGTTTTTGAGATTTTTAAAATTGCAGCAACCTCTTTTACGGTGTAAGTTTTCAAATTGTCGTTTAACATCATAATTGTATTTTTTTGTCAGGCTAAATTATCGTTGCCCTAACTTTTCAAAAACGGAAGCATACTTTAAAATTTATATCAAAGTATACTTTCGTGTTTATAACATTTTGATGTTCAGTTGCTTTAAGAAGTTTTATTTTTCCAGGAAGACTTTGCTGTTTAAAAAAACGCTATCGTTTATCTAAATTGCCCGGGAACGTTTAGTATTTTTTAGCACATGATTAAATAAAAAAGCCAACAGAACGTTGACTTTTAGGTAGGTTTTTTTAAGTTCGTTTTTCATCACTATGCGGAAACGCCGGTGATTTTCAAGGTGCCAAATTGGAATCTCAAGTCTCTATTTGGTGCTACGCAAGTTTCCTGTTTTTCCATTGCTCGGCAATTTTTCTGCTCGCCACCACTTCATCCATTTTCAGGTAAGTTAAAAATGCCCTCTCTGTTTTATGTCCGCTAATTCTCATGATTAAATGAATATCTGTACCCGCTAAATATTCATTAGTGCAAAATGATCTTCTGCACACATGAGAGGCCAGTAATTCATATTTCTTTTTTCTTACGACATATTCCATGCCGTGCTTATAATAGGTCATTTCAAAACTTGAATGAAGGCCTGCCACTTTTCCTAAATCTTTAAGTAATCTGTTAAACTCATAAAGGTTTAGTTTCGGAGAATACCAATTGTATTTTTTGAGGATTTCTTCTGTTTCATTCAGGATAGGTATTTGCACTATTTTGCGAACTTTCTTTTGACGTATTCTGAGAAAGCCATCAATCATATTATCAGGCGTAATCCTGGATAAATCTGAGAACCTAAGCCCCAGCAGGCAACCTAAAACTAATAAATCTCTCGCAGGGATTAATTCAGGGTAATTAGCCAGGTCAAGTCTATAAATCATGGAGATTTCATCCCAGGATAAATAGATGCGATCCACTTCCTCGCTTAATCCCTTATAAGAAGACAGGTCAATAGTAGCACAGTAGTTCTTTCGCATCCTATCCCTTAGAAAAGCTTTCAGGTTTTTAATTTGTTTGCCCACTCCATTTGTAACTAATCCTTTTCCTCCATCAGGTTTGAGCGTTTCATAATAAAGAAAGTTTACGAAATCTTCATAAAACAAATAATCAAAGGATGAAAAATCCAGTTTTATATTTCTTGCTTTTTCATATTGTTTCAAATGTTTAATTAGTGCCCAATAATCTTTTGTGGTATCAACTGCTACATTCGGCTTTTTAAGCATGATGTAATCTTTGATATGATCATAGAGCGTTACCAGCTTTTCGGGGACTTCTTTGGTGGTTTCATCTTTCTTTACAAGATATTCATTGAAATGGTCATTTACATATTTAATCGTCGGTGGTATTTTTCTTTTAATTGCAGTGGCTATAAAGCTTTTGAAGTTTGCCAGCAAAATTGAAAGTTCCGCATTAATCACTGAATAATTTTTGCAATAGAGGTCTCCTGCTTTTTCTTTCAGGGATTGTGTAAGCGGGTTCCAATGTTCGGGGCTGATTTCAAATCCGGTTCTGATTAGTACCTTTGATTCAGTATTAAAAAGATACTGAATATAGATTGGTGTTACGCCTGTTTTTTTTACGTAGCTTTTCTTAATAACAAGTTTTGCTGTTGCCATGATTGTATATTTTATCGTTTGAAAAATTGTCGATTTTTTGTCGAGCAAAATTTGAAAAACAATAAAACAGCTTGGCAATGATGGAAGTTAATTTACTTCTAACATGTTAACCATGTAGCAATTATAGGAAACTATAGCATACAAAAACATAGCATAAAATATTGATTATCAAGCCGTCCGGTCCGCAAAAAGGTAAAAAATCTGCAGAATCCCTGCAGATTTTTTTTATGCTTTTTCCAAAAACTGCCTCAGTACATATTGCAAAATGCCGCCATGACGATAATATTCTATTTCAATCGCTGAATCGAGCCGCGCCACAACATGAAACAAAATTTCATCACCATTTTCGTTTCGGGCGGCCACCTCCACACTTTTTAATGGTTGCAGGTTTTCCGCAATGCCGGTGATGGTAAATGTTTCTGTTCCTGTTAAGCCTAACGATTGAGCATTGTCTCCTTCTTTATATTGAAGCGGCAATACACCCATTTGTACCAGGTTACTGCGGTGAATGCGTTCATAACTTTCTGCCAGCACGGCTTTTATGCCTAACAGCAAAGTACCTTTTGCCGCCCAGTCCCGCGAAGAGCCGCTGCCATATTCTTTACCTGCCAAAACAATCAAAGGCGTTTGGGCGTCTTTATATTTTACTGATGCATCGTAAACTGACATTTCTGCGCCTGTTGGCAGATAGGTGGTAAAGCTGCCTTCTTTTTGGGCAAGTTTATTTTTAATGCGCACGTTGGCAAAGGTTCCGCGTACCATCACTTCATCATTTCCTCTTCTCGATCCATAAGAATTAAAATCGGCCTTTTCCACACCGCGGCTGATCAGATATTCACCGGCCGCAGACAGCGGGCTAAATTGTCCGGCGGGAGAAATATGATCGGTGGTTACACTGTCTCCCAAAACCAACAATGCCCTTGCGTTTTTTATATCGCTTAACGCTTCGGGGCTTGCAGGCATATTATTAAAAAATGGCGCTTCTTTAATGTAGGTAGAATCTTTGTTCCACTCGTATAACTGATTATCGGGCACTGCCATGTTACGCCAAATCTCGTTGCCTTCAAAAATTTCCCCGTAGTTTTTTGCAAAATCTTCACGGGCTAATGAAGACCTTAGTAATTCATTTATTTCATCATCCGTCGGCCAAATATCTTTTAAATAGATTGCATTGTTATTGGCGTCAACGTCCAGAGGTTCTGTGGAGAGATCAATATCAACCCTGCCTGCAATGGCAAACGCCACTACCAGCATAGGCGACATGAGGAAGTTCATTTTAACCTGCGGATGGATGCGGGCTTCAAAATTTCGGTTGCCAGAAAGTACAGATGCCACTACAATATTGTTTTCTTCTACTGCGGTTGCCACTTCAGTGGGTAAAGGGCCTGAGTTGCCAATACAGGAAGTGCAGCCATAACCAACGGTGTTAAACTGCATCGCTTCAAGGTCTTTTAGAAGGTCGGCTTTTTGCAGATAGTCGGTTACAACTTTCGAACCTGGCGCCAGCGATGTTTTTACCCAGGGTTTTGTTTTTAGCCCCAATGCCCTTGCTTTTCTTGCCACAAGCCCGGCTCCAATCATCACAAACGGATTTGATGTATTGGTACAAGACGTGATGGCCGCAATAGCTACCGTTCCATCGCAAATCATAAAACGGCCTTTGTCGGAATTAACCCACACGCATTTTTCTCCCGCTTCTTCAACTTCGGTTTCCTGAGCATTGTTTTGTTCCTGCGGAATAAAATTTGAGGGCTGGCTTCCACCCTCGCCGGACCAGCGGCTCAATTGCCTGTAGTCAGTGTACTTTCTGGAAAACGTTGTATCGAGCAGTTGAATATAGGTTGACTTAAGGTCCTTCAATAGTATTTTATCCTGTGGCCTCTTTGGGCCTGCCACAACGGGTTGTATTGCCGAGATGTCTAACTCAATCACATCAGTATAAACAATTTCTTCGGCGCCGGTTCTCCATAATAAATTTGCCTGGCAATAATCCTTTACTAATTGAATTTGCTCTTCACTGCGATTCGTTTTACGAAGATACTCCAGCGTTTTTTCATCCACCGGGAAATAGGTAATAGTACAACCAAACTCAGGCGACATATTACCAATGGTTGCGCGGTCGGGAACCGAAAGGCCATCGAGCCCCGGGCCAAATACTTCAACAAATTTTCCGACGACGCCGTATTTTCTTAAAAACTCCGCAATGGTAAGTACGAGATCGGTTGCGGTGGACCCCACCGGTAATTTACCGGTTAACTTCAGCCCGATTACTTCGGGCATAATAAAATAGACAGGCTGGCCGAGCAGTGCAGCTTCTGCTTCAATGCCGCCAACACCCCAGCCAACAACACCCACACCATTTATCATGGGTGTGTGGCTATCGGTACCAACCAAAGTATCCGGAAAAATTTCTCCATTTTTTTCAATAACAACTTTTGAAAAATACTCAAGGTTTACCTGGTGGCAAATACCCATTCCCGGCGGCACCACACTGAAATTATCAAAAGAGTTTTGCGCCCATTTTAAAAATTGATACCGCTCCTGATTGCGCTTATACTCTTCTTGCATGTTAAGTGCATAAGCATCCCGGGTTCCATAATAATCTACCTGTACCGAATGGTCAATCACAAGATCCACAGGAATAAGCGGGTTAATACCCTCGGGATTTTTGCCTTTTCTGGCAGCTTCGGCACGTAAAGATGCAATATCCACTACCGCGGGAACACCTGTAAAATCCTGCATGAGCACACGCGCGGGCTTAAAAGGAATATCTTTATCAGAACCTTTGGGCTTCCAATTAATGATGGTTTCAATATTTTCATTAGTGACAGAAAAGCCATCAAAATTTCTTAGAGCATTTTCTAAAAGAATTCGGATTGAGAAGGGTAGGGTTTTAATCGGGTGCCCCTGCTCTTCTAATTTAGCGAGGCTGTAATAGGTAAAACTTCCATTTGAAGTTTCTAAGTTTTGCTGAACATTATAAAGATTCTCTTCCATAAATGAAATGATTTAGTAGTAATCAGGAATTGTAGTTATAAAAATTAACAAGAGCATACAAGTTAATTAAAATTTACCAGAACGTTACTGCAAGAAATAATTGATTTTGATTTAAGGCCTGACTGAATTTATTTTTTTATGCGTCCTAAAAATGTCGCAAATGAACAGCATACGTGTGCATTTGCGGCCGGCATTTTCCAATCAGGATATTCTTTTACAAGGTTTTAATCAATGATGGAGATCATCTAACCGAAACCATTTCTTTACTTCGGTGCAAACTCAAAATATTAGTCGGCGGTTTTGTAAAGAAGTAGTGCTATTTGCAGCTTTTTTTGTAGATTTGCTGCGCGAAAAGAAACGCAGTTCGGGATGTAGCTCAGCCCGGTTAGAGTACACGTCTGGGGGGCGTGTGGTCGCTAGTTCGAATCTAGTCATCCCGACTTTTAAAAATAACTACTTGTTTTGCAAGTAGTTATTTTGTATTAGAATAACCTTTATTACTTGCTTGTGTACAAGTTTAAAAAATCTTATTTGAAATGAAAACGGAGGAGTTTTTTTTGTTTCCGTTACTTTCTTTTGGAGGCTAAAAAAGGTAATCAATTGATTGTTATTTACATGAGATATTTTCTCTTATTCACTATTTGCTTAATGAACATGGCAGCGAACGCGGTGGAATCGTTACATTTTAAATACCTTACGGTAGAGGACGGCCTTTCAAATAGTTCAGTATTGTCTGTGATGCAGGACAGCAAAGGGTTTATGTGGCTTGGGACAAGGGATGGACTAAACAAATACGACGGAAAAAGAATAACCGTGTACAGGGATTTTTTTAGCAGAAATCCTAAAGGGTCAAATGTTAAAATAAACAGTATTGCGGAAGATGATGCCAATAATTTATGGCTTGGCACGAACAACGGTCTTTATTTTTACAATCCGGATAAAAATGATTTTAAACTGGTCATGACCAATTATATCAATACCATACTCAGGGATGATAAAAAAAGGCTATGGATTGGAACAACAAACGGTTTCTATTTACTCAGTAAACCTGATGTGCAACAGGTCAGGCTTACTTATTTGTTGTATGAGGGAAGGAACAAGAAAGCATTTTCAAATGTTCAAACCATCATCCAGTATGATAGGGGTCATTTATTGCTGGGAACAGATGATGGCATTTTTAGGGTAACTATTAATAAACATGGACGTCTGGCTGGTGCAAAAGAAAATATTCTGGAAGGAATTAATGTGATCACTTTATGCAAAGATTCGGTAGGAAATATTTGGGCAGGTTCAAACAAAAGCGGGGTCTATAAAATTGATCCTTCCTTTACAAAAGCAGCGAATTATACATCTGGCCACACACGGGGCGGTATTCTCGACAATAATGTGAGGAAGATTGTCACTGATCGCTGGGGGAATGTGTGGATCGGAACTTTAAAAGGGTTAAACAGATACCGCCCAACTGGTCATGAATTCGATAGTTATGTTCATGAAACTTCGAAACCTTATAGCCTTAATTATAATTCAATTTACGATATTTATGAGGACAGACAAGGCTCCCTTTGGGTGGGAACATATTATGGAGGCGCGAATATTAAAGAGGCGTTCCAAACAAAATTTACAATTTATCAAAATGAGTTAAAGCCAAACAGCCTCGCAAGCAACATCATCAGCGCTATCGCAGAAACGCCAAAAGATCATCTTTGGGTTGGCACAGAAGCGGAAGGGTTGAACCGGATTGATCTTAAAAACAATAAAATAACAAGGCTGAACCTTGATAACAAAAAACTGCAAAGATCAAACCTGGTAAAAGCATTATTCAAAGACAATAATGAAGCGTTATGGGTTGGGTTTTTTAATGGCGGCTTAACACACCTTAAAGATGTCAGTAAAAAAATTACAAACTTTACTACAGAAAATAGCGGCTTGAATTCTAACAACGTAACAGCAATTGCTGAAGACGGTCGGGGTGAGTTATGGGTAGGCCATCAGGATTATGGCATAAATGTTATTAAACCCGGAAGAAACCGGATTTTTAAGATCGAAGAGGTATTCCCTGCTGTAGAACTTGAAGACTCTGGAATAACTTATCTTTACAAAGATTCAAAAAACAACATGTTTGTAGGCACTCGCACCGGTGCATGGCTGTCCGAATACAACGCAGATAACAGTAAGCAAACGATTAAAAGAATATTTCCGCTTAAAGATCAGAAAGTATATATCAATTGTATTGTTGAGGATGATTTAAAAAGGATTTGGATGGGCACTTCAATAGGGCTTGTTCTTTGGAATGCAAACAAAATCCCCGTAATTTATACAACTAATAATGGCTTACCGTCCGACAAGGTTGTGGGTATTATACCTCTCGGGAACGATAATTTATGGTTAAGTACGAACGGGGGTCTGTCAAAATTTAGCGTGGCAAATAATCATTTTAGTAATTATAATATTCATGATGGATTGCCATCCGATGTTTTTAATTTTCAATCGTTTTACAAAAATACCGATGGCCGTATATTTTTCGGAAGTATTAACGGACTGGTTACATTTTTATCCACTGAGATTGAAGTGAACAATAATAAACCTGAAGTTGCGCTAACGGGGCTTTTGGTCAATGGGAAACAGGTGTGGCCCGGTGATGAAACAAAAATCCTCCACGCTTCATTAGATGCTGTAAATGAAATAAAGCTGTTCTATAACCAATCAGATGTTGAAACGGATTACGCGGTATTGAATTTTATCAAACCCGAAAAAAACCTATCCGCTTACAAGCTTGAAGGTTATAACAATGACTGGGTTTACAACAATGATCACAAGGCTGTTTTTACAAGGTTGCAACCGGGTTCATATAAACTCTATATAAAAGCTGCAAATAATGATGGTATTTGGAATATGCCTGCGCAACTTTTAAGTATCAGGGTGTTGCCTCCACTTTGGAAAACCTGGTGGGCTTATTGTCTTTATTTTCTATTGGTATTATTGTCAATCTTCATGGTTTTCCGCTTTTTAAATTCGAGGGCGGCGCTTAAAAGAAAACTATATTATGAACATGAACTATACCTGCGGCAACAAGAACTTCAAAAAATGAAAACTGATTTCTTCACTCATATGTCGCATGAATTACGCACACCCCTCACTTTAATTCTCGGCCCTACAGAAATGCTACTTGAAAATGTAAGAAAGAAACATGATGAGAAAATGCTGGTTTCAATAAAATCAAATGCTGAACGATTGTTAAATCTCACCAACGGGTTAATGACACTTTTGAAAGCAGAATCGGGCGTATTAAACCTGAATGTAAAGCCTGAAAATCTTGTCCAATTTGTTCAAAACATATTTGATAATTTTTCGTTGCTAGCCCGGCAAAAAGATATGCGCTATTCTTTATCGTTTGATGATAATCCAATAATCGTGAAATTTGACAGGCACTACCTCGAAATTGTTATTACCAACCTATTGTCCAATGCTGTTAAATTCACCCCGGTCGGTGGAGAAGTAAAGTTATCTATTACCAACAGGCCTGAAATGGTTGATGTGGCCGTTTGTGACAATGGTCCCGGCATTGATGACGGGGATGCAGGCGGGATATTCACTCAATTTTTTCAGGCCCCCTCGAATAAAAAGAAGAATGAAGGTTCAGGTGTTGGACTGGCATTGTCAAAAAAAATAATGTTATTGCATGAAGGTGAATTAACCTTTAGGTCATCCCAACACAATGGTGGTAATCAAACATGCTTTATATTATCTTTGAAGAAAGACGTATAACCCAAAGGCTTGCATTATGGGGAGAAGTACCATTTTAATAGTAGAAGATAACGATGAATTAAAGAGTTTTTTAAGTCTTTGCCTGGAGGGTGATTACGAATTGTTTCTTGCAGCAGATGGGGCCGAAGGTCTTCAGAAAGCTTTTGAAAATATTCCCGAACTTATTATTACAGATGTTGCAATGCCGCTAATGGATGGCCACGAGTTCTGCCGAATCGTAAAAAATGATGAACGAACAAGCCACATACCGGTTATAATGCTCACCGCTAAAGTTGAGTTAGAGGAACAAGTAACAGGCATAGAAAGTGGCGCCGATTTGTACCTGACCAAGCCATTTAGTATAAAACTTCTTCAGTCGTATATTAAAAACCTTCTTAAAACAAAGGAGCAAATAAGGCACTATTATACTCAAAAAGTATTATTGGAACCTTTGGATGTGGACTTGGGCAACGTTGACAGGAAATTCATGGAGCGCCTCATGAATATTATCAATGCTAATTTGGGCAACGCCGACTTTCATATTCATGATCTTGCCAGGGCAATGAATATGAGTACGGCCGTATTATACAAAAAATTCAACGCACTCAGTCAGGTATCAATTGGAGAATTCATTAAATCTCTTCGTTTGAAAAGAGCGGCGTTCCTGCTGATTGAGCCAGGCGCCCTGAATATCTCTGAAATTGCCTGGGCTGTTGGTTTTTCCGACAGGAAATATTTCAGTAAAGAATTTAAGAAAGCGTTTGGCTGCACTCCTTCGGCATACGTTGAAAAAACTGCGGATAGGGACTGATTATCGCCGGTATAAAATTTTGCCCCCTTTTAGAAAGGATTTTACCCTTCTCAAACAGTTTTATGTTGCAATTTTGTGCTGATTGTTTCTCACAAGGCTTCGGCAACAAAATAATAACGATATGCAATTAAAAACCAGCATTTGCTTATTTCTAATCTTGCCCTTTTTGGCTTTTTCCTGCGCAATGCCGGTTAGGGTTGTTGAAAAAAGCAGTATTAACAGAGTGATCTCGGTTGCTGAGCAACAATATACAAAAATGCTTGAGGCAAACAAGAATCTTACCAAATATCCCAGAACAACAAATATCGACGGTAACACAAAATATGTTGGCATCAGGGATTGGACGGGAGGTTTTTGGCCGGGAGGTTTATGGTATTTGTATGATTTTACAAAAGAAAACCAATGGAAGGATGCTGCAGTTAGATGGACTGAAAGCCTTGAACAAAACCAATATAACACCTCACATCACGATATAGGCTTTATGATGTATTGCAGTTATGGTAATGCGTTGCGTTACGCCCACAGTAAAAAATACGAAGACATTCTGGTGCAATCTGCAAAATCACTAATCGCCAGATATAACCCCGTTGTAAAATCAATAAAATCGTGGAACACCAAAAAATCGTGGGCAGAAAACACATGGTATTTCCCTGTGATTATTGACAATATGATGAACCTTGAATTACTGTTTTATGCTTCAAAAAAAACAGGCGATCCTGTGTACAGAAATGTGGCAGTTAACCATGCCGAAACTACCAGGAAAAACCATTTAAGAAACGATTATTCTTCCTATCATGTTGTGGACTATGACACTCTAACAGGAAAAGTATTGTTTCAACAAACCAATCAAGGCTTTTCCGATAACTCACAGTGGGCCCGTGGACAAGCCTGGGGAATTTATGGCTTTACGGTCGTTTACCGCGAAACTCGGGATAAGAAGTTTTTAAATACAGCCCGCGAAATGGCCGATTTTTATATCAGCAATCCAAATTTACCAAAGGATAAAATTCCTTATTGGGATTTTAATGTAAACCAGGCTGGCTACAAAGCCGATTGGAAATATGATGCGTCAAAATTCAATTACATTCCAAGGGATGCGTCAGCGGCAGCGATTACCGCATCAGCCCTTTTGGAAATGAGCCATTATTTGGGCATAGAGGGAAAAAGATACAGAAATTTTGCAATTGAAACGCTTCGTTCTTTAAGCTCTCCCGAATATTTGGCTGAGCCCGGAACCAATGGATTTTTTATACTCAAACATTCAACGGGAAGTTTTCCCCACGGCTCCGAAATAGATGTTCCGCTTGTTTATGCAGATTACTATTTTTTAGAAGCCTTATTGCGCTATCAGGATAAACTATCTTTTTAAAAAGTACTACACTTACCATAAAAATTAAAACGATGAATAGCTTCTTATTACAAAAACTACCTGTCGTAATGGCGTTGGTGTTGGTGGCATCATATGCCAGCTCTCAGACAGTTTCAGGCACTATTTTCGATCAAACCGGAACGCCACTTAGCGGAATTTCTGTTCAAAACAAAAGAACAGGAACCGGAACCGCTTCGGGTGTGGATGGAACTTATTCTTTACAGGCTACTATGGGTGACTCCATAATTTTTACTTCAATCGGTTATGAGAGAAATGCAATAAAAATGGCTACCCCCACACACAATATTATTTTACAGAACACTGCTAATACACTATCTGATGTAGTGGTGGTTGGCTATGGCACGCAAAGAAGAGGCGATGTCACTGTTTCCATTGATAAGGTAAACATCACTGATCTCAACAAAGCGCCCGTTCGTTCGTTTGATGAGGCGCTGGCAGGTAGGGTAGCTGGTGTTCAGGTAACCTCAAGTACCGGCCAACCGGGAGCAGGTACCAATGTCGTGATCCGCGGTAATAACTCAATTACACAGGCCAATTCGCCATTGTATATAGTTGATGGTTTTCCGGTAGAGGGTGCCGATAACAACCTTTTAAACCCGAATGATATAGAATCCATGGAAGTTTTAAAAGATGCATCAGCTACTGCGATTTATGGGTCAAGAGGCGCTAACGGCGTTATTATGATCACTACAAAAAAAGGCAAGGAAGGCCCGCCGGTGGTTCAGTTTGGTGCATCTTATGGTATTCAAAAGGTTACGAAATTTATGGAAATGATGAACCCCTATGATTTTGTGGTTCAGCAGTTGGAAAGGGATACAACCACAAACAATACATCAAACCCCACATATATTTATTTAACGAAACCCGGCAGAACATTGGACTATTACAAAACTGCGTCCGGAGTCGACTGGCAAAAACAGGTTTTGCGTAATGCGCCAATCCAGGATTATAATATATCACTAACAGGGGGTAGCCAAAATACAAAATATGCCGTGTCTGGAAATATCCTGAACCAGGATGGTATTATCATTAATTCAAATTATTCAAGGTATCAGGGACGTGCGGCCCTGGATCAAAATATTGGGAAAAAATTCCGTACCGGTGTGAATGCTAACTACACTTTCACCAGGCAAAAAGGTATTGCACCCTCACAATCCAACAACAGTGCTACCACAAATATTATGTACAGCGTGTGGGGGTACAGGCCAATTGAAGGGGCAGAAACCGACCTGTTGAATTCGCTTTTTGATGAGGATATTAACGGCGCTAACGACTATCGTGTAAATCCTGTACTGAATCTCAATAATTTACACCGGCTTCAAAAGATCAAAAACCTATATGCAAATGCTTACGTTGAGTATCATATTTTGCCAGGGCTAAAGTTCAGGACAACCGGCGGAATCACTTCTTATAACAGAACAGCAGAAGCTTTTAATAATTCAAATACCCAGTACGGCAACATTCGGCAGGCTAACAGGGTAAACGGCGGTATTGACTTTTTTGAAAGAAATACGTGGATCAACGAAAACATACTTTCTTACAATAAACGTTTTGGCAGCCATAATTTAGGATTGACGGGTGTGTACTCCTCGCAGGCATCGAACTATAATGTATACGGCGTCAGCGCTACGCAACTCGAAGATGAAACGCTTGGCCTGCATGGCTTGGATGCAGGAACCGTGCAGGCGCCAACCGCCTATGGTTCCAACTGGACGATGCGCTCTTATGTGGGAAGATTCAATTACAATTTCAAATCGCTTTACAATGTTACCGGTTCTTTCC
>Ga0066256_1001240_pt1 | contig 37795 bp, 35 predicted proteins | sample ThiBio_1000_biof_FD_87107 | JGI IMG/M metagenome (GOLD analysis project Ga0066256, IMG submission 87107) | Wastewater bioreactor microbial communities from Cape Town, South Africa - Thiocy_expt_1000_biof (version 2) | ecosystem: Engineered > Bioreactor > Thiocyanate-remediating >... | reverse complement strand
ATGCTGATCTGCGGCACCACGCCGCTGGCCATGACGTTGCGCTGGAACACGTCGGCATAGCCGCCGAGCGACGCCACGCCTTCCTGGATGCGCGCACCGCCCGAGTCGTTGAGGCCGATCACGGGCGCGCCCACCTTCATGGCCTGGTCCATGACCTTGCAGATCTTCTCGGCGTGCGCCTCCGACAGCGCGCCGCCGAACACCGTGAAGTCCTGGCTGAAGACGAACACCAGGCGGCCGTTGATGGTGCCGTAGCCGGTGACCACGCCGTCGCCCGGGATATGCGTCTCGTCCATGCCGAAGTCGGCACAGCGGTGCTCGACGAACATGTCCCACTCTTCGAAGCTGCCGGCGTCCAGCAGCACCTCGATGCGCTCGCGCGCCGTGAGCTTGCCCTTGGCGTGCTGCGCGTCGATGCGCTTTTGCCCCCCGCCCAGGCGGGCGGCGACGCGCTTTTGCTCCAGTTGTTCCAGGATCGGCTTCATACGGTTCTTTCTCTTCCTGCGGTTTTGTGTTCAATCGGATTCGGATGGCGCGGCCAGCGCCTGGGGCCAGCGCTGCGCATGGCGGTGCGCGGCGGCGGCGGCGGCCTGCAGCGCCACGGTGTCGCGGCCAAAGCGGCGCTGGCGTGGCAGCACGCGCAGCCAGGCCAGGCGGCGGCAGGCCTGCGCGAAGCCGGCCCGCACGGCGGGGCTTTCCGCGGCCAGCCAGGCGTCGAGACAGGCATCCACCTCGGTCGGCGGCAGGGGCAGCGTCCACAAGGTGCTGTGCAAAAACGCCAGCCAGTCGCGCACCTGCGCCTCGTGCAGGCTCATCACCTGCAGCGGATCGTCCTCGAAGTCGATCAACCCGGCCAGCCGCGGCGCGGCGCCGGCGTCGTCGGTCACGATCATGTTGCGCGCGAAGCCCTGGCTGAGGTACTGGCCGGCCTGGTGCAGCCGCAGCAGCGCGTCGCCGGCCTCGCGCCACAGCGCGGCGGCACGCGGGTGCCCGGCCTGCAGCACGTCGCCCAGGTGCGCGCGGCCCAGCCACTGCATCACGAAATGGTCGGCGCCCACATGCAGCACCTCGGGCACTGGCGCGCCGGCGCGGCGCAGCGCGCGCAGGCGCGCCACCTCGGTCTGCTGCGCCTGCGCGCCACCGGCCAGCGGCGCGGCCTTCAGGAACGGCAGGCCCAGCCAGCGCGCCAGGCGGTTGAGCAGCCGGTAGCGCGCCGGGTGCCGCGTGGGCCGCTGCCCCTTGACGATGACCTTGCCTTGCGCCGTGTCGCACACCTCCCCCCGCTGGTCGCGCCAGCCGGTCGACCGGGCAATGCGCTGCAGGTCATGCGGGCTCAGCGTCATGGTGTTCACGCCGTGGTCCCCGTCGCCGCCAGCGCCAGCAGGCGGCGCGCCGCGGTCGAGGGCGCCAGTTGCCCCTGGCCGACGGCCTGCGTCATCGCCGGCAGCGCCTCGCGCACGCCGGCGTGGGCGCGGAAGGCGGCCTTCAGTCCGGCGTCGATGCGCTCCCACATCCAGGCCAGCGACTGCTGCTGGCGTCGCTGCTGCAGGCGGCTGCTGGCGGTCTGCAGGGTACGAAAGCGGCTCACGCAGTCCCAGAAGCGGTCCAGGCCCTCGCCCTTCAGGCCGCTGATCTGGATCACCTCGGGGTGCCAGACGCTGGCGTCCTGCAGGGCGTGCTGCGGGTTGCCCTGCTGGCCGTACACGCGCAGCGCCGACTGGATCTGCGCCCGCGCCCGGGTGGCGGCGGCCGGGTCGATGTCGGCCTTGTTGATGACCACCAGGTCGGCCAGCTCCATCACGCCCTTCTTGATGGCCTGCAGGTCGTCGCCCGCGTTGGGCAGTTGCAGCACGCAGAACATGTCGGTCATGCCGTGCACGGCCGTCTCGCTCTGGCCCACGCCCACGGTCTCGACGATGACCACGTCGTAGCCCGCCGCCTCGCAGACGAGCAGGCTCTCGCGCGTCTTCTCCGCCACGCCGCCCAGCGTGCCGCCGCTGGGGCTGGGGCGGATGTAGGCGCTCTCGTGCATGGAGAGCTGCTCCATGCGCGTCTTGTCGCCCAGGATGGAGCCGCCCGAGACGGAGGAGGAGGGGTCTATGGCCAGCACCGCCACCTTGAGCCCCTGCCCCACCAGGTACAGGCCCAACGCCTCGATGAAGGTGCTCTTGCCCACGCCGGGCACGCCGCTGATGCCCAGGCGCAGGGCCTGGCCGGTGTGCGGCAGCAGGGCGGTCAGCAGCGCATCGGCCTGCGCGCGGTGGTCGGCGCGGGTCGATTCGAGCAGGGTGATGGCCTTGGCCATGGCACGGCGCCGGACCGCGGGCACGCCCTGCAGAATGCCTTGCAGCAACTGCGCAGGGATCACTGGGCCACAGCCTTCTTGATCTGCTCCAGCACGTCCTTGGCGCTGGCGGGGATCGGCGTGCCGGGGCCGTAAATGCCCTTGACGCCGGCGTCGTACAGGTAGCCGTAGTCCTGCTGCGGGATCACGCCGCCGACGAAAACGATGATGTCGTCCGCCCCCTGCCGGCGCAGCTCGGCGATGATGGCCGGCACCAGCGTCTTGTGGCCGGCGGCCAGGGTGGAGATGCCCACGGCGTGCACGTCGTTCTCTATGGCCTGGCGCGCGCATTCCTCGGGCGTCTGGAACAGCGGGCCGATGTCCACGTCGAAGCCCAGGTCGGCAAAGGCGGTGGACACCACCTTGGCGCCGCGGTCGTGCCCGTCCTGGCCCAGCTTGGCGATCATCACGCGCGGGCGGCGGCCCTGCTGCGTGGCAAAGGCGTCGATCTCGGACTTGAGTTTTTCCCAGCCTTCGGCCGAGTCGTAAGCGGCAGCGTACACACCGGTCACCTTTTGCGTATCGGCGCGGTGGCGCCCAAAGACTTTTTCCAGCGCGTCGGACACCTCGCCCACCGTGGCGCGCAGGCGGATGGCCTGGATGGAAAGGTCGAGCAGGTTGCCGTTGCCGTCATGCGCTGCAGAAGTAAGAGCATCCAAGGCTTGCTGGACAAGCGCTGGGTCCCGATTTGCCTTGATTTTTTGCAACCGGGCGATCTGCCCGTCGCGCACCTTGACGTTGTCGATCTGCAGGATGTCGACCGGGTCTTCCTTGGCCAACCGGTATTTGTTCACGCCGACGATCACGTCGCGGCCCGAATCGATGCGCGCCTGCTTCTCGGCGGCGGCGGCCTCGATCTTGAGCTTGGCCCAGCCGCTGTCCACGGCCTGCGTCATGCCGCCCATGGCCTCGACTTCTTCGATGATTCTCCAGGCGGCGTCCGCCATCTCCTGGGTGAGCTTCTCCATCATGTAGGAGCCGGCCCAGGGGTCGATCACGTTGGTGATGTGGGTTTCTTCCTGGATGATGAGCTGGGTGTTGCGCGCGATGCGGGCCGAGAACTCGGTGGGCAGGGCGATGGCTTCGTCCAGCGCATTGGTGTGCAGGCTTTGCGTGCCGCCGAACACCGCCGCCATGGCCTCGATGGTGGTGCGCACGACGTTGTTGTACGGGTCCTGCTCGGTCAGGCTCCAGCCCGAGGTCTGGCAGTGCGTGCGCAGCATCAGGCTCTTGGGGTTCTTGGCGCCGGTTTCCTTCATGATGCGGCACCACAGCAGCCGCGCGGCACGCATCTTGGCGACTTCCAGGTAGAAGTTCATGCCGATCGCCCAGAAGAAAGAGAGGCGCCCGGCGAACGCATCCACGTCCATGCCCTTGGCGATGGCGGTTTTCACGTACTCCTTGCCGTCGGCCAGGGTGAAGGCCAGTTCCAGCGCCTGGTTGGCGCCGGCTTCCTGCATGTGGTAGCCCGAGATCGAGATCGAGTTGAACTTCGGCATGTTCCTGGCCGTGTACTCGATGATGTCGCCGATGATGCGCATGCTTGGCTTGGGCGGGTAGATGTAGGTGTTGCGGACCATGAACTCCTTGAGGATGTCGTTCTGGATGGTTCCGCTGAGCTTGTCTTGCGAGACGCCCTGCTCTTCCGCCGCCACCACGTAGCCCGCCAGCACGGGCAACACGGCGCCGTTCATGGTCATGGAGACGGACACCTTGTCCAATGGGATCTGGTCGAACAGGATCTTCATGTCCTCGACCGAATCAATCGCCACGCCGGCCTTGCCCACGTCGCCCGTCACGCGCGGGTGGTCGCTGTCGTAGCCGCGGTGCGTGGCCAGGTCAAACGCGACCGACACCCCCTGCCCGCCCGCGGCCAGGGCCTTGCGGTAGAAGGCGTTGGATTCCTCGGCGGTGGAAAAACCGGCGTACTGGCGGATGGTCCAGGGGCGCACCGCGTACATCGTGGCCTGCGGGCCGCGCAGGTAGGGCTCAAATCCCGGCAAGGTGTTGGCGTAGGGCAGTTGCGCCGTGTCTTCCGCCGTGTACAGGGGTTTGACGGTGATGCCGTCGGGCGTCACCCAGTTCAGGGCGGCCACATCGCCGCCGGGTGCGGACTTGGCGGCGGCCTTGGCCCAGGCGTCCAGGCTGGCGGGGGCAAATGCTGGGGAATCAGAGTGCATGAAGGACTTTCGGAAGATGGCTGGTCATACAGCGCAATGCAAGCAGTGCACCGCCGCCGACGTGGCGCGCAGTTTACATCATTTATAATTATTGATTCAAAATATTAAAACCAGCTTACACTGCGCGCATGTCCGCCCTGACCTTGACTCCCCGCGCCCTGTACCAGGAGGTGGCCGAAGCGCTGCGCCAACGCATTTTCCGCCGGGAGCTGGAACCTGGGAGCTGGATCGACGAATTGCGCATCGCCGAGGAATTCGGCATCAGCCGCACCCCCCTGCGCGAGGCGCTGAAAGTGCTGGCCGCCGAGGGACTGGTGACCATGAAGGTGCGCCGCGGCGCCTATGTCACCGAGATGTCGGAAAAGGACCTGCGCGACGTCTACCACCTGCTCAGCCTGCTGGAAAGCGACGCTGCCGGCGTGGTCGCTGCAACGGCAACCGAGGCGCAACTGGCTGCGCTGCGCGACCTGCACGCCGAACTGGAGGCCGCCGCCGGCGAACGGGAGCGATTTTTCGCCGTGAACGAGCGCTTTCACATGCTGCTGCTGGAACTGGCCGACAACCGCTGGCGCAGCCAGATGGTGACCGACTTGCGCAAGGTGATGAAGCTCAACCGCCACAACTCCCTGTTCAAGCAGGGGCGCATGTTCGACTCGCTCAACGAGCACCGGGCCATCCTGGCGGCGATTTCCGCGCGCGACGCCAAGGCGGCGGTGCAGACCATGCAGGCGCATTTCGCGCAGGGTCTGGAGGCGGCGAGCCCGCGTTGAGGGGGCGGTCAGTTCCCGGCGGTGCGCGGGGTGAGGCCGCAGGAACCGCCCGTCAACTGGACGCAGCGCAGCTGGGCCAGCCGCGTCTTGAGCAATTGAAGAACGACGGGGTCCTGTGCGGCCCGCGCCAGCCACATCTTGGCTTCTTGCGCATTGGCCGGAGCGCCTACGCCCAGCATGCGCATCAGCCCGTAGTCCAATTGGGCGCGCCGGTTGTCCTGCTCGGCCGCCTTCCAAATCCAGTCCATGGCGACCGCCACGTCCCGCGGCACCCCTGAGCCCTGCAAGTACAGCAAGCCCAGGTTGTGTTGCGCAGCGGGGAATCCCTGTTCGGCCGACATCCGATACCAATAGACGGCTCTTTCGAAATCCTGGGGATAGTCGTCGCGGCCCGTGGCATGGACATGGCCCAGATTGAATGCGGCGTCGGCGTGGTGTTCCAGCGCCAATCCTTCGAGCAATGCGATCGCCTTGCGGATATCCCTGGGGACACCGCGCCCTGCTTCGTACATGTTGGAGAGGTTGAACCTGGCTTCTGAAATGCCGGCTGCGGCGGCCTTTTGTGCCCAATAGGCGGCCAGTTTGTCGTCCTTGGTTCCGCCCAAACCTTCGGCATACAACCCGGACAGATTGCTTTGCGCGCGGGGGTCCCCGCTGTGTGCGGCTATGCCGTACCAAACCTTGGCCAGCAGGTGGTTGCCGGCGCGTTGGGCCCGACTTCCCAGCGCGTACGAACGGCTCCAGGTGTACAGAAGCACACAGGCCAGAAGCACGAGCAAAAGAATGTTGCGAAGACCTTGTCGGTTGCGTTCCACCGGTGCTCCTGGCTTGATTGTTCGGCCGGCCAGATCGGGGCCAGACGCGGATTGTGCCCGGGGGGCCAGCTACAGCACCAGTTCCGGCTCGCAGGCGTAGGCGGCACCGAAGCGGTTGCCCAGGAAGTCTGCCAGCGACACGTGCTCCTGGCCCACGAAGCCCCGATCGGGCAACCGTCCCTGGGCGGCCAGATCGAGTGCAACGCAGATGCCTGCGGCGGTGGTGCGCTGGATGGCGCTCAATCGGTGTCCCGCAAGGTCCGCGCCGAGGATGCGTGCCGAGTACGAATCCTGGACCAGACGCCCGTTCCGCAGCCCGGATGCACTGGCGAAGACGACCACCACGTCCTGCTCGGTCGTCGGTATGGCAGTCTCGAAAATTTCCTTCAGCAGGTCGCGCCGCTCACGCAGGCGCAGGTCGTTGAGCAACAGTTTGAGGATGGCGCAGTGGCCCGGGTAGCGAATGGACTTGTAGTCCACCTGGCGGGCTTTGCCGGCGAGCGTGGTGGTCAGAGTCCCCAGGCCGCCCGACGTGTTGAAGGCCTCGTACTCCACGCCGTCGAGCGCGAAGGTTTCCAGGCCATCGAGCGCCGTTACGGTGGTGGGACGGCCGTCGACGATCGCCTCGCAGGGGTTGCAGTATTCGTTGATCAGACCTTCGGTGCTCCACGTCAGGTTGTAGCGCAGCGCGCCCTGCGGGTAGCGCGGCAGCGCACCCACACGCATGCGCAGGCTGTGCAGTTCGTCGAAACGGTTGGCGAGGTCGTGTCCCACGATGCCGATGAAGCCCGGCGCGAGCCCGCACTGCGGCATGAGGATGCTGCGCGCACCCTGCGCCAGTTTGCGTATCGCCTGCGTGCTGGGCACATCTTCGGTGAGGTCGAAGTAATGCACGCCCGCGTGCGCGCAGCAGCGCGCTATGTCGACCGCGCAGGCGAACGGCAGCGCGTTGAGTACGGCGTAGCGGCCTTCGATGACTGCCTGCAGCGTTGCGTCGTCCGTACTGTGGTGCGTGGCGATGCCGAGCGAAGCGACGGCTTCGAGCCGTTTGCTATCGCGGTCGGCCACCGTCACCTGGTAGGTGCCGCTGCGGACAAGCTCCAGCGCAATGGCGAAGCCGATGTGGCCTGCGCCCAGAACGGTGAGGGCATGTTGGCGCGTGTTCATGGTGTCTCCTTGTAGGTGTTTTTGCAGTGGTTGCACTCGCCATGCTACGGCCGCACGTAGACAAAACGTAGTGCAAAATATGACGAAAACCTTGGAAAGATTCGTCAATATGACTATTGGTGACGGCAAACCGATGTCTATCGTTCTGGATGGCACAGATCGCCAGCTTCTGAGTTACCTGCAGGCGAATGCACGCGAGGGAACCGCCGCCCTGGCGCGCAAGCTGGGATTGGCCCGCACGACCGTCGTTGCGCGCATTGCGCGGCTGGAGCGCACCGGCGTGGTGGCCGGCTACGGCGTACGCCTGGGCAGTTGCATGGACCAAGCCACGGTACGCGCCTGGTGCAGCCTCAGCGTACTGCCGCAAGCCGCGCCCGCTGTGCTGCGGATGCTCACCGCCATCGCCGAGGTGGAAGAGGTGTCCGCCGTGAGCGGCCATTTCGACTACCTGGCTTTCCTGCGCTGCAGCTCGCACGAACGCCTTGACAATCTGCTCGACCGCATCGGGCAGATGGAAGGCGTGCACAAGACCCAGACCAGTATCGTCCTGAGCCGCAAGATAGACCGGCGCAGCGTGCTGGGATGAGGCCAGCGGGCATGCAGCAGCACGACTGCCGCCCGGTACAAATGAAAAACCCCGCTATCTCATCGATAGCGGGGTTTCCTTGGAGTACTTGGTGGGACGTGCGGGGGTCGAACCCACGACAAACGGATTAAAAGTCCGCTGCTCTACCAACTGAGCTAACGTCCCTGGTTGCCGCAGAACCCAGAAGGGACCGCGCAGCAAAGCCTTGAATTATATCTTTTTCTCGCGCCTCGCCAGCTGATCGAGCATCCATCCTGCGGCGCACATGCCGAACGTGGCCGTCACCGCGACGCTGGAGCCGTAGCCGTGGCAATTGAGGGAGCCGTCGCTCGCGGCATCGCAGGCATCTGGCTGGGCCACCGGCTCACGGCTGAAAACGCAGGCCACGCCCATGGCCTGCCCGGGCGCGCGCGGGGCGCCGTGCTGTTTGCGCAAGCGGTAACGCAATTGCGCGAGCAGGGGGTCGTGTGTGGTGTGGGCCAGGTCGGCCACCTCCACCTTGTGCGCCTGGCGTTTTCCGCCCGCGGCGCCGGAAGTGATCAACAGCGCCCCTGTTGCGCGTGCCCAATCGGCCATGGCGGTCTTGGCGCGCACCTGGTCGCAGGCGTCGATCAGGCCGTCCACCGGCGTGCCGTGCAGCAGTGCCGGCCAGTTGTCGGGTTCGACGAAATCCTCGATGCAGTGCACCGCGCACGCTGGGTGTATGCCGGCAATGCGCTCGCGCATGGCGGCGACCTTGGCCTGCCCGAGCGTGGCGTCCATGGCGTGGATCTGCCGGTTGATGTTGGATTCCGCGACGTGGTCCAGGTCGATCAGCGTCAGGCGCGCGACGCCGCTTCGGGCCAGCGCCTCGGCCGCCCAGGAGCCCACGCCGCCGATCCCGACGACGACCACGTGGGCGCTTGCGATGCGGCCGGCGCCATCGGCACCGTACAGGCGGTCCAGGCCGCCGAACCGGCGCTTGAGATCCGGCGGCGCTGCCCCGAGCGCGTCCTCGGTCACTTCAGGCGCGCCAAGCGCTCCTTGGCTGCCGCCGCGGCTTCGGTGCCGGGATAGGCGCGGGTCAGGTCCTCAAGGGTCTTGCGTGCACCCTTGGTTTCCTTGAGCTCCATCTGGCAATTGGCGATGGACAAGGCGGCTTCGGGCGCGCGCGCATGGTTGGGCGCGCTGGCGAGCAAAGCCTTGAAGTTGGCGATGGCTTCCTTGTATTCGCGCGTCGCGTACTGTGCATTGCCGAGCCAGAAGCGTGCCGAAGGCACATAGCCGCTGCGCGGGTACTTGGCAACGAAGGTGCCGAATGCAGCTTGTGCCTCTGGGAACTTGCTGGAGCGAAATGCCGCCATGGCGGCTTCGAAGGCCTGGGTTTCCGCCGGGTCGGCGACGAACTCCTGACCGTCCAGCGTCACTTTGCTGGGCTCGAACTTGCGCAGCCGTTCGTCCACGCCTTGCGAAATTTCCTTCTGATGGCGTTGAAGCTCCGCGACGTCGCGCACCAGCTGCTCGTTCTGCCCGCGCATCTTGGCCAGCTCGACGCGCAGGCTTTCGATTTGCGTTTGCAAATCCAGCAGGCTGCGCCGCAGCTGCGTGGTGTCTTCGCCGGAGCGGCGCAGATCGTCGTTGGCGCGCAGGTTCGATTGCTGCAGCGAATCGATGCGCTGGCGCAATTCGATGATCGCGCGGCGCGCCTCGTCGTCTTCGAAAAGGGCAGCGTGCGCCGGGGCGCACAGGGCGCCCGCGAGCGCGCAGACCAGCGCGGCCGCCGCGCCTTGGGTTCGCTTGAAAACCATTGCTTAGCGGTAAACGAGTTCTGCGCGGCGGTTCTGCGCGTAGGCGTCTTCGTTCATGGCGTCCACGGCAGGCTTTTCCTTGCCGAAGCTCACGGCCTCCATCTGGCTGTCGGGTACGCCCAGCAGAGCCAGGGCGCGGCGCACGGCTTCGGCGCGCTTCTGGCCCAGCGCCAGGTTGTATTCCCGGCCGCCGCGCTGGTCGGTGTTGCCTTCGATCATGAGCTTGCGCGCCTGGTTGGCCTTGAGAAAGCGGGCGTGCCCTTCGATAAGCGACTGGAACTCGGGCCGGATGACGTAGCTGTCGTAATCGAAATAGACGATGCGTGCCACGCCCACCGGGCCGGCGGCGTCGCGCGCGGAAGCGTTGAGGTCCACGCCTTGCACACCGCTCTGGCCGGCATTTCCGGAGTTGGCCCCGTTGCCCGTCGTGGCGAGTGGCGCGCCGGCCTTGTCGTCCACCGGCACGTTGTCGAGGTCCACGCCTGAGCTGCAGCCAGCGAGCACCACAAGGGCTGCGGCAAGATAGGAAACACGCTTGATCATCTAAAGGCTCCTGGAATATTGCTAGAGGGTAGACAGGTATACAAAGTTCACGGTTTTTGGAACGGGCCCCAGTCGGGTTCGCGGATATCCCCGCCCTGCCCCGCAAGCCGCGCCTTGATGCGGCCGTCCAGCGTGGTGGTCATGAGCGATTCGCGGCCTTGTTGCTGGGTGGCGTACACGATCAGACGGCTGTTCGGGGCAAAGCTCGGGTTTTCGTCGGCGCTGGTGTCGGTGATGGCGCGGACCGTGCCGCTCGCCAATTCCATCACGTGCAGCTTAAACGCACCGTTGACGCGGGAAACGTAGGCCATCGCGTTGCCATCGGGGCTGAGTGCGGGCGAAATGTTGTAGCTCCCGGTGAAGGTGACGCGTTCTGCCCCGCCGCCCGCCGCTGGCACGCGGTAGATTTGCGGCGCGCCGCCCCGGTCGCTGACGAAATAGATGCTGCGGCCGTCTGCGCTGTAGACGGGCTCGGTGTCGATGCCTGCGCTTTGCATCAGGCGGCGCGGCTCCCCTCCGTTGGCGTCGATCGTGTAGAGCTGCGAATTGCCGTCGCGGCTGAGCGTGACGGCCAGGCTGCGGCCGTCCGGTGCCCACGCCGGTGCGCTGTTGGAACCACGGAAGTTGGCGATGAGTCGGCGGCGACCGCTGGCCACTTCGTGCACGTAAACAACCGGCTTGCGCGATTCGAACGACACGTAGGCGATCTGCCCGCCACCCGGCGACCACGCGGGCGAGATGATGGGTTCCGGGCTCGCCAACGCGGCCTGGGCGTTTTCGCCGTCCGCGTCGGCCACCCACAGCGTGTAGCGCGCGCCGGCCTTGGTGACATAGGCCAGACGCGTGGAAAAGATGCCCTTCTCGCCGGTGAGCTTTTCATAGACGAAATCGGCGATGCGGTGCGCCACCAGGCGCAAGTCTGCCTGCACCACGATGTAGCTCTGGCCCCCCAGATCCTGCCCACGCACCACGTCCCAGAGGCGAAAACGTATGTCGTAGCGGCCGTCCGCCAGGCGGGTCATGCTGCCGCTGACCAGGGAATCGGCCGCCTTTTGCCGCCACAGCGCGACATCGGGGCGGGTGGTTTCGTCCAGCTGAGCGCCGGAGGCGTCCACGGCGCGGAACTGGCCGCTGCGTTCCAGGTCGGCCTGGACGATGGCGGCGGCCTTCTGTGGGGCTTGCGCTTCGCCGCGAAACGGCGCCACCGCGATCGGTAGCTGCGTCAGGCCCACGCCCGAGACTTCAACACGAAATTGGCCCAAAGCGGGCATGGTGGCTGCGGCGGCACCGGCCGCTAGCAAGGCGCGCCGCGATGCGGCGAAACGGGGCGGGGTATGGGAGCTTTGGAGTGTCATGCGCAAAAGGCAGCAGCCGGTCAGGGGCCGGCTGTCAGGCGCTCATGTTACACACTGCGCAGGCCCGGCCTTGTCACAAAACGTTGACGAAACGGCAAAACGTAGAATTGCCGGCCCATGCCCCCCAACAACCCTGCTGCTGCCGCGCAGAATCCCCATCCACCCCCCCTGGCTGCCGCTTCGTTGCCGGCCCGCCTGGCGCGGCTCTCGGGGTATTTCGGCGGCCAGCGCCTTACCTGGGCTGTGGCCATGGTCGCCACCCTGGTGGGTGCGATCACCGAGCCCCTGATTCCTGCGCTGCTGAAACCCCTGCTGGACCAAGGGTTTACCCAGGGAAGCTTGCCTTTGTGGGTGGTGCCGTTGGCCATCATGGGGGTGTTCCTGGTACGCGGCGTGGCGCAGTTCATCGGCCAGTACGCCCTGGCGCGCATCGCCAACGAGGGCATGCTGTTGCTGCGCCAAACCCTGTTCGCACGGCTCCTGGCGGCGGACATGGGGCTGTTCGCGCGCCAGTCCGCCAGCAGCCTGTCGAACACCGTGGTGTACGAGGTGCAGACCGGTGCCACGCTGCTGGTGCAGGCGATGCTCGGGCTCTCGCGCGACGGCTTCACCCTGGTCGCGCTGCTCGTGTACCTGCTGTACCTCAACTGGCAGCTGACCTTGATCGTCGCCGTGGTGGTGCCCGGCGTGGCGTGGATCATGAAGACACTCTCGCGGCGCCTGTACCGCATCACCAAAACCAGCCAGCAGGCCACCGACGCACTCGCCTACGTGGTCGAGGAAAACGTTCTGGCGCACCGCATGGTGCGTCTGCATGCTGCGCAGGCCGGTCAGACCGAACGGTTTGGCGGACTCAGCCGCAACCTGCGCGGCCTGGCCATCAAGGCAACCATTGCATCCGCGGCAATGACGCCGCTGACCCAGCTTCTGGCCGCGGCTGCGCTCTCGGCGGTCATCTGCACGGCGCTATGGCAAAGCCGCGCCGAAGCCGTGGCGCAGAACGTGACGGTGGGAGGCTTCGTTGCCTTCATCACCGCCATGCTGATGCTGATCGCGCCCATCCGGCGCCTGGCCGATGTCGCCAACCCCATCACCCGGGGCGTTGCGGCTCTGGAGCGGGGCCTTGCCCTGCTCGGCGAGACCCCCGCAGAAACCGGTGGCAACCACGTGAGTGCCCGGGCCCAGGGCGCCATCGAGTTCCAGGAGGTGAGCGTGTCCTTCGCACCCGACCGCCCGCCCGCGCTCGACCGCATCCATTTTTCCGTCCGCCCAGGAGAAATCGTGGCCCTAGTGGGACCCTCGGGCGCCGGCAAGACCACCCTGGTCAACCTGCTGCCGCGTTTCGTCGCCTGCGATTCCGGCCGGGTGCTGCTCGACGGACACCCGCTCCCGGAATGGGACCTGGCCAGCCTGCGCGCCCAGTTCGCCTTCGTCAGCCAGGACGTGGTGATGTTCAACGACACGCTGGCCGCCAACGTCGCACTGGGTGCTGCGCCCGATCCCCAGCGGGTGCGCGACTGCCTGGCCGCCGCCAACCTGGCCGAGCACGTCGATGCCCTGCCGCAAGGGATCGACACACCCGTAGGGCACAACGCGGCGCAGCTCTCCGGCGGCCAGCGCCAGCGCCTGGCCATTGCCCGGGCGCTCTACAAAGACGCACCGATCCTCATCCTCGACGAAGCCACCTCCGCGCTGGACACCGAATCCGAGCGCCTGGTACAGGATGCGCTGGCCCGCCTGATGCGCGGGCGCACCACCATCGTGATCGCGCACCGCCTCTCGACCATCGAACACGCCGACCGGGTGGTGGTCATGGACCGTGGCCGTGTCGTCGAGCAGGGCACGCACCAGGAATTGTTGGCGACGGGCGGGCTGTATGCGCGCCTGCAGGCGCGGCCCGCTGCCGCGTAGCGCGGCCTACCAGCGCCCGCGCTGGGGCTGGCGCCGACGGATGGCGTCGGCAATGCTTTGGGCCATATCCTTGCGATCGGCGCGCAACGCGAAATCGATGGCCGACAGGCGCAACTGATTGCGCAGCGACGGGTCGGCGCCCTCGCGCAGCAGCAAGGCGACGGATTCGCGCGTGCCGTACTGCGCCGCCATCATGAGCGGTGTGCTGCCGTTGGGCGACGCGGCGTCGATGTACGCAGACTCCTCCAGCAGAAGCGCGATGATCTCGGGCTGGTAGTTGCTCGTCCCCGAGGCGGCATAGTGCAGCGGCGTCCAGCCCGGGTGGTTGATTTCCGCATCACGCGCAAGCAAGGCACGCACCATGTCCGGCTGGCCGCGCAGTGCGGCGAACATGAGGGGCGTTTCCTGGTGGGCATTGCGCCGGTTGACATCGGTTGCCGGGGTCTGGATCAGGAGCGCAGCGACGCGCAGCGCATCGGCCTGCAAGGCGACGGACAGCCCGGGCGTGCCCTTGGCATCGGCGGTATTCGGATCAAAGCCGCGGCGCAGCAGGGCCTGCACCGCGCCCGGATCGTCGCGCTGGATGGCGACGAAAAAGTCTTCGTACGAGCCGGCCCGCGCCGCGCCTGCGAGGAGCAGCGCGCACCAGGCCAGGGCGCCGCGCCGTGCTAGCACGCCGCCACCCGGGTGAAAAGCCGCTCGAAGTTGCGACTGGTCGCCTCCGCCACCATTTCGAGCGGCAGGCCGCGCAGTTGGGCGATCTGCTGCGCAACGTAGGGCACGTAGGCCGGCGAATTGATCTTGCCGCGGTACGGCACCGGCGCCAGGTAGGGGCTGTCGGTCTCGATGAGCATGCGGTCGAGCGGAACGAAGGCAGCGACGTCGCGCAGTTCCTGCGCGTTCTTGAACGTGATGATGCCGGAAAACGAGATGTAGAAGCCCAGGTCCAGCGCCGCGCGCGCCACCTCGGCCGATTCCGTGAAGCAGTGGAACACCCCGCTCGCCCCGTGGGCCGCTTCCCCTAGGCTTTCTTCGCGCAGGATGGCCAGCGTGTCGTCCGATGCGCTGCGGGTGTGGATGACGAGCGGCAGGCCACAGGCACGCGCCGCGCGGATGTGGGTGCGAAAGCGCTCGCGCTGCCATTCCAGGTCGGCGATGCTGCGCCCGCCCTTGCGCTCCTGCATGCCGTAGTAATCGAGGCCGGTTTCGCCGATGGCCACCACGCGCGGCAGCGCCGCACGCTGCAGCAGGTCCCCCACGCTCGGCTCGCGCACGCCTTCGTTGTCCGGGTGCACGCCGACCGAGCACCAGAAGTTGCCGTGCGCCATGGCGAGCGCGTGCACGTCGGGGAACTCCTCCAGCGTGGTGCAGATGCACAGCGCCCGCTCCACCTGGGCCTCTGCCATGGCGGCGCGGATGGCGGGCAATTGGGCGGCCAGTTCGGGAAAGCTCAGGTGGCAGTGGGAATCGGTGAACATGGGCACGGCGCCTGGCTGCGCCGGTGGGGTGCGGCGCGCCCGGGGGCGCGCGGACGGGCCGTCAAATGGTTTGTGTCGGGCGCTCGGAGCCCAGCGCCGTGCCGAGGATTTCCTCGATCTTGTGCTTGAGCTGGCGCGATTTGTCGTCTTTCGGGAACTGGATGCCCACGCCCTGCGTGCGGTTGCCGCCGGCACGCGCCGGGGTCACCCAGGCCACGCGGCCTGCCACGGGGTAGCGCTGCGTGTCGTCGGGCAGGGTGAGCAGCACGTACACGTCGTCGCCCAGGCGGTACTCGCGCGGTGTCGGCACGAAGATGCCGCCCTCGACAAAGAACGGTATGTAGGCGGCATGCAAGGCGCCCTTTTCCTTGATGGCCAGCTGCATCACGCTGGGGCGGGGGGCGTTGGTGGGGCTGCTCATGGGGTGTGGGGGACGGCGTCTGGAGCCAAGTGTAGGGTGTTTCGCGCTTGCGCCACAAGCGCTTCGAGCATCAGTGGGGCAATGAAGGGGTGCTCGGCGGTGCGCGCGGCCTGGGCCAGCTCCTTGCTCCAGCGCGCCAGCGCGGCCAGGTCGGGCGGCTGCGGCAGGTCCGCTGCGTCGAAGTAGCGCGGCGCGGCGCCGGTGCGGGCCAGCAGCAGGTCGTGGCAGAGCTTTTGCAGCGCCGCGATGGCGTCGCCAGGGCGCCAGCCCTCCACCGCGCGCACTTCGCCGCGCTGCATGGCCTTGGGAAACGCCGCCCAAGCCGCCGGGCTGGCACCGGCTTGCGCCAGGGCCAGCGCGTCGTCCGGCCGGCCGCCCGCGGCGCGCAGCAGCGCGCTCGCCAGCGCGGGCGCGACGCCCTGCCCGGCCAGCCACTGCAATGCCTGGTCTTCGGGCGGCCAGTGCAGCGCGTGCGCCATGCAGCGGCTGCGGATGGTGGGCAGCAGCGCGTGCGCCGCCTCGGTGGCGAGCACGAAGCGGGTGTCTCCGGCGGGCTCCTCCAGGGTCTTGAGCAAGGCATTGGCGGAAATGGCGTTCATCTGCTCGGCCGGGTACACCACCACCACCTTGCCGCGCCCGCGCGCGCTGGTGCGCTGGGCGAACTCGACGGCATCGCGCATGGCGTCCACGCGGATCTCGCGGCTGGGCTTGCGCTTCTTGTCGTCGATCTCGGCCTGGGCCTTCTCCGGCAGCGGCCAGCCGCGTTCGAGCATCTCCACTTCGGGCATGAGCAGCACCAGGTCGGCGTGGGCGTGCACGTCGATGGCGTGGCAGCCGGCGCACCGGCCGCAGGCGCCGCCGGCCTGCGGTGCCTCGCACAGCCAGGCACGCGCCAGCGCCATCGCCAGAGGGAACTGCCCCAGCCCCGAGGGCCCGTGCAGCAGCCAGGCATGGCCGCGCTGGGCCAAGAGGGCGTCGCGCTGGGCGGCCAGCCAGGGAGGCAGGCTCATGCTGCGCCTCCCGGCGGCGCCACCATGATGGCCAGCCAGCCGCGGCGCACCAGTGCACTGGTCAGCTGCTGCCACACGCCGTGGCGGCTTTGGGCGGCGTCGATGCGTACGAAGCGCTGCGGCGCGGCGCGGGCGCGCTCGGCGTAGGCCTGGGCGACGCGGCCGAAGAATTCGGCGTCCTGGGCCTCGAAACGGTCGGGCGCGCGCGCCGACACCAGCCGGGAGGCGGCCACCCTGGGTTCCAGGTCGAACCAGAGCGTGAGGTCTGGTTCCAGCATCGAATCGGGCTCCAGCGCAGTACCAGTCTGTACCATGCGCTCTAATATCGAGAGCGTTTCGGTGGCGAAGCCGCGCCCCCCGCCCTGGTAGGCGAAGGTGGCGTCGGTGAAGCGGTCGCACAGCACCACGTCGCCGCGCGCCAGGGCCGGCGCGATCACCTGGCCGATGTGGTCGCGCCGTGCGGCGAACACCAGCAGGGCCTCGGTCAGCGCGTCCATGGGCTGGGTGAGGAACAGTTCGCGCAGCGTTTCGGCCAGCGGCGTGCCGCCCGGCTCGCGCGTGCGCACCACGCTGCGGCCTTGGGCGCGCAGTGCATCGGCCAGCGCGTCGATGTGCGAGGACTTGCCCGCGCCGTCGATGCCTTCGAAGGTGATGAACAAACCCCTGGACGCCATGCGCAGCTTTCCTTAACGGCCGAGTTGGTAACGCGCCACGGCACGGTTGTGCTCGTCCAGGGACTGGCTGAACTGGCTGCTGCCGTCGCCGCGCGCGACGAAGTACAGCGCGCGTGTCGCCGCGGGCTGCACCGCCGCCATGAGCGAGGCCTTGCCCGGCATGGCGATCGGCGTCGGCGGCAGGCCGGCGCGGGTGTAGGTGTTGTAGGGCGTGTCGGCCTGCAGGTCGCGCTTGCGCAAATTGCCGTCGAAACGCTCGCCCAGGCCGTAGATGACCGCCGGGTCGGTCTGCAGCAGCATGCCGGCGCGCAGCCGGTTGGTGAACACGCCGGCGACCAGCGCGCGGTCGGCCTCACGGCCGGTTTCCTTCTCGATGATGCTGGCCAGCACCAGCGCTTCCTGGGGCGACTTGAGCGGCGTGTCGGCCGCGCGCTGCGCCCAGGCGGCGGCGAGCTGGCGCTCCATGGCGTGCAGGGCGCGGCGCAGCACGGCCAGGTCGCTCGCGCCTTTGGCGTAGGTGTAGGTGTCGGGAAAGAAGCGCCCCTCGGCCGGCTCGCCGGGGTGCCCCAGGCGCTCCATCAGGGCGGCGTCGCTCAGTGCGGCGCTGTCCGGCCGCAGTTCGGCCTGGGCCAGGGCGGCGCGCACCTGGCGCAGGTTCCAGCCTTCCACCAGCGTGAGTGCGCGCAGGGTTTCGTCGCCCCGCACGAGCTTCTCCAGCAGGCTGCGCGGCGTGGTGCCCTGGGGCAGTTCGTAGTTGCCGGCGCGTATCAGCCGGCTTTGCCCCGAGAGGCGAAACCACCAGTAAAGCAGCCGCGCATCGGTCTGCACACCGGCCGCCTGCACGTCGCGCGCCACGCCGCGCGGCGAGGTGCCGGGTTCGATCGCCAGTTCCACCGGCGCCGCATCGCCCATGGGCAGGGGCGCGTGCAGCCACCACGCAGCCGCTGCCGCGAGCAGCACCACGAGCAACAACAGGGCTTTGAAAGCGCGACGCACGACCGGGTTTCTTCCTGCTTTCATGGGGAGCCGGCGATCATAGGGCACGGCCCGGGCGGCGGTGTGGAATTGCCGCCCCTGGCCATAATTGCGCATGAGCACCCGTTTCGATGGCATTTGCCCCCTGCCCCACCTGGGCGTGATCCGCGCCGAAGGCGAGGACGCCGTGAAGTTCCTGCACGGCCAGTTGACGCACGATTTCGCGCTGCTGGACATGCAGCACGCGCGCCTGACCGCCTTCCTCTCGGCCAAGGGCCGCATGCAAGCGAGCTTCATCGGCTTCAAGCGCAGCCCGAACGAAGTGCTGCTGGTCTGCAGCCGCGACCTGCTGGCGCCCACGCTCAAGCGCCTGTCGATGTTCGTGCTGCGCGCCAAGGCCAGGCTCACCGACGCGAGTGCCGATTTCCTGCTGTATGGCCTGGCCGGAAGTGCTATTGAACAGATAGCTGGAAACCCAATAGCAGTAAGCGCGAAGGCCGATTTAGGCCAGATTTCCGTGGTTGGACTGGCGCCGGCCGGTGCCACGGCGCGCGCGCTGTGGGTGGCGCCTGTCGGCACGCCTGCCCCCGCGGGCGAACTGCTGCCCGAGGCGCTTTGGGCCTGGGGCGAGGTGCAGAGCGGCGTTGCCACCCTGACGGCGCCGTTGGTCGATGCCTTCGTGCCGCAGATGCTCAACTACGAATCCGTGGACGGCGTGAGCTTCAAGAAAGGCTGCTACCCCGGCCAGGAAGTGGTCGCGCGCAGCCAGTTCCGTGGGGCGATCAAGCGGCGCGCCTTCCTGGCGCACGCCGAGGCCGAGCTGCAGGCCGGCCAGGAAGTCTTTGCCGCGTCTGACCCCGAGCAGGCCTGCGGCCAGGTGGTGCAGGCCGCAGCGGCGCCGGGCGGCGGGTGGGACGCCATCGTCGCGCTGCAACTGGCCGCCGCCGAGGCGGGAGGCCTGCACGCCGGCAGCGCCACCGGTCCCGCACTGGCGCTGGGCCGCCTGCCCTACGCGCTCAAGGACGATCTTTAGAACACGTTCCTAGGGACCCTCTGCACGAATCAGCGCGCCGTGTGCATCTGCGGCCTCGGGCGGTCTGCAGCGTCGCAAATACTCGCAATAGCTGCGGCTATTGCTGCGTTTTTCGCCTTGCAGCCATCCCGATCCGCAGCGCTCACTTACCGCTTGATTCGTGCAGAGGGTCCCTAGAGCTTGCGCCGCATGGGCACATGCGGCAGGCCGGCTTCTTCATAGCGCGGCCCGCTGACTTCGAACCCCGCACGCTCGTAGAAGGCCTGGGCGCTGGCCTGCGCGTTCAGCACCACCTCGTGGTCGCCACGGTCGGCCGCCGCGCGCACCAGCGTATGCAGCATCTGCGCACCCAGGCGCGCGCCGCGCAGTCCCTGGTGCACGGCCATGCGGCCGATGCGCGAGACCCCCGGCGCCAATGCCACCAGCCGGCCGGTGGCAACGCCCTGGCCGAGCCGGTTGCTGACCAGCGCGTGCAGCGCAGACACGTCGAGCCCGTCCATCTCCAGGTCGGGCGGAACGCCCTGCTCGTCGATGAATACCGCCTTGCGCACGGCGGCCGCGCGCTCACCGAGCTCCTGCCAGGCGCCGAGTTGCACCCGCGTCGCGGACTCCCCGGCCTCGAACGCCGTGAACAGCTCGCGCAGCAGCGCCGGCACGGGCACGGGACGCTGCGTTTTCGGGTCGGCGAACACGTATAGAAGCTCGCCAGACACCAACCGCCGCTCGCCGCGGAAGATGCCGCCGTCGAACTGCACCGAGCTGTTGCCCACGCGCACGCAGCGCATGCCGATGGTGAGCTGGTCGCCCTCGCGCGCCGAGGCGTGGTATTCGAGCGACGCCTTCTTCAGGTACAGCTCGCCGCCGAGCTGGTGCATGGCGTCCTCGTACGGCAGCGCCAGCGCACGCCAGTAGTCCGTCATGGCGGTGTCGAAATAGGTCAGGTAGTGCGCGTTGAAGACGATGCGTTGCATGTCGATCTCGGCCCCGCGCACGCGCAGGCGCGACTGGCAGCGGTAATCGGTCAAGGGCGTGGCCATGGCAGCTCCTCAGGCAAGTTGGAAGGCGGCGCGCAGGGCGGCCGCCGCGTCGGCGTGGGCGGTGCGCGCTTCGGGGATGGCGCGGCCCATCTTGATGAATTCGTGCGCCACGCCGCGGTAGATCTCCAGCTGCACCGGCACACCGGCCAGCCGCAGCTTGTCGGCGTAGTCGATGCCTTCGTCGACCAGCGGGTCGCATTCGGCCAGGCCGATCCACGCTGGGGCCACGCCCTCCACGTCGGGCGCCAGCAAGGGCGCGAAGCGCCAGTCCTCGCGCTCGGCGCGGTCGCTCACGTAGTGGTTGAAGAACCAGTCGATGGCCGCGGCGTCCAGGATCGGGCCGTGCGCGAAGCGCGTGTGCGAGGGCGTGTCCTGGTGCGCCGCGCAGCCGGGGTAGAACAGCACCTGCAGCGCCAGCGGCAGGCCGGCGGCGCGCGCCAGGATGGCGTTGACGGCGGCCAGCGTGCCCCCGGCACTGTCGCCGCCCACCGCCAGGCGCGCCCCGTCCAGGCCCAGCTCGCCCGCGTGCCGGGCCAGCCAGGCCAGTGCGTCCCAGGCGTCGTTCGATGCGGTCGGGAAGCGGTGCTCCGGCGCCAGGCGGTAGTCGAGCGACAGCACGGCGCAGCCGGCCAGGCGCGCCAGCTCGCGGCACAGCGTGTCGTGCGTGGCGCTGCTGCCGATGGTGAAGCCCCCGCCGTGCAGGTACAGCAGCACCGGCAGGCCGGGCGCGGTGTCGGGCGCCACCAGGCGGGCGCCGAGCATCGTGCCATCGCGCGCCGGAATGGGGAGCTGCTCGGCCCGCGCCAACTCGGCGCGCGGCACCTCCAGGATGCCGGCGCCCAGCTCGTACGCGGCGCGCGCCTCCTGCGGCGAGAGTGTGTGCAAGGGCGGGCGCCCGGCGCGCGCCATGCGCTCGAGCACGCCGCGCATCTGCGGCGTCAGGCGCGTGGCGTGGATGTCGGGGTGGCGCGCGGTCACTCGAAGGCCAGGGACACCGGCTGTGCCCCGGGCAGGCCCTGGTAGTTCGCCTGCACCTTCAGCCCCGGCTTGGGCGGCAGCAGCGCGGAAAACGACCCCAGGCTGACCAGGTCGCCCGGCTGCAGGGTGATCTCTTCCTTCTGCAGCGCCTCGGCCAGCCAGACCACGGCGTTGAGCGGGTGCTCCAGCACATCGCTGCCCTTGCCGCCGCCGAGCAGGTAGCCGGCGCCGTCGGTCAGCGTGACCTGCATGGCCTGGAGGCCGTTGAGCAGCGCGTAGCGCTCGCCGCGCGTCACCGGCACGGGAATGGGCGTGCCGACGACGCCCAGGCGTGCGCCGACGTTGATGGCCGTGACGCCCGCGCCGTTGAGCTTGGGCGGCGCCTGCACCATCAGGTCGGGCAGCTCGATGAAGGGAATGACCTGGTCCACCGATTCCAGTACCTCGATCGGCGTGCGCGCGTGGTTGATCCTGCGGTCCTTGACGCGCACCAGCAGGTCGGCCTCGTACAGGGGGCGCGCGCCGAAGGCGGCGGGGACGGTGGCGCCGTTCTGCAGCAACATGCCCTCGTAGAGCTTGCCCCAGACGGGCTGGTCGGTGTTGAAGCGCTTTTGCACCGCCGGGTTGGTCAGCCCCGCCTTGTAGCCGATCACCTTGCCCATCTTCTGCGCGAGGAGCGCGTTGAACTTAGCGCGCGTGCAGGCGGCGTCCTGGTCCGACAGGCCTTCGGGGTTGGCCGCGGGCGTGCGCGCCGCGTAGTGCTCGGCCATTTGCGCAACCTGGACGTCGCCCAGGCAGGCGGCGTGGGCGCTTGTCGCAACAGCGACAGCCAGCAGCAGGGGGATGAGGGTTTGCTTCTTTCGCATCAGGGTCTCCGGGTTGTAGAGTGTGCGCGTCTATCGTAGCGGCCCAGGCTGTCCACCACCATGTCCCTGATTTACTACCTCACCCAGATCCAGTTCGAACACGGCGCTGTGCGCCTGTTGCGCCAGGAGTGCGAACGCGTGGGCATCGCGCGGCCGCTGGTCGTCACCGACCCGGGCGTCAAGGCCGCCGGCGTGCTGCAAAAGGCGCTGGACGCCCTGGGCGACCTGCCCTTCGCCGTGTTCGACCAGACGCCGGCCAACCCGACCGAGGCGGCGGTGCGCGCCGCCGTGCAGGCCTACCGTGCACACGGCTGCGACGGCCTGGTGGCGGTGGGCGGTGGCTCGGCCATCGATTGCGCCAAGGGCATCGCCATCGCCGCGACGCACGAGGGACCGCTGACGCACTACGCCACCATCGAGGGCGGCTCGCCGCGCATCACGGAACGCGCCGCGCCGCTCATTGCCGTGCCCACCACCAGTGGCACCGGCAGCGAGGTGGCGCGCGGCGCCATCATCATCGTGGACGACCACCGCAAGCTCGGCTTCCATTCCTGGAACCTGCTGCCCAAGGCCGCCATCTGCGATCCGGAACTCACGCTCGGCCTGCCGCCGCTGCTGACCGCCGCCACCGGCATGGATGCCATCGCCCACTGCATGGAAACCTTCATGTCGGCCGCGTTCAACCCGCCGGCCGACGGCATCGCGCTCGACGGCCTGGAGCGCGGCTGGGCCAGCATCGCACCGGCCACGCAGAACGGCAGCGACCGCGAGGCGCGCCTGAACATGATGAGTGCCAGCATGCAGGGCGCCATGGCGTTCCAGAAAGGGCTGGGCGCGGTGCATTCGCTCAGCCACAGCCTGGGTGGCGTGAACCCGCGCCTGCACCACGGCACGCTCAACGCGATGTTCCTGCCGGCCGTGGTGCGCTTCAATGCCGAGGCGCCCTCGGTGCAAAAGGACCGGCGCCTGGAACGCATGGCCGGCGCCATGGGGCTGGCCTCGGCCAGCGACATCCCGGAAGCGATCCGCGACATGAACGCGCGCCTGGGCCTGCCCACGGGGCTGGCCGCCATGGGCGTATCGGAAGACATGTTCGACGCCGTGATCCAGGGCGCCATGGCCGACCACTGCCACAAGACCAACCCGCGCGTGGCCACGGCGGACGAATACCGCGAACTGCTGCGCGCGTCGCTCTAGGGCAATCGCTCAGACGAGGTAGTCGAGCCCCGCGGCCTCGGCTTCCGCGTCGGGTTCCAGCTTGGGCGCGGTCCAGTCGATCGGGTCCTGGCGCAGCACCATGTCGATGTCCAGGCCCAGCGGCAGGCCGACCTGGTCGGGGAAGCTCACCGCCACCTCACGCTCGTCCAGGCCCGCCTCGCGTGCGCGCACCCGCCAGGCGGCCAGGTGCAGGATGCCGGCCAGCGGCTCGTAGGCATTGTTCTCGAAGGGCGCGTCCTGGTAGTTGAGCGCGTCGACCACCGCCTCGGGCAGCTGCCAGCGGCGCGCCAGCGCGCCGCTGACGCGGCCATAGCTGAAGCCGAAGATGCGTGCTTCCAGCTTCGCGCGGCGCATGTCCAGCGGCGCCACCAGGGTGTTGAGCGATTGCGCGCGCTCCGGGTCGCCCAGGTGGATCACCAGCTCGCCCAGCCCGTGCAGCAGGCCGGCGGTGTACGCGGCGGCCTGGTTGTGGTGCACGTGGCCGGCCAGCGAGCGCGCCAGCTTGGCCGTGTGCAGGCTGTAGCGCCAGAACTGCTGCAGGTTGATGCCCGGCACCGAACGCGAGGTGGTGCCCAGCGGCGCCGAGGCCACGAGCTGGCGCAGCTGCCCGGTGTCGGCCAGCGCCAGCGCCTCGGGCACGCCGGCAACGCGGCGCGGCGCACCGAACTCGTCCGAATTCGCCAGGCACAGCAGGCGCGCTGCGAGGGCCGGATCGGTGGCGAAAAACTGGTTCACGCGCCGCAAATTGGGCTCGTCCTGGGCCAGCTCGGCCATCAGCAGCGCCACGGCGCGCGGCAGGCTGGGGAAGGCTGGTGGCGAGGCCAGCAGTGCATTCAAATCCATGGGACCGGCGCTGCGTTGGTGGGAACGCGTTGATTATCCATACGCCGGGCGCCCCGCCGCGCAAAACGCCCGCCGTCGGCCCGCCCGGCTCAGCGCCCGCGCAGCTTGGCGAAGGCCGAGGCCATGGCCGAGGGTGCCGGCGCGTCGTTGCCGCGCCGCCCCTGCGGCTGGCCCCGCCCTGCCCCCTCGAAGCGGTTCTCGCGTGGGCCGCCCTGGCGCGCGGGCGCGTCGCCCAGCTTCATCGACAGGCCGATGCGCTTGCGCTCCACGTCCACCTCCATCACCTTGACCTTGACGATGTCGCCGGTCTTGACCACTTCGCGCGCGTCGGCGACGAAGCGGTGCGCGAGCTGGCTCACATGCACCAGGCCGTCCTGGTGCACGCCCAGGTCGATGAAGGCGCCGAACTGCGCGACGTTGCTCACCGTGCCCTCCAGCACCATGCCTTCCTTCAGATCCTTGATGTCCTCGACGCCTTCGTTGAAGCGCGCCACCTTGAAGTCGGGGCGCGGGTCGCGGCCGGGTTTCTCCAGCTCGCCCAGGATGTCCTTGACCGTGATGATGCCGAACTTCTCGCCCGCAAACAGCTCGGGCTTGAGGGTCTTGAGCATGTCGGCGCGGCCCATGAGCTCGGCGACCGGCTTGCCGGTCTTTTCCATGATCTGCTCGACCACCGGGTAGGTTTCCGGGTGCACGCCGGTCATGTCCAGCGGGTTCTCGCCGCCGCGGATGCGCAAAAAGCCTGCGCTTTGCTCGAAGGTCTTGGCACCCAGGCCGGCCACGTCCATGAGCTGCTTGCGGCTCTTGAACGCGCCGTTGGCCTCGCGCCAGCGCACCACCGCCTTGGCGACGCTGCCCGACAGGCCCGACACGCGGGAGAGCAGCGGCACGCTCGCCGTGTTCAGGTCCACGCCCACGGAGTTCACGCAGTCTTCCACCACCGCCACCAGCGTGCGCGCCAGTTCGCCCTGGTTCACGTCGTGCTGGTACTGGCCGACGCCGATGCTCTTGGGGTCGATCTTCACCAGCTCGGCCAGCGGGTCCTGCAGGCGGCGCGCAATGCTGGCGGCGCCGCGCAGGCTCACGTCCACGTCGGGCATCTCTTGTGAGGCGTATTCGCTCGCGCTGTAGACGGAGGCGCCGGCTTCGCTGACAACTATCTTTTGTATAGCTTCCGGCCCAATCCCATCAAGCGCTGGAGCCGTTTTTGATGCCAATTTTATGAGCTCGGCGGCCAGCTTGTCGGTTTCGCGGCTGGCGGTGCCGTTGCCGATGGCGATGAGCTGCACGCCGTGCCGTTGTACCAGGCGCGCCAGGGTGTGCAGGCTGCCGTCCCAGTCGCGGCGTGGTTCGTGCGGGTAGACGGTGGCGGTTTCCACCAGCTTGCCCGTGGCGTCCACCACCGCCACCTTCACGCCGGTGCGGATGCCGGGGTCCAGCCCCATCACCACGCGCGGGCCGGCAGGCGCGGCCAGCAGCAGGTCGCGCAGGTTGTCGGCAAACACCTTGATGGCCACCTTTTCCGCGTCGTCCCGCAGGCGGGCGAACAGGTCGCGCTCGGTCGAGAGGGACAGCTTCACGCGCCAGGTCCAGGCCACGCACTTGCGGATCAGGTCGTCGCTCTTTCGGCCCTGGTGGCTCCAGCCGAGATGCAGGGCGATCTTGCCTTCGGCGAGGCTCGGTTTGCCGGGCTCCGGTTCGACGGGCAGGACCAATTTCGCTTCAAGGATCTCGAGCCCCCGACCGCGGAACACGGCCAGCGCGCGGTGCGAGGGAACGCGGCCGATCGGCTCGTCGTAGTCGAAGTAGTCGCGGAATTTCGACACCTCGGGGTCGTTCTCGTTCTTGCCCTCCACCTTCTTGCTGCGCAGCAGCCCCTCGGCCCAGAGCCACTCGCGCAGCTGCTGCACCAGCGCGGCGTCCTCGGCCCAGCGCTCCGAGAGGATGTCGCGCACGCCGTCGAGCACGGCCGGAACGGTGGAGAAATCGGCGCCCGGCTTGCCATCGTCCAGCACCTCGGGGGGCTTGGTGAACGCGGCGGCCTCGGCGGCCGGGTCCAGCGTCGGGTCGGCAAACAGCTTGTCGGCCAGCGGCTCGATGCCGAACTCGCGGGCGATTTGCCCCTTGGTGCGGCGTTTCTGCTTGAACGGCAGGTAGATGTCTTCCAGCTCCTGCTTGGTCGGCGCGGCGGCAATGGACGCGCGCAGCGCGTCGGTCAGCTTGCCCTGTTCGTCGATGGCCTTGAGCACGGCCGCGCGGCGGTCTTCGAGCTCGCGCAGGTACGACAGGCGGGCTTCGAGTTCGCGCAGCTGGATGTCGTCCAGCCCACCGGTCACTTCCTTGCGGTAGCGGGCGATGAAGGGCACCGTGGCGCCACCGTCCAGCAGCTCGATGGCGGCGGACACCTGGTGGGCGCCAACCTGGATTTCCTGGGCAAGCTGCTGAATGATCTTGTGCATCTTCGGGGGTCGCGTGGCTGAAAAGCGGCGCAGTGTGCCACAGCCCGGCAGGCTCTTAGCGGCCGTGCCGATGCCCCCTGGGCATGTGCGCCACGCGGCGCGAGCTGGTGAACGCCGCGCACACGGCCAGGCAGCCGGCCACCACCAGCGCCACTTTCTCGCCCGTGCCGTTGCTCGGCGGCCAGACGGAAAACAGCGCCGACAGGAGCACCGCACCGCCCGTCTGCCCGGTGAGCCGCGCCGTGCCCAGCATGCCGCTGGCCGCGCCGCTGCGGTGCAAGGGCGCCGAGGTGACGATGGTGTGGTTGTTCGGCGACTGGAACAGCGCGAAACCCGCGCCGCACAGCGCCAGGCGCCAGGCGATGTCCAGGTCGGCGGGCTGCGCCGGCAGCGCGGCCAGCAGCCACAGCCCGGCGGCGAACAGCGCCATGCCGACACCGCCGAGCAGGCCGTCCGGGTAGCGTCCGATCAGCCGCCCGGCGATGGGCGCCACGGCCGAGATGGCGAGCGGCCAGCAGGTGATGAGCAGCCCGGCGCGCAGCGGGGTGCGGCCGTAGCTCTCGAGCAGCAGAAAGGGCAGGCTCAGGTACGCCAGCATTTGCGCCCCGAAGGCCCCCACCGACGAAGCCATGGACAGCGCGAACACCGGCATGCGCAGCAGGTCCACCGGGAACAGGGGCGTCGCCAGATGCCACTGCCGCCGCAGGTACACCCAGCCCACGGCGCCGCCGGCGGCCAGCAGCGCCAGTCCCGCCCACGGCAGGCCGCTGCCCGCCGGGCCACCGTGCATGCCCAGGCGCTCGCCGCCGAGGAAGATCAGCGTGAACATGACGATGTTGAGCACCACGTCCAGGCCCGCCGGCCGCGGCGCATTGCTGGCGACGCGGTTGTACGGCAACGCCTTGCGCCCCATCCACAGGGTGAGTGCGCCCAGCGGCAGGTTGAGCGCGAACAGCCAGGGCCAGGAGGCGACCGACAGGATGCCCGCCGCCACCGAAGGCCCCGCCACCGCCGCCAGCGCCACCACCATGGAGTTGATGGCCATGCCGCGCCCGAGCAGCGCGCGCGGGTAGACCAGCCGCACCATGGCGGCGTTGACGGCCATGATGCCGGCGGCGCCCAGGCCCTGCAGCGCGCGCGCGGCGATGAGCGCCGGCAGCGAGTTCGCCACCATGGCGAAGATTGACGAACCGGCGAACAGCGCCATGCCCACCAGGTACACGCGCCGGTAACCCATGCGGTCGCCGAGCGAGGCGAGCGGCAGCAGCATGACCAGGCTGGCGATCTGGTAGGCGTTGACGACCCAGACGGCGCTGGCCGCGCTGGCGTTGAGTTCGCGCGCAATGCCGGGCAGCGCGAGGTTGACGATGCTGCCGTCCAGCACCGCCAGCGTGATGCCGAGGATGATGACCACCATGGCCTGGCCGCGCGCCGGCTGCGGCAGGCCGTCGGGCTGGGTGTCCGCGGGCACGGCGTTCATCGCCGCGCGGCCCCGGCGGGACGGAGAGAAAAAGGCATGGCCCGATTTTGCGGGTTTACCCGTATTTGTGCTGGCGCGACTGCGGTTCCCCTGCGCCCCGACGGGACTAGAAACCCAGCGCCGCGCCCCCGCCGAGCAGGGTGAACAGCCCCAGCAGGGCAAAAATGGCGGCAGCAATGGCATGCACCAGCCGCATGGGGATCTTGCTGGCCAGCTTGTCGCCGACGAACACCGCCGGCACGTCGGCGATCAGCATGCCCAGCGTGGTCCCGGCCACCACCGCCAGCGGCGCGGCGTAATGCGCGGCCAGGGCCACGGTGGCGATCTGCGTCTTGTCGCCCATTTCGGCCAGGAAGAAGGTCACCAGCGTGGCGCCGAACACGCCCAGCCGGGTGGCGACGCGGGCTTCGTCGTCCTCGATCTTGTCGGGCACCAGCGTCCACACCGCCATGGCGAGGAACGACACGCCCAGCCCCCAGCGCAGCCATACCGGGTCGAGCGCGCGCGTGATCCACGCCCCCAGCGCCCCGGCCAGGCCGTGGTTGACCAGCGTGGCCGCGAGGATGCCGAGCACGATGGGCCAGGGCTTCTTGAAACGCGCCGCCAGCAGGAAGGCGAGCAGCTGGGTCTTGTCGCCGATCTCGGCGAGTGCCACCACGCCGGTGGAAATGAGGAGGGCTTGCATGGAATCGAAACGCGCGCTGAGGAGGCAAACCGGCGATTGTCGCCGCGCGGCGCGCCACGGGCCCGACATTTGCTATCGCAAAGATAGCTAACAACGTATACGGGACAAGCGCCAGAGGCCAATTTTTCTTGAAATTCAGCCCGCGCGCAGCTGCGCCCGCAGTTGCGCGCCCAGCTCGGGCTTGTCGGCGAACGGGTCGGTGGGGTTGCGCGCCTGCAGCACGTCTTCCATGCGCGTCTGCACCGAGGCCAGGGCCTTGGGGTGGCTGTAGATGTAGAACTGGCCGCTGGCCACCGCTTCGAACACCTTGTGCGCCACTTCCGCCGCCGTGACCTTGCCGCTGCCGACCGCCTTGTCGCTCATCGCCTGGCCGATGATCTGGCTCTGCGTCGGCTTTTCCGCCACCAGGTTGGCGGGCCGGTTGCGGTGGCTCTGGCTGATGCCCGTGGGCACGAAGAAGGGGCACAGCAGGCTGGCGCCGATCTGGTCGGTGAGGAGCGACAAATCCTGGTACAGGGTTTCGGTCAGCGCCACCACGGCGTGCTTGCTGACGTTGTAGATGCCCATGTTGGGCGGCGCCAGCAGGCCGGCCATGCTGGCGGTATTGACGATGTGGCCGCGCCAGGCCGGGTCCTGCCGGGCGGCCTCCAGCATCATGGGGGTGAAGCAGCGCACGCCGTGCACCACGCCCCACAGGTTGACGCCCAGCACCCACTGCCAGTCGGCCACGGAGTTCTCCCAGACCAGGCCGCCCGCGCCGACGCCGGCGTTGTTGAAGACGAAATGCGGCGCGCCGAAGCGCTCGCGCACTTCCCCTGCGAGACGATCCATCTGCGCGGCGTCGGACACATCGACGCGCCGCGCCAGCACCTGGCAGCCGGCGGCGATGGCCTCGGCCTGCGCCGCGTCGAGCGCGTCCTGCTGCACGTCCACCAGCACCAGGTTCATGCCGCGCGCGGCGGCTATGCGCGCGCATTCCAGGCCAAAGCCCGAACCGGCGCCGGTCAGCACCGCCGTCTTGCCTGCGAAATGATCGATCATGTGGGAGTCTCCATCAGTTTTGAATGAGGGTGTGGCGTGCGGAACTGGCGCTGCCCAGGCCAGCAGCCACCGCGCAAGGGCCTAGGCCGGCCGCGCCGCCCCGCCGCGCTGGTGGCGTCCCCCTTCCGCATCGCGCAGCGATGCAAGAGAAGGGGGAAGCGGCGCAGCCGCTCAGGGGGATGCCTTTAATACATACCCAATGCGGGGGAAATGGACGTGCACCGTGCCGGCACGCGGGTCGGTACGGCGCAGCGTGTAGTGCGTGCGCGTGGCGGCGAGCAGCGTGCCGCTGGTCGCCTCCTGGCCGAAGCTCTCGGGCGTGATCTGCACGGCGCTGCCGAGGGGGATGCCGTGCTCGTCCTGGAAGACCTCGCCCACGAGCGGCAGCGGCTCGGCGTTGGCGGCCACGGTGATGGCGTCCTGGGCGGTGAATTTTTCCATGCGGCCGTGGCCCAGCCGGGCGATCCGGTCCATCCATTCAAGCACCGCTGGCACGTGGTCGAACACCGACGCCACGGACGGCGTGCACACGCGCGTGAACCACAAGGGGTGGTAGGCGGCGGCGTCGGCGATGCAGGGCTCGGCGCCGAAGAGGTAGTCGTGCTCTTCCACCATGTGCGCGATGCGCCGCAGGTAGGAGCGGTAGGCCGGGGCCGCGTCCTCGACGCGCCGGCGCGTCATGTTCACGCTCATCGCCTTGCGGTCTTCCAGAAAGGCGTTCGCCGCCTCGGGGCTGAGCCCACCGAACAGGTCGGCCACGCCCTTGGGCTGCATGCTCCAGGCCATGGCCGTCCAGAACAGCGTGCTGTCGGCCCACTGGGCGAAGATGCGCGAGACGCCCTTCAGGTGGGGCGGGTACAGCGCCGGCTCGGCGCTGCGGTGCTCCAGCACGTCGCAGATGAGCGCCGTGTCGCAGTAGATGTCGGCACCGATCTGCAGCACCGGCGTGCGCCGGTAGCCGCCGGTCAGCGCCACCACGTCGGGCTTGGGCATGACCGCCGGGATGAGGACCGACTTCCAGGCGAACTGCTTGAAGCCGAGCACCAGCCGGATCTTCTCGGCAAAGGGCGAGGCCGGGTAATGGTGCAGGATCAATTCGGTGCTCATGGAAAGGTCCTCCGTGCGGTGCGCTGCGGCCGGCGGCGCGTTCAGACGAGCTTGACGAGCTGCTTGCCGAAGTTGCGGCCCTTGAGCAGGCCGAGGAAGGCCTCCGGTGCGGCGGCCAGGCCCTGCGCCACGCTCTCGCGCGGGCGCAGTCGGCCGCTGCCGACGAGCTGGCCGAGCTCGGCCAGGGCCTCGGGCCAGACTTCCATGTGCTCGCTGACGATGAAGCCTTCGACCTTCAGGCGGCTGACGAGTATCAGCGCCGGGTTGGCCATGGGCAGCGGTGCGCCGTCGTAGCCGGCGATCATGCCGCACATGGCGATGCGGCCGAAGGCGTTCATGCGCAGCATGACGGCGTCGAGGATCCAGCCGCCGACGTTCTCGAAATAACCGTCGATGCCCTGTGGGCAGGCCTCCTTCAGCGCTTTCGCCATGGCCTTGGTGTCGGCGTGCACCTTGTAGTCGATGCAGGCGTCGAAGTGCAGTTCGTCCAGCGCGTACTGGCACTTCTCGGGCCCGCCGGCAATGCCGACCACCCGGCAGCCGCGCGCCTTGGCCAGGGCGGCAAAGGCGCTGCCGACCGCGCCGGTGGCGGCGCTGACGACGACGGTATCGCCCTCCTTGGGCGCGATGATCTTCACCAGGCCGTACCAGGCGGTGACGCCCGGCATGCCGACGGCGCCCAGGTAGTGGGACAGCGGCACGTGCGTGGTGTCGACCTTCTTGAGCGAGCCGGGCTGGTTGGCGTCGACCACGGCGTATTCCTGCCAGCCGCCGAAGCCCACGACCTTGTCGCCCACGGCGAACTTGGCGTGCCGGCTTTCCACCACCTCGCCCACCGTGCCGCCCTGCATCACCTGGCCGAGCGGCTGCGGCTGGGCGTAGCTCTTGGCGTCGTTCATGCGGCCGCGCATGTAGGGGTCGAGGCTCAAGTAGTGGTGGCGCACCAGCACCTGGCCGTCCGCCAGCGGCGGCGTTTCGGCCGCGATGAGCTTGAAGTTGCTCGCCACCGCTTCGCCCTGCGGGCGGTTGTCGAGAAGGATTTGCTGGTTGGTGGGCATGGAAGGCTCCTTGAGAACGTCAATGACTATGAATTAAATAGCTGCTTACCTATATGCATCAAGCGCTGGAGGCCAAATTGGCTTGAATTTTTGCGGTCGCACTAATCTGTGGCGATGCGGCGCAGCTCCTGCACGCTGCCGGGGCCGACCGGCAGGCGCCGCACGTACTTGAAGGTGCCGGTGGCGTGCGTGCAGGGCCGGCCCGCGGCGTCGAACACCGTGGCTTCGGTGAAGGCCATGGTTGCCGTGCGGTGCAGCAGGCGTCCCTTGGCCACCAGCGGTCCGCGCGCGGCCTGCATGAAGCTGGTCTTCATCTCCACGGTGACCACGCCCGTCTCGGGTGCGACGCTGCGCGCCGCCGTGGCCATGGCGACGTCGAGCAGGGTCATCGAGGCCCCGCCGTGCGTCACGCCGAAGGAATTGAGGTGCTCGGGCCGGGCCTCGTAGCGCAACTCGGACTCGCCGCCCGCCATGCGCACCAGCTCGAAGCCCAGCAGTTGGACGAAGGGAATCTCGACGCCGAAGGCCAGGCCGAAATCGGCCGCGGTGACCATGGCCTAGCCGCCGATCAAGGCGCTGACGCCGCCGTCCACCGCCAGGTACTGGCCGGTGATGTGCTTGCCGGCGTCGGAGGCGAACAGCGCGCACACGCCCTTGAGGTCTTCGTCGTCGCCCAGGCGGCCAAGCGGCGCGTGCGCGGCCAGCTGCTCCTCGCCCAGCGCCTTGAGCGTGCCCATGGTCATCTTGCTCGGGAAGAAGCCGGGGCAGATGGCGTTGACGCGGATGCCGTAGCGGCCCCATTCGGTGGCCAGGGCCCGGGTGAAGTTGATCACCGCGCCCTTGGAGGTGTTGTAGGCAATGGTGGTCATGGCCGCCGGGTTGCCACCCAGCCCGGCGATGGAGGCGATGTTGACGATGCTGCCGGCCTTGCGCGCGATCATGCTCCGGCGCGCCACGATCTGGCTGAGCAGGAAGTAGCCGCGCACGTTGAGGTTCATCACCTTGTCCCAGGCTTCCACGGGGTGCGTCTCGGCCGGGGCGCCCCAGGTGGCGCCGGCGTTGTTGACCAGGATGTCGATGTCGCCCATGCGCTGCAGGGTTTCGTCCGCCAGGCGCGTGATTTCGCTTTCCTGCGCGCAGTCGGCGGCGATCCAGCGCGCGTCGATGCCGGCGGCCTGCAGGTGGGCCACCGCCTGCTCCAGGTCGGCCGCCTTGCGCGAGCTGAGCATCACCCTGGCCCCGGCCTCGCCCAGCGCATGCGCCATCTGCAGCCCCAGGCCGCGCGAGCCGCCGGTCACGAGAGCGGTTTTGCCCGTCAGGTCAAAGAGTTGCTGGAGGGTGCGGGACATGGGGTCTCCTTCGTTGTTGTGGATGCCGGGCGCCGCCGACCGGCGCGCAAATGCAGATCGTGCATTTTGCGGTGCCGTCCCGGGGCGGGGTGTCACCAGGGCGATTGAAGGGCCCCGCTTAGGCGCAGCTTGCGCGGATCAGCGCATCGCGTCTGCCAGCGTGCCCGGCCGTCCCGTCCGGACGTTCGGTTTGCGCCGGCCGCTCCCGGTGCCCGCACGCGGGCGCCGATCGCGCAGCGCCAGCCCCCAGCGCTCTACCGTGTGGAACGACAAGGCCGCAAGCGCCGCCGAGATGGCAAGCGCGAGCGGCACCACCAACGGCCAGGGCAGTTCTGCCCGCAGGTAGCGCACCACCGGGTAATGCCACAGATAAATGCCGTACGACAAGGTGCCCAGCCGCACCAGAGCGGGTGCGCGCAGCATCTCGAACACCAGGCCGGAGCGTTGGTGCATCGCCAGCAGCAGCACCATGGTGGCCAGCTCGACCACCGTGATGCCCCAGACCATGGCGCCCTGGTTGTCCCAGCCGAGCTCCATCAGCAGAGGAACCGCGAGCGGCAGCCACATCGCGTGCGGCAGGCGCTCCTGCAGCCAATCCATCAGCGCGGGGCGTTCTTGCAGCAGGGCGGCCAGCAGACTGCCCGCCAGCAGGCCAGAGGCGCGGGTGTCAAAGCGGAAGAAGATTTCGTAGAACTGCTGGCCCTGTGCCACCCACATCAGGCGCCAGGCCCAGCTCAGCAGGTACAGCAGCGCCACGGGCCGCCAGACCTGGCCCGGCCTGGAGCCGCGCACCAACAGCATCAAAACCGGCGGCCACAGCAGGTAGAAATGCTCTTCCACCGACAGCGACCACATGTGCAGCAAGGTTCCCGGGCTGTCGAAAAAAGCGATGCCGTAGTCGGCCAGGTACAGCAGCGACACCGCAGCGTCCTGCAGCACGTCGTCCAGCCCAGGCCAGAGCCAGGGCGCGACGAGGCAATAAACCCCCAGGAAGAGCGCCAAGGCCGGCATCAGCCGCAGGAACCGGCGCCAGTAAAACCGGGCGTAGGCGACGCGGCCATTGGCTTGGCGCTCCTTCAGCAGCAGCGAAGTAATCAGAAAACCGCTGAGCACGAAGAACAGGTCAACGCCGAGAAACGCGCCGTCGAACAGCGGCACGTGGGCATGGGAGAAGATGACGAGCAGGATGGCGACACCGCGCAACCCGTCAAAGGCCGGGTTGTAGCCCAGTTTGAAGTCCGTGGAAGCCAAAATCCATGCGCCTTTCGTTCGCGTCGGAGCGTCTGCCTTGGCAAATTACCAAGGGTTTTTACTGATGCGGCCGGATTCTAGGGGCGCTGTGCTGGGCCCGTGGTAACAAATGGCGCGCTCCCACCCAAGACACCCGCCGCCGCGCGATCCGCGACAATCAAGGGGCGCGGCGTGTAGGCCGCGCTCTACTTATTGGCGCCCTGGCGCCTTTTTTAAACCGCCGTGACTCCGCACGGCGGTGGCTGCCTTGAAATCGGAACCTGCCATGACCTTCACTTCTGCGCGCCGCTCGGCGCTCATGCGGGCGCTGCTGTGCTGCGCCGCCCTTGCCTCCACCCTGACCGCCCCGCCGACGGCCGCCGCCGACAAGGTGCTGCGCGTCTCCGCGATTCCCGACGAAGCGCCCACGGAGCTGCAGCGCAAGTTCGCACCGCTGGGCGACTACCTCGCCGCACAAACCGGCATGAAGGTGGTGTTCACCCCGGTGTCCGACTACGCCGCCGTGGTCGAGTCGCTCGCCACCGGCAAATTGGACCTGGCCTGGCTGGGCGGCTTCACCTACGTGCAGGCGAAGATCCGCACGCAGGGCACGGCCATCCCCCTGGTGCAGCGCGAGGAAGACGCGCACTTCACGTCCAAGTTCATTACCGCCAGCCCCGACATCAAGGCGCTGGCCGACCTTAAGGGCAAGAGCTTTGCCTTTGGCGCGCCCTCGTCCACCTCGGGCAGCCTGATGCCGCGCTTCTATCTGCAGCAGGCCGGGCTGAACCCGGAGAACGACTTCAAGAACGTCGCCTTCTCGGGGGCGCACGATGCCACCGTGGCCTTCGTCGCCTCGGGCAAGGTGGAAGCCGGCGTGCTCAATGCCTCGGTGTGGGACAAGCTGGTCGAGCAGAAGAAGGTCGATACCGGCAAGGTGCGCGTCTTCGCCACGACGCCCCCCTACTTCGACTACAACTGGACGGTGCGCGGCGACCTCGACCCGGCGCTGGTGCAAAAGCTCAAGGACGCTTTCCTCAAGCTCGACCCCGCCAACCCGCAGCACAAGGAGCTGCTCGCACTGCAGCGCGCCACGCGCTTCATTCCCACCAGCAAGGACAACTACGACGGCATCGAGAAAGCGGCCCGTTCGGCGGGCCTGCTCAAGTAACCGCGCAGGCGCATGGGCTTCGACCTGAAGGGCCTGGGCCTTGTCCACGCCAATGGCTTTACCGCCCTGCACGACATCGGGCTGCATGCGGCGCAGGGTGAATGCCTGGCGCTGATCGGCCCGTCCGGCGCCGGCAAGACCTCGCTGCTGTCGGTGCTGGGCACCGCGCTCTGCCCGAGCACGGGCCGGGCCGTGGTGTTGGAAACCCCCCTTCCCCCAGCACCGCAAGCACCGGCGCGTGCCTTGCGCGCGCGCATCGGCACGGTGCACCAAGCGCCGCCCATCCCGGCGCGCCAGCGCGTGGTGACGGCCGTGCTGGCCGGGCGGTTGGGCCAGTGGCCGGCGTGGAAGTCGCTCGCCTCCCTGGTCTACCCGCTGGACATCGCGGGCGCGCAAGCGGCGCTCGCACGCGTGCATCTGGCCGACAAGCTGTTTGCCCGCTGCGACGAACTCTCGGGCGGGCAGTTGCAGCGCGTGGGCATCGCCCGCGTGCTCTACCAGCAGCCCGAGCTGCTGCTGGCCGACGAACCGGTATCGTCGCTCGACCCCACGCTCGCGCTGGCGACCGTGCGCCTGCTGGTGCAGGACGCCGCCGCGCGCGGCGCCACGCTGGTCGCCAGCCTGCACGCGGTGGACTTGGCGCTGGCCTGCTTCCCGCGCATCGTCGGCATCCGGGCCGGGCGCATTGCCTTTGACCTGCCTGCAGCGCAGGTGGACGGCGCCTTGCTGCACGCGCTGTACGCGAGCGAAGGCGCTGTTTTGCCGACCCAGGGACATGTGCCCGCAGGCTCGCCCGAAGCGCCCGCACTGCGCGAAGCGCGCGCCGTGGCAGCATCCGCCTCCATCGCCGGATGCCGCTGAACCCTGCGCTGCGCGACCCGGCCGCCACGCGACGGCTGGGCGGCGCCGTGCTGGCGCTCGTTGTCCTGTGGCCGCTGCTGCAGACCGCGCAGGTGCACCCCGGCGCCCTGCTCGACCCGGCCAACCTGCGCGTGGTGGGCGGTTTTCTGCGCGGCTTCCTGCCCCCGGAAACCGGCACGGAATTCCGCAGCTATCTGGCCCGGGCCACGCTGGAGACGCTGGCCATTGCCACCGCCGGGATGGCCTTGGCCTGGCTGCTGGCGGTGCCCCTGGCCTACCTGGCCAGCGGCGCGGCACGCGAGCGGCGCACGCAAAACCCGATGGTGCGCGGCCTGCTGACGATCCTGCGCAGCATTCCCGAACTGGTCTGGGCGCTGCTGTTCGTGCGCCTGCTGGGCCTGGGGCCGGCCGCTGGCGTGCTGGCGCTGGCGCTGACCTATGGCGGCATGCTGGCCAAGGTGTATGCCGAGATTCTGGAATCCACCGACCCCTTGCCGGCCCAAGCGCTGCGCCGCAGCGGCGCCAGCCGGCCCGTTGCCATCCTCTATGGCTTGCTGCCCCAGGCCTCGAAAGAGCTGGCCAGCTACACCGTGTACCGCTGGGAGTGTGCGATTCGCGCCTCGGTGGTGATGGGCTTTGTGGGCGCGGGCGGTTTGGGACAGCTGATGGACCAGGCCATGAAGATGCTCAATGGCGGCGAGGCCGCCACCATACTCGCCACCTTCATGGCGCTGGTGCTGGGTGCGGATGCGCTCTCGGGCTGGCTGCGCCGCGCGCTCGAGGTGCCGCCGGCCGCGCGCCGTTCGCCCTGGGGCTGGCGCAGTGCCGGCTTTGTGGGAGTGACCGCACTGGCCACTGCGGCGAGCTTCCGGTTGCTCGACATGCCGCTCGCGGCGCTGTGGTCGGGCGAATCGGCGCGGGCGATGGGCGGCTTCGTGGCCAGCTTCTTCCCACTCGACCTCTCGGCCGCCTGGCTGGGCAAAGTCGTCTCAGGCACCTGGGAGACGTTTGCCATGTCGGTGGTGGGCACCCTGCTTGCCACGGTGGCGGGCCTGCTGCTGGCGCTGCCGAAAGTGCGGCTGCCCTGTACGCTGGTGCTCAACACCCTGCGTTCGGTGCCGGAGCTGGTCTGGGCCACCATCACCGTGCTGTGTGTGGGCCTGGGGCCGTTTGCCGGTGCCTTGGCGCTGGCCTTGCACACCACGGGTGTTCTGGGCCGCCTGTACGCCGAGGCCCTGGCCAATGCACCACCGGCCCCGGCCTGCGCGTTGCGGCTGGCGGGGGCCGGCGGCAGCCAGGCTTTCCTTTATGGCACCCTGCAGGGCGCGGCGCCGCAGCTGATCGCCTACACGCTCTACCGCTG
>Ga0066256_1001238_pt1 | contig 37815 bp, 33 predicted proteins | sample ThiBio_1000_biof_FD_87107 | JGI IMG/M metagenome (GOLD analysis project Ga0066256, IMG submission 87107) | Wastewater bioreactor microbial communities from Cape Town, South Africa - Thiocy_expt_1000_biof (version 2) | ecosystem: Engineered > Bioreactor > Thiocyanate-remediating >... | reverse complement strand
CCGCGTCGCGCCCCCCCCACCAGCGCCGTCTGGCCGAAGTGCCGCAGTCGGAAGCCGCACACATCGTCAGCTCGCTGGCCGACAGCGTCGGTGTTGGCTTCAAGCTGCCCGATCTGTCCCCCGACGGGCTGGAATTCAGGGGCGCGCGCCTGCTGGTCGCCCAGGGCAAGCCGGTGGCGCAGCTCCTCTACCGCAACCAGGAAAACGACATCATCGCCATCTGTTTCATGAAAAACGGCGACAGCACCGATGATGGTTTCGATGAAACCATCAAGGACGACATCGGCCTCGTTTCCTGGCACAAGGGCGCGGTCGCCTACGTCGTTGTCGGCCCCTCGTCGGAAGCGACGTTGACAAAGATCGCCGAAAAGGTTTCGACCCAGATCTAAAACGTTTTAGTGGCTTACGTCAGAAGGCGTCGTCCAGATTGGCGTGGATCGCCGCGAGCACGTCTTCGGCGCATTCCTCGATCAGCATGTGGCCGGCCTCGGGCAGGCGCCAGACGAGCACATTGGCCGGCAGGTCTTCCGTCTGCACCACGGGCAGGATGTTATCCTCCTCGCCCCACAGCAGCCGGATCGGCATCTTCAGCGTCGATAGCGCATCCGTCGGCAGGCGGCCCTGCTTTTTCTGCTCGGCGCGGGCATCGACGAACATGGCGGCAAAGATCGTCTCCATCGCGGCCATGGCGCCCGGCCGGCGGCGATCGGCCAGCATCTTTGCAACCGGCTCCGGCGGGAAGACGGCGTTGAAGCCCACCATGGGTTCGAGGGCGGCGGCAAGCGTCGCCTCGGTTTCCGCTACCGCGAAGCGGTGAAGGGCGCGATGATTGATCGCCGGCCCGAAGCCCCCCGGCGCCAGCAGCGCAAGCGAAGCCACACGCTCGGGATTTCGAAGCGCCAGGAGGGCGGCGACGGCGCCGCCGAGCGAATGGCCGGCCAGATGGAAATGGCCGACGCCACGATGGTCGAGGTCGGCAAGGATGGCTTTTGCCATCCGCCCCGCCCCGCCGATGGAATCGCTGTCCAGCGAGGCGCCGTGCCCCGGCAGGTCATAGGCAATGACGGGATGGTCGCCCTGCAGGCTGGCGGCGATCCCGTCCCAGGAGAACGCGCCACCGCCGAAACCGTGCAGCAGCACCAATGGCGCGGCCTTCTGGAAGTTTCCGGCGATGACGGCATTCAGGGTCATGGGTCAGCCTTTCGCACGTTCCTCCAACACCCGGTTCGCTGCCGAAACGATCGCTTCGAGCGATGCGGCGACGATGTTGGTGTTGACGCCGGCGCCAAACAGCTTGCCGCCCGGATATTCGACCTCGACATAAGCGATGGCCGCGGCGTTCGAGCCGTGCTGCAGCGAGTGCTCCGAGTAATCGGCCACCGAGAGGTCGATGTTCAGGTAGATCGACAGCGCATTGATGAAGCCGTCGATCGGGCCGGTGCCGCGGCCTTCGATGCGCTTCGTCTCGCCGCCATCGGTGATCTCGGCCGCGACGATGCGCACGCCCTTCTGCTCCGACACCGGATAGGTATGATGATCGACGAATTTCAGGCGGGCATTCGGCTGCTCGACATAACGCTCCATGAAGCGGCTGTAGATGCTCTTCGAGGGCAGTTCCTTGCCTTCCTCGTCGGTGATGCGCTGGATGTCCTCGCGGAACTCCACCTGCAGGTTGCGCGGCAGGTTGATGCCGTAATCCTGCTGCAGGATATAGGCGATGCCGCCCTTGCCGGACTGCGAGTTGATGCGGATGATCGCCTCGTAGGTGCGGCCGACATCGCGCGGATCGATCGGCAGATATGGCACTTCCCACAGGGACTTGTTGGCCACCTTGATCGCCTTCATGCCCTTGTTGATCGCATCCTGGTGCGAGCCGGAGAAGGCGGTGTAGACCAGTTCGCCGACGTAAGGGTGGCGCTCGGGAATGACCATCTCGTTGGAATATTCGTAAACGGACTTGATGCGTTCAATGTCGGAGCAATCCAGCTCCGGATCGACGCCCTGCGTGAACATGTTCAGCGCCAGGGTGACCACATCGACGTTGCCGGTGCGCTCGCCATTGCCGAACAGCGTGCCTTCGACACGGTCGGCGCCGGCCATCAGCGCCAGTTCGGTCGCCGCGATGCCGGTGCCGCGGTCATTGTGCGGGTGAACCGAGACGATGATGTTCTCGCGGTTGTCGATGCGGCGGCACATCCACTCGATCTGGTCGGCATAGACGTTCGGCGTCGCCATCTCGACGGTCGACGGCAGGTTAAGGATCAGCTTGTTCTCCGGGGTCGGCTGGATGACCTCGATGACGGCATTGCTGATCTCCAGCGCCACGTCCAGCTCCGTGCCGGTAAAGCTTTCCGGCGAATACTGGAAACGGAAGCCGCCGCCGGCCTTGGCGGCCATGTCGGTGATCATCTTGGCGGCATCGACGGCGATCTGCTTGATGCCGGCGACATCCTTGCCGAACACGACGCGGCGCTGCAATTCGCTGGTCGAGTTATAGAAATGCACGATCGGCTGGCGGGCGCCCTGCAAAGCCTCGAAGGTGCGGGCGATCAGTTCCGGGCGGCACTGTACCAGGACCTGCAACGACACGTCGTCGGGCACGTTGCCCTCTTCGACGCACCAGCGGGCGAAATCGAAATCGGTCTGCGAGGCGGAGGGGAAACCGATCTCGATTTCCTTGAAACCCATGTCCAGCAGCAGCTGGAACATCCGCGCCTTGCGGTCGTGTCCCATCGGGTTCACCAACGACTGGTTGCCGTCGCGCAGGTCGACCGAGCACCAGACAGGCGCCTTGGTGATCGTCTTCGACGGCCAGGTGCGGTCCGGAATGTTGATCTGCGGATAGGCCTGATACTTGATTGCCGCTTCCGGCATGCCCTTTTTCTGGGAATGGGTCTTCGCGTCCATCGTCTTCATCTCTTCAATTTCCGGCATTTGCGGAGCCTCTTAGCTCATCGGTCGCGATTTTGCGACGGCAAATGCTGACCTTACGGGTCAAATCTCTTCGTAGGGGTGATGTTTCGAGGAGCTTCGCCAAGGCGGGATCGGCCGCCGGGCGCTCCTCAACGGACCCGGCAACCGCGCGTAAGGTCGAGAAGAAGAAGCGAGGAAAGCACAGACGCCGACGCGCCGGCTGCAAAGCAGCAGGTCGCAAAACGGTCAGACGGGAGGGCTTCGACGATGTTCATGCACGGATGTATAGCGGCAAGGGCTGCGGGAGGCAAGTGCGGTTGTTTCGAATGTCCTTGCGCCACAAACCGCTGTCTCTGCAACGCAACACTGTCGATTGCGGACACTGCCGCACGAAGCGAATCCCCCGCGTGGCACGAGCCGCTGCAGCGCCATCATCGCCCCGCCCCCCAACAGGCCCCAGAAGGCGCCGGATATGCCGGCGAAGGAGACGCCGGAGGCGGTGACGAGGAAGGTGATCGCGGCGGCTTCACGGGTCTCCGGCTCCTTGAAGGCAGAAACCGCAGAACCGGAAAAGGCGCCGACCAGCGCCAGCCCGGCGACCGCCTGGATGAGCACCGGCGGAGCCAGCGCCACGAAGGTGGTGACCGCACCGGCCAGCAAGCCGAGAATGACGTAACCCACCCCACCGATGATCGCCGCCCAGTAGCGCCGTTTCGGATCGGCATGGGCATCGCCGCCGGCGCACATCGCCGCCGTGATCGCCGCCAGATTGACCGCATGGCCGCCGAAGGGAGCGCTGAACAGCGAGAACAGACCGGTGACGGCAAAGAGCGGACCGGGCACCGGATCGTAATGATTGACCTTCAGCACCGCGATGCCGGGAATGTTCTGCGAGGCCATGGTGACGATGAACAGCGGCAGGGCGATCGAAACCAGTCCGGCGAGATTGAAGACCGGCGTCACGAACTCGACCGGCGGCACCAGCGACTGGCTCCAGGCGGCCAGCGCTTCCGGCGGGATATCGACGCCGAAGACCAGCACCAGCACGAAGGCCAGGAGTGCGGCCGGCACGGCGAACAGCCGCTTGAAGGCGCCGACGACGATCCAGGTGATGACGATCGGCAGGCCGAGCAGCGGATTGAAGGCGATCGCCTTCACCGGCGCGAAGCAGAGGCCGATGATCACCCCCGACAGCATGGCATTGGCAAGCGGCGCGGGAATAGCGGCAACGGCGCGGCCAAGCGGCTTGAACAACCCGGCCACGACGATCAGCGCGGCGCAGACAATAAAGGCACCGACGGCGGCGGGAAACCCGCCGGCCACCGCGCCGGTCGTCGCCAGCAGTGCGGCACCCGGCGTCGACCAGGCGATGCTCACCGGCAGGCGCGTCGCGATACTGAGCACGATGGCGCAAAGCCCCATGGAAATCGACAGCGCCATCAGGCCGGACCCCGCCTCGACATCCGTCGCACCGACCGCCTTCAGCCCCTGGAGCACCACGGCAAAAGAACTGGCGAAGCCGACGAATGCCGTCAGGCATCCCATAAAGAAACTCTGGACGGAAAAATCTTTCAACATGGCGGGACTCTTGGCTGCACGGCAGCGCATGGAGCATCAGGCCGTCGTCAAAGGCAAGGCTTGCCCCGTGTCAAAGCCGCCTCGGCAGCGGAATATTTTATGGAAAACGAGCCCGAATTGCGCCGTGGCAGCCGGTTTCCGCGCCGGCTTTCCGCCGGTCCTGCGGCCCTTTGCCATGTCATGAAAACATCAATTGCCTTCCACGGCATTCCCCGTTAAACAAGCCGCAACAGGTCGAAAAGGCCGCCAGGAGAACCAAAACCGTCTGCGCGACATCCGCGCAGACGGTTTTGCCGTTCCAGGGGCCTTTTTTCTGCAATTCATTGGCATCTGCATGGGAAAAACCGATGAGCAATCACGGAAACACGATCGTCCGGCGCCTCGCCTTCTGGGGCATTCCCTTGTCCTTCGGCGTGATGGGTCTGAAGCTCCTCGCCTGGTGGTTCACCGGTTCGGTGGCGCTGCTCTCCGACGCGCTGGAATCGACGGTCAACGTCGTCGCCGCCTTCATCGCCTTCTTCGTCATCCGCTACGCGCAGAAGCCGGCCGACGAGGACCATCCCTACGGCCACCACAAGGCGGAATATCTCTCCGCGGTCGTGGAAGGCGTGCTGATCGTCGTGGCGGCGCTGATGATCGTCCAGGAAGCAATCCCGCATCTCTGGGCACCGACCCTGCCGCAGGCGCCGGCGCTCGGCCTCGGCATCAACATGCTGGCCGCGGCCATCAACGCTGCCTGGGCATACCTGCTGATCCGCACCGGCAAGAAATACCGCTCCCCGGCTCTGACGGCGGACGGCCATCACATCAATTCCGATGTCGTCACCTCGGTCGGCGTGCTCATCGGCCTGGTGCTGGCGCTTGTGACCGGATATGCGATCCTCGATCCCGCACTCGCCATCCTCGTGTCGCTCAACATCCTCTTCCAGGGCTGGAAGGTGATTTCCCATTCCATCGACGGCCTCATGGACAAGGCGGTGGAGCTCGACGAAGAAAAGGTGATCAAGGAGGCGATCGGCGCCAATGCTGCCGGTTCGCTCGGCGTGCATTACCTGCGCACCCGCCGCGCCGGCGCTGTCACCTTCGTCGCCTTCGACATCGTCGTGCCGAGCACCATGCCGGTCGGCGAGGCGCACGACATCTGCGACCGGCTGGAGGATGCCATCAAAACCGCCCATCCCGGCGCCCGCGTCGTCATCCATGTCGAACCGGAAAGCGAGGAGGCACACGGCGTGCGCGTCAAGGTCAAGGAGGCCTGAACGGCCCCCGGCACGAAGGCGAAGCCCCGGGGCCAGGGGTCGCTTTTGCCGCCGGGAAGACTTTCTTCACCTGTTCTTCCGCTTGTCTTTTTCGCGCATTGTTTTACGCATCGAATAGCACTATGTGCGGAAGAGACGAAATTCACGCTGGAGATGCGCGCATGAGCGACGAAGACGACAAGAAGACAGAAACGCCTTTGGGCAAGGAAGCGGAAGCCAACCTTTTCAAGTCGCGGTCCATTTTCATCTACGGCGGCATCACCCAGGAACTGTCGCAGAAGGTATGCTCGCAGCTCGTGGCGCTCGCCGCCGCCAGCGACGACGACATCCGCATCTTCGTGTCCTCACCGGGCGGCCATGTGGAATCGGGCGATTCCATCCACGACATGATCAAGTTCGTGAAGCCGAAGGTCTGGATCATCGGCACGGGCTGGGTCGCCTCCGCCGGCGCGCTGATCTATGTCAGCGTTCCCAAGGAACAGCGCCTTTGCCTGCCGAATACCCGCTTCCTGCTGCATCAACCGTCGGGCGGCACCCGCGGCATGGCATCCGACATCGAGATCCAGGCCCGCGAAATCATCAAGATGAACGAGCGCCTCAACCGCATCTTCGCCGATGCCACCGGCCAGCCGATCGAAAAGATCGCCAAGGACACCGACCGCGACTACTGGCTCTCCGCCGAAGAAGCCAAGAGCTACGGCCTGGTTTCGCGCATCATCACCTCGCAGGCCGATATCTGAGCGAACTGTTGCCCGAGAATATCAAGGGGCGGTCCATGGGGCCGCCCTTTTTGTTTGGCGAGGCGCCAGCATTCTATCGCTGACGTCATCCTCGGGCTTGTCCCGAGGATCCAAGCACATGAGATATGTTCTTTATCGTCAATGGCTTGGTGAACGTTGGCGGATCCTCGGGACAAGCCCGAGGATGACGGAAGAGAGGTTTTCGCGAGCAGCCTGAATGCGGTCAACAGGCAGCCCTCTTTTCGCCTCAAGCCGCCTTGGTCTTCGCCCGGCGCGCCAGATGCGCCACGACGTTCTCGATCATCCGCATGCCGGCATCGCCGCCAAGCGTCATGATCGATTCCGGGTGGAACTGCACGGCGGCAATCGGCTCCTTGGCGTGCTCGATGCCCATGATCGTGCCGTCTTCGCTTTCGGCGGTGATGATGAAATCGCGCGGCAGCGTCGAGGGATCGGCGAAGATCGAGTGGTAGCGGCCGACCGTCACCTCCTTGCCGAGGCCGGAGAAGACGAGGCCCGGCTCCAGCACCCGGATGCGCGACGGCTTGCCGTGCATCGGCACCGCCAGATGGCGCAGCTCGCCGCCATAGGCTTCCGCGATCGCCTGCAGGCCGAGGCAGACGCCGAAGACCGGCAGGTCGCGGGCACGTGCCTTCCTGATCGTCGCCTTGCAGTCGAAATCCTTCGGGTTTCCCGGCCCGGGCGACAGGACGACGAGATCGGGCTTCAGCCGGTCGAACACCTCTTCGGCGACCGGCGTGCGCACTGTCGAGACGGTGGCGCCCGTCTGGCGGAAATAATTGGCCAGCGTGTGGACGAAACTGTCCTCATGGTCGACCAGCAGGATGTTGATGCCCTCGCCGACGACTGCGACGTCCCGCGAGGCTTTCTGGGCATTTCCGGATTTGGCATCGCGAATGGCGGCAATCATGGCGGAGGCCTTCAGTTCGGTTTCTGCTTCTTCTTCATGCGCATCGCTGTCGTTGAGCAACGTCGCGCCGGCGCGCACCTCGGCGATGCCGTCCTTGATGCGCACGGTGCGCAACGTCAGGCCGGTGTTCATGTCGCCGTTGAAGCCGACCATGCCGATCGCGCCGCCATACCAGGCGCGCGGGCTCTTTTCATGCGCCTCGATGAAACGCATCGCCCACAGTTTTGGCGCGCCGGTGACGGTGACGGCCCAGGCATGGCTGAGGAAACCGTCGAAGGCGTCCATGTCGGCGCGCAGTCGGCCCTCGATGTGGTCGACCGTGTGGATGAGGCGCGAATACATCTCGATCTGCCGGCGGCCGATGACCTTGACCGAACCGGGTTCGCAGACGCGCGACTTGTCGTTGCGGTCGACGTCGGAGCACATGGTGAGTTCCGACTCGTCCTTCTTGGAATTCAGCAGCTTGAGGATCTGCTCGGAGTCGGCGATCGGGTCCTCACCGCGCTTGATGGTGCCGGAGATCGGGCAGGTCTCGATGCGGCGGCCCGACACGCGCACGAACATTTCCGGCGAGGCGCCGACAAGATATTCCTGGTTGCCGAGGTTGATGAAGAAGGAATAGGGCGACGGGTTGATCGCCTTCAGGCGTTTGGAAATGTCGGACGGCTTGCTGTCGCAGCGCTCCATGAATTTCTGGCCGGGCACCACCTCGAAGAGATCGCCCTTGCGAAAGCTCTCCTTCGCCTTGATCACCAGCTCGGCATATTCGCCTGGGCGATGGTCGCCGCGCGGCGGGATGGTGTCGGTGGTGCGGAACGGCTCGGCGGCGATGTCGCCGGCCTTGCCGAAGGTGCCGAGGCCGCCCTTTTCGAAGTCGTAGCGATCGATCCACGCTTTGGCGGAATAATTGTCGACCACCAGGATTTCGTCCGGCAGGTAGAGCACCATGTCGCGCTGGTCGGCCGGGCGTTCGAGCTTCAGATCGATGGCGTCGAACTGGAAGGCGATGTCGTAGCCGAAGGCGCCGTAGAGGCCGAGGCTGGCATCGGCTTCGGAGAAGAACAGGTCGGTGACGGCGCGCAGCACGGTGAAGATGGTCGGCATCTTCGAGCGCTCTTCTTCGGTGAAGACGCGGTCCGGCAGGTTGACCGTCAGGTCGAGACGGCGCGCCGTGGCGGCACCCAGCGTCAGTTCGCCCACCGTCTTCAGTTTTTCGGTGACGAAGGTCAAAAGCACCTCGCCGCGCTCGTTGAACGCTTCGATCCAGACATGACGACCGAAGGAGGAGATGCCGAGCGGCGGATCGATGACGGCGGTATCCCAGCGGGTATAACGGCCGGGATATTCGTAGTTGGAGGAAAAGACGGCGCCGCGGCGTTCGTCGAGCCGGTCGATATAGCTCGAGACGGCGTCGGCATAAGGCGTCGGCCGGCGCTGGCGCGTCACGGCGATGCCGCCCCTGGTTTCGTAGGTTTCCGAGCCGTCATCCCGAATAATCGTTACCATAGTTCCTCTCTCTTCATCGAGGCCCGTTCGGCAGGCGGCTTGCAACAAAAAAGCCGCCTGGCAGTTTCCGGGCGGCTTGGTCGTAGTCCTTGGACATGACTGGTCGAGGCCGCTTCAGCGTGCCCACCACCAGTTTGCAATGTTCAAGGTCTTGTTCATGGCAAAATTGTTAACCCGAGTTCGCGGCCTGCGCAAGTGGTCTTCTGCATGAGAAAGGGCGGTGCCAGAAACACCGCCCCTCCGTCCACCGCCCCCGCCGTGATTGGCGTCTGCAACGCTTAGAAACGCTGCGTGATGGAAAGCTTGAAATAACGACCCGGCTCGGAATAATACTCCGCCGGCTGCGCGCGGCCCGTGCGGGCGTTGGCATAGTCGTAATAGGTCTTGTCGAACAGGTTGTAGATACCTGCGTTGATCTTCATGCCCTTGATCTGTTCCGGCGCATACCAGGCCGTCAGATCGACGATGCCGTAAGCAGGCGTCTTGAAGTAGGTCGAGGTGGACTGGCCGCGACCGGCGGCGGAGCCGATCCAGTCGAGCGCAACGCCCCACTGCTCGGTGTCGTAGGCGACGCCGATCACGCCCTTGAGCGGGGCAACCGACTGCAGGAAGTCGCCGCTGTCGAGATCCTTTCCGTTGGCATAGGCCAGTGCCGTGCGAACGCTGACACCGTTGTCGAAACGCTTGTGGGCACCCAGCTCAAGACCGAAGATGCGGGCGCGATCGAGATTGACGGCCCGGGTCACGCCGAAAGGATAGACTGAAGGGTCGATCCCCGCGGCAATCGCTTCGCCGTTGCTCAGCACGCGCGCATCGATGAAGTTCTTGTAACGGTTGTAGAACAGGTTGATACGACCGCCGAAATCGTCATCGCCGATGTTGGCGCCGATTTCGAAACCGTTGCTGGTTTCGGATTCGAGGTCGGGATTGCCGACACGCAGATAGGTGCCCGGGCCGCCGAAGGAGGCATAAAGCTCGCCGGCCGTCGGCGCGCGGAAGCCCATGGCCCACTGGCCGTAGATTTCCAGGCCTTCATGCGGCTCGTAGGCGAGACGCAGCTTCGGCGAGATTGCCGTATCGCTGAACGAGCCCGGCAGCGACGGATTGGTGGCGTTGCGGTCGTAAGCATCCGTCATCTTCGGTTTATGCTCGATCCAGTCGAACCGAACGCCGGGCGTCAGGAAGAAATGGCTGTCGCCAAGAGCGATCTCGTCGTCGAGGAAGAAACCGATGCGGTTGCTCTCGACCTTCGGCGTGTCCGCCTGGTTGGTATGCAGGTTGGCGCAGGCAGCATATGCGCCGGTATAGGGCGAGCGGCAGTTGTCGGTGCCCGACGAATACTGTTCGCTGGTGATGTGGGCCAGATCCCAGCCGAACGTCACGCGGTGGTTGAAGTTGCCGGTGGTGAAATTCTTCTCGGCCGAACCGATGAGGCCGAAGCTGTCTTCCTCATAATCGTTCTCGCGGGTGATAGGCCCGATCACCGAGGTGGAGCGATAACCGTTATAGCCGTTGATGCGCCGCTGCTGCATCCAGTAGAGCGCGGCATCGGCCGAATCGATGAAACCGCCATCGCCTTCCGCACGGTAGCGATAATCGAGCGAAACACGGTCACGATCGGTGTCGTCGATCGTCCTGTAGTCGCCCGGCCGGTAATTGCCGGTCAGCGACTGCGACGTGCGTGCATCGATGTCGCGCTGGCGGCGGAAGCTCTCGCCCGTCACGCCGATCGTGTGGCCGCCGGCCAGTTCCTGGCGCAGCTTGAAAAGCAGGTTGTGCTGGTCGTAATCGGGGGGATTGGCCTTCGTGCGGGTCGGGCCATAGGTGTTGACCGAGCCCTGGCTGTCGCGCTCGTCACCCCACTTGTAGCCGCCCTGGAACAGCACCGACGTGCCGTTGATACGCTTGGCGACGGCCGCCGACGGGCTGTAGCTGTTGTCGGAACCATCATAGGCGAACTTGACGACCGCGCCCCAATCCTTGCCTTCGCTGATCAGGTCTTCCGGCTCCAGCGTGCGGATGGCGAAGATACCGCCGAGCGCGCCCTGGCCGCCACGGCTCGAATCGGCGCCGCGAACGATATCGACGGCGGAAAGCGAGGAGAAATCGAAGCTGTCGACACCGCCTGTGGCGCTGCGCGTCGCATCCGAAAGGTAGGTCAGCGGAATGCCGTCCACCGTCGTCAGGACGCGGTTGCCTTCCAGGCCGCGGATGTTGATCGCGCCGGTGCTGCGGTTGAAGCTGACGCCCGGCTCGGCGCTGCGGCCGAGATCTTCGATGCTGTTAATCTGCTTCTGCTCGATCTCGGCAGCCGTCGTTTCCGAAGCGAGAGGCGTATCCGTGGCGCCGGTGCCCTGCGCACGGCCGCCCTTGGTAACGACGATCTTCTTCAGCGCCGTGCCGTCCGAATTGGTTGCCGCGTCGGAAGCGGCATCCTGTGCAAAAGCCCCCGGCGCAACCGCCAGAACGGCAATTGCCGTGCACGTCAAAAGAACCGACCGAGCTTGCCGGAACACCATGGACCATTTCCTTTCGATGTAAATCACCGGGCTGGCTGGTCGGGCGGCAAAGCGCTCAATGGGCTGGCTAGGCATATCAATAGTTGAAGTACGGCGAATTTTCGCTGCCTTATTTATGTCGCATAAAAAACATGACTTTGGTTGTCAATAAATTAAAGCAGAGTCCGGTACTCACCTTAAAGGTCCCAAGGCAGAGTTGCGAAATTGCAACGAATCCGGGGCATTCGCGTTCCTCCCCAGGGCCTGTTCCACAGGCCGACGAAAACGGAAGGAACGCATGAGAAAAGCCAAGCTGCTTGCCGCCTGCCTGTCCGTGGCGATTCTCGGCGGCCAGACCCTGCCGATGCAGGGTCCCCTGCCCCTTGCCGATCCGCGCAAGGAAAAGACGGAGGAGGAGACGGCCCAGCCGAAGGAGAGTGTCCAGGGAAAGGACAAGCAGCCTCCGGAGAGCGACGATGACAAGAGCAAGGCGGATGCGGAGAGCGTGGCAACACCTCCGTCCGAAGACCTGGAAGTGGAACCCGAATCGACGGAAGACCACGCCCGTTGCCTCGCCGAACTGGAGGCGCTGAGCGTCACTTTCACACCGGCCGAGCGCCTCGACGAGGGAAAGGGATGCGGCATCGACAAGCCGTTGCTCGTCACTGTCATCCAGCCGGGCGTGACGCTGAAACCGGAGGGCAAGCTGCGCTGCCCGGCAGCGCTGGCGCTGGCACGCTGGACGAAGGAGACGGTGCTGCCAGCGGCCGGCATCGCTTTTGCCGGGGATACCGTCGTCAGCCTCGATCAGGCTTCCGCCTATGTCTGCCGGCTGCGCAACAACGCCGAAACCGGCAAGATTTCCGAGCATGCCCGCGGCAACGCCGTCGACATCGCCTCTTTCACCTTCAAGAGCGGCAAGACGGTGGAGATCAAGCCGCGGCGCGAGGATTCGACGTTTTCGGGGGCTTTCCAGCGCAGCGTCACCGCCGCCGCCTGCCTCTACTTCACCACCGTGCTCGACCCGGAAAGCGATGCGGCGCACGAGAACCACCTGCATCTCGACGTGCTGCAGCGCAAGGGCGGTTACCGTTACTGCCGGTGATGAAAACCGTTTCAGCCTTGCCGGAGGCTGCAGGCATGGTATGGCATCATCATGTCCAGGAATGAACAGCCACCGCCGGCGGAGCGTCCGCGTCGGCCGGGTCGCCGCAAGGCAATGCCGGACGCCGAGCGGCGGGCGATGATCATCGCCCCCGCCCTCGAAACCTTCATCGAGCGCGGCTATTCCGGCACGACCACCGCTAATGTCGCCCCCCGTTGCCGGGTTTCAAAGCAGACGCTGGATGCCTTCTTTCCCAGCAAGACAGCGCTTTTCGTCGCCGCCGTCGCCGCCCACCGGCAGATGATGCTCGACCTGCCGCGACCGGCCGAGGAGCGGCTGCCGATCGCCGAAACCCTGGAACGCATCTTCCTCCTCGATATCAGCGACGAAATCGAGCGCAAGCGCTCGGCCTTCATCCACATGGTGATGCAGGAGGCCGACCGCTTCCCCGAAATCGGCGAGGTGCTCTATCGCGAAGGCCTGATGCGGTCGTTGACCGATCTTGCCGAATGGCTCACGGCGCAACGCAGCCTCGGCCGCCTGGAGATCGACGATCCCTTGAGCGGCGCGCGCATTCTCATGGACATGATTTTTGGTGGACGCGGGGCGCCGGGACCGAAGGGCCGGGACTGGATGACACCGGAAATCCGGAGCCATCACCTGAGGCGCTGCATCGCCATCTTCGCCCGCGGCACGGCGCCTCAGACGTAAAGCGTACGGTCGCCGAAGGGGGCGCCGTCCTCGAAGTTGCGGGTGCCGATCTTCGACGTCTCCGTCTGTTGCGCCTGCGTTTCCTTCTGCTTGGACTGGCTGCTTTCGGTGGCCTCCAGGGCGGCCAGTTGCGCTTTCAGCGCTGCGATCTCCTTGTTGATATCGGCCTTCGCGGATTCGTCCTTGGCATCGGCAAGTTCCGTCTGTTTTGCCGAGATCTGCGCCTGCAATTCGGCCTTCTGCGCCTTGGTGCTGGCTGTGCTGGAAACAGAGCTGCTGGTCGCAGACAAGAGTGTTGTACTGGAAATCGATCCCACCATGATTTTCCCCTTCGATGGATCAGGAAGTGATTTCGGTACTCTGGCGTACAACAATTAAAGAGTGATTAACCAAACCGATCGGGACCGGTGTCGGGCCGGCCCCGGTGGGTATTTTTCCAGGCTTGATCGACAGGCGATGCCGTCAGAACAGCCCCTCGATATAACCCTGCTCGTTCAGGAAGATCTTCTCCGACGACGGCACCTTCGGCAGGCCCGGCATCGTCATGATCTCCCCGGTGATGACCACGACGAAACCGGCGCCGGCAGACAGCCTGACCTCGCGGATCGTCACCACATGGCCCTCCGGCGCGCCGCGCAGGTTCGGGTCGGTGGAGAAGGAATATTGCGTCTTGGCCATGCAGATCGGCAGATGGCCGTAACCCTGCTCCTCCCAGACGCGCAACTGGTCGCGCACCGCCTTGTCGGCCGTCACCTCTCCCGCCCGGTAGATGCTGTGGGCGATGGTCTCGATCTTGCTGAACAGCGACATGCCGTCCGGATAGAGCGGCGAAAATTGCGCCTGGCCGGATTCGGCCAGTTCGACCACCTTGTGCGCCAGCGTCTCGATGCCAACCGAACCTTCGGCCCAGTGGCGGCACAGCACCGCCTCCACCCCGTGCGAGGCGACAAAGGACTGGACGGCGGCAATCTCCGCATCGGTATCCGAAATGAAATGGTTGATCGCCACGATCACCGGCACGCCGAAGGTTTTGACGTTCTCGATATGCCGCGCCAGGTTGGCGAACCCCTTCTGCACGGCGTCGAGGTTTTCGCGGCCGAGATCGTCCTTCTTCACCCCGCCGTTCATTTTCAGCGCCCGCACGGTGGCGACGATCACCGCCGCATCCGGCTTCAGCCCCGCCTTGCGGCATTTGATATCGAAGAATTTTTCCGCCCCGAGGTCGGCACCGAACCCGGCTTCGGTGACGACGTAATCGGCAAGCTTCAGCGCCGTCGTCGTCGCGACCACCGAATTGCAGCCATGGGCGATGTTGGCGAAGGGGCCGCCATGGACGAAGGCCGGATTGTTTTCCAGCGTCTGCACCAGATTGGGCTGCATGGCATCCTTGAGCAGCACCGCCATCGGCCGGTGCGCCTTCAAATCGCGGGCAAACACCGGCGACTTGTCGCGGCGATACCCGACGATGATATTGCCCAGCCGTTCCTCCAGATCGGCGAGGTCGGAGGAAAGACACAGGATTGCCATGACCTCCGACGCCACCGTGATGTCGAAGCCGGTTTCGCGCGGATAACCGTTGGCGACGCCGCCGAGGGAACAGACGATCTCGCGCAATGCCCGGTCGTTCATGTCCATCACCCGGCGCCAGGCGATGCGGCGCACGTCGATATTCTGCTCGTTGCCCCAGTAGATATGGTTGTCGATCAGTGCGGCGAGAAGATTGTGCGCCGAGGTGATGGCGTGGAAATCGCCGGTGAAATGCAGGTTGATGTCCTCCATCGGCACCACCTGCGCATAACCGCCGCCGGCAGCGCCGCCCTTGACGCCGAAGCACGGACCGAGCGAGGCCTCGCGGATGCAGACGATCGCCTTCTTGCCGATGCGATTGAGGCCGTCGCCCAGTCCGACGGTCGTCGTCGTCTTGCCCTCGCCGGCCGGCGTCGGGTTGATGGCGGTCACCAGGATCAGCTTGCCGTCCGGCTTGCCCCTTTGCGCGGCGATGAACTCGGCGCTGATCTTCGCCTTGTCATGGCCGTAGGGCAACAGGTGCTCCGGCCCGATGCCGAGGCCCGCACCGACCTCCAGAATAGGTTTCTTGCTGGCCGCTCGCGCGATTTCGATGTCCGACTTTACTTCAGCCATGAGTGTCTCTCTCCCTCTTCCCCGCTTCTCCGGCAGGACAGTCAATTTAGATCGTGGACAACAGGCTGAGGCCGCGCCGGATCAAGGCACGGAATTTCCTGATTACGACATTTCCTTATCTATTTGCACGATTTCCCTTCGGAAACGAAGACAGAGAGCTGGATTTTGCACAGCAAAATCAAGGTGCAGTGCGACACGAGCGATGCTAAGAAGATGCGCAAAGCGGCTTGCGGCGACAGGGATGTCCGCCTATTTGAACCGCGCCCGCAACCGCATGGAGATATCGATGAAATCGCTGGAGCTGCTCGTCGAACGGATCATTCTTTCGAGCCGCTGGCTTCTCGTGGTCTTTTACCTCGGTCTGGTTGCGGCGCTGGCGGTCTATGCGCTGTCCTTCGGCTACAAGTTCCTGAAGGTCGCCAGGAACGTCTTTGTCTACGACGAAGCGGACATGATCCTCGCCATGCTCGGCCTCATCGATGCAGCCCTCGTCGCCAGCCTGATCGTCATGGTGATGATTTCCGGCTACGAAAACTTCGTCAGCCGCTTCGACGAAGGCGAACAGGAGGTCTCCTTCCTCGGCAAGCTCGATGCCGGCAGCCTGAAGATCAAGGTCGCCTCGTCGATCGTCGCCATCTCCTCCATTCATCTCCTGCAGATCTTCCTCAACGCCGCCCAATACGACAATGCCAAGCTTATGTGGTTCACGCTGATCCATCTCGCCTTCGTCGTTTCGGCGGTCATGCTCGGCTTCCTCGAACGGCTGATGAGCAAGAACAAGACTGTCGCCAAGGACTGAGGCCCTCGCTTTTGGGCGCGGCCTGCAGCCAGCCAGAACGTGCCCCAATTGTCTTTGCCTCCACTTGGACCGCGCAAACCATCCCCTTCCCCATCAATCGGGCGACTAAGCCGATCGCCATAAAAAAACCCTGGCTTTGCCCAGCGATTCGTTTATCTGTTAGCGGTAACATTGCGAATTCATCCACAATCCGAAATTTTTGAATGATTTCCGTTGAACGACAGTTGCTGCTGAGCGCCGAACTTTCATCGGCCGAATCCCGCGTTGCCTTCATGAATGCCATGAGCCGCGTGCGCATGGCATTCGGTTTCTCCCATGCAACGGTCATGAAGATGCCGGTGCCAGCCGATATCCTGATCGCGCCGCTCATCCTCGAGACGACGCTGCCGCAGCAATTCGTGCAGGAATACGACCGGCATCATCTCTTGCGGGAATGCACTGCGGTCGCCAGGCTGAAGACTTCGCTGATGCCGCAATCGTGGTCGGTCACCGAGGCGCTCGAACGGACGAACCGCCAGCCCTCCGCCGCCATGCTCTCCCTTTCCAGCCGCTACGATCTGTCGATGGGCATATTGTTTTCCGTCATCGGCCTCGATGGCCAGCGGCTTGTCACACGCTACGACGGAACCCGTCTCCGGCCGAGCCAGTCCGAAATCAACGAACTCGGCATGTTGTCGGTACAGGCGGTCGAAAGCTATAACGAGCTTCGCCGTCGCGAGAATGCCAAGGGCCAGATCCTGTCGGAACGGGAACTCGAGGTCGTGCGCTGGACGGCCCAGGGCAAGACCTCGGTGGAAATCGGACAGATCCTTTCGCTTTCCGATCACACGGTCAACGCCTACCTCAACAACGCCATCAAAAAACTGGATTGTGTCAACAGAACGCAGCTGGTCGCAAAAGCCATAAGGCTGAAGCTCATAACATAACCTGCCGTCTTGGGAGAGGCGCTTGCCATCGCATCTTGATCCTTTTGCCGCAGCCCTCCACGAGGAAGAGCGGAAGCGACTGGGGCTTTCCGAAACGGAAATCGTCGAGCTCGCCACGGCCTTTCGCCGCTTCGGCTTCTGGCGTCTCGATCTCGGTTCGGGCCTGTTTTTCGCTTCGCGGGAAATCTTCAAGATCTTCGACATGCCCTTCACCGAAGGGCCGATGAACCTCATAGAGGTCACCTCGAAGATCCATCCGGAAGACCTCGCCATCCTGATGGAAACCTTCGAGCGCTCCAGCTCGCAGCGCCTGGGTTATCACAACACCTACCGGGTCAGGCAGGAGACGGACTACAAGCTCGTCCGCTCCGTGGCGAAATACCGGGACAAGCCGGAAAGCGATGCCGGCGAAATCGTCGGCATCACCTATGAATGTCTCGACAGCTGGCAACCCGTCACCTTTTCCGACGATTGACCGCCGGAAAAAATTACTGGCGCAGGCCGGTCAGCGATCGAGAACCGAGCGGACCTCGACGAGGCTCGAGCGTGCCCGCAGGATGTAGAAGCCCATGGTCGCCAGATGGGTCGGCATGATCCATCCGTCCTCCCTGCCGTTGGAGATGATCGCCGGGCGGATGCGCAGGGCGGATCGGAACTGCAGCAGCGTATCGTTCCACAGCGGCACGAGATTGCGTTCGGTGATGACCTGGCTGAAATCCGCCTGCGCAGCGGACAGGATGGCGTAGTAGCCATAAAGCTGGCCGTAGGCGAACCAGAAGCGGTCGTCGGCGCGCGTATCGAACCATCCGGCGTTGAAGTTCTCGGAACGGTCGCGCAGGATCGCAGCGGTGTTGCCGAGATCGCCTGAGATGCGGTCGACGAAATCCAGCAGGTTGTCGGCACGGCTGTCAAAGGTCGCGGTGCAATTGCTCAGTTCGCGGTTGAAGGCCCGGAAACTTTCCACGGCAGCCCGGTAATAACTCGGGGTCGGTGTTTTCGGTCCGAATGGATCGAGCCCGAAATACCAGGAATATTCATCGAACTGGATGTTGCCGCGCGCATTCTGCAGCGTGTTGTTGATGCCCGACGTGCCGCGCATGCGACCGAGCGAATCGACCAGTTCCACCGCGGTGCGCCTGACGGCCTGGTTGACACCGCGCTGGAAGGACGCCTTGTTGTCGAGGAAGGGCGTATGGTCCCAGTCGACGCCGAAAAAGCCCAGCCGGTACAGGAGCATCGACGAGATCCAGGCATTCTGGTTGACGTTGACGTCGGTCAGGTCGGCAACCACGTCGACAATGGCCGAGGACTGGCATTTCTTCGCCGTTTCACCTTCGACCGCCGGCAACTCGGCGCCGGCCGGCACCTCCCGGGCGGAGTGGCTGTAGGTGTCGACGGAGCTCGGATTAAAATTCGTCAAGACCTGCGTCTGCAAGATGAAATAGGCGTAAAACCCGACAAGCAGCAGGAGGAAGATGGCGATCGGCCCGCGCACCAGCCAGGTCCGGCGCATGTACCAGCCATGGGCGGCAAGGAACGGCCAGAACAGCCAGGCGACGAAGAGACCGATCCCCCTGCCGATGGCATTGAAAATCCGCACGAAAAACGTGACGATCGGATCAAGCATGGTCATCCTCTCCTATTCCGTAGAGCCGTTTGCGGAATGTCTTCTTGTCCCTGAGATACGTATTGGTCAGCGTCGATACAACGTGATTGCGGAAGGCTTCGCTGTAATTTTCATACGCGACATAAAAACCCTGCTTGTCGAAGACGAAGCGCGACACGAAGTCCGCCGGGATCATCTGCGAGATCAGCCGGTTGGTCAGCCACTGGTCGGGGTGGTCCGGCAACGCCCTGACGAGCAGGAAACGCCGTTCGGCCGGAATGCCGGTCATGCGGATCTCGCCGGTGGCGGAAACGGTGCGGATCATTTCCATCAGGAAAGGATAGGTTCCGTCGCGGGCAACGAGGTCGGCGTTGCGGTGCAGCCAGGTCTGGATCCAGATAGCGTCCGCCTTGTCGAGGTCGGCATTCGGATCCGCCTGCCGGATCAGGTTGCGCAGGATCATGTCCGCGCGATGGGCAAACAGGCCCGATCCCTCCACCCAGCTGGCCCGCGGCAGCTCGATACGGTTGGTCCGGGTCAGGAATTCGAAGATGCGTTCCGGCTCGGCAGAGGAGATGTAGCTGACCTGCCACGGCCGCGAGCGGCGGAAGCCGGGCGCGGACGGATCGCAGATCACCGTCGTCGTCTTGCCGTCGAGGAAGATGTAGACGCCGCCGAAATGGTTCGCCCAGAACGCCTCGTGGCGGAAGACGAGCTGGTCGGGCACCAGGGCATTCTGCCTGATGTCGCCGGTCAGTTGCACCAGTTCGACCATGCGGTTCAGCATGTCGTCGTCACGCCAGGCATCGGCCTCGGATTTCAGCCGGTCGATCAGCTGGCGCAATTCCGCCGCCTTGCCGAGCACGTCTTCCGCAGAGAGCACCCGGAACGTCACGTCGTTGATCGACAGCAGGTCCTCGATGCTTTCGACGATCGAGACCGAATCCTCGATCTCGCCATACAGCGCATCCTTGATCGTCACCGCATTGATCGCCCGCCGGTTGGCGTCGAAGAATTCATGCATCAGGCCGGCGGTGTTGGAAAAACTCGTATGCACCACCGGCAGGTTTTCCTGGTCGGGGGTCAGAACGACGAAGCGGCGGTTGACCCTGTTGGGATCGAGATAATCCTGGTCGCCGATCTCCTCGGCGATCTCGGGCGAAAAGCCGGTCATGTCGATGCTGAACCGCGACAGCGCCGTCGGCTTCAGGCCGAAACCGGCAAGTGCCTTGTTGTAGCGCGCGATGAGATGCGGCTCGGCGATATCGAGCAAGCGTCCGTAGATCAATTCGGCTTCGAGGAGACGGTTCATGCGCGATCAAACATTTCGTGCTGGTTTGTCATCTTTGCTGGTCTCTTCCGTATCCCAGAACAGGTCTTCGAGATCGACGCGGAGCGCCTTGGCAATACTCCGGAAAACGGAAATGCTGCCTTCTTTTTTCCCGGTTTCGATTTCCGAGAGATAGGCAGCACTGATACCGACACCAGCAGCCAGCTCCTTCGCAGACAGGCCGCGAAAATCCCGCCAGACCCGAACCGGGTTTTCGCCATCGATGAGGCGATCGACGAATTCTGCGGGAACGCCATCGTCATCACCCGCCGCCAATCTCGCCTCATGGGATTTTACGGCCAGCAGGTCTTCGAGTTCTTCGGCCATTTCGGCCTGCTTCAGCAGCAGGTGGTAATCCTCCCGGCTCAGGACCACCAGTTCCTCGCCATTGGGTGTCGTGAAGGCAACGGCCGTGTTCATTATTCCAATCCCTTGTAGACGTCTGCGCGCCCGGCGATCTTGATGACATCGATGACCACGCCGTCCTCCCTGAAAATCACACGCCAGTCGCCGACGCGAAGACGAGAATATTCGACGCCCTGCAGCTTCTTGACATTGTTGGCGAGCGATGCCGGATCCTCGGCATATTGCTGGATTTTGCTCCTTATCCGCTTGGCATCGGCCACGGGCATGCGCGCTAGGGCCTTTATCGCCTGCCTCTCGTAGATGATCCTCAGCGCCATCCTAGTCCAAAAGCCTCACTTCGATCAACGAAATTCGCTAATAGCTAATTATCCCTGCCACCGCCCGTCCGCCTTCATCGCCTCGATCTCGCGGATGGCCTTTTCGCGCTGGCGTTCGCGGCGGATGATGTCGGAGACGGCCGCGTCGTCGGATTTGTCGGTATAGCGGAATTCGGAATCGGCGTAGCGGTTGATCTCCTGCAGCACCATGTCGAGGGTGATCGGGCCGCGCAGCGCCTCGATCATCTGTTTCTTCTCGTCGTAGCCCTTGTGCATGAAGGCTTCCGGCGTCACGAACCATTCGTCCGGCAGGTCCACATCCATCGCCCGCATCTTGATGGCGTCGGTGATGTTCTTGATGGCGCGGCCGGTGAAGCGCGGCTCGCGTTCCTTGATCATGTAGAGATAGGTGCCGACATCTTCGAGCGTCGAAAGCTTGCCGCGCTCCTTCTCGAACCGCTCCCAGACGGCGACCAGTCCCTCCTCCTTCGGCCGGCCGTGCTGCTCGTAGGAGGTCGAAACCGCCCGCTTGATCTCCTGGCCGGCGAACAACTGGTGCTCGCCGAGCGGGATCGCGTGGTTCTTGCCGACCAGCATGGCGAAGATATCGATGTAGTCGTCGCGCGTCTGCGGCCCGTCGACCAGCCAGCGGGCGCCGGCGCGCTGGCGCAGCGCGTCATCGACGTTTTCCGGATAGTTGGAAAACATGCCGAAGGTGCAGTTGCCGCGCACCACCGTCGAGGCGCCGGCGAAACTTTCCATCAGCACCGCCGTCACCTCGTGCTGGCCGGCCGAGGCCCGGTCGTCGGAGCGTTTCGCCGCCACCTGGTCGACGTCGTCGACGGTGCCGAAGCCGATCGCCCGCGGATTGATGACGTTGTTGACGAATTCCTTGCAGTTCTGGCCGGATTTGCCCTGGTAGGAGGAGATCTGGTCGACACCGAAATTTTCGTAATGGAAGGCGTAACCGGCGATCCGGCAATAGTCGTCGAGCAGGCCGGCCAGCATCTGGATGAGGATGGTCTTGCCCGTGCCCGGCATGCCGTCGCCGATGAAGGTGAAGAGGAAACCGCCGAGCTCGACGAAGGGGTTCATCTGCCGGTCGAAATCATAGGCCATCAGCATCTTGGCGAGCTTCATCGCCTGGTATTTGGCGATGTGGTTGCCGATGATCTCGTTCGGCTTCTTGAAGGTCATCACCAGCGGCTTGCGTTTGACGCCGGGCGCCACGTCGAAACCGTCGAGGTTGAAATCGTCCTGGTCCAACCGGATATGTACGCTCTCGAAGGCAGCCAGGCCGGCAAACCGCGACTTGCGGCCGATCAGACCCTCGATCGCCTCGCGGGCGAAAGCGCGTGCCCGCGCCGTCAGCGCCAGGTCGTCGGCAGCACCGGATATCGCCCGGTCGAGGCCGGCGATCATGCTCTTCAGGGCGTCCTGCGGCGTGTCGAACAGGTAGTCCGGCTCCTTCGTCTCGTCCGCCGGCTCGCTCTCGCTGGCAAGCGTCGAGCTGAGGTATGCGGCGAGCGTAAAGGCTGCGACATAGGCCGAGGCCGACAGCAGGCTCTTGAACTGCTCCGCATCCGGCCCGGTGAGCGGCGCAGCGAGATTGCGGGCCTGCAGCTGCTCAAGACTTGTCTGCCGCGCAAAAATATCGCCGACGGCGAGCGCCACCTGCACACCACGGCGGGCGCGGTAGAGCAGCGTATGCCCGGCCGGCGACAGAAGCGGATCGCCCGGCGGCACCGATTGCACGGTCTTCAACAATTCGACCTCGCGGGTGCGGCGCATGCCGCCGGTCGAAACGGTGGAGACGAAACGGCGGCCGGTTCCGGCCAGCGCCGTACCGCCGGGTTCGCCACCCTGCTCGATCAGGGCAAAACGGGTGACGAGCCCCTGGGCGACCGCCAGATGCCTGGCGATGTCTTCCTCGCGCAATGTCGTCAGTCCGGCATTCAAGCTCATGTCCTAGACCTCGCTGATTACCTGGTTGCTGGAGATCACATGCACCTTGTAATCCCCGAAAATGCCGGCTGCCTCGCCGGCGGCGTAAAGCGCCTGGTAGGCGTCGTGCGGCACCAGAGCGTGCTTTTCGTAGCCGCTGACGCCCATGCGCGCCGCTTCCAGATTGTTGGTATCGATGAAGAATTCCTGGGTGGGCGGCGTCGAGGAGAAGAACCCCTTGGTTCCCGGCCGCTCGGCCTTGGAAAACACGTCCTGCTGCGTCCAGGTCAGCATCCAGGCATTTTCCGGCTTGCGCACCTTGGAGAGGATGCCGTTGATCCGCTCGTTGTTCTCGGTAATGCCGGCAGAATAGAAGGGACCGAGCACGAAGCGCCGCAACTGCTTGGGATGCAACGTCGGGAAATCCCGGTCGAGATTGGTGGCGATCGTCGCCGGCGTCAGCGCATAACCGCTGCTCTTGCCGACGAAATCGTCGAACTGCGCGGCAAGCTGCGGATTGAGCAGGCCGCCGACCGGCAGGGGTATTTCCACGGCCGGATCAAGCTTGCCGTCAGCGGAGACGAGCATGTTGACGAGATTTTCGGACGAATCCTCCACCAGCGCGATATAGACGATCGGCAGCGTCTGCGACCCGTCGAAAATACCCCAGTTGACGGCGTAATAGGGTCGGCGGTTCTTGGGATTGACGCCGACATAGACCGTTTCCGGCAGGATGGTCGGCGAAAAGATCTCCCCCTTCGAGACCTGCTCCAGATAAAGGCGTTCCGCCATGCGGCTCTGAAGCGCTTCCGGAAAGGCGCGGTGCCGCAGGATGAAATCCGCCATCTCCGAGCTCAGCACATCCGCCTCGGGGATCTGCGTCAGGCGTTTTTCGGCGGTGTTGCGATCGTTTTCCAGCTCCAGCACGTTCTGGAACACCGGAAAGCCGCTTTCGGCACGGGAAATGCGGAACTGCTCGGTAAAGCCGATGCGATTTTCCCAGCAACGCAACGATGCCGTCAGCCGAGCAAGATAGGGCAGCAGCAGCGACGGCGGAAAGTCGCCGCTCTGCGCCATGCGTGCCGGATCGGTCAGGTAGATTTCCAATCCGGCCAGGGCCGCCGTGATGGTCGAGAAATACTGGGCGACAGGCCCGCCGGCCGGGTTGATCATCGCCCGGCCTCCGGAATGACGCCATGGCCCGGCAGGCACATGGCAAAGACTGCGCGCAAAAAGGAACCGTCACCTTGTCCCGTAAACGGGAAAAGGTCCGGGGCGGTATTCGTCCCTGCAATCATGCACATCGATCCAGGCCGTTACGATTTCACGTAGTTGGCGGAATTGTGCTTGTCCATGACCGCCTGGAAGCGGCGGGCGAAGGCATCGTCGGCCAGCTTCTTGCGGCGCTGGATGTCCTGCGTCGCCACCATGTTCTTCTCGTGCATTTCGAGCAGGTCGCCGATATGGCGCTGCGCCGCCGAGCCGATGCCGGCCATGGCTTCTTCCGCAGCGGTATCCACCTGGCTACCGAGCGCGTTGATCTTGTGGGCGACGTCCTGCTGGGCGGCCGTCTTCAACGAATCCTCCAGCGCCTTGTAGAGCACGATGCGCTGTTCGGTATCGATGGTCAGCTTGTTGATCAGCGTGTTCTGCGCAGCGATCTGGTTGTTGAGCGAATCGACGAAGGTCTGGAACATCGATGTGTAGCGTTCCAGCGTCTGGCTTTCGGCCAGGAGTTCCTGCTCCTTCGCCTGCATCTGGTTATATTCGGTGGCGAGCGCCGAGCGTTCGCCTTCCAGCTGGGCGCGGGCGCTCTGCTCCGTCGAGGCGGCGATGCGGTTCTCAAGATCCATCAGCAGCGGATTGAGTTCGTTGATGCGCTTCTGCACCGCTTCCAGATTGGCGACCGTCGACTTGCGGCGCTCGATCACCTGCACCAGGCTGGTTTCCGAGCTTTTGTAACGCTGGTCGAGGATGATGCGCTGCTCCTTGAGGATGCCGACGATCGTATCCGACTTGGACAGCAGTTCCTGCAGGTTGCCGGCGAGCGACATGTTGCGGACGCGGTCGGTGCGCATGCGCTGCATCTTCTGCTTGGAGAAGATGCCGATGAATTTTTCGTAGCCGGTATAACTCTTCATGCTCTCGAATTCGGAACCGAAGACGTTGGTGGCATCCTCCAGGCCGATGATCAGGTCGGCGATATTGCCTTCCATCACCTTCTGCAGGTTGATGACGTCCTGGATCCGGGCATTCTCGATGTCGAAATTGGCATCGCCGATCTTGGTTTCGGCCTTGGCGAACTGATCCAGCAGAACGCCGGACCGCTCCATCTTCCCGCGCATATCGTTGACGATGCTGCGGGTCTTTTCGATCTCGCTGTCAAAAGACTGAAGCGTGGCCATTCGGTCGTCTCCCTTATTGATCTCGCACGTTCATGGCAGCCGCGGCCAGGGTGCTCGCCGAGCTTACAACAATTTCGGCAACCGGAAACCGTCGTCTCCCCACCAAGACTGCCATCTCGTCTGCAGAATGTGGCATCCTCGTCTCAACGTGCAAGGGAGAACAAAAATTCAAAAAATTTAAATCACCGAATTGCCCGCCCGGCCGGGATTGTCCGACGCTATTGCGCAGCCGCCGGGTCCTTGAGATAGGCGATCAGGTTGGCGATGTCCTGCGGTTTTTTCAGGCCTGCAAACGACATGATCGTTCCCGGCACCAGCGCCCGCGGGCTCGGCAGGTATTCCGTCAGCAGCGTCTCGTCCCAGACCTTGCCGGCGCCGAAGGCCTTCATCGCTTCGCTATAACGATATTTGTCGAACGTCGCCACGGGACGGCCGACGACACCGAGCAGCGACGGCCCGACCCGATTCGTCGGTTCCGTGGCCGTGTGGCATGCGGCGCATTTCTTGAAGACGGTTGCCCCGGCCTTGGCATCGCCGTCCGCAAGCGCCGGCAGGGCGGACGCGGCGACGAGCATCGCCGCGATCAGACAGTGCATTTTCATGGGTTTCTCCCTTCACGCCGTTCGCCATGCCGTCACGGCGAAACCATCCACACTCCACACACCGCATCATTGCGCCTGTTTGCGAAATAAACATTGCGCAAAACGTCGCAAAGCGATCCCCCAATCCGCCGCAAATGCACGCGGGACGCTTGAAATTGTAGGATATTGGTGATTGGCTTGGGAACCAAAAAAACAACACTGGGAGTTAAGCAATGAAAAGAATCAATAGCTTTGCCTTCGCCGCTGCCGTTTCCGTCTTTGCCCTGAGCGCCGGCCAGTCGCTCGCCGCCGATCCGGAAAGCTGCTCGACCGTGCGTTTTTCCGATGTCGGCTGGACGGACATCACCGCGACGACGGCAACGGCCTCCGTCATCCTCAAGGGCCTGGGGTACACGCCTGACGTCAAGGTCCTGTCGGTGCCGGTCACCTACACCTCGCTGAAGAACAAGGACATCGACGTCTTCCTCGGCAACTGGATGCCGACCATGGAAGCCGACATCGCGCCTTTCCGCGACGACAAGTCGGTCGAAACCGTGCGCGAAAACCTCGAAGGCGCAAAATACACGCTGGCGACCAATGCCAAGGGCGCCGAACTCGGCATCAAGGATTTCAAGGATATCGCCGCCCACAAGGATGACCTCGAAGGCAAGATCTACGGCATCGAGCCCGGCAACGACGGCAACCGCCTGATCATCGACATGGTCGACAAGGACACCTTCGGCCTCAAGGGCTTCGAGGTGGTCGAATCCTCCGAGCAGGGCATGCTGGCGCAGGTCGCCCGCTCCGACAAGGACGGCAAGGCCGTGGTCTTCCTCGGCTGGGAACCGCATCCGATGAACGCCAACTTCAAGCTGACCTACCTCTCCGGCGGCGACGACGTCTTCGGCGCCAATTACGGCGGCGCGACGGTCCTCACCAATGTCCGCGCCGGCTACACCACGGAATGCCCGAACGTCGGCACGCTGCTCAAGAACCTCAAGTTCTCGCTGGCGATGGAAAACGAGATCATGGGCAAGATCCTCAACGACGGCGCCGAGCCGGAAGCGGCCGCCACCGAATGGCTGAAGGCCAACGGTGCCGCCATCGAGCCCTGGCTTGCCGGCGTGACCACCCGCGACGGCGGCGACGGCCTTGCCGCTGTCAAGGGCGCGCTCGGCCTCTGAGCCTTGGATGAAAAAGGGCGGCGCGAGCCGCCCTTCTTTTCCCCGACCGTGACGATTCCGCAGACTTCCGAAAACAGGGGCAGGCGCGCGTGAACTGGCTAACCGACTACCGGATTCCGATCGGCCCCTGGGCCAAGATCTTCGTGGACTGGCTGACCACCTCTGGCGGCTGGTTCTTCGATCAGCTCGCCTTCATTCTGTCCAACAGCATCAAGGCGATGCTCTTCCTGCTGCAGAGCCCGCATCCCCTGATCGTCGTCGCGGTGATCACGGCGCTGGCCTACTGGCTGCGCCGGTCCGTCGGCATCACGGCGCTGACCGCCTTCGGGCTGCTGTTCATCATCAACCAGGGCTACTGGAAAGAAACCACCGAGACGCTTGCGCTCGTGCTCGCCTCGACAGGCGTCAGCATGGTCGTCGGACGCACCGGGGGAACCATGAGTCTGGAACGGTCTGGGGCCGGATCCGCCATGGCGCTACGGACGGCTCCGCTCCCGCTGGACCAGGGCCCGATCTACCGCGCCTCGGCGCCGGTTCTCGTGAGCGTGACCGATCTGGAGGTCGACGTCGCTGCGCCGACCGCGGAAATGCGCGACCTTTTCGGCCTCACACCGGCCGAAGTGCGGCTGGCGGCGGCCATGTTCGAAGGCCAGACATTGAACGAGGCCGCCCAGGCCTTCGGCGCAACGCCGGGCCAGGTGCTGCGCAAGGTGGAGCTGCCTTATGCCACGCCGCAGATCATGGCCGGTCTTACCCAGACCATCATGCTGTCGCTGTCGATGGTGGTCATCGCTGCCCTCGTCGGCGCCAACGGCCTCGGCGTACCCGTGGTGCGCGCCCTCAACACCGTCAACGTCGCCAAGGGCTTCGAGGCAGGCCTCTGCATCGTCATCCTGGCGATCATCCTCGATCGCATGTTCCGGGCCTCAGATGCGGGAGATGGCGCATGACCGCAGTTACCTTCAGCAATATCGACATCGTCTTCGGCAACCGGCCGCAGCCGGCGCTGGCCATGATCGACGCCGGCAGGACCCGCGACGAGATCGGCCAGGAAACCGGCCTGGTGCTTGGCGTCGCCGGCGCCTCGCTGACGATCAACGAAGGCGAGATCCTCGTGCTGATGGGCCTGTCCGGCTCCGGCAAGTCGACGCTGCTGCGCGCCGTCAACGGGCTTGCCCCGGTGGTGCGCGGCGAAGTCAGCGTCGCCTCGAAATCCGGCACCATCAACCCCTACACCTGTTCGCCGAAGGCCTTGCGCGAATTCCGCATGCACACCGTGTCGATGGTGTTCCAGCAATTCGCCCTGCTGCCCTGGCGCACCGTGGCGGACAATGTCGGCTTCGGACTGGAGCTTGCCGGCGTACCCGATGCCGAACGCAAGCAGCGGGTCGCCGAACAACTCGAACTCGTCAACCTGTCGAAATGGGCCGACCGCAAGGTCAACGAACTCTCGGGCGGCATGCAGCAGCGCGTCGGCCTCGCCCGCGCCTTCGCCACCGGCGCGCCGATCCTCCTGATGGACGAGCCGTTCTCGGCCCTCGATCCGCTGATCCGCACCCGCCTGCAGGACGAGTTGCTGGAATTCCAGCGGCGCCTGAAGAAGACCATCCTCTTCGTCAGCCACGATCTCGACGAAGCCTTCCGCATCGGCAACCGCATCGCCATCATGGAAGGCGGCCGGATCATCCAGTGCGGCACGCCGCAGGACATCGTCCGCAACCCTGCCAACCAGTATGTCGCCGATTTCGTGCAGAACATGAACCCGATCAGCATGCTGACGGCCGGCGACGTCATGCAGCAGGGTGTCGGCACCCCGGCCAATGGAGCAGGCGTGACGGCAACCGCCCGCGCCAACACGCCGCTGGTCGACATCCTGGACGCGCTGACCCGGCAGCCCGGCAATATCGGCGTGGTTGACAACGGCACCATTATCGGCACGATCTCGGCCCAGGATATCATCGAGGGCCTCACGCGCCACCGGCGAAAGGAGACGGCCTGACCGTCCCCGGTCGGCCGCGGTTGCCCGGACAATCAAGGGACACCATGGCCGACAAACCTTCCGTCATTCGCGACACCGATGACGAAGCGCGCAAGCTTGCCCGCAGCCTCATCCACACCGTCCGCCATGCCGCGCTTGCGGTCATCGAGCCGGAGGGCGGGTTCCCTTCCGCCAGCCGCGTTCTCCTGGCAACCGACAGCGACGGCACGCCGACCATCCTCGTTTCAGGGCTGTCGGCCCACACCAAGGCGCTTGAAGCCGATGCCCGCGCCTCGCTGCTCACCGGCGAGCCCGGCAAGGGCGATCCCCTCGCCTATCCCCGCCTGACGACGCTCTGCCTTGCCGAAGGCGTCGAGCGCGACACGCCGGCGCACCGGCGCATTCGCCAGCGTTTTCTCAACCGTCACCCGAAGGCGAAGCTCTACATCGATTTTCCGGATTTCCGTTTCTTCCGCCTCGTGCCGCAATCGGCAAGCCTGAACGGCGGCTTCGGCCGGGCCTATCTTCTCGCTGCATCGGACCTGCTGCACGATGCTGCGACATCCGAATCCCTCGCCGCCGAGGAGGCCGCGACCATCGCCGCCATCGAAGCCCTGGCACCGGACGTGGCGACGGAACTCGCGGTCAAGGCCTGTGGTGCAAAGGCCGGGGACTGGCGCATTTCCGGCCTGGACAGCGCCGGGCTGGACCTCGTTTCCGCCGATGAAGGGGTGCGGCTGGAGTACGAAACATCGCTCCCGACGCAGCAAGACATAATTTATTATATATCTAAAATGGTATACTCAATACGTGAAATTTAGGTATATACAATCTTCGTTTCGTGCTGATACATTTCCGTTTGTTTATTTGATCATTGCAAAGCGCTCGCCGCCTGAGGGACGGAGCGTAGAGAGAACAAGATGAAAACAAAGACTTTATCGGACCACTCCAATGTGGCGGCAGGTTTACTTTCGGCCATGGCCAACCCGAAGCGCCTCATGATTCTCTGCAGCCTGGTGAAGGGCGAAGTGCCGGTCGGCGTGCTTGCCAACCAGGTCGGATTGAGCCAGTCGGCCCTTTCGCAGCACCTTTCCAAGCTGCGGGCACAGAAGCTGGTCAAGACCCGCCGCGACGCGCAGACCATCTATTATTCCAGCACCTCGGAAGCCGTCATCAAGATGCTCGACACCCTGGAAGAAATCTACTGCGAGACCGAAAAAAGCAAATCCGCAGCCTGAAAACCGTTCCGGAGAGAACGCGCGGACAATCGTGACACAAGCGGCCGTGAAAATGAGCCGCTTTTTTATATCCATGAAGTTCAGGAGAAGAGCAGGTTCCACCTCTCGTCACGAGAGGCCGAACCTGCATGGCTTGACCGCCGGTCTTGACAAGGCACCGGCCGAAGACTGCCCTGTTATCGGGCCGGTCGTCTTGACCGCCGGACACTCGCATCGCGAGCTTGCCCAAGCCTGTTGTGCAACGCGACATGCAGAAACAAGGAGCGAATCTGAAAGAGCGCGACGCGCTTCAGCGCGCATCTGCGAGGAACGAGGCGAATTGAACGAGGGCGGCGTTCCAGTTGATGGCGATCTCGTTGACGCCCCAGGCACCGATATCGTCGATGTAGCAATGCGGACCGCGGCAGCCGGCGAGACGGACCTTGGCGACGGGATCGACAAGCGTTTCGTTGGCGCCGCCGGCCAGGGAACCGGCGGGCGGCTCCGGCAGGGACGCATCGAGCCGGTGCGCATACCAGCGGCTGTGCTGCTGCCGTGAATAGGCGCTGCCGAAACCGGTGACGTAAGAGAGATCGAGGGCATTGCGGCCCAGCACGTAGTCCATGCCCTCGCGGGCTGACTGCAGATAGTCGCGTTTTCCCGTCAGGTCATAGGCGGCGGCAATCACCAGCAGGTTCTGCAGCATCGCCGCATTCGAACCCCAGGCGAAAAGACCGCTTTTCGTCTTATAGACGTAACCGAACGGCTGCGCCTGCTGCAGCCCGACGAATCGCTCGGCAGCGTCAACGATCGACTGCCGGATTGTCTGGCGGTCTGCCTCCGGCAGGGATTTGCCGAACAGGCCGAGTTCCAGCCGCGCAAAACCGGCCACCGACCGCCAGTCGAAACCGGCCGCGTCAAAAACCGGGCCGTTCCAATGCGGCGAATCACGCAAGGCTTTCAGGAAGGCCGAATCACCCGTGGTGATGAAGAGTTCCGCCGCCGCCCAGTAGAATTCGTCGGAGACCGTGCGGTCGTCGTAGTCGCCGCCGCCCTGCTTGCCGTCGGAAACCGGCGCGAACAGGTCCGGATGCCGCCGTCCGGCATCATAGGCCTTGCGCGCCGTTGCCAGCAGCCTGTCGGCAAAAGCGGCATCGTAGGGTCGGAAAAGCCGGGCGCCCTGTGCGGCAACGGCGGCGAGGTTCAGCGTCGCGGCGGTGGACGGGCGGTGTAGCGCCCGCGGCTGCGGATCGAGATGCGGCAGCATCGGCAGGCCGGTCCACTGCACGTCATGGACCTTGTGATAGGCCATGCCCACCAGCGGATCACCCTCCGGCACCACCATCTTCAGCAGGAACTCCAGTTCCCAGCGCGCTTCGTCGAGAATATCGGGCAGGCCGTTGCCGCTTTCGGGAAGGCGTGCATAACCGTCGCGCAGAAGCGGCGAGGTTTCGGCGGAAAAGACCAACGCCCGTTCGAAGGCCGCCATCATCTGCGCCACGGCGATGCCGCCGTTGACGACATATTTTCCGTGGTCGCCGGCATCGTACCAGCCGCCGCGCACATCACGCGGACCGGCACAGGACCAGTCCGGACCGTAGAGCTTGCGCGCCACTGCGCCGGTGAGACAGGCAACGGCTGTATCGCCCTGGTTCGGCGCCTCGGCCAGATGCCCGGCAGGCCTGGCATAGGCCGCGCCGGCAATCGCGCCATCGATGGCGATGCCGCTGCGCTGCGGATAAAACCAGGAGAGCGCATCGACCGCGAGCTTGCGATAGGCGGCATCGCCGATGGCGAAGGGGTGGCTCGTGGCCTTGTCCGTCTCCAGTCGGTAGCCCTCGCCGGCCTGCGGAAAACTGGAGAAATCGGCGATATGCACGACGTAGCCGGAATCGCCATCGAGGCCGCGCACCTCCGTCTCGCCCTCGCCCAGCGGCGCGCCGGTTGCATCCTTCAGGCGAAACGTCACAGGAACCTTGGACGTGGAAATGATCGTCGCCCGTTTCGGCCCGTCGGCGAAGAAACCCGCCTGGTTGAGCCTGATCGGGTTTTCGACATCCTGCGCAATCGGCGTGCGGTTGTCTTTCTGCTCGGGAAGAGCCGCACCCGATGCGGCGGAAAGCGTCACGCCGGAAAGGCAGAACTCCCAGGGCTGCGCCTGTCCACCGAGCTGGAACACAAGCTGCAGCCGCCCTGCCTTCTCCGCAACGACGGGAAGCGAAAAAGGCTGCATCGCGCCGCCGGGGCTGATGCTGCCGGAAGCCTGTACCGTCCAGGGCTCTGCGGGTTCCTGAAACACGATCCTGACGGTTTCGGCCGCGCCGTCGCCGCGGGCGGTGGCCTTGAACGTCAGGGCATACGTCTTGCCCGCCGCGATAGAAACGCCGTTGATGCCCACCAGCGCATCCCAGGCATTGCCCGTGCCCACCGGCACACTGGCGCACAGCGCCTTTTTCTCACGGCGCAGCTTGACGTTCGGGGTCGACCAGAATTTTTCGATTTTTGCCCGAAAGACGGGCGCGTCGTCCGCTTCCCCGGCCAGCAGGGTCGTTGCGGACAAAACAAGCATGATTGCGACCGCGCTCACGGCACGGGGGCGGCAGAGTGTCTTCATGACAAACCTTTTCAAGCCGTTCATCCGGCCACAGCGTCCCACTGCATAACGCCAAAAGGTTAAGTCTCCTCAAAGCGCCAAATGAAAATCCTGCCAACTTGACGCTTGCCGGACCGCTGGTAATTTGAGCGCCACCAAAACCGGCGCGAAGCGCCCCGAACCGGGAGAGGCCACCCGTCAAACATATGGCCCGGGAGTATAGGAAACATGTCCGACCGTTCGAATGCCACACCCAACGACCTGCGGGCCTTCTGGATGCCGTTTACGGCAAACCGCCAGTTCAAGAAGGAGCCGCGGCTCTTCGTCGGCGCCAAGGACATGCACTACACCACGCATGACGGCCGCCAGGTGCTCGATGGCACCGCCGGCCTCTGGTGCGTCAATGCCGGCCACTGCCGCCCGAAGATCACCGAGGCGATCCGCGCCCAGGCCGGCGAACTCGACTACGCCCCGGCCTTCCAGCTCGGTCATCCCAAGGCGTTCGAACTGGCCAACCGCCTCGTCGACATCGCCCCCGAAGGCCTCGACCACGTGCTCTACACCAATTCCGGCTCGGAATCGGTCGAAACCGCATTGAAGGTCGCGCTCGCCTATCACCGCGTCAAGGGCAACGGTTCGCGCTTCCGCCTGATCGGCCGCGAGCGCGGTTACCATGGCGTCAACTTCGGCGGCATCTCCGTCGGCGGCATCGTCTCCAACCGAAAGATGTTCGGCACGCTGCTCACCGGCGTCGACCACATGCCGCACACCCACTTGCCGGCCCAGAACGCCTTTACCCGCGGCCAGCCGGAGCACGGCGGCGACCTGGCGACCGAGCTGGAGCGCATCGTCACGCTGCACGACGCCTCGACCGTCGCCGCCGTCATCGTCGAGCCCGTCGCCGGCTCCACCGGCGTGCTCATTCCGCCGAAGGGCTACCTGCAGAAGCTGCGCGAGATCTGCACCAAGCACGGCATCCTCCTGATCTTCGACGAAGTCATCACCGGTTACGGCCGCCTCGGCGCCCCGTTTGCGGCGCAATATTACGACGTCAAGCCGGACATGATCACCACCGCCAAGGGCCTGACCAACGGCGTCATCCCGATGGGCGCCGTCTTCGTCACCTCCGAGATCCATGATGCCTTCATGAACGGCCCGGAGCACATGATCGAGTTCTTCCACGGCTACACCTATTCCGGCAACCCGATCGCCTGCGCCGCCGCCCTCGGCACGCTCGACACCTACAAGGAAGAAGGCCTGCTGACCCGCGCCGCCGAGATCGCCTCCTACTGGGAGGACGGCCTGCACTCGCTGAAGGACTGCAAGAACGTCATCGACCTGCGCAACACCGGCCTGATCGGCGCCATCGAGCTCGACCCGATCGCCGGCGAACCGACGAAGCGCGCCTTCACCGCCTTCCTGAAGGCCTATGAAAAGGGCCTGCTGATCCGCACCACCGGCGACATCATCGCGCTGTCGCCGCCGCTGATCGTCGAAAAGCACCACATCGACGAGATTTTTGGCAAGCTGCGCGAGATCTTGAACGACAATATCTGATCACTGATGGGGTGGGGCTTTGCCTCACCCCGTTTTCCTCAGGCCCTGTTGCATCGAACAGGCGGAGCTATTTCCAGCCGCCGGGCAGTTCATCGCCCTCGACGGGGGGACCATCGGAGACAGCGTCAAGCGATCTCAAAAAATCGTCAGGTCCGACGTCGCCAACTCGACGCTTGCGAAATTCCGCAGCGGTTTCGATCGCACCGACCTTCTGTGCCACCGCCGAGGCGATCCACTGGTTGAGGGAAACCCCATCCTCCTTGGCCAGCCGCGCCGCCGCCGCCTTGATGGAGGCCGGCAGTTTTAATGGATAAGTATTGATGCTCATGATCGTATCAACTCCAGAAACCGGCTCGGCCTCATGATACCGAGATTAAATTTGCGCTGAACCGCTTCGAAATCCCGCAAGTTGTGGGTCAGCATGACCTCCGCACGTCCATTGACCGCCGCTTCGAGAACCAACTCATCCTTGGGATCCGAGAGTTGCGGCCGCCACCGGAAATGAACGTCTATCGGTTCGGCAATGCTCAGAAACCCGGCCAGAAGCTGGTCCACCTGCAGTTCCGACAGTCCATGAGCGCTCATCTGCTCCGGCCGCTTCAACACCGCCTCGTATTCCAGAAAAAGCGATACCGTGACGAGCGGCTTGATCCGTTGCTGACCGATCAACTTCAGGATCACGAAAGACGCTCCGTTGCGACTTCGCAATCCTGCCGTAAGAACATTCGTATCAAGAACGACACGCTTCATTGGCAGTCAATCTAATACATCCCATGGGATATTTCAATTTGCATCGCGTTGGCTTGATATCCTTACCCAAGCCGGGCGCAGAACATGTCGAGCGCATCGAGATGGATGTCGCCGTCCGCATAGACCGGCGAGAAACCCGGCCAAGCGATCAGCTCGTTGACATTCAGGTGCTCGGCACCGGTAAAGACAACCGGCTCCCGGGTCAGGTTGAAGACGAACAGCAGCGTTTCGCCGTCCTTTTCGCGGGTGAAGGCTAGCACGTCCTGGTTGGTGTCGAGGAATGTCATGCTGCCGTCCAGCATGATGTCGAGCGACTTGCGGAAGGCCAGCGTCTGGCGGTAGTGGGCGAGCACCGAGCCGGCGTCGTGTTCCTGCATGTCGACGGCGAGCGGCAGGTGCTCCGGCGGCACCGGCAGCCAGGGTCTGGCGGTGGAAAATGCCACCTGGCTTGTCGCACCTTCCCAGACCATCGGCGTGCGGCATCCGTCGCGCCCCTTGAAGGCCGGCCAGAAGCGGATGCCGTAGGGGTCGCGCAGGTCCTCGAAAGCGAGATCGGCTTCCGGCAGGCCCAGTTCTTCGCCCTGGTAGAGGCAGATCGACCCGCGCAGGCTGGCCAGCACGCTGATGGCGAGTTTCGCCACGCGCGGCCGTTCCTCCGCGGTCTCGGCGAAGCGGCTGATATGGCGCTGGACGTCGTGGTTGGAAAAGGCCCAGCAGACCCAGCCGTCGGTGACGGCCTTCTGGAAGGCGGTAACGCATTTGCGGATGTGGGTGGCAGTGAAATCCGGCCCGAGCAGGTCGAAGGTGTAGCACATGTGCAGCTTGTCGCCGCCGCTGGTATAGGCCGCCACCGTCTTCAGCGAACGGGGGCCGTCGCCCACCTCGCCGACCGTCGTGCGGTTGTCATATTCATCCAGCAGCGCCCGGAACCTGCGCAGGAAACCGATGTTTTCCGGCTGCGTCTTGTCGTAGAGATGGTTCTGCATGCCGTAGGGATTGGTATCCGGCGCGTCGAGGCCGACCGAATCCGGGTCCGGCTCGTGCGGTGGGTTGTTGCGCAGCTCCCGGTCGTGGAAATAGAAGTTCACGGTATCGAGGCGGAAACCGTCGACGCCGCGCTCCAGCCAGAAACGCACGGTGGCGAGCACGGCATCCTGCACATCCGGATTGTGAAAATTCAGGTCCGGCTGCGAAGTCAGGAAGTTGTGCATGTAATATTGCCGGCGCACGCCGTCCCATTCCCAGCCCGGTCCGCCGAAGATCGACAGCCAGTTGTTGGGCGCCGTGCCGTCCGGCTTCGGCTCGGCCCAGACGTACCAGTCGGCCTTGGCGTTGTCGCGGCTCGAACGGCTCTCGACGAACCAGGGATGCTGGTCGGATGTGTGCGAGATCACCTGGTCGATGATCACCTTCAGGCCCAGCCGCTTCGCCTCCACCATCATCTCGTCGAAATCGGCGAGCGTGCCGAAGATCGGATCGACATCGCAATAATCGGAGACGTCGTAACCCATGTCCGCCATCGGCGACTTGAAGAACGGCGACAGCCAGATGGCATCGACGCCGAGCGAGGCGATGTAGGGCAGGCGCAGGGTGATGCCGCGCAGGTCGCCGAGCCCGTCGCCCGCCGTATCCTGGAAAGACCGGGGATAGACCTGGTAGATTACCGCGCCACGCCACCAGTCGGCATAACCGGCTGCATCAATCGTCTTCTCTGCCATGCTTGCACTCCAGGGAAAAATCGGGCCAGGGGAAAAATCGGAGGGGAATCTCGGGTCGGTCTCGAAGAAGAGGGTAAGACCAAGTCGGAGAAAAGGCCACAGCCGGCGATTTCGATTTCTCCACAGGAAAGCACGCGGCATCGGCGCATCGAGGAGACGCAAAGGCCGGCACGACCGATTTGCGGGAGCTCAAAATGGGTCGCGCGCACCAGGCGCGCCGGACTGGACTTGCCTGCAGCGCCTCGCCAGCGTATTGCCGATTCCATCAATGCTTAGTGGGGGGCAGGGCTTTGGGTGGACGTTTTCTCTCGATCGGCGAATGCATGGTGGAGCTTTCGCAGGCCGGTGGCGGCCTGCTGCGCAAGGGGTTTGCCGGCGATACCTTCAACACGGCCTGGTATGCCCGCGCCTGCCTGCCCGCCACATGGTCGGTCGACTACCTCACCGGGCTCGGCGATGACGTCGTTTCGGAAGAAATGATCGCTTTCATGGCCGGCGCCGGCGTCGGCACGTCGGCAATCCGCCGCATTCCCGGCCGCACCCCCGGCCTCTACATGATCCATCTGAAGGACGGCGAACGGTCCTTCAGCTATTGGCGCGACACCTCGGCCGCCCGCGCGCTCGCCGCCGATGCCGACCATCTGCGCCGGGCCATCGAAGCGGTCGATGTCGTCTATTTCTCCGGCATCACACTCGCCATCCTGCCCGCCGCCGATCTCGAGACCCTGCTTTCCGAACTGCGCCGCGCCAAGGCGAGCGGGAAGCTCGTCGCCTTCGATCCGAACATTCGCCCGCGGCTGTGGCCGGGACGCGAGACCATGCTCGCCACCATCAGCGACGGCGCCCGCGCCGCCAACCTCGTCATGCCGAGCTTCGACGACGAGGCCACGCATTTCGGCGATGTTTCCGTCGCGGCGACGATGGACCGCTATCACGGGCTGGGTGTCGAAAAGATCGTAGTGAAGAACGGGGAGCACGGCGCAACCGTCAGCTTCGGCGGCGAACCGCGGCTGGTGCCCGCCGTCGAGGCCAAGGTCGTCGATACCACGAGCGCCGGCGACAGCTTCAACGGCGCCTTCCTGGCCCGCTATCTCGTGACTGGCGACGCGGTCGAGGCTGCCGGTTTCGGCGCGGCGGTCGCCGCCCGCGTCATCCGCGAGC